>Ga0302314_10007243_pt1 | contig 19940 bp, 16 predicted proteins | sample III_Palsa_N2_3_FD_200533 | JGI IMG/M metagenome (GOLD analysis project Ga0302314, IMG submission 200533) | Peat permafrost microbial communities from Stordalen Mire near Abisko, Sweden - III_Palsa_N2_3 | ecosystem: Environmental > Terrestrial > Soil > Palsa > Peat permafrost | place: Sweden... | reverse complement strand
GTCCAACGGATCCCTGCTCAACCCGCAGTCAGGGCTGTGCCTCGACGATCCCGCCGACAACACCGCCAACGGGACGCAACTACAGATCTACACCTGCAACGGCACACCGGCCCAGCAGTTCGCCCTGAGCTGATGCTGTGACCGGATCGGTTCGCTGGTTCACGGCTCATACGGCGGCCCGCGAGGTCGCGCCGTTGGGCTGACAGACGACACCGACCGCCAGACCTGCTTTCCCGATCCGCCGGACCGTACCCAGCGGTACGCCCAGCGTCGCGTTCCGGTCAACAGACAGCCGGAACGCGACGCCCGGCCGCGCTTCACCCTCCATACCAGCGTGGTGGTGAGCGCGCCGGGACCCTGCGGACCGGGGCGAGGCGGGGCGTGCCCCACTCGATCCGCACCGCTCCCAGACATCCGGGAACGGCGCCGCAGACGAACCCGGAACCACCACCCCGCAGGCGTCCACCACGGCGGAAGGTTCCCTCACCAGTGCGTACAAGACCAAGGAGCCAAGCATGTTGAGATTCACCCTCTGGTCGGGACGGCGCGGACTGCGGGCAGGACCCGGTGCCCTGGTCCTGGCCGCGGCCCTCGCTCTGACCGCCGCACCGACGGTCGCCGGCCCGGCCACGGCCACCGCGTCCTCACCCGGTACGGGCGACCACGTGACCCTGACCGCTGACGACGGGCCGAGCAGCCCGACGCTGACCTTCGCCAACGCGGCCGCTCAGTCCACGCTCGGCTCGGCCTACAACCTCGCGATCAAGAACCTGCTGACCACGAACACCGTCACCTACGACCCGTCGACCTACAACACCTCGGGGCTGATGCAGAACCCGCCCGGAACGTTCATCCGCGCCGGCGGCGGATACTCCCAGCCCTGGACCCGGGACGCATCCGTGAACTCCTGGAACGCTGCCAGCCTGCTGGAACCGCAGGTCGCCGAGAACACTCTCTGGTCGGTGGTGGACAAGCAGTCCAACGGGCAACTGGTCCTCCAACAGGACAACGAGACCTGGGACGAGGTGGTCTGGATGACCGCCGCCTGGAACCAGTACCTGCTCACCGGCGACCGCACCTTCCTGGCGAACGCCTACCAGACCGCCGTCAACACCCTGGCCCTGCGCCAGAGCGCCGCGTACAACTCCTCCTACGGCCTGTTCACCGGCCCGGCGTTCTTCAACGACGGGATCGCCGGTTACCCGGCCCCGCCCGCCGACGCCACCGAAAGCCAGGGGTCCTACGTCGGCAGCTACGCAGCGACCAACACGATGATGACCCTGAGTACCAACGAGCTGTACTACAACGCCTACCGCACCACCGCCCTGATGGCCAGCGCGCTCGGTGAGTCAGCCAGCCAGGTCAGCTCCCTCAACTCCCAGGCCGCAGCCCTGAAGACGGCGATCAACAACGACTTCTGGATCCCCAGCAAGGGCATGTACGGGTACTTCATCCACGGTGCCGACAGCTTGCAGGGCCAGCTGGACCAGACCGAGGAAGGCACCGGCCTGTCCTTCGCCATCCTGTTCGGCATCGCCAGCCCGGCCCAGGCTCAGTCGATCATGCAGAACACCGACATCCAACCGGCCGGCATCGTCGACACCTACCCGAGCTTCGCCCGCTACAGCACGGCCGAACCGGGCCGGCACAATGTAACCGTCTGGCCGATGGTGGAAGGGTACTGGGCCGACGCCGCCGCACAGTCCGGAGACCAGGCACGATTCGCCTCCGAGGTGGAAAACCTTGCCGAACTGGCTGACTCCAGCGGCGAATTCTGGGAGGCCTACAACGCCCAGACCGGCGCCCCGGACGGCGGCTGGCAGACCGGTAGCCACTGGTCCCCGGCCCCCGACCAGACCTGGTCCGCGACCGCTTACCTGCGCATGATCTACGATGACACCTTCGGCATGGACTTCACCACCAACGGCATCAGCTTCCAGCCCACCCTGCCCGCAGGGTGGGGCGATGTGACGCTGACCGGTGTCCAGTACCGCGGCGCGACGCTCAACATCTCGCTGCACGGCTCCGGCAACGTTATCAGCGCCTTCACACTCGACGGCACGACCACGTCCGACACCACGATCCCGGCCTCGCTGACGGGCACCCACACCGTTGACATCACCTTGACCAACGGACAGGCGACCACGATCACCGGCAACGCGGGCCTATGCGTGGACGTCCGCGGTGCATCGACCGCGAACCTGACACCGGTACAGCTGTACGGCTGCGACGGCACCAACGCCCAGCAGTGGAACGTCGTGACGGCTGACAACTCCCTGCGCTCACTCGGCGAATGCCTGGATGTCAATAATGGGGGCACCGCGGACGGAACCACTGTGGACTTGTACGCCTGCAACGCTACCGGTGCCCAGGTCTGGGTCCCGCAGTCGAATGGCGAACTCCTCAACCCGCAGTCCGGCAAATGCCTGGACGACCCCAACGCGAGCACATCGAGCGGCACCCAGCTGGAGATCTGGGACTGCAACGGCGGATCCAACCAGATCTGGACGCTACCCGACACCTCCGCGATCACTGGCAACGCGGGCCTGTGCGTCGACCTGCGCGGCGCTGACACCGCCGACCTCACCCCGGTACAGCTCTTCACCTGCAACGGCACCGATGCCCAGCGCTGGAGTGTGGTCACAGCTGGGAACACCCTGGAACTGATGGGCAAATGCCTGGATGTCAGCGATGGGGGCACCGCGGACGGAACCTCTGTGGACTTGTACGCCTGTAACGCTACCGGTGCCCAGGTCTGGGTCCCGCAGTCGAATGGCGAACTCCTCAATCCGCAGTCCGGCAAATGCCTGGACGACCCCAACGCAAGCACAGCGAGCGGCACCCCTCTGGAGATCTGGGACTGCAACGGCGGATCCAACCAGATCTGGAAGCTCCCGGCAACAGTCTGAGGTAGCCGACAACGAGAAATCCCACTGTCACACCTGCGAGGTCTGCGGGAACACGGATGATGTCCAATTGCACTATGTCCGTGCTCCCGCCGACCTCGCCCAGGCTGGATGGCTGCCGACGCACTGGGCGCCTCGCCTGCCCTGACCGCATCCGCACCGCAAGGTACACGGTGCGCGACGTCATCCACCGGTTCAAGGGGATCGGTCACAGTTTTTCCCGCTGCGCACTATGTGGGCGGTTACGTGCATTCGTGATGTCACTGCGGGCAGGTAGTGCGAGCCGGTGTCCAGTTCTCAACGGCGGGTGCGTTTGATGGATCAGCACGAGCACGGACGGGACTTCTGCGAATCGGTCTACCCCTTGGACGGGGCAGGGGGGAGCGTGCGCGCGGCGCTGGAGCACACCCGGGTGTTCCTGCGCGGCTGTAGCCCCCATCTGGGCCTGCGAATGGCGCAGGACTTGGAGCTGGTAGTGGTTGAGCTGGTCAGTAACGCGGTCCGGCACGCGCCGGGTCCCCTGACGCTGACTTTGTCGTGTGATGAGTACATCGAGGTGGCGGTCACGGACACCAGCACCGCGGTGCCCACCGCACGGGAACCCGATCTGGGGGCCGGGGGCGGTTTCGGCTGGCATCTGATCACGGCTTTGGCCGATCCGGTCGAGGTTCGCCTGGCCCCGCCCTACGGAAAGACCATCAGTGCAGTGATCACCCTGCACTGAGCCAGAGGTCCGGCATCTTCTGTTCGGAGGCCAAGAACGTTGGCACCCACATCGCTCCGGCCCCAGTGCGAGTCTCCGACCCAGGTCATCGTGCGCCACAACGCGACCTCACGCCTGTCGGCAACGGGTAAATGAGGTTCTGGATCACTTTTGGGATGCTGTTGGTGATCTTCAAGGTCTGGGTCGATGGCAGGCGTTGGAGAATGGGGTGCGTTTTCGGCGAGTTCGCGGGTGGGGGCTGTTTGAGGCGTCCCACGCGCTGAGGCGGATGATGTTGGCTCCGGCCGCGGTGAGTACGTGTTGGACATGGGTTTTGGGCAGTCCGCGGTATCGGCAGTTTCGCAGGCCGTGTGCGTGGACGGTCTCGGAGACGGTGGCCTCGCAACCGGCTCGCAGCGCGTACGTGCGTTTCCATTCATCGGTGTCCTGCTGTTGCCGCACGCGTGTCTGGATCTCCTGCTGGGCCTGGGGCAGCAGGAAGATGTGGCGTCCCTTGCCCTCGGTGTTGCCGGTGCACCGGGTGCGGTCGGGGCACTCCCGGCAGTGTGCTTGCCGAAAATTCATCCGGCCAGGTCGCAGCCCTACGCTGTTGGGTTGGAGGTCCGGCGTAGCCGCGCCTTCGAAGCCGCGGCATGATGGTCGACCGTGCTGCTTCGTCTTGCCTACCTGACTGTGACCAACACGTTCGCGGCGCTGCGTCTGCTGCCGATGGGCGATCGCGATAAGGACGTGGAGATCCTGGCTCTGCGCCACCAGATCATGGTCCTGGAACGCCAACTGGGCAAGGAGAAGGTCCGGTTCGCTCCCGAGGACCGGGCCTTCCTGGCCGCGCTGCTCCAAGGCCTGCCCATGGACGTGCTCCGGCACCTGCGCCTGCTGGTGCGCCCGGACACCATCCTGCGGTGGCACCGCGACCTCCACCAGAAGCGCCACGCCGCAGCGTCCAGACCCAAGCACCCGGGCGGACCGCGGACCGTGCCCTCCATCCGCGCCCTGGTGCTGCGCCTGGCAACCGAGAACAGCACCTGGGGCTGCCGGCGCATCCACGGCGAACTCCTCGTCCTCGGCATCGAGGTCGCCCCCTCCACCGTCTGGGAGATCCTGCGCGAAGCCGGCATCGACCCCGCCCCGGACCGCGGCACCACCACCTGGGCCACCTTCCTGCACTCCCAAGCCAACGCCCTCTTGGCCTGCGACTTCCTCGACACCATCACCCTGACCGGCACCAAGCTCTACATCTTCGCCGTCATCGAACACGCCAGCCGCCGCATCCGCATCCTCGGCGCCACCGAACACCCCACCGCGGCTTGGGTGACCCAGGCCGCGAGGAACCTCGTCATGGACCTCGAAGACGCAGGCAGCACAGCCAAGTACCTGATCCGCGACCGGGACGGCAAGTTCCCCGAACTCTTCGACACCATCCTGAACGACGCCGGCATCCAAGTCGTCCTGTCCGGGATCCGCATACCCCGCATGAACGCGATCATGGAACGCTGGGCAGGAACCTGCCGACGAGAACTCCTCGACCGCACCCTCATCTGGAACCAGCGCCATCTCGCGCACGCCCTGCGCGAATTCGAGCATTTTTACAACGAGCACCGGCCGCACCAGGGCATCGCCAACGCCCGCCCCCTCCACCCACTACCCGAACCCATCACCGAACCAGGACAAACAACCCACCTCGACATACGCCGACACGACCGCCTCGGCGGCACCCTCCACCAGTACCAACATGCCGCCTGAACTGGCCGGATGTAGTTTTCGGCAAGGACAGGGCCAGCTGGACGGCTCCGCTGCTCGCAGCCTCGGCTTCCAGCCCACCGTCCCCACCGCGCACCAGGCCAGCCGGGAAGGAAGCCTGTAGCGAACAGCCGAGCACGGGCTCTGATGTGACGGCCTGCCGGTCCAGGACGACGCTCAGGTGCGTCGTCCTGGACCACCGGCTTCGCATGCCAGGACGGATGCCCGCCGCGAAAGTAGTGTCGGACCCTGACGGCAGTGATCAACCGTAGGGGGAGAGTGTGGCCACAGCGGAACCGCGCAGAATCGGAGCCTGGGCACCGATGGCGATACCGGCGTTCCGGATCCTGTGGGTGGCGCAGATGGCGTCGAACACCGGGAGTTGGATGCAGACCGTCGGCGCGCAGTGGATGCTGGTGCACCAGCCCAATGCGGCGGCGCTGACCTCGGCGGTGCAGGCGGCAAGCCTGCTGCCGACCGACGATCCGGATGGCAACTGGCCCCACGCCAGCGCAAGGCTGCCCACCGCATCGGCGATTCAACCGGGCTCACCCTGGCCGCAGCAGCCCGGATGAATCACCCGAGCCGACCGTGAGCAGAATGAGGGGGCCCAAACCGGCCCCCTGAGCACCTATCAGGGGTCATCGCAGCTCAGTGAGCTGATGGCGCTCCTGTTGTCGCATCCTGCGCCACAGCCTGACGGTGCGAAACCCGGCCGTATGCCTCACTGGCCGTCATATCACCGCGCCAGAGCCAAAATGCGCCCCCTGCGCCCCGAACGCTCTCTGCGTGCGCCGGCCCCTCCGGGAGAACGGCATCGCTCTCACCAGCAGTAACGTCGGATCCGACGGAAAAGGCCAAGATCAGAACCGGCCTGCGGCTGCGACATCCTGCGACAACACAGCCCCAAAAGGCCGAGAAGGCCGCCCCTGCCTTGCGGCGGAAACGGCCTACGACCTGCGAAAACGCTGGTCGGGACGACAGGATTTGAACCTGCGACCCCCTGACCCCCAGCCGGGGGGTTCCTCCCCAGCTGTCCCGTTAGCGTTCATCCGTCACGTCCATCACGGTGACGTATGTACAAATGGGGCATTAGCGTGCAGGACAGAGTTCTACGTGTGGTCCCCAGATGGTCCCCAACCCCCCTGACTGCTGCCTTGGTCCCCAGATGGTCCCCAGGCCGAGCCATCCGCGCCCTCAAGAGGGACGGCCTTCGCTCTCCGGGGGACGAGCCCCGGAAGGTGTGCGCCTCTGAGGCTGGGTGACGATGTCAGTGCTGTTGCCCGGACGTCTCAGTACTCGACGCGGGGTCGATCCCAGACGCGGGTCGGCCGCTAGTTGCAGTTGCGCTGCGTCACTGGGTCCTGGACTCCGGAACAGCCCTCATCGTCCGCTGAGGGCGGGCACCACAATTCCTCAGACAGCCTGCGGAGTCGCGGCAGTACTGCGTCCCGCCGCCGGGAAAGGTGGTCACGTCTGTCGGGTGTGCGGCTGTAGCGCGAGTTGACCGGCGGCGGTCTTCCCCTCCGGCCGAGGACCCGCTCACACTGCGGGGAGTAGTGTCGGCTGAGGGGGCTTAGTGGCGAAGCAGCGGTTACGTAGGTCGTCGGGTAGCAAGCAGCGAGAGCGGCGAAGGCGGTTACGTCTGGCGGCTGCCGTCGCACTCGGGTGCCTGGTCCTCCTGTTTGTCGCGATCGCCCTGTGGGCGAAGGTGTGGCCGTACGTCCTGGCTATCGCGGCGCTGGCCGTGGTCGCCGTTGTGGGCGGTCGACTGTGGCGGACCCATCGGGGCTTGCGCAGGGCAGATCAGCAGTGGCGGGCCGAGGATCAGGTCCGCGCGGGGCACCGGACACTGACCGAGGTCGACGCGATGTCCGGCACGGAGTTCGAGGGGTTCGTGGCTGGGCTGTGCCGTCGGGATGGATGCACCCATGTGCAGGTCGTGGGCGGAGCCGGCGACAACGGAGCCGATGTCCGCGGGCTCCTGCCCGACGGGCGCAGCTTCGTGATCCAGTGCAAGCGCTACACCCCCTCCAGTGCCATCGCCAGCCGTGAGATGCGCGACCTACTCGGCGCCCGGGTCCACTTCAAGGCGGACCTGGCCATCTTCGTGACCACCACCCGCTTCACCCGCCCCTCGATCACCTTCGCCCGCGAGCACGACATCCTCGCCGTCCACCGCGACCACCTCGGCCTGTGGAACAGCGGCACCGCCCTGCCCGCCCTGGCCGAAGTCAACGGGACAGGTCAGGGTGACCGCCGCCATCAGGCCCGCTGGAAGCAGACCTACAGCCCGTGAGACCACCGCGCCGTGCCCGTGATCCCGAGACCGTCCGGAATAAGCTCGCGGCAGCACTCCCTTTCGATCAGCGGTATCCGGCCCGGACTTTGGCGCGGCAGCTCTCACAGGCGTGTCGAGAGCCAGCCCCGTAGCGGTGGATCGGTGTGCCGCATCCGGCGCACGGGCCCACCTCCCAGGGCTTGCAGAACTGGTTGACGGCTGCGGTCAGGCGCTGCCCGGCGGTGACCTCAAGGTGCTGTGGGAGGTCGGGGATCACGAACAGCTGTGGGGGGACGTCGTCGAAGGTGTGCAGCCCGGTGCCAGCGCCGTCTACGCGCCGGGGTCGGGGGTCGTTGAAGACGAAAGTCTCGTCGCCGTAGCGACAGGTTGGGTCGAGGTCCTGCTCGGTGAACGTCAGCTCGTCCTCGGTCTCGGTCGGCGGGTGCTCTGTCCCCTCTCCGGGCCCGGAGATCTCCAGCCACTCGTCGCGGTCGCTGGCGGGCACCCACATCCGCGAGAAACTGCGGGGGTCATGCTGGCTGGGGATGCGCATCGGCAGGTATTCGCCGTCGGCGCTGGCCACGACCAGGCGGTCGACGTCGGTGTGCTGCTTCGGCGGTAGGCACAGTGCGGGAAGCATCCACTGCGCGTGGAACCGGCCGCAGGAACTGCCCGTGTCGGGGCATGGCCGCTCGCTGGTCGGCAGGCACTTCCAGCGCTGGAGGTGCCGTACGCCCGCGCGCACCAGCATGGTCTGCGGGGAGGCGATCTCTTTCCAGGTGAAGTCGTCGACCCGCGCCCAGGGGGCCCGGTCGATCAGCGCGGCCCGGTCGCTGTTGGTCACCCACAGCGGCACGATGCCCGCGTCGGCGGAGGCCTCGGAGCGGCGACGGACCGTGCCGGCGGTGATCGGCGCGTACTGCGCCTCCCATCCGATGCGTCGGCCTCCGGGTCCGGTGACCAGGACATCGCTGCGGACCTTGCCGTCCGCGCTGCGTGCTTCGACCTCGGCGGCCAGGCCGTGGCGCTCGGCGCTGCGCGCGATGCGCTCCTTCATGGCCTTGTGCTTGTCGCTCTCCTCGGCCGTCGGGATCCTGCGGATCGGCAGGTGGGCCGCGACCAGGACGATGTGCCCATTGACGGGCCGACGCTGGATCGTCATCCACGGGGTGTGCTCTCCGTCCTCCTCGGCTTGGCAGACACCGTCGTTGTGGTGCTCCAGGCACTCCAGGAGTGCACGGTCGCGCTTGTCGATCGGCTGGGTGATCTCCTCCAACAGTCCCGGCCGGTCGGGATTGCCGAGATCTGCGTGGCTGAGCTCGATCACGGTGCGGTACCCGGTGTGGAACACCCCGTTCGCCATGCATATGAGCGTAGAACCGGGTTGTGATATGCGACAGGGAGCGCACCCCGCTGGCGGCGATGCCCGGGCTGCGTGGAACGATCTGAAGCAACCGCCTGGCTGGCGGCAACTTGACGTGCGCGACGCGGACCGCGCTTCTGCCGGGTGGGCGACGATGCTCGACGCTGGTGCGCTTGATCACCATCCACTTCCAGCGGTTTGTGTCAGTGCCACCACGTACTGTGCTGTATGGGAGCTTGCGCCTCACCGGGCTTGGCGCCGGTCCCTGGGAGGACGGGAATGGCCGACCGCAAGACGATGACCAAGCAGACGCTGATCGGGGAGAAGGGCATCGACCTGATCAACCGGCGCTGTCTGCAGATGGGGTATCTCTTTCACCCGCGCCGTGTCGATCACGGCATCGACGGCCACATCGACCTCGTGGAACCCGGGACCGGCGCCGTGCTGAACCTGACGCTGTTGGTGCAGAGCAAAGCGCAGGAACGGCTGTTCCAGGGCGAGACTCCCGATGGCTTCCACTACCTATGCGATCAGCGGGACTTGGACATGTGGTTGTCCGGGAACGCCCCCGTCATTCTGATCTTCTCCCACCCCGAACTGGAGGAGGCATGGTGGGTCGAGGTGAAGGCCGCCTTCCCTGATGCGGCGACCCGCGCGCGGCGCACCATCCGAATCGATAAGGCGACGCAGAAGTTTGACCGCGGCGCTGCTGCGACGCTGCTGGACCTGGCCATGCCGAGGGACGCCGGGCTCTACCTGCACCCGCCCTCGCTCATCGAGACCCTCACCACCAACTTGCTGCAGGTGGCAGCGATGCCCGACTCGCTGTTCGTTGCCACCAGCCGCTTCGGCAGCGACTACCGCGCAGCCGGTGAGGCGCTGGCCATGGCAGGGGAGCGGGTCGCCGGTTGGATCCTGCGCGACGGCATGGTCTACTCCTTCGCCAACCTGCGCGAGAAGCCCGGGTCGATCCTGTGCGAAGGCGACGTGGAGGAGCACGAGAGGGCGGAGTGGGCCGACAGCGACGACCTCGACATGCGCTACCGCTTCCAAGACCTACTCACCCGCACCGTGCAGGACGCCTACCCGGAACTGCGCTGGCACAACAGCCGCCGGCACGTCCACTTCCGGGCCAGCACCGACCTGTCGCCCCGCAAGGTCAGCAGGCGGCCCGGAGGCCGCGGCCGCACCGTCTTCGGCCCCCATGCCGACAAACGCGAACCAGGCAGGATCGGCTATTTCCACCACGCCGCGCTGCAGATGCGCTTCCGCCGACTCGGGCGAGACTGGTACTGCGAACTCGAGCCGGACTACTGCTTCACTTCCGACGGCCTCACCGAACACCGCAACGCCGACAAGCTGCTGGCCGGGATCAAGCGGCTCGAACGCCACGCTGCGGTGTCCGGGTGGACGACCATGTGGGCGGCCTTCCTGCGCGGGCCGGGAGACCTGTTCAGCCCGGCGAAGACGGTGGAGTTCGGCGAGTTGCTGACCGTCCAGGTTGAACGCGGGATTGACGACAAGCGCTGGGGGGCGGCACCGGCCGCCGGAGGCGACGAGATCCAGGAGCGCGCGCTGCGAGAGAAGGACGCCGTCACCGCTGAGCTGGCCGAGATCGGCATCGACACCGAAGATTTCACGTTTCTGCTCGACGACGCTGACGACGACATCTGAGGACACGAAAAAGGATCACCGCCCCGGTTCACAGAGCGCCGGGCTGAAGGAAAGGTGCGGCATGCACGCTGAAGTCCTCGATGAACCTGAGCTGGAGTTCGGCGGCGGTGCACGCCACATCGACCCCCGCTTCGGCATCGCTACCTACGGCCCGGCCGATCTACTGTCCCCGGACGCCCCCCGAGCGGTGCGCCTGGGCCTGATCGGCCCGGCAGACCAACTCGACGGCCTGAGCTACTGGCTGGAGCGGTGTCGCGAGCCGATCCCGGCCAAGGACGGACGCTACCCTCACCTGTTCCCCACCTTCCCCGGCTGCGACATCGACGTCGGGCTGCACTCCACCCTCGTCCTCAGCGACCGCAACACCCGGACGATCAGCCCCAGCATGCTGCGCACGATCGAGAACTCCCCGGCCGAGACGGGTCTATCGGCCGCCGTCGACGCCTACGCCGAGGAGATCATCGCCCTGGCCGAGGAGAACCGCGTCGACGTCCTGCTGATCGCCCGCCCCGAGCAGCTCGTTGACGTCACCCGCCGCAGTAGCCGACGCTCTACGCGCGCCCTGCCATCCACGGGGTCGAACGCCGGAGGACTGCCCCGCGGCGCGAATTTCCACGACCTGCTCAAGGCCCGCCTGCTCCACCTGCGTCAGCCCATCCAGATCATCCGACGCAGCACCTGGGACGAAGCATTCACCCCACCGGTCGGCTACGGTCGGCAGGACGAGGCCAGCCGCGCCTGGAATCTGCACGTCGCCCTCTACTACAAGGCAGGCGGCGTGCCCTGGCGGCTGCTGCGCAACCCCCCTGACCTCACCACCTGCTACATCGGCGTGTCCTTCTACCGCAACACCGAAGACACCAGCCTGGACACCGCTGTTGCCCAGATCTTCAACGAGCGCGGCGACGGCGTCATCGTCCGCGGCGGCCCGGCCCGGATCACCGGCAGCGACCGCCAGCCACACCTGAGCCGCGATGACGCCCATCAACTGCTGCTCGGTGCCCTGGACGCTTACCGCCGTGAACACCGCACCATGCCCGCGCGCGTCGTACTGCACAAGAGCTCGGCCTTCACCTCAGAGGAGATCGAAGGATTCGAAGGCGGCGCCGAGGACCGCCGGATCGACACCCTCGAGATGGCGTGGATCACCACCAGCGACGGCGCCCGGCTCTTCCGTGGCGGGAAACTCGCGCCGCCGCTTCGCGGGACCATGCTCGCGCTGTCGGATCGCGAGCTGATCCTCTACACCACCGGCAGCGTGGAGTTCTACTCCACCTACCCCGGACACTACGTGCCACAGCCGGTAGGGATCCGCCCGACCCGCCCGGTGCGCAGTCCTCGTGAGACCTGCGCCGAGACTCTGGCGCTGACCAAGATGAACTGGAACCAGACCCGGCTCGACGGACAGTTGCCGGTCACCCAGCGCACGGCGAACAAGGTCAAAGCGATTTTGCGGTTCTGCCCGCCGGAGCAGGCCGTGGCCACCCGCTACGCCCACTACATGTAGCGGTGTAGCTGGAAGCCACCCTTTGCCCTGGCCGCACGGCACCCGCGACACCGTCGCCCCCCGCCGCCGTGTGGATGGCAAGCGACGGGGCCGCATTCGTCCGCAGCACCGTCGCTGGCGGCGGCCACCGCGGACATCCGTCTTCGCCTGCCGACAGCGGCCACCGCTCCTCCTATGACTGCCTGCTGAGCCGCATGAGGGCGTCTGGCCCCCTGAAGAATGGATTGCTTCGAACAGCGGATTTCAGTCGCCGCGGTAGATCACTTTTTACTCCAGCAGGCCAGTCCGACTCCAAACAGGGCGCTCGTTGGTGTCGCACATGTGTAGGTGCCTCGCGCGCTGATTCGTGCGCTCTGCCGTGGCCCCCTGACGGATGTTCAGGGTGGATGCACGACATCCAGACCTCGGGGAGGCACCCATGACCGCCACCACATCACAGGGCCGGATCTACCGCTGCTGCGGCTGCCGCGACAAGGACAACAAGCAGCTCGGACCGCGCTGCCCCAAGCTCAAGGCCGATGCCGAGCACGGCTCGTGGGGCTTCGCGGTCGACCTGCCCCACCCCGTCAAGAAGCGCGACACTCACCGCCGCACCGGCTTCGCCAGCCCCGCTGCGGCGCAGGCGGGGCTGGAGATCCTGCTGGACGGCGAGCACACCGGCGTCTACGAGGAGCTGCGGCTGACGGTCGAGCAGTACCTGCTGCAGTGGCTGGCCGTCCGCGAGGACGCCCTGCAGCCGGCGACCTACGCCCACTACGAGGCCGACGTGTACCAGGACCTGATCCCGGCGTTCGGGCAGATGCGGCTGGCCGACCTGCGCGCCCGCCACATCGAGTCCTGGATCGCCGGCCAGAGGGCCGCCCGGCGCGGCCGCACCGCGATCTACCGCACCAGCGCCACGCTGCGCACCGCGCTGAACGCCGCCGTGCGGACCCGGCGCATCGCCTACAACCCGGCCGAGTACACCCTGCCGCCCCGCCCGCGGGCCGCCGAGCGGCTGTGCTGGAGCTACGAGCAGGCGGCTGCGTTCCTGCGCCACAACAAACAGGCCTACGCCGACCAGCTCGCCGACCTGTTCGAGGTCGTGATCGGCACCGGTCTGCGCCGCGGCGAGGTCCTGGGGCTGCACTGGAGCGACGTCCACCTCATGGAGCGCACCTTCTTCGTGCGGTACTCCCTGTCGGCGGTCAACAACAGCACCTACCACCTGGGCCCGCCCAAGACCCGGGCCAGTATGAACTGGGTCGCGATGTCACCACGGGTCCACCCCGCGCTGCTGCGCCAGGCCCAGATCCAGCAGGCCCTGCTGCCCGAGGGCGCCCCGCTGGAGGGCCTGGTCTTCTGCCACGTCGACGGGTCACCGTTGCGCCCGCAGTGGGTCCTGGACCAGTTGCGGCGCCGCACCGAGGAGATCGGCCTGCCGAAGATCGGGATGCACGACCTGAGGCACACCGCGGCCACCATCATGATCAGCGAGGGCATGCCGATCGCCCTGGTCTCCAAGACCCTGCGCCACTCTACCCTGGCCACCACCCTCAACCTCTACGGCCACCTCCTCAAGTACGCCGCCCACGACACCGTAGCCGCCCTGGCCAGTGCTCTGGATCGGGCCGACGCCCAGCACATTCCCGACCGTCCTGCCCCCGCCCTGCGCTTCGCCGCTTGAGGCACAGGCGGGACGGGAACCTCCGACGCGAGGCACAACAGGTGCCGGCGGGTCTCTCTGTCCTACAGCGGCCGCAGGGAGACCCGCGCAGTGTCCGCAGGGCCGACCCGGCCCTAGCGGAACATGCGTTCGATTGTCATGATGGCCTGATCGCGTGTCCGTTCGGGCTGACGCTCGTTGGGCACGGCAGACAGGGGCTCGCGAGTTCTCCCGGGCCCATTAGGGGGACCGTCATGAGCGATCGCAGCGCCATCGAGTGGACCGAAGCGACCTGGAATCCCACCACCGGGTGCGACCGGGTCTCGGCCGGGTGCGACAACTGCTACGCGCTCACCCTGGCCAAGCGCCTCAAATCGATGGGGGCGGCCAAGTACCAGCACGACGGCGACCCCCGCACCTCGGGTCCCGGCTTCGGCCTGACGGTGCACCCCGACGCCCTCGACGTGCCACGACGGTGGCGCACTCCGCGCACGGTGTTCGTGAACTCCATGAGCGACCTCTTCCACGCCCGGGTCCCGCTGCCGTTCGTCCACCAGGTCTTCGAGGTCATGGCCGACACCCCGCAGCACACCTACCAGCTGCTGACCAAGCGGTCGGTGCGGCTCCGTCGGGTCGCTGGGCGACTCGACTGGCCGCCGAACCTGTGGATGGGCGTGTCCGTCGAGAACGCCGCCCAGCTCAGCCGAATCGACGACCTGCGCACCGTCCCGGCAGCCGTGCGCTTCCTCTCCCTGGAACCCCTGTTGGGGCCACTCCCCGGCTTGGACCTCGACGGCATCGGCTGGGTCATCGCCGGCGGGGAGTCCGGCCCAGGGCACCGCCCCATGGAACAGCAATGGGTGATCGACATCCGCGACGCCTGCGGCGACGCCGGGATCCCGTTCTTCTTCAAGCAGTGGGGGGGACACAAGCCGAAGGCCGGCGGCCGTGCCCTCCAGGGGCGCACCTGGGACCAACTCCCCTCCCGGGGAAGCCTTGCCGTGTCGTAGTGGGCCGTGCACGCACTCTGGTGGCGTGCCGAAGGCTGTGTGATCCTCGTTCCAGGAGTGCTCATAACACCGCATGGGGGGACACATGGCGGTACCAAAGGAAGCTGTCTGGGACCGGGATCCGCACACCGCCGCCAAGCACGACGTCCTACGCCGGTACCTCCAGGCCTGGGCGCCGATCCTGCTGTCCAGCAACGACGCGGTCAGCTACGCCGAGGGCTTCGCCGGCCCCGGTGTCTACAAGCAGGGCGAGCCCGGCTCGCCTGTGATCGCCCACCACGTCCTGGCCGCAGCACTGCGCCAACGGCCGGGCAAGGCAGTCAAGATGGTGCTTGTCGAAGAAGACGCCCGGCGCAAGGCGATGCTGGAGCAGCAGATCGCCCGCGCCCGCAGCGGCGGCGGCCCCGAGCTGGCACGCCTGCATGCCCGCATCGAGCAGGGCGGCTGCCACCCGGACCTCCTGGCGCACCTGGTGCGCTCGGGCAGTCACCTGCACCCGATGTTCGTGCTCCTCGACGGCTTCGGCGGCCCCGAGGTGCCCTTCACCCTCCTGCAGCAGATCGCACGCCACCGCAGCAGCGAGGTCATGATCACCTTCCAGCCGCAGTTCCTCGTCCGCTTCGCCAAAGAGGACGGGATCCACCGCGAGGCCGGCAACACGTTCTTCGGCGGCACCGACTGGCAGGGCGTGTTCAGCCAGCACAGCAGCGCCAAGGCCGGCTTCCTGCGCGACCAGTACCGGCTGACCCTGCGCCGCGCCGGTTTCGACCACAGCCTCTCCTTCGAGATGATCGACGAGAAGAGCCACCTGCTGTACCTCATCTTCGGCACCCGCCACGAGCGCGGCGTGGAGAAGATGAAGGACGCCATGTGGAAGGTCGACCCCACCACCGGCGTCCGCTACCGAGACCCCAAGGACACAGGCCAGCAGCTCCTGGAGCTCGAGTTCGAGCCGGACACCGCGCCCCTGCGACGCATCCTGCTGGACCACCTCCAGGCCGCGCCCGCGCCGGTGAACGTGGCGGCGCTGCAGCGCTTCACCCTCCTGGAGACGGTGTACCGGCCCGGCCAGGTCATCTCCTCCCTCAACAAGATGCGCACAGAAGAGACGATCACCACCCCGCCCGGGCGGATCGTCAAGGCCACGCAGATCACGCCGGTTCTCCGGGAGGCCCTCTTCTGAGCTGGTCCCAGTGGTTCTGGGCGGCACCGATTTCGTTGCCGCCCTGGAACCGCTGGGGCGAACGCGCTACCAGCGCCTCGGACCGCAGTCCCGTCCAGCTGGCATGGCGCCATCACCGCAGTCAGAGGACCGCCTCCGGCGGCGACATCGCCGTAGCGGAGATCCTGGACTTCGGACCGGGCAGGCTGCCGGTAGGTCATATGTACCGCATGGCATGGGGCTGGGTTCAGCTTTCCCTTGGGATCGGGAGGGGCCGCGTCCCGTTGAGGGACGGCCTGGTGGTCGTCTTCTTGAGGGTTTCCAGGATCGCCATGCCTTGGCTGACGATGCCGGCAGCGACCTGGTTGACGCCTTCGGTTCCGTTCAGGATGGTCAGGTTCGAGCCGGCGATGCTGCGGGCGGCGGCGTCGACCAGGGCCGGAAGGTTCTCCACGATCCGGTTGGCGGCGATGAGCTCCTGGTTGCCGTCCTTGAGGGAGGCGGCGCGAAGGCTGTTCGCTGCGGCCTGGGCTTCGGCGATGGCGCGTTCCGCGTATGCGGTGCCGTCCGCTTGAACGCGCACCGACTGGGCTTCGGCGGTCGCAAGGGTGGTGCGCCGGTAGGCGTCGCCCTCGGCCGCGAACTTCGCCTGGTCGCGGCCTGCTTCGGCCAGGGTGCGCTGCCGGTAGGCCTCGGCGTCGGCGGGCCTGCGGACCTCGGCCTCCAGTCGTTGCGCGGCCAGGTTCGCCTGGCGCTGGGCCAGGGCGGTCTGTTCCTCGATGACCTCCTGGGAGGCCCGCGCCTCAGCGAGCGGACCTGCCTGCGCGGCCCGCGCGTTGGCCTGCTGTGTCTCGGCGACGAAGCCGGCGCGCTTGATCGCGGTGTCGCGTTCGTACTGCGCCTTCAGGGCCGCGGCCTGCTGTTCGCGCTCGGCGGCCTGCTGGTCCGACTGTGCCTGGGCGATGCGGGCCTGGCTGGCCACGGCGGCGGCGTGGGGGGCGGCGAGGTTGGTGATGTAGCCGGACGCGTCCTCGATCTCCTGGATCTGCAGGGCGTCGACCACGATGCCCAGCTTCTCCATCTCCGTGTGACTGCCCTCCTTGACTTCCTGGGCGACCCGGTCGCGTTCGCGGATGATCTGCTCGACCGTCAGGCCGCCGATGATCGAGCGTAGGTGGCCGGCGAAGATCCGTCCGACGAGCTCCTCCATCCGGTCCTGCTCGGCCAGGAAGCGGCGGGCGGCGTTGGCGATGGACACGGAGTCGTCGCCGACCTTGAAGACGGTGACCGCCCGCACATTGAGACGGATGCCCTGCTGGGTGACGCAGTCCTCGGTGATCTCCGCTTCACGCAGAGCCAGGGACAGCATCCTGGCCTTCTGCTTGATCGGAAGCACGAAGGAGCCGTGGCCGGTGACGATTCGGAACTGCGTGTCCTGGGCCTGACGTTTGGAGCCGGAAATCAGAAGCGCCTCGTTCGGCGCCGGAACATGCCAGAACAACATGGGAACTCCCGGTAGCACTGCAACTGCTGAGGATGAATCCAGTGGTGGAGCTAAACGGTGGGGAACGGAACGACGATCACTGAGCGCGCCGAGGGGCACTCCACGACCAGAACGCGGGTGTGCCGGTCGATCGGCTGCTCTGCCCAGGCGGCGAAGGCCTCCGTGCCGCCGCGCAGCGGCAGCAGTACTTCGCCCAACCCACCGACGGGGATCGAGACGGTCACCCGGCCGATCAGCCCGACCGGGCTCTCCTGTGCCTCGTCCGGCGCGTCCATCCCGCTTGCCGCCCTTCCGCGCGGTACGCGAACCCTGTTCTGCCGCTACGTCTCCCGGTGTGGGTGTCCTGGCCGGGCCCCTGACCGGTGGGTCAGCAGGAGGGCGGTCATCCATACGAGCGGTAGGTAGAACCCGGCCGCCAGGATGATGACGAGCAGTGAGAATCCAACCGTCCAGAGGATCATTGTGTGCCTCCACATGCGCGCAGCGGTCCTACCTGGGGTTCGCAGGGGTACGGGCGAACGCGGGGGCGGGCATCTGTTCAAACCGGTGCCCGAAGGTCTGGATCGTTGACCATTCCTTCCAGGCCAGAGTAGGGCGGCCGCTGCGGAGGCGACCGGGGCCGATAGGCCCTGTGCCCTGGGCCGAGCGGTCCCTTGGTGGCGGCATGCCGCGGTGAGGGCGGCCTGGGAGCACCAGGTAGCCTGCGGGACGGAACGCTGGGGCTGTCCGGTGGAGGGCGCGGGGTGGCGCGGCGAAGGAGACAGGTGGTGTCGGCGATGCCCTCAGTAGGCTCGGGGTCATGACGCAGGAGCAGGAGCAGGTTGACCGGCAGCGGGACCACGACGTCGCCGTGGCCGCGATCGAGGACTACTTCACCGGGCAGCTCGGGAAGTGTCGTGCGGATCTGGAGCGAGTGGCGTTGCTGGTGGCGGATGCCGAACGCAGACGCGAGGAGGTTCGCGGCGGCTCCAGGCTCACCTCACAGGAGGCCCTCCTGGTCCACGTGGCCCAACTGCCTGAGGAGACCGGGCTGACGATGGAGCAGCGAGAGGCACGGCTCAGCCGGGCCCAGGCCGTCAAGCGGGGGTTGGCTGCCGAGGGCTACCCGATCTGAGGAGCCCACTGAGTGGGTTGGTGCGGTTCAGGCTGGTCGGCGTACCAGTACCTGGCTTCCCATCGATTGTCTCGGGTGTTAGCCGCGATTCTTCATGACGGTCCGTCGGCGTGGTCGACGGGCGGTTTCGGCTTGTGTGGGTAGCGGTGGGTAGGCCGAGGGCCCGACTGTCGCGTCGGGTGTGCGTCGGATTCCACGGTTCCGGAGGTGTTCGGCTGCTCGTCGGGATGGGTCGTCGTTGGTGCTCAGTCGGGGTTCGGTAGGGCCTGCAGTCTGCTGAACGCGGTAGTGATCACGTCGGTCCGGCCAGTGGCGAGCCAGGCGCAGGATGCGGCGGCGGCCGGTGGTGACCAGGCGGGCGGCAGCGGAGAACAGTCGTAGCCATAGGCGCTTGGGTTCCAAACGGCGGGCCCGGCCAGTCAGGGCGAACATCGGCATCCATGCAAGGCGGTCCAGGGCGAGCTGGACGATCTCCAGCCAGACCTGGTTCTGTGCGGTGTGGTGGAGGGGGAGGTTGCGCAGGCCGGTGTCGCGGGCGGCGCGGGTGCGGTCCTCGGCGCGGGCGCGCTGGCGGTGCCGCAGTTCAGGGCCGCGATCGCGGTGCCGGTGGTGTCGGTGGCGAAGCGGGTCAGCCACCGCCGGGTGTGATGATCCTTGCCGGGTTGTCGCGCATTGACAGGGCCTGGTCGCAGGCGTTGACTGGCAGTACGGCGTTGGGCTATGCCGCCTGGAATCCTTCAGGTCGCGCGTCCGCGTTCCGTTTCGCCTGGACCCCGCGGAACTCAGGGAATTCCTGTAGCCGCCCGGAGGACCGGCTGTGCTTTCTGCGGGCCTGACCGTAGCGACCTGCACGCTCGCGCGCGTCATCCGATCCGAGGCATCCCATGCCCGTTCTGATCATCATCATCGTCCTACTCGTCATTGTGGCCGTGCTCGCACTGGCGGTGAAGATCGTCAAGCAGTACGAGCAGGGCGTCCTGTTCCGGCTCGGCCGCGTGGTGGGCCCCCGGGAACCAGGGCTGCGCCTGATCGTCCCGTTCATCGACGTCATGCACCGGGTCTCGCTGCGGATCGTGACCATGCCGATCCAGTCGCAGGGCATCATCACCCGCGACAACGTCAGCGTCGACGTCTCGGCGGTCGCCTACTTCCGGGTCGTGGACCCGGTGAAGTCGGTGGTCGCCATCGAGAACGTCCACGCCGCGATCGACCAGATCGCCCAGACCACCCTGCGCAAGGTCGTGGGCCAGCACACCCTGGACGAGACCCTGTCCGAGACCGACACCATCAACCTGGACATCCGCGAGATC
>Ga0302314_10007242_pt1 | contig 19941 bp, 22 predicted proteins | sample III_Palsa_N2_3_FD_200533 | JGI IMG/M metagenome (GOLD analysis project Ga0302314, IMG submission 200533) | Peat permafrost microbial communities from Stordalen Mire near Abisko, Sweden - III_Palsa_N2_3 | ecosystem: Environmental > Terrestrial > Soil > Palsa > Peat permafrost | place: Sweden... | reverse complement strand
ATTCGAGTTGCAACGCAGCGGGGCCGCCGCTATAAGACGCGGCTTATCGCGGAGCCATGCCATGAAGACCGACATTCATCCCGACTACCATGAGATCACCGTCGTGATGACCGACGGCGAGAGCTACCAGACCCGGTCCACCTACGGTAAGCCGGGGGACACGCTGCGTCTGGACATCGACCCGAAGACCCATCCGGCCTGGACCGGCGGTCAGGCCCGCCTGAACGACCAGGGCGGCCAGCTCGCGCGCTTCAACAAGCGTTTCGGCGGCTTCGGCATCAAGTACTAAGCGACTTCGGTCGTTTTGGAAGGTTGAGCGCGCCGGCCTGTCCGGCGCGTTCGCTTTTCCGTGTCTAGCGCGCTTTCCGGTTGGGATCAATTGATCCAAACCGTTCGGATGGCTTCATTCGAAGACAAGAATTCGCGCCAGATCATGCCCTAGGCCGAACCAGCCGGTTCGACCTTGGACAGCGCCTCGCGCTTGACCATCTCGTCCAGCCGCGACACGCGGATATAAAGCCGGTGCGAACGCTCGAGCAGCGTGATCAGCCATTGATCGCCCAGCCGCTCGACCTCTTCGGTCACGGTCAGGCAGGTCTTGGCACCGCCCAGCACATAGGGTTCCTCGGCGCTTTCGGCCAGCGTGATCTCGCCGGCATGCACGGCGCGCTGCGCCAGCAGCCAGGCCATGATGTGGGTCAGGCGCGTGGTCAGCCGCATGGTCTCGCAGCACAGCAGCAATCGATCGGACGGCGTCAGGATCGACAGCCTGCGCAGCTCGTTGACCGCGACGTAATTGCGCGCCTCGACCAGCAGGCCCATGGCCTCATCGTAGGTTCGTCCGAAAAAAGCGGTCTTGACCGATGCCGTGTTCAGCATCGTGCACCACTAGGTGGGAGCCCGCACAAGGGGCGTTGAGGGTCGGCGGGCACAGCCCAATAGGCACACAAGCTCATGGTAGAAAGATAGGGCATCCTAAGCTGCTGTCATCCCCGAACTTCATCGGCGTTCAGCCGATCATCAACCGGCCTAGGATCAAACGGGCCTTGTCGTCGAGCGGTTCCGGCCGTCGGGTCGTGCGATCGACGAAGACATGGACGAAATGCCCGGTCGCCGCCGGCGCCTCGACGCCGTCGCGGAACAGCGCGATCTCATAACGCACGCTGGACGTGCCCAGCCGGCCGATGCGCAAACCCGCCTCGACCGTCTCGGGAAACACCAGCGGGGCGGCAAAGGCGCAGTGGCTCTCGACGCACAGCCCGATCGTGGGCGAGCGCTCGATATCGAGCAGCCCCTCCGCGATCAGCATCTTGTTCACGGCCGTGTCGAAGTAGGAATAATAGACCACGTTGTTGACGTGGCCGTAGACGTCATTGTCCATCCAGCGCGTCGGGATCGACAGGAACCAGCGATAGTCCGCGCGACGGGGTTCGTTCTCCATCAGGCGATCTCCAGCAGGGCCGCCGTCACCGGCACCGGCGCTTCCAGCATCATCATATGGCCGGCGCCGGGCAGAATCAGCGCGGTGCAGCCGGCGATGGCGGCCGCGAGCGGCGCCGCCTTCGAGACCGGGGTCATCTTGTCTTCCGCGCCCAGAATGATCCGGGCGGGGCAGGCGATCCGCGCGGCCGCGGCCAGCGCGCCGTCATAGGCGGCGCAGGCGGCGAGATCGCTGCCGATGACGTGCCGATCGCCGCGCTCCAGCAGCCGTTCGGCCCCGCCGGGCAGATGCGAGCCCGGCGTGCCGACCGCACCCAGCAGGCTCTGCCGGCCGAAACTCCAGCCGACCATCATGTCGATTACCCGGTGATCGCCCGCCGCCGCCGATTCCAGCATGGTCGGATGCACCGCCATGCGCGGCACCGTGCCGAGCAATGCCAGGCCGCGGGTGCGCGCGCCGCCCCGCGCGCCGGCCTCCAGTGCCACCAGCGATCCCATGCTATGGCCGGCGATCGCGGCGCGCTCGACGCCCAGGCCATCCAGCAGGCGCCAGAGCCACCCGGCCATGGCCTCGATGGTGCCGAGCGCCGGGCCGGCGCTGCCGGCATGGCCGGGCAGGTCGACCGCCAGCACGTTGCGACCGTGATGGGCAATGGCGCGGGCCTGGTTGGCCCAGACCGTGTGATCCATGCCGGCACCGTGGATCAGCACCAGGGTCGGCAGGCCGCGATCGAACGGCCGGCCGCCGGTCGCGGCCTGGACCGCCTGGCCGTCGAGCTCGAACCGGCTCATTTCGACGCCGCCTTCTGCGCCTGGCGCAGGCCCTGGGCGAGATCGGCGATCAGGTCCTCGGCATCCTCGAGCCCGACCGACAGGCGGATCATATCCTCGCCGATGCCGGCGCGCCTCAGGTCCTCGGCCGAGAGCTGCTGATGGGTCGTGCTCGCCGGATGGATCACGAGGGTCTTGGCGTCGCCGACATTGGCCAGATGCGACACCAGGCCCAGCGCGTCGATGAAGGCCTTGCCGGCGGCGCGGCCGCCCTTGACGCCGAAACTGACGATCGAGCCGGCACCGCGCGGCAGCAGCTTTTCGGCCAGGGCATGGTCCGGATGATCCGGCCGGCTCGGGTGATTGACCCAGGCGACCGCCTCGTGCCCGGCCAGGAATTGGATCAGCTCGGCCGTATTCTCCATATGCCGCGCCATGCGCAGCGGCAGGGTCTCGACGCCCTGCAGGATCTGGAACGCGTTGGTCGGGCTCATGCAGGCGCCAAAATCGCGCAAGCCCTCGGCCCGAGCGCGCTGGATGAAGGCGGCCGGACCATATTCCTCGGCGAAGTTGATGCCGTGATAGCCGGCATAGGGCTGGCTCAGGGTCGGGAACCGGTCGGACGCGGCCCAGTCGAACCGGCCGCCGTCGACCAGCGCGCCGCCGATCGCGATGCCATGGCCGCCCAGCCACTTGGTCGCCGAATGCATGACCAGGTCGGCGCCGAGCGCGATCGGTCGCATCAGATAGGGCGTCACGAAGGTCGCATCGACCATCAGCGGCAGGCCGTGGTCATGGGCGAGCGCCGCGAGCGCCGGCAGGTCGGTCACCTCCAGCCCCGGATTGCCGATGCATTCGGCGAAGATCAGCCGCGTCTCCGGCCGGATCGCGGCGGCGAAGCCCGCCAGATCGCGTGGATGCACGAAGCTCGTTTCGATACCGAAACGGGGTAGCGTGAGTTTCAGCAGGTTGGTCGAGCCGCCATAGAGCGAACTGGAGGCGACGATATGGCCGCCGGCGCCCATCAGCGTGGCGATGCCCAGATGCAAGGCCGCCTGGCCGCTGGCGGTGCAGACCGCGCCGACGCCGCCTTCGAGCGCCGCCAATCTTTCCTCCAGCACCGCCACGGTCGGGTTGGAGATCCGGCTATAGACATGGCCCGGCTGTTCCAGATTGAACAAGGCGGCGGCCGCGTCGCTGGAGGCGAACAGGAAGGAGGTCGTCTGATAGATCGGCACGGCGCGCGCGCCGGTCGTGGGATCGGGGCGTTGGCCGGCATGCAGCGCCAGGGTATCGAACTTGGGCCCGTAATTCTCGGCCATGTGGGAAACCTTTCGGGGCGGCGAGGGATACACCGCATCCTAGCCCGGCGCTGAAAGGCACCTCAAACGAAAGCGGCGGGCCCGCAAGGGACCCGCCGCGAATGTTCTTGATCGAATTCCGTAAAGCCCGCGACCGCGGAGCGGTCTGCAGTATGAGAAACCCCTGGAAATGTTCGGACCCAACCCGCCGGCAATGTGATCTTCTCACCGCGGCCAAGACGGAACTTAGGCCCCTAACATTAAGGCTTTCTCTCCATTTAATCGCATTTTATCTAATTTATTCAGCGACCCAGCCGCCATCGACCGACAGGGTCGTGCCGGTCGTGGTCTCGGCATTGTCGGAACAGAGATAGACGGCGAGACCGCCCAGATGCTCGGGCGTGGTGAATTTGTGCATCGCCTGCTTCTCGCCCAGCATCGCGTCTTTTTCGTGCTCGACGCTCGTGCCGTTCTTCTGGGCGCGATCCTCGATCTGCTTCTGCACCAGCGGGGTCAGCACCCAACCCGGGCAGATCGCGTTGCAGGTGATGCCGTCATTGGCATATTCCAGCGCCACGACCTTGGTCATGCCGACGATGCCGTGCTTGGCCGCGACATAGGCGACCTTCTGCGGGCTGCCGACCAGGCCATGGGCCGAGGCGATATTGATGATGCGGCCCCATTTCTGCTGCTTCATGTGCGGCAGGGCCGCCTTGGAGGCATGGAACGCCGCCGACAGGTTGATGGCGATGATCGCGTCCCACTTCTCGTCCGGGAAATCCGCGGTCAGGGCAGTGTATTGGATGCCGGCATTGTTAACCAGCACGTCGATCGAACCGAACGCCTCGATCGAGTCGGCGACCATCTTCTGGATGTCGGCCGGCTTCGACATGTCGGCGGCGGAATAGGCTGTCCTGATGCCGTGGGTCTTGGCCAGGCCGGTCTTGACCTTGTCGATTTCGGCCGCGTCGCCGAAGCCGTTCAGCATGATGTTATAGCCGGCGGCCGCGAGCGAGGTCGCGATCCCGAGGCCGATCCCGCTGGTCGAACCGGTGACGATGGCGCTCTTGGTCATGAGTATCTCCTGGTGGGGGTGATCGATCGACGCCGTGTTATGGCTGTGAGGATATAGCCATTCGGCGGCAAAACTGAACCCGCCGGCGAGTGAAGTTTTTGCGCCTGCGAGGACGTGTCGCTGCCATTACCGCTTGAACAGGCTTTCGGCGCCGCTGCGATGGTCCTGCTTGGCGGCGATCGCGGCGCGGGCGCGGGCGATTTCCGCCTCCAGCCCGGCGATGTGGCGCTGCAGCTCGTCGACCGAGAGCGGCGTCAGGTCTCGGGGCAGCAGGGCTGCCGGCTTCGGCGCCGGTTCGTCGTCGTCGCGCGCCATCTAACGCTCCACATCCAGGGCGACCCGGTCGGCCCCGCTGCCGACCGCTTGGGCGACATGGTTGAACCCGTCGCGCTTCAGGCAGGCCAGCAGGTCCCGCTTGATGCGGCCGATCAGCGCCGGCCCCTGATAGACCAGCGCCGAATAGAGTTGTACCAGCGAGGCACCGGCGCGGATCTTGGCATAGGCATCGGCGCCGGACGACACCCCGCCGGCACCGATCAGCGGAATGCGGCCCTGGGTCCGGCGATAGATCTCGGCCAGCACCGCGGTCGAGGGTTCGAACAACGGCTTGCCGGACAGGCCGCCGGGCTCCGGCGCGTTGGCGCTGCGCAGACTAGGCGGCCGGGCGACCGTGGTGTTCGATATGATGATGCCGTCGATCTTGCTGTCGAGCGTCACCTCGGCGATGTCGTCGATCTCCTGCTGAGTCAGGTCCGGCGCGATCTTCAGCAGGATCGGCGGCGGCCGGTCGAGCCGGACCGCGTCGCGCGCCTCGACCACGGCATGGATCAGCGCGCCCACTTCGCTGCGCCGCTGCAGATCGCGCAGGCCCGGGGTGTTGGGCGAGGAGATGTTGATGACCAGATAGTCGGCGAGGGCCGCGAGCGTCACGACGCCGCGGCAATAATCCGCGGTCGCGTCGGCCGCATCGCGGTTCTTGCCCAGATTGGCACCGACGATGCCCTGGCGCGACCGGGCGGTCAGGCGGGCGGTCACGATGCCCAGCCCTTCGTTGTTGAAGCCCATGCGATTGATGACGGCGCGATCCTCGACCAGCCGGAACAGGCGCGGCTGCGGATTGCCGGCCTGGGGCCGCGGCGTCACGGTGCCGATCTCGGTGAATCCCACGCCCCAGCGCAGCATCGCGTCGGGCACCTCGGCATTCTTGTCGAAGCCCGCGGCCAGACCGATCGGGTTCGGGAAATCCAGGCCCCAGAGCCGGGTCGCCAGCGCCGGGTCGTCGTTCGGCACGCGGGCCGGCGCAAAGCCGAGCTTGAGTGCGCGAAGGGTCAGCTCATGGGCCCGCTCGGCCGGAAACAGCCGCAACAGCGGCATGGCGAGAGAGATCAAAGCCATCAGGCGGGCTCGCTCGGACGGGTCAGCGATGGAAACAGGTGTTTCCCATCCGCGCCCAGCGGCAGATCGCGCACCCAACTGACCGCGGTCAGCGGCAGAGGGCCGTGCAGATGCGGGAACAGGGCACCGGAGCGGGCGGGCTCCCAGCGCAGGTCGGGGCCGAGGGCGGCCGGATCGACCGCGATCAGCACCAGCCCCGCCTGACCGGCGCGATGGCGCAGGGCGCTTTCGACGATCTGTTCGGCCGTCGAGAAATGGATGAAGCCATCGGCCTGATCCTGGGTCGAGCCATGGTAGACGGACCGGGCGGCATCCTGCCACTCGTCGCGCCGGCACATATGGAAAATGAGATCGGTCTGCATGAGGACTGCGAGGGTAGGCCGGCAGACTGGTTGTGGCAAGATCGCGGCGCCCCTTTTCACCTCGGCCGAACCGTGCCTAGGATTACGGGCCGTTCAAGAACTTCCAACAAGACATCCCACAAAAAGACATCCCAAAGGAATCACGGGAGGGAGGGCCCTATGGCGTCCTGGACCTATATCGATGGGCAGTGGCAATCCGGCAATCCGCCGATCCTCGGACCGATGAGCCATGCCATGTGGCTGGCGTCGCTCGTGTTCGACGGCGCCCGCGCCTTCGAAGGCACCACGCCGGATCTGGATCGCCATTGCGCCCGCGCGGTCGCGTCCGCCAAGGCGCTCGGCCTCGGACCCATGCTCACTCCCGGCGAGATCGAGGATATCGCGCGCGAGGGCGTCGGCCATTTCGCCAAGGATGCGGCGCTTTATATCCGCCCGATGTTCTGGGCCGAGGAGGGCTTCATCGGCGGCGATCCGGACAGCACGCGCTTCGCAATCTCGGTCTATGACGAGCCCATGCCGTCGGCCGCGGGGTTCTCCGCCGGCCTGTCGCGCTATCGCCGGCCCTCGCCGGAAACCGCGCCGACCGATGCCAATGCCGCCTGCCATTATCCCAACAGCGGCCGCGCCATCGCCGAGGTCAAGCTCAGGGGCTTCGACAATGCGGTGATGCTCGACCCGCTGGGCCATGTCGCCGAATTCGCCTCGGCCAACCTGTTCATCGCCAAGGACGGCGTGGTCGTGACGCCGGAGCCGAACGGGACATTCCTTAATGGCATCACCCGCCAACGCGTCGTGCGCCTGCTGCGCCAGATTCAGATGGAGGTCCTGGAACGCGTGCTGACGCTGGAGGATCTGGAGGGCGCCGACGAGATGTTCGCGACCGGCAATTTCGGCAAGGTCCAGCCGGTGACGCGCTACGAGCAGCGCGAGCTGGGCCCGGGCCCGGTGGCCGCCCGGGCGCGGGAGCTGTACTGGGCGTTTGCGCATAACGCGTTGTAATTATTACGCCACGTCGAACTTCGACAGCGCCACCGTGCAGGGGCCTTCGACCGTCAGGAGGTGGTCGGCCGGCACGCGGTTCCAATGGTCGGCGATCATATCGAGCGGTTCCGACACGATGATCAGCCCGTCGGTCTCGCAGCCGTAATAGAGCGACGGCGGTTCCGGGTCGGTCGCGAAACGCACGGCCCAGGTCCGCTTGCCGTCGCTCAGCGACGCGGTCATGCGGAACGCATCGGTCACCTCATGGCGCGCCATGACCTCCAGTACCGCGCGTACCGTCAGCGCCAGCGCGCCGGCCGGATCGTCTTCCAACCCGTGGCGGAACAACAGATAGAAGAACAGCTCGCTGTCGGTCGTACCCTGGCGGCAATGATAGAGGTCGTCGGGGATCAGCGCCTCCAGGCTGCGCCGGATGCGGTCGTAGCCGCCGATCTGGCCATTGTGCATGAACAGCCAGCGGCCATGGGTGAAGGGATGGCAGTTGGCCCGGCTGGTCGCCGTGCCGGTCGAGGCGCGGACATGGGCGAAGAACAGCGGCGCCTGGAGCTGGTGCGACAGGCTTTTCAGGTTGCGGTCGTTCCAGGCCGGCAGGGTCTCGTGATAGGTGCCGGGCAACTCGCGCTCGCCGTACCAGCCGAGCCCGAAACCGTCGCCGTTGGTGGCGACCCGCGCCTTGCGGGCATGCAGGCTTTGCTGGATCAGCGAATTCACCGGTTCGAACAGCAGTTTTTCGAGATAGATCGGCCGTCCGCTATAGGTGAGCCAGCGACACATATGAAATCCTTGAGGGCTTTAAGGTCCTTCGGCGAGCCCGCGCCGCTGCGCCCGCTCCTGCGAGCGCTTCAGCTCGTTCACCAGGAAAATCACACCACCGATCGCGAGCGGCAGCAAGTGATAGACGCCGCGATAGACCAGCAGCGACGACAGCACCGCCTCGGGCGGGACCGATCCGTGCAGGCTTTTCAGGATCACCGCCTCGAACACGCCGAGGCCGCCCGGCACGTTCGAGATGATGCCGAGGAAATAGGCCAGCACGAATACACCGAGGAATGTCGCGAAGTTGAACACGTCGTTCTGCGGCAGCAGCACATAGAGCACGCTCGCGACCAGCAGCCAGTCGATGCCGGAAACCGCGATCTGCACGCCGGCGAAGCCGGGGCTGGGCACGCGCAACTGAAAGCCCCACAGGCTGAGCGGCGCCTTGCGCCAATATCCGACCGTGGCATAGGCCGCGACCAGGGTCAGGCACAGCACACCCAGCGCGTTCACGACATAGGACGGCAGATCCGACCAGTCCTGCACCCGTCCGCCGTCGAGCAGCATGGCGACGCCGCCGATCAGGAACATGCCCAGGAACAGCGTGACCCCGGCCATCGCCATGATCTGGGCAACCTCGACCGCGCCGAAGCCCCAGCGCGAATACAGCCGATAGCGGATCGTCGTGCCGGTGACCGAGGCAAAGCCCAGGGAATGGCTGATCGAATAGGCGGTGAAGGCGGCCAGCGCCACGCGCCGATAGGCCAGGTGCCGCTTGATGTAGCGTACGCCGATATAGTCGTAGGAGGTCAGCGCCATATGGCTGGCCACGGTCAATCCGGCGGCGATCAGGATCGCCTGGAGCTTGAAGGCGTGTAGGTCCCGCCACAGCGCCGGCAGGTTCATCTCGCTCAGCGACCGGTACAGCAGCAGAACGGCACCGCCGATCAGGCCGAGCGTCAGGGCGGGGCCCAGGTATCTGGTCAGCCGATGGTTCATGCGGAGGGAATGACGCGGAGCGTCCTTGTGATCAGGGCGGAGCGGGGCGGTATCTAGTGCTTCCATGTAGCGGGTTTGCCGGAGCAGGGGAACCGAGATTTCTGCCCTGCCGGGCATGCCGAGGCTTGCCGGCAGGGGGCTCGCGCGTCCTATAGTCGCCCCGACCATGCATCCCGTTCCCACGCCGACCGCCGCGCTGAAACCGCCCCGCATCCTGCCGCCGGAAATTCCGGTGCTGGTGCTCGGCACCCGGCACGCCGTCTGGCTTTCGGCCGATGGCGAGATCGATACGATCGACATCAAGACCGCCGTCCGCCGGGTGCGCGACGAGGCGCCCCTGCTGACCCACGGCCGGGCGGCGGCACGGCGGCTCGACCTGCGGGAGTTGCGCGCATTCGACGCGCTCGAGCTGTTCGCCTTCGCCTGTCCGGGCCAATTCTGCCTGCCGACGCCGCGCGGGCTGATGAATACCCTGGGTCTGGGCCGCGCCGGCACGCTGGAAGATCAGGCGATGGGCCTGGCCGATGCGGTGCCGATCCTGCTCGACCGCATCGCCAGGGCCGCGACACCGATCCTGGCCGAACTGGCGCAGTTGATGATGGCCGGCGACTGGGCCTGGGGGCCGTCGGTCCTGGCCGCCTTGGGCGCCGCGCCGCTGCCCGGCCGGCCACGCCGGCTGTCGGGCCTCGACATCTGGTCGCGCCTGCCGGAGTGGGAGGAGGCGGGGCCGATCGATCCGCCCAGCCATTACCCGGTCGATCCGGCGGATGCCCGGATCAGACTGGCCGATCTGGTCCAGGGACGCTCGCGCCATGGCGGCGAAGGCGCGCAGACCGCCGAGGCCCGGCCGCAGCAGGCGGATTACGCCTCGGCCGTCAGCGCCGCCTTCGCGCCGAAACAGTCGCCGGACGAGCCGAACCTGGTGCTGGCCGAGGCCGGCACCGGCGTCGGCAAGACGCTGGGGTATCTGGCGCCGGCCAGCCTCTGGGCCGAACGCAACGGCGGGCCGGTCTGGGTTTCCACCTTCACCCGCAACCTGCAGACCCAGATCGACGGCGAATTGGACCGGCTCTATCCCGACCCGGCGCAGAAGGCCTTGAAGGTCGTGCTGCGCAAGGGCCGCGAGAATTATCTCTGCCTGCTGAATTTCGAAGAGGCGGCGCAGACCGTGCTGGGCAACCCGGCCCATGCGATCGGGCTGGGCCTGATGGCGCGCTGGGCCATGGCGACCAAGGACGGCGCGCTGATCGGCGGCGATTTTCCGGGCTGGCTGGTCGATATCATCGGCCGGGCGCAGAGTCTGGGCCTGGCCGACCGCCGCGGCGAATGCATCTATTCCGGCTGCCCGCATTATTCGCGCTGCTTCATCGAGCATTCGATCCGCCGCGCACGCCGGGCCGACATCGTCGTCGCCAACCATGCGCTGGTGCTGATTCAGGCCGCCATGGGCGGTCTGGAAGACGCCATCCTGCCGACCCGCTACGTGTTCGACGAGGGCCATCACCTGTTCGAGGCGGCGGACAGCGCCTTCTCGGCCCAGCTCTCGGCGCTGTCGACCGCGGAGTTGCGGCGCTGGATCCTGGGCGCCGAGGGCGGTTCCGGCCGGGCGCGCGGCATGCGCCGGCGCTATGAGGATCTGGTCGTGGGCGACGAGGCGGCGGCCGACGATCTGCAGGCGATCCTGGTGTCCTCCGCCATCCTGCCCGGCGACGGCTGGCAACATCGCCTGGCCGAGGGCGAGCCGCGCCATCCGGTCGAGAAGTTCCTGGCGCTGGTGCGCCAACAGGTGCTGACCCGCGCCCAGCGGCCGGAGGCGAACTACGATCTGGAGACCGAACGGCATCCGGCGATCGACGGGCTGGCCGATGCGGCGCTGGAGGCCGACCGGGCGCTGGCCGGGTTGGAAGCGCCGATGCAGCGGATGGTGAAATACCTGGCCAAGCGGCTGGACGACGAGGCCGACGAACTCGATACCGCGCTCCGCACACGGATCGAGGCGGCGGTCCGCAGCCTGGAGCGGCGCGCGGTCATGACGCTGGGCGCCTGGCGTGCGATGCTGAAGGACCTGCCGCACGCGACGCCCGAGGGCATGGTCGACTGGCTGTCGATCACGCGCCAGGAGGGCCGCGAGGTCGATGTCGGGCTGCACCGCCATTGGATCGACCCGACCCTGCCCTTTGCCAAGGCGGTGGTGCAGCCGGCCCATGGCGTGGTGGTGACGTCCGCGACCCTGACCGACGGCACCGGCGATACCGGGGTCGATTGGCACGCGGCCGAGGTCCGGACCGGGGCGATCCACATGCCGGCGCCGCCGATCCGGGCCCGCGTGCCCTCGCCGTTCGACTATGCCAGCCAGACCCGCTGCCTGGTCGTGACCGACGTGCGCAAGGACGATCTGGATCAGGTTGCGGCCGCCTATCGCGAATTGTTCCTGGCATCCGGCGGCGGCGGGCTCGGGCTGTTCACCGCGATCTCGCGCCTCAAAGCCGTGCGCGAGCGCATCCTGGCGCCGCTCGACGATGCCGGGATCGAGCTGCTGTCGCAGCATGTCGATCCGGTCGATGTCGGCACGCTGATCGATATTTTCCGCGCCGAGGAGGACGCCTGCCTGCTCGGCACCGACGCGGTGCGCGACGGCGTTGACGTGCCGGGGCGCTCGCTGCGCCTGATCGTGTTCGACCGCGTGCCCTGGCCCCGGCCCGATATCCTGCACAAGGCGCGCCGCGCCGATTTCGGCTCGCGCGGCTATGACGACATGCTGACCCGCCTGAAACTGCGCCAGGCATTCGGTCGGTTGATCCGGCGTTCGGGCGACCAGGGCGTGTTCGTACTGCTCGACCCGATGATGCCGTCGCGGCTCTATGGTGCGTTTCCCGAAGGCGTCGACATCCGGCGCGTCGGGCTGAAGGAAGCGGTCGAGGAGACGAAGCTGTTCCTTCGGCCGGAGGCGTAGGTTCGCATGTGGGTCGTGCGTCCCGTGCTGATCGGTGACGCCGAAGCGGCTTGTCTCGTGCTGCGACGATCGATCACGGAACTCTGCGTGCCCGATCATGGCAACGCTCCGGCAATTCTCCAGGCATGGCTTGCCAACAAGACGCCGGAGCGGGTCGCGGTTTGGATCTTGGACAACCCCGACGGTTTCCTGATCGTGACAGGCGCGCGGGGCATCGGCGGCGTTGGCGCGGTCTCGGTCAGCGGCGAGATCATGCTGAACTACGTTTCACCGGCAGCGCGCTTTCAGGGGATCAGCAGTTTGCTGATGGCGGCGATGGAACGGGTCGCGCTGGCGGCAGGGCTCAGCCGTTGCACACTGACAAGCACGGCAACCGCTCATTCATTCTATGCTCGCCGCGGCTATCGCGATGCGGGGGCGCCGATCGAAGGGTTCGGCGGCAAACCAGCCTATCCGATGACACGGGATCTGACTTAAGGGCTTGTGAGCGACTGATTGATGCGCTCGTCTCTCATTCACCGTCATGGCCGGGCTTGACGACCTAGAATTGCAGCGATTGTTTATTGACGAGCCGCTTAACTCTCCCACTTCGCCCAGGCCATCGTTCGCCCGGAAAAGGCCACGGCCCTGAACGGCCAAGATGCCTTCAGCCAGGCCTGAACGTCGGCCAGGACGCGCTCGGCCAGATCGCCGCGGTCGGCGAGCGTGCTCAGCCAGAAGAACGCCGCAGCATCGAAGGCGGTCTGCTTCGATTGGGTCGGCCTGATGTAGAGACAGCCCAGATAGCGCTCGCCGTCCGGGCTGACCAGCGCATAGGCAAACGCGACCCGATCGGCGAATTCCCGCGCATGGCGTTCCAGGTCCGCCAGGTTCTCCGCGAAGCTGATATCGGGCGCGGGCCAGCCGTTGGTCGGTCCGAAGGTGTGGCGGATCGCGTCGGCGCTTATGGTCACGGCCGCATAGTCCTGGGCCGCGAAATGCGGCGACAGGACCTCCAGCGTGAAATGCGCGAACCGACGGGTGCGCGGCGGCGCGTAGGTGCCTGGAACGAAGGGCATGGGAGCCTCGGTCGCGGGGACGCTGGTCCGGTCAGTATAGCAGCGGGCGGAACGCCCGACGGTCACCTCAAGCGGTCTTGTCCGCGGGCGGCTCCTTCGGCGGCAGCAGCGCCGTATGGACGCTGCGGATCAGGTCGCTACGCACCTTGGCGGTCTCGCCATCGACGGTCGAGAAGGCCAGCACGATCTCCAGCGCGTTGTCGGCAACCGCCCGGTCGGCCATCACGCTGGGCGCCGGGTCCTTCAGCACCTGGGCATGGGCCTGGGCGATCGCCAGCACCCGGCCCAGCGCCGCTTCCAGATCGATCGCCTCGGCGACCCGGAACCGGGCCTCGCCGGCGCGGACCGGGATCGGATAGTGGCTGTAGTTGCGCAGCGCCTGGCCCCAGACGCTGCCGTTCGGGACGATCACCTGGATCTTGTCGTCCGTGACCAGCTCGGTCCAGAACAGCGACAGCTCCATGACCGTGCCGGTGATGCCGGCGACCTGCACCTTATGGCCGATGCGGAACGGCCGGAAGATCAGCAGCATCACACCGGCCGCCAGGTTCGACAGGGTGCCCTGCAGCGCCAAGCCCACGGCCAGGCCGGCGGCGCCCAAGACGGCGATCAGGCTGGTCGTCTGGATGCCGAACTGCGACAGCACGGCCAGCACGGTGACGGTCAGTACCAGATAGCGCACCAGGCTGCCGAAGAAGCTCTTCAGCATATCGTCGAAATGCGGCGCCTTGCCGAGCGCGCGCACCACCAGCATGTGGCAGCGACCGGCCAGCCACAGGCCGACGCACAGGATGACGATCGCGCCGATCAGGTTCAAACCGTTCGAGACGATCAGCGGCAGCAGCAACTGAAAGCGGGCCATCAGGTCGGTCGGGTTCAAATCCGGCATTCGGGTGTTCTCTATCTCAAGGGGAATGGCTATGGAAGATAGAAGGCGACGCGCGGGCTGCCAAGCGCGGCCTGATATTTTCCGCGCCCGTTGACTCCATCCCCCGCCGCGGCCAATGCTTGAGACAAAGGTCTGATGATACGACGACCTATCGAACGCGCCGGGGCTCGATCTCCGGCCAGGGAGGGACGGACATGGGCGACGGCATTTCACGGCGGCGGGTGTTGGGCGGGTTCACCGGTCTGGCGGCGCTGCAGGCCGCGGGCGCGTTCGGGCAGGCGTTGAAGCTGCCATCTTCGCCGGTCGCCCTCAACATCATCGATGTGGCGGGCGATCTGCAATTGACCCAGACCGGCATCGATCGGTTCCGCGAGCAGAACCCGAAACTGGTTTCGCGCATCACCTATACCCGCGCGCCCTCGCCGGAACTGCCCGGCAAGATCAAGGCGCAGCAGGACGCCGGCCATGTCGACATCGATCTGGTGCTGACCGGTCCCGGGGCGATGTCGGACGGGGTCGAACAGGGGCTGTGGATTCCGGTCCTTTCGGAATATTCGGACGATCTGCCCAATCCGGCGGAAATCTATCACCCGCACGCGCTGATGATGCAGCAGAACTTCGGCCGCGATCAGGGGGTCGAGGTCGTGTTCTCGCCGTCCGGTCCGCTGTTCGAATACGCGCCGACGCGGGTCAAGGACGTGCCCAGGACCGCGGCCGATCTGCTGGCCTGGGTCAAGGCGCACCCGAACCGCTTCACTTATGCCCGCCCGATCAATTCCGGCCCCGGCTGGACCTTCCTGATGGCGATGCCCTATATCCTGGGCGACAAGGACCCGAAGGATCCGATCCACGGCTGGGACAAGACCTGGGCCTGGCTGAAGGAGTTGGACAAGGGCATCGACTATTACCCGGCCGGCACCGGCGGCACGATGAAGGAACTGGGCGAGGGCACGCGCGACATGATCGTCAGCACCTGCGGCTGGGACATCAATCCGCGCGTGCTGGGCGTCGTGCCGAAGGAGGTCGAGATGTTCGCGCTGGAAGGGACGCACTGGGTGCCGGACGCACAGTTCATGTGCATCCCCAAGGGTGTCGCCGCGGAGAAAATCCCGGTGCTGCTGGCGTTGATGTCCTTCATGCTGCAGCCGGCGCAGCAGGCGCTGACCTACGACCAGGGCTATTTCTATCCGGGCCCGGCGGTGAAGGATGTGCCGCTGAGTCTGGCGCCGGCCGCGAGTCAGGCCGTGATCAAGGAATTCGGCCGGCCGCTCTACGACACGCTGATCGCGGCTCTGCCGGTCGAAGTGCCGTTGCAGCCGAAGGATCTGGTCGCGGCGTTCCGGCGTTGGGATGATGAGGTCGGGGGTAATAAATTCAAATGAGCCTGCGCTTCGCCGCGATCGGGCTGGACCATCGCCATATCTATCATCTGGTCGGCGGCCTGCAGGACGCGGGCGGCATCTGTGTCGGCTATGATCCGGCGACCAGCGATCCGAATGTCCTGGCCGGATTCCACGAGCGGTTTCCAGAGGTGGGGGCGGTCACCGATCGCCGCCGCCTGTTCGAAGATCCCACGATCGACGTGATCGTCATCGCCGCCGTACCGTCGGAGCGGGCGGCGCTTGCCACCCTGGCCATGCGCCATGGCAAGGACGTCATGGTCGACAAGCCGGGCGTCATCTCGCTGACGCAGCTTGCCGAGGTCGAGCGCGTGGTGCGCGAGACCGGACGGATCTTCTCGATCTGCTTTTCCGAACGCTTCGTCGTGCCCGCGACCGAGGTTGCCGGTCGCCTGATCGCCGAGGGCGCCATCGGCCGCGTGGTGCAGACGCTGGGCCTCGGTCCCCACCGCCTCAACAAGCCGATCCGGCCGGACTGGTTCTTCGATCCCGAGCGCTATGGCGGCATCCTGGCCGATATCGCGTCGCATCAGATCGACCAGTTCCTGCATTTCACCGGCTCGACCGACGCGCATATCGTGACCAGCGCCATCGGCAATTTCGCCAATCCCGAAACGCCGGACTTTCAGGATTTCGGCGAGATTTTGCTACGCAGCGATCAGGCGACCGGCTATATCCGGGTCGATTGGTTCACCGCCGACGGGCTGCCGACCTGGGGCGACGGGCGGCTGACCCTCCTCGGGACCGAGGGCACGATCGAGCTCCGGAAATATGTCGATATCGCCGGCCGGTCCGGCACCGATCACGTCTTCCTGGTCGATCGCACCGGCACCCGCCATATCGACGGCAGCACGGCGCCGCTGAGTTATTTCAGGAATTTCGCCGCCGACGTGCGCGACCGGACCGAGCGCGCCATGTCCCAGCGCCATGTCTTCACCGTCAGCCGCCTGGCCTTGGAGGCGCAGGCCGCCGCCCAGCGCCTCTCTCAAGGAAATCGTTCATGAGCAAACTCGGCGTCGCCATCATCGGCTTGGGCTCCGCCGTGCAGCCCCATGCCCGCAGCCTGGCCGATCTCGCAGACCGGGTGAGTTTGCGTTGGGGCTATAGTCGGACCGAGGCGCGCCGCGCCGCCTTCGCGCAGGATTATGGCGCGCCGGTCAGCGGCGATCTGGAGGCGGTGCTGGCCGATCCGGCGGTGCAGGTCGTGCTGATCCTGACGCCGGCCAACGCGCATCTGGAAATCGCCAAGCAGGCCTTCGCCGCCGGCAAGCATGTGCTGGTCGAAAAGCCGTTGGATGCGACGCTCGACCGGGCCGAACGGCTGGTCAGGGCCGGCCGTGCCGCGGGTCGCCGGCTGGGCGTGGTGCTGCAGCATCGCTTCCGTCCCGGCAGCCTGCGCCTGAAACAGCGCATCGGCGAAGGCGCGCTCGGCACGATCGCGGCCGCCTCGCTCGCCGTGCCCTGGTGGCGGCCGCAGAGCTATTACGATGTCGAAGGCCGCGGCACGCTGGCGCGCGACGGCGGCGGCGTGCTGCTGACCCAGGCGATCCATTCGCTCGATCTGTTCCGCTCGCTGGTCGATGCGACCGACGTGGTGGCCGCCCAGGTGGTGACCACGGCGTTGCACCGGATGGAGACGGAGGATTATGTCGGCGGGCTGCTGCGGTTGCGCAACGGCGCGCCGGCCTCGATGACGGCCACGACGGCGTTCATGCCGGGGTCACCCGAGCGGATCGAGATCATCGGCACGGCCGCGTCCGCTCAGTTGCACGGCGGCTCGCTCCTGATCACGAGACTGGACGGCAGCGAAGAACGGCTCGACGCCGAAGGCCCGACCGGCGCCGGCGCCAACACGATGGATTTCCCGCACGACGCCCACCGCGAGCTGTGGCGCGACTTCCTCGACGCGGGCGAAGACGGCCGCGACCCGACCGTGTCGGGCGAGGAAGCGCTGGCGACCCAGCGACTGATCGGCGCGATCCTGCAGGCGGGCGGGAGGGGTTAGGCCGAAGTTTCTATTTGTGGAGCGCGCAACCTATTGAAAATGTGGTTATTTTGGCGATTCGGCTTTTTTGAGTTCTGGACACGAATAGAATTTATACAGGCGATCCAATGGGTTACCGCATAGCCTCCTGGATACAAATCAAAAGGAACATTTCATGTACAGCATTGATAATATTTAGTAATTCACATTTTTGGCCGCAAACTTCGGGTTAGGGCGCGTCGCTCGCGTCGGACCGCAATCTTTCCAACGCCGCCTTGCCCATCGGCTCATCCGCCGGTAGCCGCTTCGCCTGCTGGATCAATCCTGCCCGAACCCGTCCCGCGTCCGGCAGCGGCTCATTCGTCCAAAAGCGTTTCCCCGGATCGAAGAACCCGACCTCGTCCAGGAATGCCGCCGTGAAATAGAGCGCGTCCGGCCAGGACTCGCCCTCGGCACGGCTGCGCAATCCACCATCTGGCGTGAGCGCGGTGCCCAGCGTCCAATCCACCAGGCCGGCGATTTCGGTCGCGACGGCCGTCCGCTGCCCGGCGCCGATCCGGGGCCAGCCGAGCCGGAACAGGGTCGCGACATCGTAATTGTTATGGCTGGTCAGGCCGTCGGCATCGAGCCAGCCGTGCGGATAGTGCCGGGATTTGATCGCGATCAGATGGGCGATCAATTCGGGCCAGTGGTCGATCGCGCCGTCCATGTAGCGCGCCATATGGAAGGTCATGCTGAGATCGTCGGTCTCGATCGCGCCATAATGCTCGCCGAAGAAGCCGGTCGTCGGCGACTGTGCGTCCGCGACGAAGCGATGCACCACGGCGTCGAGCCCCGGGTGCCAGGCATAGCCCAGCGGCCGGTGGCGCAGCACCAGGCGCACCAGGTCGGCGCTGGCGATGTTCAGCTCCTTGCGATGGTCGATCCCATCGCGTGCCAAATCCGAATTCAGCAGTCCGCGCAGATAGGCGTCGAGCCGCGCCGGTTCATTGACCCGGTCGAGCAGCCGCGGCGGCATCGGCGGCGCGCCCTCGGTCAGGAACCGGTCGGTCGAGGCATCGAGTTTCCAGAACCACTCCCGGGTGCACGGGCCGTAGCTGCCGTCGGCATCCTGGACGGTGCCCGCCGGCAATGTCGGCGCCGCGGCAAGGGCGCGTACCCGGTCGCGCACGCGCTCGGCGGCGGGCAGGTCGGCGGTCGCGTTCAGCCGCCAGCGCAATTCCGTCACCGCCTGGCGCAGGCAGCTTCGATCGGCGCCAGCCTGTTCGTCCGCGTCGAGCCGGGCCTCGAGTGCCGCGATTTCCGGCCTGGTCGCGCGCCGGAAATCGCGCATGGCCGGAAAGGTTTTCGCCAGGATCGCCCCCGGCTCGAATTCCTGCGCCCGCGCCGCCATCGGGACCAGCAGCAGCGCCAGCGCCAGCCATCGCCGCGACAAGTGTCTTGTTCCGGTCATGATCGCCGCGTATTCAGGCGCTGAGGTTTCGTCTGCCAGGAGGACATATCCCATGATCGATCATCACGCCGCCCTGATCCAGACGATGTTCCTGGTCTCCGCCGCCGACGCGGACATGACCGACGCCGAATTGGGCATCATCGGCGAGGTCGTCAGCTTTCTGCCGGTCTTCCGGGGCTACGACAATTCCAAGCTGGGTGTCACGCTGGAGGAATGCGCCACGTTTCTCGGCCAGGAAGACGGGCTGGAACTGGGCCTGAAGCAGATCCGCGAGGCCCTGCCGCCGAAACTGCGCGAGACGGCCTATGCCATCGCCTGCGACGTGGTCGCGGTCGATGGCGAGGCGACCCAGGAGGAACTGCGCATTCTGGAGCTGCTGCGTCATCGGCTGGGCATCGACCGGCTGGTCGCCTCCGCGATCGAACGCGGCGCCCGCGCGCGCTTCATGACGCTCTGAGGCCCGCCTCGGGATCGCTTAATCGGCCGGTGCCGTCTTGCGACGCGCCGGCCGTTTCTTTTTGGGCTCGGCGGGTTTCGACGCGGGCTCGGCGGTCAGCCCGACCAGCCGCTGCTTGCGCCACAGCCGTCGCATCGCCTTCAGGAATTTATCCTCGCGCCGGCCCAGCACGTCGAAGAATTCCCGATCGACCTCGGCGATGAGCGGCAGCGCCGCGGCCAATTGGGCCTTGCCGGCGGCGGTCAGGCTGAGCAGGCGCGAGCGCGTGTCGGCCGGATTGCGCTCGCGCTTGATCAGGCCCGCCGTCTCCAGCGTGCGCAATACCTGCGAGGTCATCATCGGGTCGGCGCCGAGCGCCTGGGCGAGGGCGGCCTGGCTGACCGGGGCGCCGTCGATCAGCTTGTCCTTCAAACCGGACAGCAGCACGATCTGGACATAGGTCAGGCCGGTCGGCGCCAGCGCCGCGCGGATGACGCGCTGCCAGCCGTTGGTCACCTGCCACAGCATGAAACCGGGACCGGGGCCCGGCGTCTCGGTCTCGTCAGGGTCGTCGAGCACACTCATCAGCCGCACTCCGCCGGGGCCAAGATCGCGATCGTTCACTATGCGCGCAGGCTTTGCTGCGCTGCCAGAAGAATCCCGCATC
>Ga0302314_10007241_pt1 | contig 19943 bp, 16 predicted proteins | sample III_Palsa_N2_3_FD_200533 | JGI IMG/M metagenome (GOLD analysis project Ga0302314, IMG submission 200533) | Peat permafrost microbial communities from Stordalen Mire near Abisko, Sweden - III_Palsa_N2_3 | ecosystem: Environmental > Terrestrial > Soil > Palsa > Peat permafrost | place: Sweden... | reverse complement strand
GGTGCGTTCACGCATCAGGACCAACACTTCGAAGTCAGCGAGCGTCGTCGCCAGATCTCTGATCGGCTCGTGAAAGAAGGTGACGTCGCCTTCCCAAGCCGCGAGGTCGGCCGCTCTGTGGTGGTAGTCGTCAAGGACCGCGATGCGCATCTATCCAGTATCGCGCCCGTCGGCCCGCAACAATCGTTGTGTGCTGCGGCTAATCGGCATCGTCGTCGCGATCGGGTTTGCGGACTCGCTGAACCCGGGGACGGTCGCGCCCGGGCTGTATCTGGCGACCGGCGAGTCGCCGAAGGATCGGGTGATCAAGTTCACCCTTGGCGTCGTTGTCGTGTACCTGACGGGCGGCGCACTGATCGCGATCGGGCCGGGGCAGCTGCTGCTCTCGCTCGTCCCCCACCCCGGTCCGATCTTTCGTCAGTACGTGGAGATAGGCGCAGGTGTCGTGCTGATTGTCGGCGCAGCGCTGCTGTGGCGCTACCGGCATCCGCTGCGGGAGAAGGAGCTACCCGACGTCAGCGGCGGCGGGCGATCGGCGTTCTGGTTCGGGGCGGGGCTGACGCTGTTCGAGCTACCGACCGCGTTCCCCTACTTCGGCGCGCTGGCGGCGATCGTCGCCTCCCACTTGGGGTTCACGCGCGAGGCGATCCTGCTGGTGCTGTTCAACTTCATGTTCATCCTGCCGCTACTGGGGATCGTCGAGACGCTTTACCTGGCCGGCGACCACGCACAGGTGCGGCTCGCGCGGGTGCGAGACTTTCTACAGCGCCATTGGCCGATCATCCTCGCCGTGGTGGCTCTGGCTGCCGGCCTGTTCACGATCGGCCTCGGCGCGACGAGCTACGTGCACCACTCACTGGGCAAGCTCGCCCGAGCGTTGCGCCACCTGCTGCACGTCAAATACCACCCGTTCCCGATCCACCACCACCTACACCCCGTCCACCATCTCCGCCACACCGCGCCTAAGCACCGCAAATAGCGCACTTTCCGCGGCCTGAGGGGGGTGGTTTTCCCTTCTTCGTCCCTCTAGGTGAGCATGGACACCTGGAAAGCCGAAGTTCGGCGACGGGCAGAGGAGCAGGCCGGCCGGGTCGCCTGGTGGCAACTGATCCGCTGCGGAGCCGTCAATTCGGAGGCGCTGTGGTGGATCAAGAACGGTCGTCTGGTTCGAGTGGCCCCGCATGTCTATGCACTAGGCAGTGCCGTCCCCAGCTATCACGCATCGTTGTGGGAAGCGATCCTCTATGCGGGTCCGGGCGCGAGCCTCTCCCACGGCACGGCAGCGGAGTGGCTCGGCTACACGAGCCGGCGGCCGAAAGCGATCCACGTCAGCACCCCACGAAAGATCCCATCACTCAAAAGCAAATTCGTCGTCCACGCCCGCCGCGACCTCCCATGGCAGATCGTCAAAGGCCTGCCTGTCACCACCCCCGAGCAGACCGCCTTAGACCTGTCCGCATCCGCCCCCTTGGACGACGTCCGCTACGCCCTCGCGCAGATGGACTTCAAGCGCGAGTTCAACCTCAACGCGCTACGAGCGATCAGCGGCAAGGGCAAACCCGGCAGCAAGGTTCTGCACGAGGCTCTCGCAGCACACCAGCCAAAACTCGCCCAGACCAACGGCAAGCTTGAACTCGACTTCTTCCTACTCCTGGAGAGGTGGGGCTTCGAACCGCTCCCCGAGCCGAACTACAAACTCGAGCCCGATCTGACCATTGACGCGGTGTGGCCCGCCTACCGCTTCGCTGTCGAAACCGATGGCAAGCGCGGACACGGCTCTGACGCCCGAGTTCTCCTCGACAGACGCCGTGAACGCGCGTGCCGCCGCCTCGGCTTCTCAACTCCGATCCGCTACGCCTGGGAGCAGATCCACGGGGACCCTGCCGACGTTTGCGATGACCTGCTCACACAACTCAGCGCGGCGGCCTACCGGTACAACCTTCCCAAGCCAGTCGTTCGCCGACCACCTCAGCGCTTGCGCGCAAGCAGCAAACGCGTGCGGTAGGGCAGCTCGAACGAGCCGCCGTTCGCCTCAATCACACCAGCGACGCCGGCAAACAGTCGCTCGCGTGCGTCAGCGTCAAGCAGGACGTGGTCAGAGTGCGTCCCCAACAGACTCACGTATTCCGACGACGTGTAGGTCTGCGTCCAGTCGTAGTGGCGGACGTCATGATCGGTGAACAGCTCAATTGATTCGCCCGGCCAACCGGTGTCGGGGTCGGCGCCCGCGCTTGTGCCGGGATACCCCGGACCCTGATGTAGGGCCGGGTACGCGGCGTATACCTCGTCAAGCTCCGCCTGGAGCGCACACGCCGACCATTCCGGGTAGTTCCAGAACAGCGCGATCGCACCGCCGCTGAGGAGCGCGTCGGCAGCTAGCTGGTAGCGGGTCTCCGGATCTACCCAGTGCCACGCCTGGGCGCTGTAGAGCAACGGATACGGCTCCTTGACCAGCGCCTGCTCAAGCCCGCAGATCTGAAACTCGACCTTGCTCTCACCCAGGCGCCGGCGGGCAACCGCCGCCATCTCGTCACTGGGCTCGATAGCCGTCGTTAGAACGCCACGGTCAACGAACAGCGCCGTCGCGATGCCGGTCCCGGCGCCTGACTCGAGCGCCCGGTCGCCCGATCCAACCCCGGCATAGGAGAGGACCTCGTCAACGAGCTCCGACGGATAGCTCGGACGAAACGCGTCGTAGTTGTCGGCAACCGAACCGAAACTGAGCCGTCTCTCCTCCATCTCTTCCATCCGTGAAAGGCTAGCTTCACGCCCACCAAGCCCGACCGTTAGGCTCGGTCTATGCCTGCGCTCAGCGGCACCCCCGGCGAGCAGGATCCGGTCTTCGACCCAGCCGTGCTGCAGCGCCAGCTGGACGGCCCCTATGCGGCGCTGCGCGACCGCATCCGTGAGGAGCTCTGCCGGCCTGAGTTCGCGCCGGTGGTCGGGCTCGAGCGGGCCGCGTACCGCAAGCAGGTGATGACGTGGGCGCGGCAGATCGCCGATGACGGGCTCGGGGTTCCCGGGTTCCCGCTCGAGTACGGCGGGATGGGCGATTTTGGCGCGAACGTTGCCGCGTTCGAAACGCTTGGGCACGGCGACCTGTCATTGCTGGTCAAGTTCGGGGTGCAGTTCGGACTTTGGGGCGGGGCCGTTCACCAACTTGGAACGGAGGTCCACCACGAGCGTTACCTGCGCGCGATCGGATCGTTGGAACTGCCCGGGTGCTTTGCGATGACCGAGGCCGGCCACGGTTCAAACGTTCAGCAGATCGAGACGACGGCCACCTACGACGTGGCGGCCCAGGAGTTCGTGATCAACACGCCGACCGATGACGCGCGCAAGGAGTACATCGGCAACGCCGCGGTTGACGGGCAGATGGCGGCAGTGTTCGCACAGTTGATCGTCGGCAGCGAGCGCCACGGAGTGCACTGCCTGGTCGTGCCGTTGCGCGACAAACGGGGCCGCGTCGTGCCCGGCGTGCGGATCGAGGACGACGGGCAAAAGGTCGGCCTGAACGGCGTCGACAACGGGATGATCTGGTTCTCCGACTTGCGGGTGCCGCGTGATGCACTGCTGAACCGCTTCGCCGACGTGTCGCCGGCGGGCGTCTACTCAAGCCCGATCGAGAACGTCAACAAGCGCTTTTTCACGATGCTCGGGACGCTGGTTCAGGGGCGCGTGTGCGTCGGTGCTGCTTCGGTGTCTGTTGCCAAGAACGCCTTGACGACCGCCGTGCGCTACTCGCTCACCCGCCGGCAGTTCGGCCCGGACGACGGTCAAGAAGTCCCGCTGTTGCACTACCGCACACACCAACGCCGGTTGCTGCCTTTGCTGGCGCGGACCTACGCGCTGCACTTCGCCCAGCAGGAGCTGTCGGCGAAGTTCCATCAGGTGTTCAGCGACCCGGATGCCGACGATCATGACCGGCGTGAGCTGGAAACGCTGGCCGCCGGGATCAAGGCGACCAATAGCTGGCACGCGATGAAGACGATCCAGACCTGTCGTGAGTGCTGCGGCGGGGCGGGTTACATCGCGGTCAACCGGTTTGGCGTGATGCGGGAGGACGTCGACATCTTCACCACGTTTGAGGGCGACAACACGGTGCTGACGCTGCTGTGCGCCCGCGGCGTGCTGACCGGCTACTCGGCGGACTTCGGCGGTTTGAACCCGGCTGAGATGGTTGCGTTCGTGGCCGGCCAGGCAGTGGAAACGGTCGTCGAGCGGCTGTTTGCGCGCAAGATCGTGCAGGTGATCGCCGACGCGCTGCCGGGCTCAGATGACGAGCGCGATCTGTTCGAGCGCGACTACCAGTTGGAGCTGTTCCATTGGCGTCAGGGACACATCGTCGCCTCGGTCGCCAACCGCTTCCGTCGCGGGCTGGCCGAGGGCAACGACCAGTTTGAGGTGTTCCGCTTCGTTCAGGACCACGCGGCGGAAGCGGCACGCGCCCACATCGAGCTGTTTGTGTTCGAAGCGTTCTCCCGCGCGGTCGACGCCTGCGAGGACCCGTCGGTGAAACGGTCGCTGTCGACGCTGTGCGACCTCTACGCACTGTCGAACATCGAGGCCGACAAGGGGTTCTTCCAGGAGCACGGCAAGCTCGCTTCGGTTCGCACCAAGCAGATCACGCGCGAGGTCAACAACCTCTGCAACATCGTCTCACGTCAGGCCTCGATGCTGGTCGATGCGTTCGGCATTCCAGACGCAGTGCTCGCCGCGCCGATCGGGGTCAGGCCGCCCGAGTTGGCCGGGTGTCGAAGGCGGACCGGTCCGTAGACTGCCGCCAGTGGCGGGTACCGGAGAGACGCTTGCAAAAGAACCGCCACCGGGCCAAGTCGCCGTGGCAAGCCTGGCTCCCGACGTTTACGACTCGGATGCCACCCCCCGGCTAGCGGAGGACTTAGCTCGCGTTTGGGCACACAGGCAGCTGATCCTCTTGATTGCAAGGCGGCAGCTGCTACTGCGCTACCAACGGTCGGCACTTGGCGTGTGGTGGACATTGATCGCCCCCTCATTGCAGACACTGGTGCTGTGGATCGTGTTCTCGCACGTGTTCCGCCGGACCGGCGGACCCGCACCGTATGTGGTCTACCTGCTTGCCGGAATGGTCATCGCAACAATGATGCAGGTCTCAATCCTTGGCGTCACCGGCTCCGCACGAGCCAACGCGATGGTGTTGACACGCATTCGCATTCCCTCCGAAGTGTTTGCATTAGCGACCGCTGTCGACACGTTCGTCAGTTCAGTGGTGCTCGTAGTCCCGCTGACCGTTGTGATGGCCGCCACCGGGACCAGCTTTTCGCCGACGTTTCCACTGATCGTGATTCCGCTGGTGTTGTTCGCGATGTTGACCCTCGGTGTGGGGATGACACTGGCGCCGGTAGCCGCACGCTTTCTCGACGTCACCGTTGCACTGACGTCGCTGCTGCTGCTCGCCCTGTACCTGACTCCTGTGATTTACCCGCTCACGGTTCTGCCCCATCAGCTTCAACACGTCGAGCGTTTCAATCCGATCTATCAGTTCGTCAACGTGTTCAGGTCGATGCTCTACGGAGACTCGGCTGGGAGCTGGCATGCCTACGTGGCGATGCTGCTGAGCACGGCGGTTGCTCTGACCTCCGGCGTGGTCATGACCCGGCGGACGCGTCGGTTCGTGCTTGGGGTGCTATGACCGAGTCGCCGGCGGCAATCTCACTCGAGGGTGTGTCCCTCGCCTACCCAACGTCGTCTTCCGGACCGGCGACGATCAAGCAATACGCGGCCCATCTCAGCGCGCGTCGCAGACGTAGCGATGAACGGCCCTGGGCGCTCAGCGGAGTTAATTTGAGTATCCGGCGGGGCGAAATCGTCGGCGTAGTCGGACACAACGGCTCCGGCAAGTCGACGCTGCTTCGGATCATCGCCGGCGTGCTGGCTCCGACCCGCGGGCGGGTAACCGTGCGCGGTCGGACAACGCCGATTCTGAACCTAGGAACCGGCGTTCACGAAGATGCGACCGGGCGCGAGACGATCATTTTCTTCGGCGCACTACTTGGCAGGGATCCCCGTTTGATGGCCCAACGAGCGCCCGAGATCGCCGAATGGGCCGGGCTGAGCAACTACCTGGACAGACCCGTGCGGTCGTACTCCTCCGGCATGGTCGCCCGCCTCTGCTTCGCGGCTGTAACTGACGCAACCGAGGAGATTCTGCTGATCGACGAGGTACTTGGCGTCGGTGACAGCGCCTTTCAGAAACAGTCGCTGAATCGGATCCACGAGCGCGCAGGGGCCGGAACCACTGTCGTGATCGCGTCCCACGATCTCGTTGCGTTGGATGCGCACGCCGACCGCTTGGTCTGGCTGGAAGGCGGCTCACTGATGATGGTCGACACCCCCGCAAAAGTGCTCCGCGCAGGCGTGAAGGCGGAAGCAACGATTCAAATCCCATGAACGAGCTTCCGTCTCCCGACGCGCGCCCTGCCTACGTCGGCAGCGACATCAGCCACATGGTCGACGGCCCACATTTCGCGGTGCGGCTCGGCGTGCCACAAACGGATCCGGGGATCGCATATCTAGCGTTGCTGAACCGGTTGCCAAACCGCGACGAACGTGTACGGGCCGCCGAGCGAGGGATGGCCGCAACCTGCGCCGAGATAGCCAGAAGCGAGGAACATCTCGCGCACCTGAAGCTCCACGCTCCTTATTCATACGTGCTTGCAGGCTCGCCGTCGGCCGATGCCGCTCACGGCGCCGGCACGATCAGCTCCGACGTGGTGGCCGTGGTCGGGAGCGATGGGCAGTTGCTGCTTCACGGCGACTCGAACAACTACGTCCCGCAATTTCAAGGCGAATTCCCTTTGCCAGGTGATTGGCTCGATGATTGGCGTGCCGTGGTAGCTCGCCCTCGCGAGCGAGCGGTTGCTGCAGGCGTGAAGCTCGCGCAGGTGATCGTCCCCGAGAAGATGGCGATCACGCCCGCTGCATATCCGCTCGATCTCTTGATTCGCGGCCCTCGGCCGATCGAGTTGCTGCTGGCCGCGTGCCCAGGGCTGGACTACCCGATCGACGGCTTTCGCGCCAGTGCAGAACCGGGGTTTCTCGTTACTGACAGCCATCTCTCGCCAGCGGGAGGTCAGATCATGTTCAATGCGGCTTGCCGCCAGCTTGACTTGGTGCCGCCAGCGCCAGGCGAGGAGGACTGTTGCGAGTCCCTTGTGCTGGGCGACCTCGGCTTCCGTCTGGATCCGCTGATCATCGAGACGGCAACCTTTCCCAAACCCGCGGCCGCGATCAGGATCACTGACGAGAACCTGCCGGCAATCATCGCCAGCGGGGCTCACCTCGGGAGCTACCGGGTCACCGAAAACTCGCGGGCACCATTCGCAGAGCGGCTGCTGGTGTTCGGCGACTCGTTCTCGCTTCCGATGGCACCCGGCCTGCCCGGGGGCTTCGGGGATCGCCTCGCGCGCGCGTTCAAAACCGTTCACTTCTGCTGGGCACCATTCTCCTGGGACGACAAACTGGTCGCCGAGGTCCAACCTGACGTGATCATCCAGGAGATGGGCGAGCGCGGGATTCACCGGGTTCCGTCAGTGACGGTTGACTTCGCTTCCCTCGCGGCGGCCGCGCTCGCATCGGATGCCCCGCCGGCCCCCGATCAGCTCAGAGAGCGACAGCCCGTCGGAAAGCTGATTTCGAGGTTCGGTCACAGACGCCGGTCAGCGGACCGCGCTGACTAGTCCGCGCACGCATCAGTCGACTGCTCGGCTGAACCACGCCAACGGGTAGGGCTCGCATACAACCGAGCAGCGATCAAGCCACGGGCGACAGCGTAATCGGTGCCGGGCAAGCCACGGCGAAACTCCGCCACCAGCCCCCGGCGAAGATGCTCGGCAACGCGGTCAAGCCGATTGTCGTCACGACTCCCCCATCCCACTTCCGCCTGGTTCACCGTGTTGGCGCGCTGCGATCGCAGACGGATCGTGCGCGCGAGCACCTCTGGCCGCAGCGCCGCATCAATCTCTTGTGCCACGAGGTCCCGCCTCCAGGCTGGGATCAGCGCAAGGACCGAATCACGCCGGCCAAGGCGGCCAATCCGGCGGCTCACGGCCGCATCGTGACCAAGCGTGTTAGCGCTGTGTTGCACATGGTCGATCAACGGCTGTCGAAGCCTGTGGATACCGCCGGTTGCAGCTGCCACCGCGGCCACCCATCCGTCGTGATGCAACGTGTGCATCGTGGGCGGGAACGGCAACACGACCGGTTTCAACGACGCGTCCCACAGTGACATGCACCCTGGTACCGAATTGGCGACCGAAATCGAGCGCAGGTCGCATGGCAGGTGACGGCGCGAGGTCCAAAAGGTCTCGGAGAGTAAGCGTTCCTCTGTATCTACAAGCCGCGCATCACTTACCACCAACCCCGCAACGGGCAAACGCGAGAGCATGCTCTCCAGCTTCTCCGGATACCAGTAGTCGTCCTGGTCGCAGAAGGCGATCGCACGGGCGTCGTCAGGTGTGGCCAGCAATGCCCGCTCGAAGTTGTGGTACGAGCCGAGCCGCTCGTCGTTCCATACGACCGTGAAGCGCTCGTCACCAGCAACTGCCTCCGCGATTATCGCGCGCGCCTCAGCGGCCGAGCCGTCATCACTGATCACCACCCGCCAGCTTCGACAGGTTTGTGCTCGAAGCGACTGGATCTGGCGGATGAACAGATCGCGATCCGGCTCGTACGTGGCCATGCAGATCGCCACTTGCGGTCCGTGGCCATCTCCGACTTGCGACCTACCGGCTGACCCACTTGATTGAGATTCGAATGCGACGGATCCGAGCAGCAGCCGGCAGACGGTGCCATTGTCCCGCGGGATGTTGAGATTGAGCTCGGACGCGCCGCTGGTGCCGGCAGCCAAATCGACTACTGCCCAGAACCGCCCGTTGACTTGTTGGGATGGTGGGAGCACCGCTCGCAATGCGACCCGCGTCCCAGCAAACTCCAGGGTCGGAGGCAGCCCCGGCCGATCGACCCTGTAGGCACCTCGTACGAGCAAAGCAAGGCCACCGCCGATTGCGATCCGATCCGGCAATCGCTCGGCCCGTGCGACACCCGACAGGTCCTCGGCGGCACGCCAAACCCCCAGGCTCATCGCGGCACAAGTCGAGCAGGCGAGTCGGCAACGGGTCTGAGTTCGATCGGGAAGACCTCGTCATAGCCGACCTGCGCCTTGCGAGCGATCGTTGTAGCGGCCAACGCAGCGAAATCAAGGTCGAGGAGCGGAACTGCCTGGATCATCCGCTCGCAAACCTCCTGGACAATGAAATCAGGGCGCGTCGCATCCACGATCCGCTGGTCCCAACAGAACGGCGCCCAGCAGTAGTGGACGTGCTCGAACGCGCGGCAAAGTAAGTCGCCGAGGTTTCCCGGCACGCCGGGCGGGGACGGCTTTCCGTACGAATCGCCGAAGATCAACACCCTTGCCGCGTATGGAGCCGCCGAGTTGTATGTGACCCGGTAGCTGCCCAAATGCCCACCGACCGCCATCATCTGTGGAACGTTCTCGTCGACGATTTCGACGCTTGCCACCTGGTCTGGCCCGATCCCCACATCCACAACGCGGGGGTCGAAATGCCACCCGAGGTCGCCGGCGAATAGGTACTCCCGTGACTCGACTGGCGTTGTCCGCGGCTCAAGCCCGAGCTGCCCCATCGTCACCTCAAACAAAACCCTCGCGCCAGGAGGGGATACGTGGCTCTCGGACCTCAGATACGCAGAACCGGGAACGCTGCGGAGCCGAGCCAATGGATATGCGAGTTCCGGGCGAACTCCAAGCAACAGCTCAATCGGACGTGATCCTTTGACGTTCAATTGTGTCGGGTAGCGATCGAACTCGACGGAGAGCTTCTCTGGGACTACAAGCTGAGCAAGTCCCACGCCCGCGGCGCTGGCGCGATCACGACCGCGGTCAATCACCTGTTCCCACGCCTGCAGCCACTCGGCCGTGACTGCGTAGTCGCCGAGAAACTGAGACAGAAAGTTGTTGGATCCGCCGGCCAGCTCCATCCGGGCATCGAGGCCGACGATCGCGACTCCGTCTGCGCTAAGAGTCCCGACCGGATGCAGATTCGCGGCCACGTCGGTGCCAGCCAGCGCAAACAACCCCGGCGCCCGACGCGCGATCAGTTGGCGATGCTCATCACTGCAGGCCAGCTGATGGGCGGTAGCAATCAAGCCGACCCTGTCGGCTTCCCGGCTTTCGTCCGCCGTTGGCTCCCGGCCGAGCAGAGCCAAATACGTAGTGTCGATCTCGCTGGTGGGGACGGTCAGCTCGAGTGACGTGACGCCGCCGCCCGGCGCGGGCTTCGAGAACCGGAATCTGCGCAGCGCCGCAAACGATGAGCCTCGGCCACGACGCAGAACCACTCTCAGCTGGTTATCCCCATGCAACAGATCCTCGACGCTCACCAATGACAACCAACCAGACGGCAGCTTGGCTGGATCGTCAAGCGCCGTCGCAACGTCTGCCCGGGACATGCCGATCCGGGCCAGACGTGGCTCGTCGTTCAGATACACCTCTACCGCCTCGACACCGCCTCGAGCGACCGCCCAACCGCCGATGTGCAGGACTGAATCGATCAGATCTGAGCCGTTCAGATCTGCGCCCTCAGGCGGACTGTCAATCGACAGAATCGCCGGTGGGTGTCTGACCAGATTGCGCATCTGCCGTCCCAGCTCGCCGAATCGCCTCACTCCGCGCCCCACTCAAGCGCGGCATTGATTCGGTGCCTCAGCATTGCGGCCTCGGCCTCGGCGCGCTGTGCACGCTGACGCCAGCCGGCGATTGCCGCATCGACAAGCTCATCCCGCGCGTCACCAAGCGCAGTGACCGGCTGCGTCGCCGGCAGTTCGCCATCTGAAGCGAGCGCCACCGCGTTGGCCTCGCTCCCTGGTTCGCCACCACTCAGCTTCAGCGCGTTCAGCACGAGTTCCTGATCTGGATCAGCCCATGCCAAGATCGACTCATCACCGATCACGGTTGTGACGTAAAGCTGCTGACGAAGCAGCGCTACATTGCGGAACCGGGCGCGGAGTGCATGCTCAAGCTCGCTGGCGTTCAGTTCCCGGAGGTGCCAGGGATTCTCGATCAGCTCGCAGTCACGATTGGGGGTCGAGAGGATCAACACGCCGTCCGCCGCCAGCGTGCGGCGAAACTCGTCGAACACGACATCGTGCTCATGCACGTGCTCGATCGCTTCGAAGCACACGATCAAATCGAACGCACCATCGGCATAGGGAAGCTCGCGGATATCGCCGATCGTGAACCGCACACGTGCGTCACCGGCGTGCCTGGCGCGCTCAATCGCCACCCCGCTGGAATCGACCGCATCGACCGTTTTCGCTCCGGCCGCCATCAGTTCGCTGGCGCCGTACCCCAGACCGCAACCGGCATCGAGAACCCGTCGACCAGCCGCCAAACCCTTGGCCAAGCGATAGCGGGCCTGATGTTCGATCGCGACCGAGTTCTGAATCGGCCACCCCGGGTCATAGCGCTCGCCGCTCAGGTCGACCTGGTCATAGGGCACCTCGCCCGGCCGCAGCGTGCGCCACGAAAAACATCGCGTGGTCTCGGCGATCACCGCTCCCGATGATTGCCGGGCGATCGCTCGCACCACGTTCTCGCCTTCCACCAGATCATTTGGGGTGATCGGAGTCCACCAACCGGAGAACGCGGCAGCGGGATCACCGAGCTCGGCAGCAACGTCCGATCGCTTCGAGCCGGTCCGAGCGGCGCGCGTGTGCTGCTCGTTTACGAGCACGTCAACCGAGGCGACTCCGCCAGGCGCGACAGCCCATCCGCTGATGTAGACCGCGTCGCCGACGCGCGTCTCGCCCGGCTGCGGAAAGTCGATAGTGAGCGCCTTGCGGCGGGAGTGCCGCCATCGTGATCTGAACTGCCCCGCACCCCGAGCCAACGCTCTGTCGAATCGTCGCACCCGCGAATCGTACGCCAGCACTAGCTCAGAGCGCCTGGCGCTCGATCGTCATGATTACGCCATCTTGCTGGCGATCTGTGTACCAGTGACGTCCCCCGACAACTACCGGCGCTACGCCCTCCCGGGGATCGATCGCGTGCTTGAAGTCGCACCGGACACGGTGGTGCTCGCACCGCACCACGGCGGCTCGTACCAGCGCGCGGTCAACGGAATGCTTGACGAGCTGGCTGCACGCAGCGACCTCGACGCCGCGGTTGTCATCCATCAGGACGTCGAACTCCTCAACGCCGACATTGGCTCCGTGCTACAGGAGTGCTTTGCCGATCCGCGTCTTGCGATCGTTGGCACTCTTGGAGGACGTGGGCGCTCCGGGCTGACGTCCGCTGTCGAGCCAAGGGGGGCGCGCGTTGAACTGGCAAATGGCGTCCTGGTCCAGGATCCAGGCGGCGTGTTCGCCCGGGTCAGCGCGGTCGACGGTGCCCTGATCGGCTTGTCGCCGTGGGCGGTCAAGAATCTGCGCTGCGACCCGCGGTTCGAACAGGGGTTCCATGGTTACGACATGGACCTGTGTTTGCAGGCCCGAGCACACGGGAAACTGATCGCGGTAGCCGACCTGCCGATCCGTCACGCTAACCCCCACGTCTTCCGGGATGGCCGCGGGGAGGCGTGGGTGGCTGCAGATCTCGCGATTCGCCGCAAATGGGACCTTGCGCGCGCACCGGCGGGAATGGAGTGGACGCTCGGACCGGATCAGGGCGGGACCCACCAGGGCTGACCCGCTCAGGGCACCGCCCAGCCACGTACATCGGCGTAATCAGGCGCGATCCCACTGAGGATCTCGAGCATCGCCGCGGCCGACGGCGCAACCGCATCGCCTCCCAGCGTCGCGGCGACAACAGACCGCACGGGACTCGCCGGCTCGAGCGCTCGCACGACAATCCCGTGATGCACGCGCGCGAGTGCCAGGTGTGGGATCAGCGCGACCCCGACGCCGGCAGCGACCAGCCCCTGCACGGTCTCGTAATCATCTGACTCAAACGACACGTTCGGTTCAAACCCGCCCGCCAGGCACGAGCGGACGACGTGGCGCGCGCAAGGACTCGTCGCCGCGGTCTGCACCCACTCCTGATCGCGCAGGTCCCAGAGCGTCAGGGTCGGGAGGGTCGCCAGGGGATGGTCGGCTGGCAGTGCCACGTGCATCGGGTCCTCGAGCAACTCGGTGACAGCCAGCCCGCGCAACACGGCGTCGTCGACTCCGGGGAACGCGTAGAGCAGCGCCAGGTCGAACTCGCCGCTACCGAGCCGCGGCGCGATCTCCTCAGGTTCACCCTCGGCTAACGACAGCACCACATCTGGGAAGCGCCGGCGGAATGACGCGATCGCCTGCGGCATCAGCGTCGAGCCGGCCGACGGAAACGACGCCACACGTAGCCGCCCGCCGCGCAGCCCGAGCACGGCCGCCAGATCATCCTCAGCCGCCTGCACCTGGACGAAGATCATGTCGGCGTGATCAAGCAGCGTTGCGCCTGCAGCCGTCGCCCTTACTCCCCGCCGGTCACGCACGACCAACGGCGCCCCGGTCTCCGCCTCAAGCCGCGCGATCGCCTGCGATACGGCCGACTGCGTGTAGCTCAGTGCATCGGCTGCCGCCGAGAACGAGCCGCGGTCGATGACCTCCTTCAGCACCCGCAGGCGAACCAGGCTGAGCATTAGTGTTCCTAATACTACTCATGAGTAAGTTCACTTGTGCTGATCCAACCTCGGTGCAACAGTGCGACGACTACACCACCACCGCTCTCAGCTCATCAACACGCTTTCGAAAGGCACACCAATGTCAGAGACCACGATTGTTTCTTACGACGGAACCACCAACGACGACGACGCCGTTGCGCTTGGCCGAGTATTCGCCGAGGCGGGCGCGAGCCTGATCCTGGCCTACGTCCGCCACAACACCAACGCCTACCGCGCCAACGAGCTCGAGGAAAGCGCCGCCGAGGAGCTGCTCCAGCGCGGCGTCGCCGCGCTTGGCGAGGTCCACGCCGAGACCCGCACCACCGTTCATGGCAAGACCAGCGAGGGTCTGAAGCAGCTCGCCGCCGAGGAGGGCGCAACGCTGGTCGTGTTCGGTTCCGAGTACCGCACCGCAGCCGGCCACGTTGAGCCGCAGAAGTCGACTCTGGCGATGCTTGAGGGCGGCCCGACGGCCGTCGCGATCGCGCCCGCCGGCTACACCTACAACGGGATCCGCACGATCGGTCTGCTCGCCGGCGTCGACGACCACGCCGCGATCGACACCGCGGGCGCGCTCGCCAAGCACTTCGGCGCAACGATCAGCGACGCGACGCACAACGTCGATCTGCTGATCGTCGGCTCGCGCCCCGAGGCCCCCGAGGGCCGCGCGATGATCTCCGCTCAGGCCGAGAAGGCGATCGAGAACGCCAACACGCCGGTGCTGGTCACCGCCCGTGGCGTCGCACTGAAGTTCCGCGCAGTCGCCGCCGTCGCCTAGTCCCCAAACGAGTAGAAGTTCTTCTGTGGGGGTGCCCTAGCTGGGGCACCCCCTTTGTTTAACCCTGGGCCGTCGCCGGCGAGGGTCGGTGCGGGCCGGAGCCTCTAGCCTTCGGCCTCGATGCCGCCCTTTTGGATCTACACGATGGCGCTGATCGTGATCTTCGTAACGGCGGGAATGATCATCGCGCTGATCCACCTGGTCTGAGGACTGGTGGGCTTCTTTCCTAGGGACGAGTACTTCATGCGGCTCGCGCTACGCGAGGCGGCCCGTGCGCTTGAGCATGACGACGTTCCCGTCGGCGCCGTGATCGTCCATCACGATGAGGTGATTGGCACCGGGCACAACGAGCGGGAGCTGCGCGAAGACCCGACAGCCCATGCCGAGACCATCGCGCTCCGCGCCGCCGCCGCGACACTCGGCAGCTGGCGGATACTCGACTCTGCGATCTACGTGACGCTTGAGCCGTGCGCGATGTGTGCCGGGGCGATCGTGCTCTCCCGGATTCCTCGCGTGGTGTTCGGCGCCTGGGATCCGAAGGCCGGTGCCGCCGGCAGCGTGCTGGACGTCCTCAACGTCCCCGAGTTCAACCACCGCCCGCAGTACCAAGGCGGCCTGCTTGCCGATGAGTGTGCCGAGCAGCTACGCGCGTTCTTCGCCTCACGCCGCGACTAGGAGTAGAGCGGGCGCCGGCGCAGGCTGAGCGTCCAAGCCGCCAGCACCAGCGCCAAGCCGACCAAGAAGGCGAGTGACGGGATCGCGCCACCATCGCCGGAACCGCGCGGAAGGACGGGCGCAGCCGAGCTGAGCGGAACATGGTGAGCGTGCAGCAACTGGGTTACGGCGGCAAGTGCGCCGCCTGCCAGGCCCTTCCCCGGCGCGGCCACGGTCGGCGCCGGCGGAATACGGCTTGAACCCGGGCTGGCGATACCGAAGCCGTTGGGCATCACCACCAGTAGCTGGCCGTGGTAGGTGAGCGACAGCTCAGCGGCCAGGAACTCCGCGTAGTCCTGTGGATGGCGCCAGACCGCGCCAACCGAGCCGAGGTCAGCGGGCGAGCCGATCACGGCGACCCGCAACAGATATCCGTGCCGCGCCGAGGCGGCCAGCAAATCGTTCAACCGAACCTGCTCCGTCGGGCTGAATCCGGCGTCGACAGGGACGAACGCACGCTGCAGCACGAGGTAGTCGCTGGCCGGATCACCGTCGGCCAGCGCGCGCCCCGGACTGACCAGCACAAGACCGCCGATCAGCGCCGCCAGCAGGCCAACCCGCAGCAGTCGCTGGATACAGTCCGCTCGGTGTCCGCCGATCACCTGAGGCAGTCTAAGTCGCGGTTTTTGCTGCTCGCGCTCGTAGTCACCATCTCGCTACTGGCGCTGCCGCAAGCTGCCGACGCCCACGGCGTCGTCGACCCGGTCGCGACCAGCTTCCTCGCCCGGATCTCGAGCGTCCCCTACGGGCTCGAGGCGAAGGTCGTCGACGGCGACCTGAGGATGTGGTTGCAGGGTCCGGCAGATCAGACGGTCACCGTGCTCGACTACGAGCGCGCGCCATACCTGCGCTTTACGCCGGCCGGCGTATCCGTCAACGAGAACTCCGAGATGTTCTTCCTCAACCAGACACCGGCGGCTGCCGTGCCGGTCCGAGACGGACCGAACACGGCACCGGATTGGGTCCAGGTATCGAACGGCCACACCTACCAGTGGCACGAGGGCCGACTGCAGTCGCTGGCCGGCGTCGCACGCCTCCCCGGGCAGTCTTTAATTGGCCGCTGGCGGATCGCCCTGATCGTCGGTGGCAGGGCGTCAGAAATCACCGGCAGCCTGTGGTTCCGCGGCCCGCCCTCGGTGATCTGGTTCTGGCCGATCGCAGTCTTCGTCCTCTGCGCGCTCGCTGCCTGGCGACTACAGAGCGACCGGATCGACCGGCTGTTCACCCGCTTCACCGCCGCCGCCGTGCTGGTCGCGGCGGCGGTGGCGGCCGAGGGTCGCTTCCTTCATGGTCGCCCAGGGATCGCCTGGTTCGGCTTCGTTGAGCTGGGATTGGTGGCCGTCTTCTGCGGATGGGCGGGCCGGCGGGTACTGCGAGACCGCGCGGGCGGGCTCGTCCTCACCGCCACCGCGCTGCTCGGCGGCTGGCTCGGACTGACGCTCGTGCCGACGCTGCTGCACGGCTACACGCTGCTCGCGCAGCCGACCTTCATCGCCCGCGCCGCGACGGTGATCTGCCTTGGCGGCGCGTTCGCGCTGATCCTGTGGATCGTGCGGATCGCCGACCCCCGTGGTCGCCGCGCCATCGCCGCAGCCGCGGGCGCCGCCGTGGTCGCCGGTTGTGGCGTCACAGCCTCCCCGCGAGTTCAATCACTCCCACCTGCGCTGATCGCGCAGGCCAGACCGATCGGGGTTGGGCCTCGGTTCCATCCGCCAGTCACCGGTCCCGTGCTGGGTACCTGCGAGTCGACACTTGGCCCCCGCTACGGCGTCCACTTGGAGGTGTTCCGCGCCAACCGCGTGGTGCTCGTGCCCGCCGGAGTCGGCACCCGCGCGCCGCGCCGGATGCTCTACGGCCGGATCACCGCAGCCGGTTGCTACGGCGAGATCGTCACGCTCGACCCGACCGGGGTCTTATCCGTCCGCACCGGAACTCATCTCGATCTAGGCGCCGCGCTGCGCTCCTGGGGCTTCTCGCTAGCCGGAATCCAGCGCGCCTACGTCAACGGCCGTCGCTGGAGCTCGTCGATCGCCACGATTCCGCTGACCCGCGACGCCGAGATCGTCGTCGAGTCAGGGCCCGTGGTGCCGCCGCACCACGCATACGACTTCCCGCCCGGGCTCTGAGGAGCCCACGCTGGGACTCAACAGCCCGCCGTCTGCACCAGGACATCGGTTTAGACTTCCGGCCTTTGGTGGAGGGATTGGGAGCCTGCCGGCCGTACGGCGCCAGCCTCGGTCGGCTCCTCGACCGACTTCCTAACCGCTGCCTGTAGGAGAACGACAACATTGGCCACCCCTGAGATCCAGCGTCACCGAGACGAGGATCACGTCACGGCCGCTACGGCGAGTCCGCGTCCTGGATACGCCACGGCATACCGCCGCTGGTTCGGTGTGGCGGCTTCGCAGCCGGCTGTACGTGCGTTCGGTCGAGCCATCTGGTGGCTGGCACCGGCTGCCGTACTCACCGTTCTGGGGTGGAACGCCTTGGCGATGCAGCCAGGGCCGGGGCTTGGCCCCAGCTGGGCCGCCGGCCTGCAAATGGCCGTCGATCAGCATCTAAACTTCGGCACGCAGGCAATCTGGACATACGGGCCGCTCGGTTTTCTCACGGTGCCGGGGTTCTGGGAGCCCACCCTGGGGGAGCTGGGGTTCTTGTACGCGGTGCTACTGCGCCTGTGCATAACCGTGGCGGTGTACCGTCGTCTCCGGCAGACGCTTGGCCGGATCGCGGCGTTCCTGGTCTGTTTGGTCGCCGTCAGCGTCGGGTTTGCGATGGGTATGGCGGGAGCCTGTGAGCTGGTTCTCCTAGGGTTGGTCCCGGCATGGATTCTGGAGATCCGGCCAGCTGGCCACCGCGCGACCGTCCTCGCAGCCGCATTCGGAGCATTTGCCGGCGTCGAGATGCTCGTCAAGGTCTCAGTCGGCTTCACAGCCGTCGTGATGATCGCGATCCTGGCGGTTGCGCTGCCGGGCCGGAGGCGGGACCACGCTCTCGCGGCCGCTGCCGCGTTCGTCGTCACCCTCCTGGTCCTGTGGGCGGCCGCAGATCAGGCGTTCTCGGCGTTGCCTCATTACCTACTCGCCTCGCTCCAGGTGACCGCTGGCTACAAGCAAGCCATGGGCACCACGGACCCCGCGCTCGCCTGGCAATACTCGGCGGCGCTACTTGGCCTGGCAGCAGGTGTATGGGCGGCTTTACGGGTGAGCAGAGATCAGTCGGCTCGACGGCGATACGGGCTGCTGGCGGTGTGGTGCATGTTCTGGTTCGGCACCTTCAGCGAGGGCTTCATCAGACATGACCCCCCACACGCCGACGTTTTCTTCGGCGCGTTACTGCTTGGGTCGTTCTGCTTTCGCTGGGAGCGGCGAGATCGCGGCGTCATGGTGGCCGCGGCTGCAACGCTTACCGTGTTGGCGCTGGCTGTCCAGTCAGTTGGGATAGGGGCCGACCTAACGCCGTTGCCGAATCTGAGAGCGTTCGTCTCGAATGCGGCTGGGGCACTGAAACCGTCGCGGGAGTCCGCGATCGAGCAGGCCGGTCGGCTCTCGATCGAGGCGAATGAGCCGATTGAGTCGTCCTCGCTGGCGCTTTTGAAAGGACGAACCGTCGCTGCGTATCCGTACGAGATCGCACAGATCTGGGCCTACGGCCTGAAGTGGGACCCATTTCCGGTCCTACAGTCCTACTCGGCTTACACGACGGCACTCGACTCGGACGATGCCACATTCCTGACCCAGCGCCAGGCGCCGCAGCGCATCATCCTCGGCACCCAACCCGCTATCGACAACCGGATCGGAAGTTTCGACGAGGGTCTGATGATGCGCGCGATGCTGTGCCGGTACACGGTGCTGCAGGTGACCGCGACCTATGCAGTGCTGGGCCGCATCGCCAACCGTTGCACCGCCCCTGCCAGGTTGATGAAAAGCGTCCGTGCCGACTGGGGCGTTCAGGTGCCAGTGCCGGCTCCGCCACGCGGGCACTGGATCGTGTATGTGCGGATCAACGGAACGGCCGCCGCAGGCCTAGAGCGGTTGGTCTCATTGTTCTATAAGCCACCCGAACGGTTCATTCAGCTCAACTCTGGCTTTCTCAACCGGCTGGTCACGGGCACGGCGGATGACGGGCTGCTGCTGGACGCTTCGGCTGGCGTTGACTATCCGGCGCCGTTCAACCTGGCGCAGGCAGCGAAGAGGATCGCCGTACAGCAAAGCTTGTCCCCCGTGATCGCCGGCCCTGAGATCACCTACAGCTTTTACGAGCAGCCCGTCGCCGCACTTCCTCGAGCAGCGGGGCGCTCGACCTCAGACGGATTCGGCGGTTGACTCGCGGCGGTAATCGCCGCGGCTCAGGTGATGCTCGAGCCAGACGTAGAGAACAATGAACGCGTAGCGACTCCCCATCTCTTGGAGCTTGAGCTTGGAGTCGCCGTGCTGGCGATTAGTCCAACTGACCGGGACTACCGCGAAGTTGAAGCCACGCGTAACAGCCTTCAGCGGGATCTCGACGGTCAGGTTGAAGTGGTTGGACAGTAAAGGCTGTACCTGATCAATGACCTCACGCCGATAGGCCTTGAATGCGTTCGTCGTGTCGTTGTAGCCGTGTCGAAACAACAGCCCGATGCCAGCGTTGACGATCCGGTTCAGAACCAACTTTATGCGCGGGTAGTCTTGCGTTCGGCCGCCATTGCCGAAACGCGTGCCAAACGCACAGTCGTATCCCTGCTCGAGCACGTGGTAGTACAGGACGAGGTC
>Ga0302314_10007240_pt1 | contig 19944 bp, 16 predicted proteins | sample III_Palsa_N2_3_FD_200533 | JGI IMG/M metagenome (GOLD analysis project Ga0302314, IMG submission 200533) | Peat permafrost microbial communities from Stordalen Mire near Abisko, Sweden - III_Palsa_N2_3 | ecosystem: Environmental > Terrestrial > Soil > Palsa > Peat permafrost | place: Sweden... | reverse complement strand
AGCCGCCAGAACTCAAGAGAAAGTCTGCGCCGCCATCGGCTCACTACTCAGCAGCTACACACCAGAAGAATGTGCCAACTACTTCAGGAATTCTGGCTATGCGTAGAACTAATCCCATCGCGCTCTAGCGATAAAGGAAGAGAACCATCGCAAGCGCCATCGGAAATGCCCGCGATGATGGCAAGCGCGGTCATCAGCACTGGGTTCACGCAGCGGTCTTATGTGATCTTGAGGCGGTGGAATACCGGCACCTTCACCAGATCCAGCAGGACAGCGAAGGCAACGGCCGTGGCGAGCGCGCTCGCCACGAGCCCAGCCGGCAGCGGCGTCATGGCAATTCCTTCGACCGCGAGCGTCGAGGCAATCAGGAGATCGGCTGCGGACGAGAGCAGGAGCCAGACACTGGGGCGGGAGGACCATAGGTGACGACGCTCGCGGTTGGTGTAAGTCGTGGCCTGGTTGCCGAATACGATGGCAACGAAGGCGAGAGTTTGCAGCGCGCTGATGGGTAGCCCCATGCGGTAGGCACCGAACGCCAGAACGGAAGTGCAGAACAGCAACTCGCCAATGCCCATGATGGCACCGGCGATCGTCAGGTTGCCGATCTGCCAGGCGTTTGGCGTGGCCGACGGCCGGACATTGTCGGTCGTCAGCGACATGCCGAGGAAGTCTCCCGTGATCATGACCAGCACCATCAGCAGTGGCGTCAGGATGGCATGGCCAGTCATGACGAGGCCGATCGCCAGGAACAGCGCTTGCACGGTTTTTTTGGTGATCGAGTTCAGCGTGTAGCTCAGGATGCGCTGGAATGTAATTCGGCCTTCCCTGACCGCGGCGACGATGCCGGAGAGGCCGGGTTCGGTCAGCACCATGCCGGCGGCTGACTTGGCGACGTCGGTGGCGGTCGAGACCGCAATTCCCATCTGGGCTTGGCGCAATGCGGGTGCATCGTTGGCGCCGTCGCCGCACATCCCGACGGTATGACCGCCTTTCTGGAATGCCTTGACCAATTTGTACTTATCCTCGGGCAAGACACCGGCGAAAACCGCAAATTGCTCGGGATGCACCGCGTCGGGGATGGGTCCGGGTGGGCAGACCGCGCCTGTGAGCCCCACCGCCTTCGCGACGATGGCCGCCGTCGCAGGCGCATCGCCAGTTACCATCACCGTGAGAACGCCGAGGTCGTGCAATTGGCTGATGAGCGCCGCCGAGTCCGCGCGAGGCGGGTCGCTGAGCGCGATGAGGCCGGCGAGTTTCAGCGCCCCCGTGGGCCCGGCGGCGACTGCCAGCACGCGGAAGCCCTGGTCTTCGAGCTCTTTGGCGGCGGCGGCAGCAGCGGGTGGCGACCCATCGGCAAGGCCGCTCACGACGGCGAAGGCGCCTTTTACGATGCGGAGCGGGTTTCCCGTCGCACCCGTTGCGGTTGCCTCCGACATTTTTTTGGCGGGATCGAACGGGTCAAATTTGACCAGCTTGGGGGCATCGGATACTGCCTTCTTGGCGGCCGCGGCGCGGATCGCCCCGTCAACCGGATCTTCGCCGCCATCCGAACTGGCGAGTGCCGCCAGCGCCAGAACATGCGCCTCGTCCGATCCCGGCATGGGCCGGACGGTCGCGACCGTCAGCGCATTCTGTGTCAGCGTGCCGGTCTTGTCGGTGCAGAGGACAACCAACGATGCCGCTTCATCTAAGGCCGAGAGGCGCGTCGGAAGGACGCCCAACTTTGCCAGGGCGCGCGCGCCAAGAGCAGACGCGAGGGTAAAGGTAGCCGGGAGCGCGACCGGTATCGACGCCAGAATCGCCGTCAGAACGAGGGGTATGATTCCCGCGACCGGCATTTTGAGATGCCAGGAGTAGGCTACCAACAGCACTATGACGACGCCGTTGAAGGCGGCTAGATTGCGCACCACGCGCAGGACTGCCTTCTGCTGAGTGCTCACGACACGGGCAGTGCGCACGAGTTCGGCGGTACGACCGAATTTGGTCCCTGTACCGGTTGCCGTAACTTCGGCCTCCGCCTCGCCGCGCCGAACCAATGCCCCCGCGTAGGTCTGAAGACCGGCGGCCGCCTCGATCGGCACCGATTCGCCGGTGAGCATGGACTGGTCGAGAAGAATCTCGCCGCCAGTAAGTTTCACATCCGCCGCCACCACACTGCCGAGCGACAGCTTCACCAGATCGCCCGGCACCAGCTCCGTGGCGGGTAGAGTCTTCCATACCCCGTCGCGTTTGACCGATGCGGTCAGTGCGAGCCGAGACTTCAGCGCGGCGAGCGTCGCCTGGGCGCGGCTTTCCTGAAAAAGCCCGAGGGCGGCGTTGAACACCAGGAGAAGGGCGATGATCGCGCCCTCGACATATTTGCCGAGCACCAATTCGAGCGCGATGGCAGCTTCGAGCATCCATGGAACGGGCGCCCAGAACTTTTCCAGCGCCATGCGTAATGGGTGCACGCTCGTGTCCGGCATTGCGTTGGGCCCGGATTTTGCGAGCCGGCGGCGGGCCTCGTCACTGGTCAAGCCACTCGATGAGTTGCTCGCCTTCGTATCGTGTGCCGTATCCGTTGCCGAGTTTTTTGCCATTTCCCTCAGTGTCTGTCCCGAAAGATGATAAGTGCCATCAGCAGGTTGAAGTGAAGGAAGAAGCATCTTTTTTGAAAAAAAGAAGCAAGAAACCTTTGCTGATGGAGTGCACCGGCGATGGATCGGTGCGCCCCGAAGTGACAAGGTTTTTTTGCTTCTTTTTGTTCACAAAAAGAAGACTCTTCCCGCATCTCAACCTGCGGGTATCAGCCGCCGGTCGCGAAACCGGGATACAGCGTCATTCCGCCATCGACAAAGAGCGTGGTGCCCACGACATAGTCGGAATCGTCGGACGCAAGCCAGACCGCGGCACGCGCAATATCCTCCGGTTCGCCGATGCGGCCGTACGGCACCAGTTCCATCAGGCTGGCGTAGGCTTCGGGAGTGTCCCACGCGGAAGTATTGATCGGGGTCCGGATCGCCCCAGGGGCGATGGCATTCACGCGAATGCGGTGGCCCGCGACTTCCTGGGCCAGACTCCGCATCAACATGTCGATGCCGCCCTTGGACGAAGCGTAATTCGCGTGCCCGGCCCACGGGATAACCTGATGCACGGAGCTCATGCAGATGATCTTTCCCGCGGCGCACGAGATCGATCCGACCACACCGCGACGCAGGAACTCCCGAAGCGCTTCGCGCGCGCACAGGAATTGCCCGGTGAGATTTATTCCGATGACAGTATTCCATTGCTCCAACGTCATCTCGCGAAAGGCAGAATCCCGTTGTAATCCAGCATTGGCGACCAGAATGTCGATGGTGCCGAATGTCGTCATCATCGCGGCGAACATCCCCCGCACATCGTCTTCGAGCGATACGTCGGCCTTGTGCGCATAGGCCCTGACGCCATGAGCTTCGATCTGGCCTACCACTTCGGCGGCGGCGTCGTCGCCCGAAACGTAATTCACCACGACATCGGCGCCGGCCTGTCCGAGTGCGATCGCAATCGCCCGGCCGATACCGGAGTTAGCACCGGTCACCAGGGCTTTCTGTCCGACCAGAGTTTTGGGAATAGCTCGTTGTGGCAAAGTCGAACTCATGACGCTTGGTCCTTTCGTGTGGCCGGCGTGGCTATCTTGGATGGATGGGGTAGCGCTATCGGCGACCATGCCGGTCTCGGCATCGATCGCGTGCCTCAGACAATCGTCGCTCCTCCGTAGAGCAGGGTAACGGCAGCAACCGACAGCGGCATGAGTACTGCGGTGAACGCGATCGCGCCGCCATCAAAAGTGAATTCTTGGGGCTCGCCCGTCATTTCAGACGCGGCATTCAGTCCGCTCACAACTGCCGCGCTGAGATATTCCGGAGCGCCCATCTCCAGCCACGCGCGCTTCGCATTGGCGTGATCGTGGTCAATTCGCCGTAGTCTCGCGCTCGCTGGCCTGCGGACATTGAGCAATTTCATCCGCACTTGTTCAACTGCGATCGGGTGGCGCGGTAACGCGAAGTTGGTCAGCAATACGGTGATCTCGCTGTCCCCCCGAACCACCCAGACATCGACGGTGGAATGTGCCCCGTCAACCGTAAGCATTTCCGCCCCCAGCGTATGCAACAACTCAAAGGCGCGGTAGGCCGGTTTCGCGATACCGTGAATATTGAGCAGCCCGAACCCGCCATGGAACGGCACCGACGGAAAATAATTCTCCTCGAAAATGTCGGAAAAGGTCCACCAGCTATATCCCTGAACCAGGCCGTTGGCCTCCATGATGGTCTTCACGGCAAAGCTTGCCGCGTAAGGCTCATCATGAAGCGGATCGCGAGGGTTGGAGGAACTGCTCCACTCGGTATAATAAAGCGGCCGCTCGCCCGCTTCGCGCCGCGCATCACGAGCCTGGTCGCGCAACACGCTGCGCCGGCTGTCCGATAACTCCGTCTCGGTGTCGTCGCCCGGCTTGCCAAACGCATCGGTCGGATAGTGATGAGTGCTGATGAAATCGGCGGGGATATTATTCTTGTCGCAGAAACCCACGAAATCGTCGATCCAGGCATTGGTCGCGGTCGCCGGGCCGCCCACGCGCAACCTTGCATCGACGGATTTGATCGCCGCGACGGTGTGCCGGTAGAGTTCGAAATAATCATCCTGCTTGCCGTTGCCGAACGCGGTGAGATTCGGTTCGTTCCACACCTCGAAGAACCATTGTTCGACTTCATCCAGCCCGTAACGATCAACCCAGTGTTGGACCAACCTGGTGATGAAACTGGCCCATTGCGCGTAATCCTTCGGCTGGGTCACGTTCGCCCGATAATGGAACACGATCTGATCGCCCGACGATAGCGCGGTCGGCATAAAACTCAGCTCGACGAAAGGTTTCATCCCGATCGACAGCAGGAAATCAAACACCTGGTCGGCGTTGAAAAATGAATAGAGCAGTTGGCCGTTCTCGCACATCAAAGTGCCCATATCATCGCAAAGCAGCCCGTGAAACCGGACATGCCCGACCCCCAACTCCTTCCGGCAGCGTCGCATCTGCAATTGCCAGTCCGCCCGTAAAGCCAGGGGTGCGTGCCCGCTGCCGATCGTGTGCTCCCAAAAATGGGGCAAATGCGTCGACGGCATCGCGGCATCGCAGCTGAATTGCGGGTTCATTTGCCACCATCGTGTTTTGGAGTCTGTCTTGAAAGATAAGAAGTGAATTCAATAGAGGAAGCGAAGCAGGAAGCATCTTTTTTGAAAAAAAGAAGCAAAAAACTTTTGTTGTGATGGGCCGGGCAAACAACCAGTAGGCCTCTGGAACCCAATTCTTGATGGACAAGGTTTTTTTGCTTCTTTTTGTTCACAAAAAGAAGATTCTTTCTGCATCTCAATCGCTGTCCGCAACCAGATCCATCGGCGCGTTCTCCACCGCCGGATAAAGCTTAACGAGCGTCCACTCGGGTGAGCAGCATCGGAATCTACTCACTGTTCCGGGATTTCCAGAAGCATGATAGCGTGCCCGTCAGGGTCGAGGATCAAGGCGCCAGGCTCTTCCTTCGCTTCCGCCGACACTCCCGACGCTTGGAGCACTCCGGCATCCTCGACCTGAAAGATCAACCTGCTGGCAGCGATATCGCGCCCGCTGCGGTTCGGATCGAACGCGCGTCCGCGCGGCGCCTGGTAGCAAAGCAGCTCCACGTGCGGCGTGATCGAAGTTGCCGGCGATAACCCGATCACATCGAGGGCGACATTGGAAAGCCTGTCCAGACGATCTTGCTCCGGCCCGGAATTAATTTGCCGCGACCTTACCCCCAGGCCCAAACGGCCGTAGAATGCGAGGCTGTGCTCCGCATTGCTGACGCTCAATGCCGAGTGATCGATGCCGATGGTCGGGCCACCGGCAGCACTTTGCCACGCCGGATCCCCGGCGCCGGGCGGGAAATAGATTAGCTCCAGCGGATGCATGTCGGGATCTCGGAACTTGTAGGCCACCACAGCCCCGGCCGCCGGTGGAAGATTTTGCGGACCACCGCGGGTGATTGGCGTCATTCCGTGCTGTTGCAACCGCTGGTACGCGGCCTCGATGTCGTTGGTGACGATCGCGACGTGCTGAAACCACAAATCGGCCGCGGTGCTGTCAGGTGGATATTTCGTCCCCGGCGGGTCCCATGCCACAAGCTCCAGCTCTTGCCTGCCCAGCCGGAGCCTCGCTGTACGGCAACGAGCCTCGGTGCCAGCGATCAGCCGCGCCCAATCGGGATTGGCATCTTGCTCGGCCGCCACGGCAAATCCCAAAGCGTCGCGGTAAAATGCGATAGCACGCCGCAAGTCGCCCACGTTGAGACTAATCCGCAACAGGCGCAGCACCGTCATGGCCGTTCAGCTCCCCCCCGGTTCACGTAGATCGCGTAAAGTGCGCGCCCGGCGCAAATGAACAGCCGGCTTCGGTTGCGTCCGCCGAAGGCGCTGCCGTCGAGTTGGGCGCGTTCGGTGCAACGGTCCTGATGCGAACACCCGATCAATCGTCCCTCACGATCCCGCGTCTGGCCGTTTGCAAACCCCGCCCGCTCCCGGAAAACCGGCATTCCGCCACTGTCGCTCCAGCGGTGCATTGGGCAGCACGAACGCCTGGAGCGCAGGTCGATGATTTCGATACCATCCATGGCGCTACTTGAAATGACAAGGCCGGCGCACCGGCGGTGCGTGCATACGGACGGTCATCAGCACCGCCGGTTGCTCGCCGATCGTCCCCGCGCGATGGCCCTTGCGTCCCGTGGCGTCTGCGATGCAGTTCTGGTCCTCACCGAGCGAAATACCCCCTGGCCCCATCTCCACTCGTGTGCCGTCCATCGCCTCGACCCACCACCGGCCCGAGAGCGGAACTATCCATTGCGGCGCCGGGTTTTCGTGCCATTCGCCAACCCATCCGACCGGCTGCACGGTGAAGACTACGGTCGCCTCGCCCGTGGCTTGTTGATTGTTCCACTGTGCGGCGGCGTCGCCGACGCCTTTCCATTCCCACTGATCCAGTTCGCAGCGCGTCTGATGGCTGACGCCGTCGTCATCGGTCCAGATGTGCCAATAGGGAATGCGCGGTTGTTCTGCCATGGGTTACTCTCTGCCTTGTCTGTCCCGAATGTCAGCCGGTGAAATCGATAGGTAAAAATACAGAAAGTATCTTCTTTTTGTGAACAAAAAGAAGCAAAAAAACTTTGTCAATTAGGGGTGCACCGATCCATGGCTGGTGCGCTCCACTGGAACAAAAGTTTTTTGCTTCTTTTTTTCAAAAAAGATGCTTCTCTCGTTCGCTGGTTACCAATTCCCGGCCGATGCATAAGGATGTGATGATGCGAATGGATGGGTCAGGAAGAGACTCGCGGTCGCCGCGTTGGTGCCGAAGGCCAGCAGCATAAATCCGCCGGCCAGGGAAAAATTCTTGAGGAAATCCCAGAATAAATCGCGGGCCTTGCTCTCACCGGCGAGCCTAAAATCCCCTAGCATCCAGAACCGTTTCCACAGCAATGCCGTTACCATGCAGTACCCGCCGAGCACAAACGCCGCGAAACGATCGGCGATACCGGTTACGACCCCGAGCGACATGAAAACCTCAACCGCGAGCCCAACAAGGATCAAACCAGTCGCCACTGCCGCCGGCGGTATCGCTTGCCTTGCTTGCGCGACCGCATCGCGGAAATTGAGGATTTTATCCATCGCACTGAACGGCAAGAATAACACCACCAACAAGCAGCGCAGGCTCAACTCGATCACGAAACCGGCGATCATGTTCCGAGCCGCTTGCAGATAACCTCAGCGACCCGCAATGCATTGGCGATGATCGTGAGTGTCGGATTTACCGCGCCGATCGACGGAAAGAAACTGGCGTCGGTGACATATAAATTATCCACCTCATGCGCCCGGCAATCGAGATCGAGCACCGAACTCGCCGGATCGGTGCCAAATCGAAGCGTGCCCGCCTGATGCGCGGTACCGGCGATCGGAATGTCCGTGCCGAAATACAGCCTGCGCTCGAGCAACGCCAAGTTTCCGCCGGCCAGCGACACGATCTGCTCAAGCTTCTTTCGCAGGCGGTGATGGCCCTCCATATTGTTTTCGGTCAGTGCCAGGACCACCCGATCGCCGTCGTAGTAAATCCGATTTTCCGGCCGCGGCAGATCCTCGCTCGACAGCCAGAAATCCATCGAGTGCCGCGCCATGACATCGAACGGCATCTCCGGCAGCCACTCGAGCCAACTCGGGAGCGCCTCGGCGCGGATCTGATCGGCATGAGAACTTGCACACATCTGGATCAGACCGAGCGGGAACTCCCAGTCATCCGCACCGAAATAGTAATCGCTGACCGCCAGCGTCTTCTGAAACACGGTATCGTTCGGCTCACGCATCAGCGCCATCAGAACCGACTGATTGTGACGCATATAGTTGCGCCCGACCTGCGCCGAGCCATTGGCCAGCCCGTTGGGATGCCGATCGTTGCCCGAGCGCAGCAGCAACAAAGCCGACGACAGCGCACCGCAGGCCACTACGACAATGTCGGCCGAATATTGTTCCTTCTGGCCCTCGCGGGTCACGTGCACGCGCGTGACAGTTCGGCCGGTCGGGTCGGTCTCCAGCTTCGAGACATAGGCATTGGTGAGCAGCGTGAGGTTCGAATGCGCGGCCAATGCCGGATCGACGCAGATTACCTGCGCGTCGGCCTTGCCGTTGAGCAGACAAGGAAATCCGTCGAAAGCGTCGCAGCGGATACAAATGCTGGTGGGAGTTGCGCGCCCGTCCCGTTCATCGAGCAGTATGCCAAGCGGGAGATGGAACGGATGCAACCCCGCTCCAGCCAGCGTGTCGCTGAGTTGCCGGATCCGCGGTTCATGGGTTACCGCGGGAAAGGGGAAAGGGCCGCTCGATGGTGGCTCGTTGGGATCTTCCCCGCGTTCGCCGTGGACATGAAACAGCTTCTCCGCTTCGGCATAATAAGGTTCGAACGCGTCGTATTTCAGCGGCCAAGCGGGGGAGACGCCGTCCTTGTGACGAATTTCCTCGAAGTCGCGCGCGCGGAGGCGGAACAGCGCGGCGCCGTAGACTTTAGAATTACCGCCGACGTTATAGTGCAGTCCGGGGTGAAAAGGGCGGCCGTCGGTTGTGTACCAGGTCTCCGGCGCCTGATAGGCACCATCCACGAACACGGTCTTGGAATCCCAATTGGCCGGGGATCGCGGCAGGTAATCTCCGCGTTCCAGCAACAGGATGCGTTTGCCGGTCTTGGCCAGGCGTTGTGCGAGCGAAGCGCCGCCTGGGCCGCTTCCGATCACGATCAGGTCATAACGGTCAGATTCCACTTGGGCCTCTCGCCGGCAGGCTAACGCTTATCCAACCCTAGGTGGCGGCAGATCGTGCTAGTAGACTCGGAAAACACTTATGGACTGACTGGGGGTGGAGAAACCGTCTTTTCACACAGCTCGTGGCACTGCGGAGAACGCAAGGGGCTGGCTACGCGCCATTTCTCGTCAAGACCTTGATTAGCAGTTGCCGCAGGGTTCGACGCTCGGCTAGGGTCAGGACGCCCGCAACCTCTCGCTCCCATTGTGGCGAAAGACGTACCGCCTCCGAGACGATCTTAGACCCCGCGGCGGAAAGCTTGAGCGCGAAGCGGCGCGTGTCGCTCGCTGACCGCTGCCGCTCCACGAGGCCTTCTCCCATGCAGTCGGCCACCTTCGGCCCAATCGTCGCCCGGCGAACGCCCAGATGCCTTGCAAGCTCCGCCTGGCTGATGCCGGGGCGAAAGTGCAGCACCGCAAGCATTGGTAGACGGTGCGGAGCAACCACGAAGCCTTCTCGTCGCTGGAGCACTGAAAGAGTAATTGCGCTGGCGCTGAGGATGTAGGGGATCAGTACGTCCCGCGACGCGCCGCCGAGCAGTGCCGCGATCATTTCCAGAGCGTCGTTGGGGAAAACCACCTCGGGCTCGGTCCGCGCTTTCTTGGCGGACGATCCTCGATCTTCAGATTTGGAATGGCCGGAATTTTCCGCTGACTGGCTTTTGTGGTGCATGGCGACGAGCTTACCCGATCAGCGCAGGCGACGCGACATCGGCGGCTCTGGACTGTAAGGACTACTTACGATATGACGGCCGAAAGCTGATAGGGGAAGCTCCATGTCCGATCGCCGGAACAAACTAGCCTTCGCCATATTTGCCTTGGTCGCGGCTGGTTTTTTCTCCGGGAGCTCTTACGCCGAGACCTCGCTGCCGCTCACGACGCAGACCGGGCCTTACGCGGTGACGATGGAGATGGACCCGACCTTGCCGGACCATACCATCTTCCGGCCACGCGACCTCTCCAAGGTTAGCGCGCCCCTGCCGGTGATTGCGTTCGGCAACGGCGGATGCGCGAACGTAGGCAATACGCATCAGCAGCTACTCGCTGAGATCGCCTCGCACGGCTATATCGTAGTGGCGGGCGGCCCGATCGACCCGGCGCTGGCGAGGGGCGGGGCTGTGACGTTCGGAGGTGGCCAGGACACCACCGCCCAGATGATTAAAACGCTCGACTGGGCAACGAGCGAAGCCGGAAGTCGCGGCAGCCCGTATTTCGGCAAGATCGCAACCGATAAGTTCGCGGTGTCGGGGCAGTCGTGCGGCGGCCTTCAGGCCATCGCGGCCGGCGCCGATCCTCGGGTGAAGACGGTGGTAATCCTGAACAGCGGCATCATTCGCGGCCGGCTCGGTGGTCCCGGACCAGCGCGTCCGCCAGCGGCAGCACCCGCGGGAGGGCCGCCGGGCGGGCCGCCGCGCGTCGTTGGTGGACCGCCCCAAAAGATGATGATGCCGGCGACAGAAGCCGACCTGGCGAAGCTCCATACGCCCCTGATTTATCTGACGGGCGGTCCCACCGACATCGCCTACGCCGGTGCCGAAGGCGACTTCAAGGCGATCAACGGCCTGCCGATTTTCGACGCGAGCACCGACAAGGGGCATGGTGGCACCTGGTTCCAGCTCGATGGCGGCTTCATGGCCAAGCCTGTGGTCGCTTGGCTTGACTGGCAGCTGAAGGGCGACACCGCCGCCAGCAAGCAATTTCTCGGCGCCGATTGCGGTCTTTGCACCGATCCGCGCTGGACCGTAAAAAAGAAGAATTTACCGTGAAAGAGACCGCCGCGATGAGGATCATAATCGTCAGCGCCGCGTCGGCGCTGGCCATGAATTTAACCGCTCAAGCCGCAACCCCCGGGCCGCTTGGCAGCCAGCCGCCGGCAGCGCAGATGCCGACCGTTGAGTTCGTGTTCGAGGAGAACGTCACGCTCGGTTCGGCGGTCGCGGTCGGCCAGACCCCGTATGGCAGCCGTAATCTCGTGCCGATCACCGGCGGAGAAATCGCCGGTCCGAAGCTAAGAGGCACCATCCTTCCCTATGGCTGGGATTGGCAGTTGAAGCCCTCGGACGGCTGCACCCTGCTTTCCGCCGAATATTTTCTGCGCGCCGAGGATGGCACTGTGATCCACGTGCTCAACACGTCGCAGAGCTGTGATCCTATGAAGCCAGGCAGCCTGCGCACCCTCTTCCGGCCGGTATTCGAAGCGCCGAAGGACAGCAAGTATGCCTGGCTGAACAGCGGCACCTTTGTCGCGGAACTGCGCATCAACGGCGCTCCGCCCGCGCCGCCGCCAGCTGGTGCGCCCCCGCCGCGGTCGAGGCCGGGAGCGGTGCGCATCCGCTTCTATCAGATCCATTAGAAGTCCGCATGGAAGATCATAAGTGAAGTCAGAAAGCCAGACACAAGGAATAGTCTTCTTTTTGTGAACAAAAAGAAGCAAAAAAACTTTATCACTTGGTGGAACAAACAACAGTGCGACTGCAATCCGTTATCCGGAGTCCCGGTACCTCAATAAAAGTTTTTTGCTTCTTTTTTTCAAAAAAGATGCTTCTTCCTTCGCTTCGGACGGCTTTACTCGCAGCGACCAGCCTGCTCGCCGCCGGCGGTGCGGCGCGCGCGACGGATGTGGTCATTGGTCCGGGGCAATGCGGCGTGGCGCGGATCGGTGACGCGATCGCGCCGGCGCAAATCGGCGAGCCGGTCTCCGGAGTGACGCTGGACGCGCCGGTGTGGCACGGGGCGAGCGGCGGGGAGCCGGCCTATTGCGAGGTAAAAGGCGCGATCCTGCCCGTCGACCGCAGCGCCACGGCCAGGCCGATCCATTTCGCGGTCGGCTTGCCGGCGCGTTGGGGCCGCGTTGCGATCCAGATGGGTGGCGCCGGCATGGATGGCAGTGTGCCGCAAATCGCCGGTGGCGCTGCCCCGGGGGAGGCCGGCTATCTTCCCCAGGGCATCGCCACGTTCGCCAGCGACTCGGGTCACAGCAGCGGCGACACTGGGTGGGCGCTGAACGACGAAGCGATCAAGAACCTCGCGTACCTGCAAATGAAGAAGACCCACGACGCGGCGTTCGTGGTGATCGAACGCGCTTACGGAATTAAGCCGCGCTACAGCTATTGGGTGGGCAACTCGCAAGGTGGGCGCGAGGGACTTACCGTGGTTCAGCGCTATCCTGCCGATTATGACGGGGTGGTGGTTACGGTGCCGGTGATCAACTTCACCGGATTGATGTTCGCGCCGACCTGGATCCGCGAGCGAGAGAGGACGCTCGCGAACTGGGTGCCGACCGCCAAGAGCAAAGCGATCGCGGCACAGATCATTCGCAAGTGCGACGGGCTTGACGGTATCGTGGATGGCGTCATCAACAATTACGTCGCTTGCCGCGCGCTGTTCGAATCTGGGAACGCTGATGGCAAACCCGATCCCTGGGCCGAGATCCGCTGCCTGAACGATCGCGATCCCAACCCGCGGGACAATTCCGCGAATGCCTGCCTGACCGCCGCCCAGATCGGCACCCTGCGCTTTATCTTCTCGCCTTATCGCTACAGCACGCCGCTCGCGAACGGCAACACCAGCTTTGGCATGTGGCTGCCGACGCCGTCCTTGGCGGGCGGTATGGGACCGCCGCCGGGAATGGCCGGCCCCCCAGGTTCTGCTCCTGGCGGTTCTGGTCCCCCCGGTCCCGGCGCGCCGCCTCCCGCTCAGGGGGGTGCGATGCCGAGAGGCGCGATGCCGGCGGGAATGATGATGGGCGGCTTCTTTACCGACACGCGCTATCGCGGACAGGAGGGTGCCGCTCCGGACGCGCCGGTGTTTGCCTCGACCGGCAGCCTTGGCCTCACCGGGTTTCTGATGGGTGATCCGGCCGCCAATCCGCTCGACTATGTCGAAGGCGAGACCAATATCGTGCGACGGCAGCAGCTCGCCGCGTGGTTCGATTCCGTAAATCCTGATCTCAGCGCTTTCAAGAAGCGTGGCGGCAAGCTGATTGTGGCGATTGGCAGCGCGGACACCCTGGCATCGCCCGGATCCCAGCTCGACTATTATCAATCCGTCCTGGAACTGATGGGGCGGCCGGCGGTGGACAGCTTCGCGCGCTTCTACGTGCTGCCGCAGACCGGCCACGGTCTGACCGGAACGAGCTACGCGATGGACGGCAGCGGAAAGAGCATTGCCCCTGCCGCAATCCCAAGCAGCTTTGACCGCATCGCGCTGCTGCGCGATTGGGTGGAGAAGGGGATCGCGCCGGCCAAGTCCATAACTGTTACGGGCTCAACCGGAACCCGGCCGATGTGCTCCTATCCCGAATATCCGCGCTACATTGGTGGCGATGCTACGCAGGCGAGCGGATACCGCTGCACTGAGCCTGGCACGGGCAGCCCTGGTTAGGCTTCGCCACGGCGAAGCGATACCGCGGTGATAAAGCGCCGGCGGTTAGGCGCTCTCGCGGGCGATCAGCCGGAACCCGATGTCAATGCGTTTGCTGCTGATCTCCTTTCCTTCTGCTCGCAGCTTCAGCAACGCGCTGGCTTCGCGTGCGATCAGCACGCCGTCGACATCGACCGACGTAATCGTGGGGCGCATCTCACTGGCGAGATCGCTGTTGCCGAAACCCATGACGGCGAGATCGTCGGGGACTTTCATTCCCGCCGAGAGGGCTTCGATGATCAGTCTGGGCCAGGCGGTCCGAGCCGCACACCACGACGTCCGGGTGTGTTTTTATGCGGCGAAGCCGGGCAAAGGCGGCCCGCGCGTGACCGAAATGCAGCGGACCATCCATGATATCATCGCTGGGCGCCGCACCTCCGAGCGTGATCCATTCTTCCATCAGCGCATCGTGCCACTGCATCGAGCGGGATGTGTTGGCCGCGACCACGTGCAAATTGTTATAGCCGCGTCCGCGCAGGAAGCGAGCGATGTGCCGGCCGGCCGAGGGGGTGAGAGAAGCCGATCGCCAAATCGATAAGGTGTTCCGGCAGTCCCCAGATTTCGATGACGCTCGTCTTGCTTCGCAGCAGCGCCTGCCGTGTCGCGGCGTTGACTTCGCCGGAAAGAATCACGGCATCGGCCCGGCGGCCGAGCGCGACCTTGACCAATTCTTCGGTGCGATGAGTCGACATGCTTGTCAATCCCAGCATGACGACATTACCGTCGGCCGAAAGTTGCAGGATCATGCCTTCGATAGTCATTTCGAAAAGCGAATTGACAAAGCTCGGGGCGCCACCGATGTAGCCTACGAGAACGGTAGCGACGACTTCAAGCAAATCCGCAATGTGCCGGAGATGCTGATGAGCCGCGAGGACGGCCACATGGGAACTTTTCAGCAACCAAATGGGGGTATCTACGCGCAGGTTGCCACGGCATGGCTGGATTGGCATTTGAAAGGCAATCCCGCCGCCCGGGCGAAATTCCAGGGCGATAGCTGCGGCTTTTGCCAAGACAAGAATTGGACGATCGAGAGAAAAGGCGATTGATCCGCAGGAGTGCCACCCGAACCTCGCTGAGGTGCGGTTGGCATCAACAACGCTCTTCGATGCTTCTGTCGGGCCAAGACCATTGTTATCAAGGCTATATCAGCGTCAACCGATAGGCTTTGCTTGCTGTCCCACTATAAAGGGCCGCCTTCTCCGCTGCGGAATAGTTGGCGGTAACGCGTTTGAACGCATTCCAAACCGTATGATATGTGCCCACTCCGGCTTCCACCGGATAATTGCTTTCAAACGTGCAGCGATCGGCCCCGAACGCCTCTATGCAAGTTTCAAGATACGGCCTCTGTTCAGTGGCGATCTCGAGTGACGAAGACGGCGGATTTGAGCCGACCGAGGGCAGGCCGGTCTCTGCCATGCCAAGTCCGCCGAGCTTCATATAGACATTGGGATACTGCGCCAAACCCCGAACGGCGGTTCTCCACGCTACCAGTGCTTCTTGTTTTTTTGCCGCCCAGGTCGAGCTTCCCAGCGGGCCCCCGCAATGATTCATGATGATTGTGGTGTTTGGAAAATCGCGAGCGAGCCCCGCGATGCCGTCGAGCTGCGTGAAGTAGCACCAAGCGTCAAAGCTCAAGCCAAGCGGTTCTAGTTCGGCATAGCCGCGACGAAAATCGGGATGGAACGCTTCGTCCGGCGCCGCCATCTTGCCCGGCGGATGGAGCTTGGGGTCATCGCTCCAAACCGTCATATGGCGAATGCCACGAAAACGGTCGCCGCCGGCCCGCAGGTGAGCTTCCAGCACCGGTCGCACCGCGGAACCCATGGTGAGGTCTGCTTGCCCCACAATTCCGGCGCCGATCAACTCCGGTCCGTATTTTCCGCTCGCCGCTTGTGCCGACGCGCCGTTGGTGAACTCGGTATCTCCGACCACCCGCAGCGCCTCAGGGCCGCTGGCCCGGGCAAAACCTGCGCCGCCAACGATAACACTACCGAGAAAGCGGTGCCCGGTGTGCATGTCGGCCAGAATTTCCGGAAACAGGTACCGGAGCCCGCGACCGCCGGGCTTTGGACTCATCATGTCGAAAAGATGATGATGGGTATCGATGATTGGCAAATCAGGTTCGAGAGTTTCCTCCTGCACGAACGGACCCGTTCCCGAACCAACGGAGGGGGATCCAGGCGCTGCCGCCGCTGCAAACTTGGATTTTATCACGATCCCGAGAACGCTTGCTGCGGCAAGCAAACCTCTGCGGCCAGCCCCTCCGGCCGGGTTTTGCTTTTGATCCATCAGCGCTCTCCCTTGGTTGCTGCTATCTCAGCAATGTTAACGCACTAAGAGTCCAGCATAAAAATGATAACCGAAGCTCAGGGATGCATATACAGAAGAGATTCTTCTTTTTGTGAACAAAAAGAAGCAAAAAAACCTTGTCAATTAGCGGTGCACCGATTCGGCAGACAGTGTGCTCCGGCCTTATAAAGCAAAAGTTTCTTGCTGCTTTTTTTCAAAAAAGATGCTTCTTCCTCCGCTTCGCCCCGTTCATTTCACTTGTTATCTTTCCGGACAGACTCTAAGGCCGTCTCGCCATCGCCGCAAGGACGGTTCCGTCGGCGAGCGTCGCCCCCAGCAGGCTGCCTCCTGGCCCTCCGTCGCGAAGCGGATGGAAAGTGACACTGATCTTGTCACCCGCATGTATGGCGCTCACCCGCCAGCCGGCCTTGTAGAGCGTGGATGGAGATCCCGCCTCGAAACCCCAGGTTACGGCCTTACCCGTGCTATCGGTGGCCACGACATCCAGCCAAGAGTGAGGATTGGTCCAGTCGAGATCCTTGATGACGCCCGAGATGGTCTGGTTCTTAGTGTTATCGAACATGGCAAATGAATGGTGCGCCCAAACCGGCCCTGCGGTGAGCGTGAGGGCAATCGCGGCTGCGCGCGAAAGATTACGTGGGGCCGACATGGCTGCTCCTTTTCTCCTGTTACCTTCAGCCGAACCAGGCGCTTTACTCGGTCAGGGAAGCGAAGTCCGAACCGGGCATAGGGAGTCAATTAGAAATTATAGGTCGCTTTGGCACCGAAGGTCCTCGGGGCGCCGTAGAGAACATTATCCACGGGGGTGCCGCTGTTGATATATTGAACATACGTCACGTTCGCCACGTTTTGGGCATATGCCTCAAGCAGCCAGTGCTCGTTCAACGCGTAGCTTAGGCGCAGATCCACCAGAGTTCGCGATGGCACAAAGTCGCGGCCGGGGACCTCATAGGCCTGGTCCCATTGGCTGCCGACATACGATACCTGCACCCGCGGCGTGAGGGTGCCGGAAAGGCCGTGATCGGAGAGATCGAAATTATATTGGATCCCCAAGTTTCCTGTAAGTTTAGGCGCAAATGGCAGCGGCTTGCCATTAACCTCAACCGCGGTCGCCGGCGTATAGCGGGTATCATAAAGTATACCGTGGCCGAAGCTCGAGTGTACGTAGGCGCCGTTACCGTCAATTTGGAAGTTACCGAGCAACGCTTGGACCGATGCCTCGACACCATCGATTGTGGCTTGCGCCGCGTTCCCGGTGGTGGAGGTCGTCGTGATCGGATTATAGATGTTGTATTGGTAGCCTTTGTAATCCATGTAATAACCGCCGAGCTGCGTCCGCAAATGCTGTTCGAGCATGGTCGATTTCCAGCCAAGCTCGTAATCGACGACAGTTTCCGGACCAAAATTTGTGGTTCCGGGAGTGCTCGGCGTGTTGTAGCCACCGGCTTTGGCGCCTTTGGCGACGAAGGCGAAGATCAGATTATTCTGGTCCGGATTCCAGTTGAGCCCGACTTTACCGGTTCCCTGGCCGCGATTGTAAACCGCATTATTGGGAATAAAGATGCCGGGTGGATCGATCCCGAGACCACCGTTGGTAGCGGTTCGCTGATCCTGATTCCAACGCAGTCCGACGAGCGCCTGAACCTGGCTGGTGATGTTGAAGGTCCCTTGCCCAAAGAACGCGTAGGTCTTGGCGTCCTGGGTTCCAGAGATGAGAATATGGCCCGGGCCGGGAGAAGGGGCGGCAGGCGTTCCATACTGCGTGATGACAAACGTCTTGTTGTAGACCTTGTCGGTGTAGCCGAACGCGCCGGCCACCCATTGAAAGCGTGAGTCGCCGGTGCTTAAGACGTCGAATTCCTGCTGCAAGGTGTTGAAGGGCACCTCGAAGGATGTGGTTTGCCCTAGGTACGAGGTTGCATCCGAGTCGTCGGTCTCGCGGTTGGCAGCGGTAGAATAGGCGGTGGTCGATCGGAACAGTACGTTTGGCGTGATCTTATATTCGAGGTTCAGGACAGTGCGCCAATCCGCCAATGAATTATTGGTCGGCGAATCGTAATTGAGCTCGAACGGTACGTGCGTGCCGTAGGCGTAATAGGCGGAGTATTTATCCGGCTCTTCCGCGATGCCGCTGCCGAGCGTAAGATTGTATTCTGCCTTGAGCAAGACCGAGAGATCCGGAGTCGGTGTCGCGCGGAAGCTGAGCCGGAAATCTTTTTGCGAATACGCCCCGGGCGTTTGGCTCCCGAGCAACGCAGGTGCGCCCGGAGCTGGGATATCGCGGTAAAAGCTATCGATCGACGAGAAATTTCCGGCGAGCCTGACTGCCATGATATCGTTGATCGGAATATTCAACGCAGCTTGGGTCTGAAGGTTATTGTAATTTCCATATTGCTGGGAAATAAACCCGCCAAATTGGTTTAGAATTGGGTCCTGAGAAACCGCGAGAATGGCACCGCCGGTCGAGTTGGATCCTGCCAAGGTGCCTTGCGGGCCACGCAGCACTTCGATCCGGTTTTCATCAAAGTATGGATCCTGGAGCAGCGGCTCATGGGTAATAAGGGCCCCATCGCGGTAATTCACGATGCCGGACGTCGTGGTCGGCCCAATTAACCCCAGGCCGATACCTCGTATGTTGATGACATTGATAAGGCCGGCGGTGGCGACGGTGAGACCAGGAGTATCATATTGCAGATCCTGGATATGGTAGACGTTTTTCCGTTCGAGATCTCTGCCCGAAAGCGCGGTTACGGCGAGCGATGTTTTCTGAACACTGACGCTGCGCCGCTCCGCGGTAACCACAACCTCTTGCAGCGAGTTGGAGCCGGCAGAAACCGTGGGAGCACCCGCCCCTGGGACAGTCTGCGCATGAAGAGGACTGAGAACTCCGACCATTGCGGTTCCCAGCAGAAGATACGTGTGCCTGCTCAAGAGTGACCTCCGTTTGTATCGTTTTGTTGGGCTCAAACGCAGCCTGCTCGATCTGATACACAGATTCGGCTTTCGCCACAATTGTAATAATGGACTATAACTAACTATCCCCAACAATATCTCGTTGTCCGGTATAACGCGGAGGCATCACGGGAGCGCAGTTCGCACGCTGCTGCTTATATTTCTGGGCACACTCGTACCGCCCCCGTTTCGAAGGCGTGGCGAAGAGGAGGTCAGTATTCTCACCAAAGCCACCAAACTGGCGGTTGCGACACTGAACTTGAGGACCGCGCCGCCGAATCAAGGCTGGTTACGCGTGAAAAACTTCCGTAGATATTGGCGCTCCCCAACTCCCCTGTTATGACGACCCTTGAGCGCCTTTTCCGTATCACCTTACCTCACGCGTAACGGGATCGGCAAGAACCATGGCGCCATTTAGTTATGACAAGTAAGGGCTTTAGGATCCAAAGAGGTAGGATCTTGAGTAACGAGCTCATTCCGGCGCTTCCAATGCCGACCGAAACCGGACCTTGCGCCACTCGTTGTCTCGCAGACCGTCGGCGAACAGGAGTTACACCTGTTTGCGCAGCCGACTGAGCCGAATGTCTTGGGAGATTTCCCCCAAACTTGTCGGCGAGGGTCTCTCACTCTCAAACGAAACTGCTGATCAGTCGCGGAATTGCCCCGGGGACGGGGGGGGGGCATCACGGGTGGACGGCTTTTTCGCCATGCGGGGCGATCCGTGGTGCCCCCGCCGTCCACTGATGCACCAGACCCCGACCACGGGTTACAGCACAGTGCTTTCGGGCCAGGTATCGCTGCTCCTCGAAGCCGGCAAGACAGTGCCACTACAGCCGTTCGACAGCGCGGTGCAGCGCATGAACCATCAGCCCGGCAAGCTCGG
>Ga0302314_10007238_pt1 | contig 19948 bp, 21 predicted proteins | sample III_Palsa_N2_3_FD_200533 | JGI IMG/M metagenome (GOLD analysis project Ga0302314, IMG submission 200533) | Peat permafrost microbial communities from Stordalen Mire near Abisko, Sweden - III_Palsa_N2_3 | ecosystem: Environmental > Terrestrial > Soil > Palsa > Peat permafrost | place: Sweden... | reverse complement strand
GCTTAGCACCCCGGGATTACTCCCGACGCACCGGGGGCTGGAGACTGACCGTCGGTCACTGGTCAGATCCGCATGGCACATCTCCTCTCATGCGGACACTGCGTGCGATGTGACTTCACGTCGCACCTGGGCGTGCCTTCCCGACCCGCGCTGCAACGCGGGCCTACTCGGAGACCTTAAGGATCATTCGGGAAGGTACGCCCTCCGCGTGCCCTCCCGGAACTGATCCACAAGTCTTGAGCATTGCTCCGCGCTACGGGCTATGCCTCCTCTACGAGCCCGTCGTTTCCCCTCCGACCACATCGACGTCGAAGACGGTGGTGCAGAGACGGAAGTACTCAAGGTCGAGGATCTCGACCTTCCTATAGCCGCATCTGATCGCACCGATCTCCTTGAGGTAGGAGATCTGCGCTTCTACCCCGGCCCGGCTGATACGAAGGAACCGGGCGATGTCCCCTTGGGAGATATTCGAGATCACCGGCACCCCGTCGATGTGCCTCGGCCACTGCGAGTGGATCCAGTAGATGAACTCGTTGATCCTGTCCGCGGACGAGTTCTGCATGGTCCCGTACGCCCGTTCCGCTTCCCTCAGCCGGTGCGCGAGAACCCCCGCCAAGATCCTGACCGCTGCGGGGTGCTTCTCGAGGAAGAACTCGAACCTCTTCTGACTCACGTCCAAGGTCCTGGTCGCGGTGAGAGCGGTGCCGATGTAGAAGCTCCCCCCGATGACGAGTTCCTCATCGCGGAACAGGGCGAGGGCGTAGTCGGCTGCGGGGGCGGCCAGGGTCGTGCGGTGCAGTCCTCCGTGGGCAGGGGCAGGCGGCAGCTGCGCCGAGGTGTCGCCCGGGTGCGGATGGGGTGGTGCGCCGGGGCCGGTGGTTCGGGGTCTGCTGGTGGCGGGTGCCAAGCGGGCGGTATCCGGCACCAGCCGGGCTCAGTGCTGTCCGGCGAGTCCGCGCAGGCGGTCGGCCAAGCAGGAGCCGGGTTCCTCGACCGAGCCGCCGACTGGATATCAGGCTCCGTGCTGTGCCTGTCTGACGGTTCGTGGGCAGTGTTCCGAGGATCGGAAAAAACCTTTACCCAACTGGTGGGTAGTTAAATCATCACCCAATCCTGACTTATGTGATGTGCGTCACCGCTCCTTGGGGAAATTGCTGGTGGGAGCACGTCAGGTAGTCAAGTGATCACTTTGCGGTGAGATTCGGGTTCCTGGAAGTGAGACGTGTGGCTTCGGCTGAACGGTGTACTAAGTGGAACGCCAGTTCCCTGAGGGGCTGCCCCGCAGTCCTGAGGAAACCCTCTCTGGAAGGAGGGCTCGTGGCGCATCACTGGCCCTGGCTCGCTGTCCTGGTGCTGAGCGCGTCCGGCCTTGCCGCGGACCGTCTCGAGGTTCCGGTGCGTCGGGCGCTGCGTGCCGCTGCCGGGTGGGGAGGCGTCGTCCGCGTACCCGGGGTCCGCGCGGACGCTGCGCGGTCCGCCGCCCCGCGGGCATGTGCTGACGGCCTGGGAGGACGGCCGGTGGCGGCTCGGCCGTCTCGGGCGAGGTCCCGGGAGGGGCACCGGTGACCGGTACGGACGAGCGGGTCGGGGACGGGCCGCTCCAGCAGACGCTGCCGGAGTCCTTTGAGGAGTTCTTGAAGCAGCGCAGCAGGCGGTTCATGAAGTACGCCCAGTCCCGGATGCGCAACCGCGAGGATGCGGAGGAGGCGGTGTCCAAGGCCGCCCTGCTGCTGCACCGCAAATGGGACCGGATCACGCGCCATGAGAAGCGCGAGGCGTTCGCCTTCCATGTCCTGGAGCGCGTCATCATCGACTACTGGCGGCAGCAGAGCCGGCTGGACCGGGTCTGGGATGCCGCGCTCCTCCTGCAGCGGACCGCTCCCGTGCACTACGCCAGTGACGGGATCGACCAGTTCGGGCGGCTGGCCGAGCACGACGGGCTCGACCAGGCCCTGGACGCGTTGGAGACGCGCAGTCCCCGGCAGGCCAAGTGCGTGCGGTTGCGCCACATGGTCGGCCTGTCGCATGACGAGATCGCCGTGCTGCTGGACATCTCCTCCACCAGGGCGAAGAACGAGACCTGGCAGGGCCTGCGGTTCCTCAGGGACCGGTTGGATCCGCCCATGGAATCCGGTGAAGGGAGTGCCGCATCATGAGCCTGGAGGAACGGTTCAGGGCCGAACGCGGTCGTCTCGACCAGGAGTACCGCGACTTCGACGACGTCGCGTTCTTGCGCCGTCTGGCCCGGCGTATCGAGGACGGCACCGACGAGGACTGGCTGCGGGGCTTCGATTTCCCCGAGGAGATTCCGGAGCGTGTCGTGCTCCAGGCCCCTCCCGGGTCCCCGGGTGCGCGGCGGCCCAAGCGCCGTGCGGGGCGTCGTGGCCGCCGTGGTCCGCGTAACGCGTGGATCGTCCAGCGCGGTACCGCTCCACGAGATGAACTGGCGCGGCTGTGCGGCGACATCCTGCGGCGCGACCTGTCCACGGTCGCGGACTTCTGCGAGGACTACGACGCGACGGGGGCGCGGACCTTCGCCTGCCTGCAGTACCTGTCGGGGCGCGTCGATGCCGCCGTCTACTGGTGGGGCTTTGCGACCGGTGCCGAAGACGCTCTGGCCGCCCACTGCCTGGCCCTGCACGCGACCTGCCAGGGCCAGCACACCCTGACCCGCCTGTGGAACACCTACGCCCGCTGGATGGGTTTCTCGCGCGGTGACCTTCCCGGGCGCGACGAGGTGGCACCGGCCCACCCCGCTGTCCCGGTGGGGGTTCCCGGGAACCAGGAGTTGGCGGACCGCGGGTACGAGAACGGCTTACCGAAGGGGCTTCTCGTGCGCTGAGGGGAGCCCGCGTGCTCGCGGAGTGCCATGTGGGGCTGCGCCGAGGCCCGCAGTGCGGGCCGGCGTCTCCTCGGCCGGGGCGGCACCGCAGGAAGGCCAGGCAATTGAAATTTCTCATACCGAGAAGTACAAAAGCGGAACGTCGGGACCCGGCTGAATGTTTACGGACTTTGGTCTCGATTGCGCTACGGATGCATCACGCGAGAGATCCCAGGGGTGGCGAAACTGCCATTCGCCATTACGCACCGCGTGCGTGCGGATAGCACGGATGACGGGCGATAGTGTCAGCGTACGAAAGCCCCGGCAGTTCGGTCGCTCAACCAGTCGCCGGGGCCCCGCCACTCTTCTCGATCAAGGACGGACTATGTCCCAGATGAGGTCGCAGACCTGCGGCACTCTAAGGCTCCGGAGGGCTTCGACTGTGAAGACGTTAGCATTTCTCTCTCCACAGTTACCGGGTAATCACGGTCGGTTGACCGCGTGGTCACGAGGTCGCCGGCATGGGGCTTGCGCCCCTTGGGAGCGGCGAGTTGCCGCCTGGGGTGACATGTGCATGGCAGTGGATGCGGTATCGGACGCCGTCCTTTCCCCGCAACAGCAGACCACGCCCCTTGCGCCTGCGCCCGGTCGGTCCGCCGCCGGAGCCGCGCGGGACGTGGCGCCAGATTCGGAATGAATTATTCCGTTACTGCGCTGCCCTCCGGCCCCATCCGTCGGCCTTTTTCGTCGCGTCCGGCCCGCAGGACTGCGGGCCGGACGCGACGAAAGTCCCATACCGCTGTGAAAAGTGTTTGTGGAGAAGTCCTATGAAGCTGCATTCCATGATCTGTGAAAGCTGTGGCCTCGCATTCGAACGTACGAGCATGAAGGGGAGGCCTCCCCGCTTTTGTGCGAAGAAGTGCAAGTCATCGGCCAACAGGGAGCGCAAGAAGGCCGAAACCAACGCCGGTACCGATGAGGAAACGACCAGCTGGGCACGCTACATCCCGTTGATCATCCGCATGGTCGACGACCTGGTGGATCGGGCCCGGCAACTGCAGGACGACATGGCGGGAATCGAGTCGCTCGACCCGGCCGGCATCGAAGCCATGGAACTGCTGCGGCAGATCCCGGCGTTCAAACGCGACCTGGACGACCTCACCATGATCATGGTCCAGCACGTACGGGGACGGAACCTGTCCTGGGAGGCCGTCGGCAAGACCCTGGGCACCAGCGCAAGCACCGCCCGGACCACCTACTCTCCCGAACGCGCGGTCCGCAGGCTGGCCCAGATCCAGCAGCGCACCTCGCGCAGCGCCTCCGAATCACCCGCTGAGCCCGTCCAAGCACACCCGCAGGAACAAGCGGCCGAGCACACGCTGCAGGCTCCCATCGAGCCGCGCCTGCAACTGTCCAGAGCGCTCACCCATCTCCAGCAGTCCTCGGGCAAGTCGGTAGGCGAACTGGCCCGGGCGACCCGGGTGTCCTCTTCCTACATCTCGCGCCTGTTATCGGGCGAGCGCCAGCCGACCTGGCGTATCACCGAGCAGCTCTGCCTGAGCTGCGGCGGCGACCCGGACCACATACGGCCTTTGTGGGAGGTGGCCCGCGGTGTACGACCCCGCCTGCTCACCCACGCCTCGGCCGCCGTGGAACTGCACTCCTCGCTCAAAGGGCTCCACCTGGCGGCCTCGCGTCCGTCAGCGGCGAACATCTGCGCCGGCTCGGGAAGCGACCTCGCCCTGGAGGAAGTCGCCTCGTTCCTGGCGGGTGAGGCGATCCCGGACTGGCCTGTGGTCCAGAGCGTCGTGCAGGCACTGCGCGGACGCCCCGACGAGGTACGTCCGCTGTGGCAGAGCAGCCGCGCGGTCGTCCCGCTGTGCACCGCGCACGCCGCGTCGCCGCCGGGCGGAGCGGAATGGCCGTGACAGATGGCCGAAACGCGCCGCGCGACCCGCAGCGCCGTCCCGGCACAGCAACCGCACGCGGCGCCCGCACGCCGCTTTGCCACCTGCGGTCCGGACCCTGCCGGGCACCGGCCACTGAGCCGTTGCCGGCAGCGCCGCGGTGGCGTCGGCGGCGCTAACCGAGGAACCCTCACCCGCGTTCCACCACAGCCCCGCACCGGTCCGCGCGTGGCAGCACGCGCCCTCAGCTCCCCCCTGTCCGCCCCGGCGTACCGGACCTCCTGCCAGCAGGCCCGGTACCGCCCCCAGCCAGCCTTCGAAACAGCACCCACCGTGCCGAAGGCCCGGCAGGAGACAGCGACGGACAGGGGGCTCCCCACAAACCTCAGCAGCAGACCCGCGCACCGGCACCGTCCACAATGGCGACGCCGCCCTGCGCAGTACTGCCGGACTCCCTCAGGACCCCACCTTGACCACCTTGTTCTGCCGAAACTGCAAAAAGGCATTCGAGCGTCAGTACACGTCGGGACGGCCCCCGCAGTACTGCACCAGGGCCTGCCGCAACCGCGCCACCGCGAAACGACGCACCAGCACTCCCGCGAGCACCCACGACACCGAGGCGCGGACAGCCGTCGACGCCCTCCTCGAGTCCGCCCTGCGGATCCAGGCGAACGTGACCCAGTTCGAGCACCTCGACCACGCCTCCGCACACGACCTGCTCAAGGAGACGACCGCCCTGCGACGTGACAGCAGCCGGGTGGAGCAGTCCCTCATCCAGCAGCTGAGCGCACGGGGCGCCCCCCGCACCGCGATCGCCCAGGGCCTGCAACTGAGCGAGAAAGGCATCAGGGGCTGGTTCAGCCGACCAGGCGAGCAGGCCGCGGCAAAAGCGGAGCCCTGCACCGGGCAGATCGCCCGCCTGCCCCCGCACGGTCCCTGGGGCGACCTCGTGGAAGAACTGAACCGGGTCTTCCGCCTCTCCAAACTATCGGTCGAGGAAGCAGCCGACGCCATCTCGAGGAAGCCGGACCGGATCCACCAGGTCCTCGCCGGCGAGGGGAGACGGCCCAACTGGGTGCTCTGCCAAAACCTCTACCAGGCGTGCGGGGGACACGCCGGGAGCCTCAAACCCATGTGGGACGAACTCAAGGGCGAGCGCCAGCGGTTCCTCAGCCAAGTCCTCCCCAGTGACTGACCCCCTCGCCGACCGGATCGGCGCTGCTCCGCGCTCACCGCCCCGCACCCGGGGCGGGGGCTGACGCGGGCCGACCGGGAAACGGCCAGACCCAGTCGGCCGCGCCGTGGACCCCTGTCCCGGCTGGGCGGAAGAACACGCGCGAACGCGCCACCACACGCACCATCGCCCCGCGGGTGACCTGCATCACCAAGCCCTGAATCGTCGCAGGTAGAGACGCTGGCGACGCCAATTGACCGCCTGCGACAACAAATGATCACAACATCCGGTTAACACCGCACGATTTTCCGACGGTTACTCCGCAGAGCCACCAAACAGGCGGCCCACCAACAGCCGAGCCGTCGGCAGCACCGACAGAAAGGGGAAGCGATGAGGCGCCCAAGGCCCGGACACGCGGCGTGGAACCACGGCGCGGCCCGGAAGACCCGACTCGACGTCTCCCCGACCTGTACCCGGCACGACCCGGCCACCGCACCACGCGCTGGCACACCACCTATGGAGGCCCTCGTCTCCACCGCACAGCAGGAGGCACGGTGACCACGTCCGCCCACGGGGACAATCAGCGACTCGAGCAGGACCCGCTGACCCAGCTCCCCGTAGATTTCACCGCCTTCTTCACCAGCAGGCAGCACACCTACCTCAAGTGGGCCCAGCAACTGCTGCGCAACCGCCACGACGCCGAGGACGCCGTCCAGAACGCCGGCATCATCCTCTACCGCAAATGGGACCTCGCCTTGTCCCACGCCAACTACGAGGCCTTCGCATTCAAGATCGTGCGCGACGCCGTCTACGACCTGCGCCGCGCCCGGCACCGCATCGCCCGCATCAACACGGCCGCTGCCAACAACGCCCGCATCAACGCCGGCAGCGACCAGCTCCACCGCCAAAAGGACTACGACCTCCTGGACCGCGCCATGGAAACACTCTCCCGCACCGACCCCCTGCAGGCCGACTGCCTGCGCCTGCAGAGCACCGGCCAGACCGGCGAAGGCATCGCCACCATGCTCGGCATCACCCCCGGCAGCGCCCGCGTACTCCTGACCCGCGGACGCCACACCGTCCAGCAACTGCTCACCAGCTACCGCGCCGACGAGCGCAGTGAGGACCGGACATGAACCTCGACGAGATCCTGCAAGCCCAGCAGCACGACCTGGAACAGGAGTTCGCCGACCATGACCCGGCTGCCTTCACACGGCGGCTGGCGGAACGGATCGCGGAAGAACCGCCGCGGCCTGCCCGGGAGACCACCAGCCGGGCCGGGAGGACCCCTGGGTCCCCCCAACCGCCCGCCGCACCCCGGACCCCACGGGGCCGCAACCGCCGCACCCCACCCACGGCACCACCCAGCCGCAGCGAACTGGGCCGCGACCTCGACCGCCTATGCCGCTCCCTCCTCGCCGACAGCCAGCTCCACCGGCTCTCCACCTTCGGCGAGGACCTCAACGAGGTCGGCGCACGCCTGTTCGGCTGCCTCCTCCACCAGCTGAACCGCCCCCAAGGCGCCCAGATCTGGTGGCAGTTCGCGGCAGGCGCGGGCGACCGCCTCGCCGCCCAATGCCTGGCCCTGCAACACGCCAGCCACGGAGACGACACCGACGCCGGAGCCTGGCGCACCTTCGCCCACACCCTCCACACCCCCACCACCGTGCCGGCACCCGCCGGCAGCAGTTCCTCGATGTGGGGCACCGAGGCCGCCTTCGACGTCGCCCGCACCCTGTCCGGACCCCACAGCGATGCGCTGCGCACCTTCGTCACCGGGTCATCCCCCGCCACGGCGGCCCGGACACCGTACCCCTCGAGCAGGTCAGCTCTGCGATCTGTCCGAGGCAACCGACGCGGATCCGTCATCCGCTCCTGACGCCACACCCGCACACACGGCGGCGGGCCGACCAGGACGCTCCTGGCCAGGTCCGCCGCCGTCCGGGAGAAGGACAGTTCCGTCAGCCAGGTGTCACCCAGCCCAACACCACAGTGCCCAAGAACCCACCACCGGCAGTGCGCAGCCGCTCGGCAACGACGAGCAGAACCCCGCCCCGTCCAGCCCACGACAGCCAACCGCTACTACGGCCGGGGCACGGACGGCACCAACCCAGGCCCGGAGAACAGCCACCCGGGGCCATCCAGCGGAGAGGCATCGGTACAACCATGGGTAAAACTCGTCGCAGTTCCTCCCGCCGCCACCAGCCAAGGAACAGACCACCCATACACGCAGGCGCCGCACTCCTGATCACCCTGACCTTGCTGGGACCCAGCCGCTACGTCCTGACGGTGACCACCCGTCCGTCCGTCCAACCAGCCAGGATGACCAGTTTTTCCGTCGACCACCGTAACTCGTCCCTGAACGCCGATCCCATCCGAAAGATCGGCTAAGTCATGCGATAACCGCCTTCAGCGCTTGACCCACTCGTAGGTGCCGTCGTCGTAGAGCAGCCCTGGGTCGCGGTTGGGGTCGTCGTCCAGGAGCTCGTACAAGGCGTCGGCGGCGGTCTGCAACTCGTCCGTGTCCATGCCTGACATAGTGACCGGTGGCAGCGGCTGCGCTGGTGCAGGGCCCGGGTAACCTGCCTGTGAGCCGACTGACCACCTGAGCGAGCCTGCTTCTTCTCGACCGCCCGGGCTGCTGGACCGACAACCACGTCCTGGCCCTGGTCTACGTCGAAAGCAGGCGACGACGTCGGCCATCGGCGGTCGGCATCCCCGGATGGTGAAGGTGGTGTGCCCCGGCACCTGGCAGGTGCGCCGTTATCTTGGGCGCTCTGGAGGGTCGAGGCACATGAGGCACATTGCCCGGGAGCCACGTGCCTTGCGGATATCTGAGGGTCCTTGAGGCACGTGAGGCAAGTTCGGGCGGTGTACGGGCGTCAAGCGGCTGGCCGCGTGGCTGGAGCGGCGCAAGGTCCGCAACTCGCAGAAGCTCGCGGAGATGGCTGTCGAGGCGGCCGGCCTACAGCACACGTCCCTGCCGGGCGAAGCCCGCGCTGCGGCCCTCGTGGGAGAACTCGCGCACCAGTTGCGAGGGAACTCGCGGGATGTCGCACAGCCCTCGGGGGAAGGCCGCCGCCGGGGCGGTCAGGGCGAGGTCGGTGGCGGCCCGGGTAGAGCCCGGGCAGGCGTGGATGGTGCAGGCATTGCGCGGAAAGGGTGGTCTCCAGCTGGAAGGGTTCGGAGGGTGGGCGGTCGGCCTGGTCGTAGGCGTTCAGGACGCTCTCGGCGCTCTGAAGGGCACAACTGGGTTGCTGGCGACTGCACAGGGCCATCTCACAACGTAACGCACTGCGGTCGAGAGCAACCGAAGGGGGTATATGATCCCATTCCCACCACCGACGTCTCCTATTCCCACCACCGACGTCTCCTACCTCCCCGATCTCCGCTCCTACCTGGACGACCTGCTGCGGCAGCGCGAGAAGCTGCGGTCCATGGCCGAGGCCGAGGACTGGGCCCGCACCGAGGCGATGCCGTCCGAGGCGGAGATCACCCGCATCCGCCGTCTGATCCAACGCGTCAACGAGGACGTCGATCAGCTCACCGAAGCCGAGCGCGCCGAGATCCAGAGGGCCTCCGCAGTCGTTCGCCAGACCCGGCGGAACTTCCTCGGCATGCCCCGCATCCGCCAGCCCCTGCCCGACCTGCGACCGGAGCGACCCGCATGACCGCCCCCCGCCCCCGCCGTCCAGGCCATGATCGAGGGCCGCCGCGCCGACACCGGCCGGCGCCGCCAACGTGTCCTGGCCGCGCTCGCCGACGCCACGAAGAACGGCACGGACATCAGCGTCACCGCCATCGCCCAGCGCGCGGGCTTCTCTGAACTACCGCCGCAGAGGACGGATCCATCGCGGCGGTGCGCTGCTACGAGTCGACGTTGCTGCCGACCACGGCGCGGGCCGCTTCCACAAGCGCTGCCTCGGCGTCGAGTGCCCGGTCGGCAGGAATGTGCTCGATCATGTCGTCGAAGTAGCAACAGTGGTTGACGAAGTCGCTTTCGTCCTGGTCCATCCAAGTGTTCGCGAAATAGCAGATGCGGGCTACGTCGCGAGGGGTCCTTCGCCCGGCCACGAGATCGCGGGCGAGGCGGTGCAGGTCGCGTCGCGCGGCCTCCTCGGGCGAAGGCAGCGGCACGTCGAGTTCGTCGAGCGCATGCTCGAACAGGCTGTGAAGTTCAGCTGTGTCCGACCGCCGGCCGAGTCCCGCCAGCTCGCGAAGAGCCGGAGAATCCATGCCACGGGCCAGTGCCAGCGCAGCTGCCATCGGCAGGTCCTCCGGGAACTTGCGGCTCGCCGCATATTCCCATGCCAGTTCCCGCAGCTCATCCATGGCAACACGATGCCCTTGACCTCGGTGGAACGCCAAGCGGATTTCTTGGCCGGCCGCCGCAACGTGAGTTCAGCGGGTGTCGCTGCTCGGTGAGACATCGATGACCACCACCTTCTCGAGCCGGTAGCCGTCGAGGTCGGGACGGTTCCAGGACCCGCCGGTCCTGTCACACGAAGCCAGCCTCACCTGACTCCGTGCTTCTGTCGATGCCTCAGTGACCGGTGGCCCTCGTGACGGCCTGCGCGATCAGGGCCGTGTTGGCGGTGTCGAGTTCGGTGAGGGCGTCGCGGAGGTCGACCGGAACGCCGCGGGCGATGCTGGCGGCGATCCGTAGGATCCTTGCCTCGCTGCCCGAACAGGGCAGATCGTGCTGGTTGAGTGCGTCGACGGCGCAGGTCCATTCGATACAGGTGCTCGTCGTGCCGGTATCGAAGTCGGTGGTGGTGAACAGGAAGCGCTCGCGGAAATCGGTGCGGTGCAGCCAGCAGCGGTGGGCGATGATGAGTTCGACCGCTGCCATGGAGTGGTGCAGACCGCGCACGTGCGCGAGCAGCCGTTCGTGCAGTTGATCGTTGACGGTCATGGTGTTGCCTCGTTCAGGCTGGGTCGGGTGGTGACCCGACTGCTGATGGTGTCGGGGAAGCCGGGCATGCCGAGGGCCACTGGAGTGGAGGACTGCGACCGTCTGTCGATCTGGGCGAGCTTGTCGTTCGCGCCCGCGAGACTGATCTTGAGCCCTTCGATTTCCCCGAGCCAGCCTTCGCGTTCGGCTTCGGCGATGCGGGCGGTGAGGTTGTCGCGGAATTCAGCGATGCGGGGCCGCTGGGCGGGATCGGGCCAATGCATGCTGCAACGCAAACAACTGTGCTCATGAATACACGGGGTCCCGAAGGCTCGCCCGCATGTTCCGGTCGCAACCTTTCTGCGCTCGAAATGACCGAGGAACTCCTGCCACTCTTCGTCGGTTGGGGTGCGGTATTCGTCGGTCGGCCGCAGCGCCCGCCTGCGGGCTAGAAATGCCAGATGGGCTTGGATTGCTTCTTCGGGATAGACGGCCTTATAGGAGATTGTGACGTTGATGTCTCGGTGTCCTGCGATGATCTGGGCGATATGGGGCGGCAGGCCGCTCATGATCGCCTCCGTGATGAACAATCTGCGAAAATCATGAGGCGTATAGCGCAAAGGGCCGCCATCGGCCGGATCGACCAGCCCTGTGTGCTCAAGGGCGCCGGCGAGCAGGTCACGTACGGTGTCAGGGCTGATCCTGCGGTTTTCGGCACAGACCCGGCGTTGGAACAGCAGCGGCGTGGGCGGCAGCCAGACGCGCTCGTGCCGGTCGTAGGCGGGGATGCACGGCACTTTCCCGGCGTTGTCGCGGATCCGTTGGATGACGGCGGAAAGGACATCGGCCAACTCGGGTCCGACAACCAGAAGTCTTTCGATATCTGTCTTGGACGGGGCGATCTGCAGGAGTGGGACCAGTTCACCGGTGGTTGGCAACCGATATTGAATCAGGCTGTGGTGGCTGACTTCCAGGAGTTCCTCGATGCGTATGCCGGTACTCCGCAGAACCTCGACAATTGCCCACGTCCAGAACGCCTGTTCTTCCTCGAAAGTCAGGTCACGCCGTTTCCCGGTTTCAGGATCAGAGGCCCAGACTCTGCCGACCGCTGTACCGTGCCGGGTGATGATACGGGTCAAGCTCTGCCCGGCTGCGGTGAAATACTCGCCGTGCCGGGCCTGGCGGGCGGCTTCCAGCAGCGTCTGGGCTGCCAAGCGCCGCTGGTAGACACTCTCGATGAGAACCGGCAGGACAGGAAGGCGTTCGCGGGTGCGGGCGTCCATACGCGATTTCCGGTGCCGTCTGGCTTTACGCCGACTGGTCTCCTGCTCGCGGACTGGGCAGGGGGCCGCCCAGGGCCCCCACCGGCCGGGATCCTCGACCGCCCATTGGGCCAGGTCCAGATAGAAGGCCCGAATCGGGATGAGGCACTCCCCGTAGTTGAGCCGGGCGACCTGGGTCTGTGTTCTTTCGCCGTCCGGGCCCGTGATCGTCTTCGGTTTGGTCCGCAAGCGCCGCTTCCAGGCGTCAGCGACCTCGGCGCCCAAGTGCAGGCTGTTGATGCCGGGGTGGTGGCGCTCCAGGTCCTGCCAGAACAACATGCCCAGGTTGTAGGCCAGGGACTTCAGGCTCCCGTAGTCCAGCATCGGCTGGCGTTCGCGCAGGTAGTCCACAAGCAGATCGCGCACCGGGCCACACTCGAGGCGGTAACGGTCGATGAGTTCTTCGGGGGTGCGCTGGCCGACGCTGCGTATCTCGCTCAAGGACGCCGGCGCGTTTCTGCCGAAGATTCCCATGGCGCGCATGAGCCGGTAGGACACTGCGACGTCGCCTGGCACCGAGGCGAGCGCGTCCAGTTCGGTGTCCAGCAACTCCAGCATGTCCCCGACCGTGATCTCACCCACCCGGCCGCCCTTGGCTGCGACCAGTTCGGCGGCACGGTAGAGCGTGTGACTGGCAGAGACCGCGGACACGTGCGGGTCGGCATCGCACAGGGCGCGCAGGCGGGCGAACCCTTCCGGGTCCCGACCACGGGTCAGGTGGCGCAAGAGGCTGCCCGGGCCGGTTGGTTTGACCACGAGCCAGCCGAGCGAGGGCCGTATGAGATCGGCGCTGATGGCCACCAGAAGCGCCGAGGCGAGCGCGTCGAGCCGCCAATCAGCAGAGGGGCCCTGCTCACGCAGCCATGCGGCCGGACCCTTTCTCCACGCCGTGCCGGCGGTATCGGCCCCACTGGCCTGCCAGCGCTCCTGCCAGGTCGTTCCCGGCTGGTCCTCCAGCCAGTCCAGCAGAAACGTCAGGCCCCTGCGGCGGATCTTCTCGGTCTGAGCGTTGCCGACCACGAACGGCGCGAGCGTCAACTGGTCCCACACCTGCTCGCGGGTCTGCCCGGTCGCTGGCCAAGCTGTGGGCGCAGGCCGGGATGTGTAGCGCGACCGCGCCGCCTCGCGGCCCGTCGGAGCGGCGTGTACCGGCACTTGTGGTTCGTTGGCCGTGGTGGTCACGACGCACCGTTTCGGAACAGCACATCCAGCGTCTCCGGCCGGTATCCGGGCGCCGGAGCCGGGCGCGACCGCGCCGCCGCTTGCCGACTCTGTTCGAGATGATGGGCCAGTACCCGCCGAATCACCTCCTCCTTGCGGGGCGTTAATGGTGCAGTCGGGTATTGGAACTCTCCGAATGGGTCGGAGCTCAGCGGTCGGCGAACCTGGTGACCGAGGCCAGGAACTGGGCCAGGTGGGGTCCGAAGTCTGGACGGGGTGGCTCTGGGCAACCGGGGAGTTCGTCGCTGTCAGGCTGGAGTCGTCGGAGCGCATCGACAGTGTGTCGTTGATGGAACGGGTTCTCCGGGACTGAGGGGAGCACGCTGATCGGCATCTTGAGCGTCGCCAGTTCGGCGTCGGTGACGCCTCGCAGGGTCTGCCCGTCCAGCAGGGCCCGGATGTTCTGGTCGGAGGCGCCGAGGCCGGTCAGGCCGATGCGGGTGCGGGAGTCCACTGTGGGGTCTCCGGCGGTTGCGGGCCAGGCCAGCAGCAGTCTGTCGATCCGGTCCGGGATGGCCAATGCGAGGCGAACGGCCACCGAGCACCCGTTTGATCCGGCCACCACGGAGACAGGATGGCCGGGCAAGGCGGGGGCGAGGTGCTCGACCTCGGCGTCCCAGCTCGGTGGCCGGTGGAGACGGTTCGGTGCCAGCACCCTGATGCCTTCTCGTTCGAGGCCCGCTGAGATTCCCGGTGCTGCCCAGAACCGGTCGGCGTCCATGCCGTCCTCCCAGAGTCCGCCGTGGATCAGGAGGACTGCGGAGTTGGCAGTGTGGTGGTGAGGAGTCATCAGTTTTCCCGTCTTGCAGTGCGTTGGCTGACGTCGGCTGCGTAGGCGGCCCAGTCGCCGGCGGCGGCTCGCTGCCATTTGACGGCGACGGTGATGTCGATGCCGAGGGTGCGGGCGAGGACTGCGGCGGGCAGCTCGGTGGCAAGCTGGAACAACGCCGTTGAGCGGGCTTCCGCGAGCCGGATGCCGAGTTTGCGGAGCCGCTCTCCCATGGCCCAGGCGCTGATCGGACGGCCGGGCTGGCCGCCGGGGAAGAGCCAGGGCGAATCCGTGCGGGCGAGGACGGCATGGCTGCGGCGAACCGCGACCTGCTGGAGGGCCAGCTCAGCAACGGGTGCGGGCAGCTCGACCGGGACGGCTCCGAGGCGGATGCGGACCGCCCCGTCCGTCTCCTCGATGTGGTCGACGGTGAGACGGGAGATCGCTGCGGGCCACTGGGCGTAGAGGAGCAACAGCAGGCCGGCAAGGCGGTCTTCGGGCTTGAGGGTGTCGTCGTGCAGCAGGCGTCGGGCGGTGGCCCAGCGGGCCTCGTCGTCCATCGGCTGGGAGGGGCCGTTCCATCGCTCGGCCGGGTAGCTGAGGTCACGGGCGATCTTCTGGGCGAGGGCCCAGCGCACGAAGTGGCCTGCCTCCTGGCGAAGGCGGACGTCGTCGCTGGTCATCCAGCACTCAAGGTCGGCCTGTCGACAGGTGGCGAGGGTCAGGTGCTGGTCCTGGAGCCAGTTCAGGAGATAGACGGCCGCCCGTAGATGTTGCCGTGCGACCTGAAGCTGGGAGTGCGTGGTCTCCGTGCCGCGGGTGCGTCGGCGAAGCCGGCGCAGGAGGTGCCAGGTCGCGTATCGGTGCAGGATCTGCCGTCCCTCGGGGCTGGCATGGGAGGTGACGAGGTCGCTGACGGCGCGTTCGAGACGGACCATCTGCTCGTCGCGTTCCGGAAGGACGCCAGTGGCCACCAGGACGCTGCGGAGGTGCTCGATCGTCTTGCCTGCGGGAAGGTCGTCCAGGGCCTGGTGGGTCGGCGGGCGGCGGGCGGAGCCGAGGTCGGCCAGGACAGTGGAGACGATGCCGTCGGACAGCCAGTGCAGCGCTGTCGCGGCGCGCTCGGTGCCGGCCAGGGCGTCGTGCAGAGGTTGCAGCTCGGGGGCGATGGTGCCGGACGGTCCGGTCAGGAGTTCGCCGAGCCGGTGGTTGAGGAGGCACCGGCGGCAGGGCCCCGGGGTCCGCAGCCGATCGGTCTGGCCGCAGGTGGGACAGGGTCGCCAGAGTTCGGTGTCCGGTTTCGTGCACGGACCGCAGACGGGTTCCCGGGACGTGCCGGAGTGGATCCGGCGGAAGGAGCCGCAGACGCTGCAGCGGGCTTCTCGTTGATCGCAAGCACCGCAGCGGGGCTGGTCGGTCAGGCGCGAGAGGGTGCAGGGGGCGGTGCGTCCGCAGATCGAGCAGACCAGGGTGGGCAGGGAACGGCAGTTGGGGCAGACCGGACCGCTGGACGTGCGGACGCTCACGGACCGGCGTTCGCCGCAGACCGTGCAGGTCTCCAGGTTCGCCGGGTCCCTGATCAGGCAGTTCGGGCAAAGCGGCCGTCCCTGGTCGTCGCGGGTGGCGGGCTCGCGGCGGGCCCCGCAGCGTGCGCACTCCTCGATGCGGGACTTGGCGATGCAGTTGCGGCAAACCCGCTGCCCTTCCAGCGGCTTGTCGATGCGGATCACCCGATGGCAGCGCGGGCAGGCGGGTCGAACGATCCCGGCGATGCCGGCGTCGTGCAACAGGTCGATGAGCCGAAGGACCGCCCGCAGGGACGCGAGGTGCCCCTGCCCGGTCAAAAGCTCGGGCTTGGCTTCCAGGGCCCAGGCCAGTCTTCGCTGGTAGCCGGGATTGGTGGCCGAGCGCCGCACCGCGTCGGCGACCACCTGGGGGTCCGCTGCCGGGTCGACCCTGGTGACCACTTCGTGGATCACCGCGAACGGATCGCGTCCGTCGGCGTCGGGGCAGGCCAGGCATCTGGGCTGCCCGAGACGGTCCCGAGAGGCGACGGTTCGGCTCTCCCCGCAGCCGGCACAGGGTTCGGGCACGGGTGAGCAGACCGCGCAGTACCAGTCCTGGCCGCGGCGGTGGAACGTCCGCAGGACCTTGCCGCATTCGGCGCAGACCGGTGGCGAGACAGTCAGGGCTCCGGCCTTGCGCAGGGCGATGAGCAGGTCGGCGATGGCTCGGGGGGCCGGGGACCGGCCGTCGCGCAGAACCTCGGGGCGCTGGGCCAGGGCGGTGGCGAGGCGGCGGGACTTGGCGCGTCCTCCGGCGATGTCGAGGACCACCGCGCGCAGGACCTCGGGTTCCAGCCGCTGGTCGACGGCGGCGATGAGGTCCACCATCAGCCCGACGGGGTCCGCGACGGCGCGACCGCCGTATTCGACGGTGGTCACTACCCGTCAACTCCCGTGATCCGGGCCCGCTTCGGGCGCAAGCCGCCGATCCCGTCGCTGGAGGGAGTCCCGCCGCCGGCGGCGGCCCTCTTGGGCCGCTTCGCGGCGCCGGCCGCAGCGACGGGTTCGATGAGGTGGTCCATCGTGCAATCCAGGATGTCGAGCAGGGCCATCAGGATCTTCAGGCTGAGCCGCTCGGGCCGCTCGACGACGAGCCGGTAGACCTGGCTCGACGAGAGCGTGATGCCGCGTTCGGCCAGCGGTGGGATGAGGTCGGTGGTGGAGAACATCCCGCGGTCCGCCATCACCTTGCGCAGGTGCCAGCGGTAGTCGAGCTTGCCGTCCATGCCAGGTCCTTCCTCGTCACGCCCCGGCGAATGCCGGAGCCAGTGCCCTGCTCAGGGCAGTGTTCATGAAGTCGTCGCTGACATGGGTGTAGATCGCCGTAGAGCTGTCGCACTCGTGGCCGACCTGCTGCTGGATTATCTTGAGCCACAACGTGTCCTGAGCCTTTGACCTGGTCCTTTGTGTGGAGGACGACGTGCTCGAAGAACATGACTCGATGACTGTCGTCTCCCCGCTCCTCGATTGATCGTTACTGTGATGAGACGGCCGCGTCTGCTTGGGGATCCGCGACGCAACGGGACAGCTTCTCTTCCCGGGCCTGCGCCGGGACTTCACGCTGTCCCCGCCGATCGCGGCGACTGCGGTTGGTTGTGCTGGTGACGAACGAGGTCGCGCATGGTCTGGTATCGCTCACGCCTGTCGTCATCGTTGAGGTGCTCTGCTGCCGCGATGGCCTGGTCGAGTACCCCGCTCAGCCATTTCTGAGGGGCATCTCGTAGGTACTGGTCGGCCTCGTCCAGCAGTAGTCGACCTGCGTCCTTGTCGGGTGCCATTGGAACTAGGAGGAAGCCCTCCTTGACGAACGACAGCCACATACCCATCCACGGCCAGTTCGGGAGTGCCGCGAGGGATCGGCCAGCAGCCTGCAGCGATTGCCGCGCGTCGGTGAACTGCCCTGCTTGCCGTTCCAATCTGACCAGGCCCAGTAGCGCGCTGGCCATGCGGCTTGACCCAGGTGAGTCGTCGCAGATCGCAACGGCCTCCTTCTGCACCGCCACCGCCTCGGTGAGATATCCGATATGGGCAAGGTGGGCCTGGAGTGTGTTGAGTGTGCGACCGGTTCGCGGCTCGCCAGCAGCCCACTCGGTGATGAACAGACGGGATACCTCGCGTTCGCCGAGGCGCGCGGCTTGGTAGGCCCACGACTGGAGGTCCTCGCCGGCTGGGTCGGCAGGGAACAGTGCGCGTTGCTGGTCGAGCCACTCGTCGACGGCGGCATCGGTATGGCGGTCCGAAGTGATCTCTCTCAGGATGCGGTCGCGGTCAGGATGGGAGCTGGCTTGCACCGTATCGATGGCGGCCGCAACGCCTCCGGCGAGGAGGTGGTAGAGATCGTATCCCAGGGCGGTGTCGAAGTTGATGTTCTTGGCATTCCAGTGCAGCCATAGATCCTCCACCTGCCGGTGCTCGGCGACCAGGAACCCCGCCAGCGTCAGGTCTGAGTCCAGATCCGAAGAGACCCCCTTGCGGTAGAAGGCGGTCTCTTCACGTAGGAGGAAGCGCAGGAGCGCGAGGTCCTGGGGGCGCCGGTCGAACTGAAGCGCCCACAGAACCCGGAAGCGGGCGGCTTGGTTGCGGTCGGTCACGCGGCCGTCGTCGGTGTCCTGCGCGTGGACGGAGAGGTTGTCCCACATCTCCGGATCCTGTCGGGCTCGTTCGAGAGCGGCTCTCGGCTCGCGCAGCAGCCGGTCCTGTTCCTCGGCGGTATTCATCGTTGTCCCCTCGTCTGGTCTCTTGTGATTCTGTCGGCTCGTTGTTCGCCCAGTGCGTTGGCGAGCTGGTCGCGGAGGCGGCGGTTCTCCTCCGTAAGTTGCCGGACGCGGGTGTTCGCGGCTTCGAGTCGCCGCAGCAGGGAGGCGTCGGAGGTCCGCTGGCGCGCCGGAACAGGGGACGCGGGTGCACGGCGGTGTGCTGCCCGCAGGCGCTCGACTTCGGCCCGCAGGTCCGGCTGGCCGTAGAGCCAGGACCGTGAGATGCCCGCCTGCTTGGCGACGGCATCGAAGGTGACCGGTTCTCCGGCCGCGTCGATGGAGCGTAGTGCCTGGATGGCCTTGGAGCGGGTGTATTCGCTGCGGCGGCGGGCGGCCTCGATGATGTGCTGGCTGTTGTCAGCTCGCATCAGCGGTGGCCTCCGGCTCTTCAGGCTCGGCTTCCAGCGTGGTGATGATCTTCTCCAGGTTGCCAAGGACCTGCTGGTTCATCTCCACCACCCGTGCCTGGCCTCGGGCCTCGGCGGCGGAGACGATCTGCAGCAACTGCTGGCGTTGTTCGCGGTGCTGCGGGAGGAACTCGGGGGTGGTGAGGAACATCGGGCAGGTCAGGCAGGCGTTGGCGTGCGGGCAGGTCTTCTGCACTGGCAGGCCGCAGTAGCCGTTGGGTAGGGCCTGGGTCGCGCGCCCGAGCCGCTGCTTGGCCCAGGTGGCCTCGGCCAGCGGTCCGGCCGGGTCGACGGTGACGTTCTCGCCCTTGATGTTGACCTTGCGGGCCCTCTCCCAGTGCCGGCGGACCGTGGTGTCGTGCAGCCGGGCGTAGTGCGCGGTCATCTCGCCGGAGGAGTGGTCGAGCAGGACGCGTACGACTTCCTGCGGGACGTCCCGGTTGATCAGCCTGGTTCCAAAAGTATGGCGCCATTGATGGGGCGTCAGGTGCACGGGGCGGCCGTGCTCGTCGCGCACCTCGCAGCCCCCCAGCCAGACGGCGAGCTGTCCACGGTAGGAGTGCGTGGTCAGCGGCCGGGTGCCGTCGGGGTTCATCCGCGGGGCCGGGAACAGCCAGCGGCTGCCCTCGGGCCAGCGTTCCAGCACCCGGCGCTGCTGGGCGGTGATCTCGCCCTCGACCTCCTCGTCGATAGGGACCAGGGCCTCGCGTTTCATCTTCCGGTTGAGGTAGCGCAGGTAGGCGGCGCCGTCCGCGTCCCGCACGATGCAGTCGAAGGCGACATTGCAGGCGTCGCCGACCCGCAGGCCGCACCGCATCAGGACCAGCGTCACCAGGCGGCCCTCGGAGTTGTGCCAGCGGTCGAGATTAGCGGGCTGCTCGACCTGGGCCATGACCTGTTCGGCCAGCGCGCGGGGCAGCCGCTTGTCGGGGCGGGGGAAGTCGTCGGGGTAGTAGGTCGCGCTCGCCGGGAGGGTCTGGTCCCAGCCGTGGCGGCGTACGGCGTTGAAGAACGCGTTCAGCGAGCTGATGTCCCGGCTGCGCGTGCGTGTCGAGCGCGGGTCGGTGGCGAGGTCGGCCAGGTAGCGCTCCAGGACTGTCCGGTCCACCGCC
>Ga0302314_10007237_pt1 | contig 19949 bp, 16 predicted proteins | sample III_Palsa_N2_3_FD_200533 | JGI IMG/M metagenome (GOLD analysis project Ga0302314, IMG submission 200533) | Peat permafrost microbial communities from Stordalen Mire near Abisko, Sweden - III_Palsa_N2_3 | ecosystem: Environmental > Terrestrial > Soil > Palsa > Peat permafrost | place: Sweden... | reverse complement strand
GTGCTGTCGACGCTGACGCCAATTTCGCTCGTGCCGCTTCCCGCCGTTTTCTGCAGCGTGCCGGCGTTCGTGAACTCAGCGCTGGCGGCCCCCTCACCGATCCCGAAATCCCCCGCGATGCTGTAGACGCCGCCCGAGGCGGTCTTGATGGCGGCGCCCACGTCCGTCGCATCGCCGAGGGTGATCCCCCCCGTCTCGTTGGCGGTCGTTTTGACCGTGAGCAACGAAGCGCCGCCGAGCGTGTAGTTGGAGAGCGTGGTCGTTCCCGCGACCGTGAAGGAGGTCGCGCCTTCCGACGCGCCGCCGAGCAGTTTTGCCGGTCCGGTGATCCCGATCGCGCCTACGGTCAGCGTGCCGCCGGTCTGGGTGTAGCCATCGGCGAAGCTGGCGCTGGTCAGGATATTCAGACTGCCGCCGCCAAGACTGAAGAAGTCTTGCCCGACCACCAGCCTGTCGATGATATCCGAGCCGCTGTTGTGGGTGATCGCCTGGACGTCGGCGGTGGAAATCTCCACCCCATCGCCGCTGTTCGGCAGCCGCCCCAGGCTCCAGTCCGCGACCGTCGCCCAGTCACCGCTCGCGTTCACATTCCAGCTATTGGTCGTCACGATCGTCCCCCTACGGAATATTCGTCAGGCGCTGCTCTGAGCAGGCGCTGGTAGGGTACCAGCTGGGCGCAGCGCTTTGAACTCTCAAGTTGAGGGGTGTGCCGCCGGGTCGCGCCGCAGCCTCAGAACGGTCGGTCGCCCACTACCGTCACCCGCTCCACCACGCGGTGGTGCGGCCAGTAGTCGAGCACGGCATAGTGCTGGGTCGGGCGGTTGTCCCAGAAGACGATGGCGTTGGGGCTCCAGCGGAAGCGGACTTGGTATTCCGGCTGCTTCACGCGATTGGTCAGATAGCGCAGCAGCTCGCGGCTCTCGGCCTCGTCGACGCCCAGGATGCGCGAGGTGAAGGTGCGGTTGACGTAGAGCGCCTTCTCGCCGGTCTCGGGGTGGGTGCGGACGACGGGATGGGCGACGGGCGGGGTGGTGCGGCGCAGCGCCTCGCGCGTCTCGTCGCTCACCCGGCCGCCGAAGCTCTGCAGGATGTCGTGCTCGGCCTTCAGACCGTCGAGCCGTTCCTTCATCCGGTCCGGCAGGTCGCGCCAGATGGCGACGGTGTCGGCGAACAGGGTGTCGCCGCCCAGCGGCGGCATGTGCCGCATGCGCAGGATGCCGCCCATCGACGGCGTCTCGCGGAAGGTGACGTCGGTGTGCCACTTGTCCGCCGCGCGGCCGCCGGGGATGGTCGCCTCGGTCCACTGCATCCCATCGACGCCGACGATGTCGAGGATCATCGGGTGGCCGGGCACGGTGGGCAGCACCGGATGGCCCTCCAGCTCGCCGAAATGCCGGCCGAAAGCGACGTGCGCTTCGTGGCTGATGTCCTGACCCAGGAAGAAGATTACCTTGTATTGCAAGAGCGCGGTGCGGATCGCCGCGACCGTGTCCGGGTCCAGCGGCCGGCCGAGGTCGACCCCACCGATCTCCGCGCCCAGCACAGGCCCGGCCGGCGTCACCGTCAGGCCGGCGGCCGCGTAGAGCTCCGGCGCGTCCTTCGCGTCGATGGGCGTCACCGCGTTCATGGGCGTGGTCTCCTGGTCCGGGCCGTCAATCTCGCTCAATCCAGGCGGAATTCCAGCCGTTTCGTCTCGCGGCGGCCTCAGGAAACCTCGGGGTCGGACGTTCGCCGCAGATATTCCCCGTTGTGGCGCCGGTGATCGCGCTCCACAGAGGCGCCGACTTTTCGCGGGAGAGAAACACGCATGGAATATCGTCAGCTGGGCGCGTCCGGCTTCATGGTTCCGGTGCTGAGCTTCGGGACCGGCACCTTCGCCCGGGGTCAGAACCTCGGCTTCGCGGCGGTGGACGGCGAGGAGGCGCGGCGGATGGTCGACATCTGCCTCGACGCTGGCCTCAACATGTTCGACAGCGCCGACATCTATTCGCGCGGCACGTCCGAGACGATCCTCGGCGAGTCGATCAAGGGCCGCCGCAATAAGCTCATCATCTCGACGAAGGGCACGTTCCGCAGCGGCCGCGACCCCAACGCCGTCGGATCGTCGCGGTTTCACCTGATCGAAGCCGTCGAGGGCTCGCTGAAGCGCCTGGGCACCGACTATATCGACGTCTACCAACTGCACGGGTTCGATGCGAAGACGCCGGTCGAGGAGACCCTGTCAACGCTCGACGACCTCGTCCGCGCCGGCAAGATTCGCTACGTCGGCGTCTCCAACTTCTCCGGCTGGCACCTGATGAAGTCGCTCGCCGCGGCCAAGCAGTACGGCTACCCGCGCTACGTCGTGAACCAGACCTACTATTCGCTGATCGGCCGCGACTATGAGTGGGAGCTGATGCCGCTGGGCCTCGACCAGGGCGTCGGCGCGGCGATCTGGAGCCCGCTCGGCTGGGGCCGGCTCACCGGTAAGATCCGCCGCGGCCAGCCGTTGCCGGAAGAGAGCCGGCTGCACACCACGGCCGCGTTCGGGCCGCCGGTCGACGACGAATACCTCTACCGGGTCGTCGATGCGTTGGACGAGGTGGCGGCCGAGATCGGCAAGACCGTGGCCCAGGTGGCGCTGAACTGGCTGCTGCAGCGGCCCACCGTCTCGACGGTCATCGTCGGCGCCCGCAACGCCGAGCAGCTCGAGCAGAACCTGGGCGCGATCGGCTGGAACCTGACCGCCGAGCAGGTGGCGAAACTCGACAAGGCCAGCGCCCGCACGCTCGCCTACCCCTACTGGCACCAGCGCCAGTTCGTGGAGCGCAACCCCGCGCCGGTGTGAGCCTATTCGGCGGCGACGCGGGCAGCGGCGTCGAAGAAGCGGTTCGCTGGCCGCGGCAGGCCGAGGTTCTCGCGCAGCGTTGCACCCTCGTATTCGCGGCGGAAGAGGCCGCGCGCCTGCAGTTCGGGGATCACCTTGTCGACGAAGTCGTCCAGGCCTTCCGGCAGGAACGGGAACATGACGTTGAAGCCGTCGCAGGCTTCGCTCTCCAGCCACCGCTGCATCTCGTCGGCGATGCTGGCCGGCGTGCCCACGAACGCCGTGCCGCTGAAGCTGCCGGCGCGCGACGCGAGTTGGCGAATGGTCAGGTTGTCACGCCGGGCGGCCGAGACGATCCGATCGCGCGCGCTCTGGCTGGCGTTGGTCGGCGGGATCTCCGGCAGCGGCCCATCCGGGTCGAAGCCGGAGACGTCGTAGCCCAGCATGCCGTTCAGGCTGGCGATGCCGCTGTCGTAGTGGACCAGGCTGTCGAGATGGGCGCGCTTGGCCTTGGCCTCGTCGTCCGTGTCGCCGACCACCACCAGGGCGCCCGGCAGGATCTTCATCCCGTCGGGATCGCGGCCGATCTTCGCCATTCGCCCCTTCACGTCGGCATAGAAGGCGCGCGAGGCCTCCAGATTGCCGCCGGCCGCGAACACCAGCTCGGCGGTCTCGGCGGCCAGTTGCCGCCCGGCCTCGGAGGCGCCGGCCTGCACGATCACCGGCCAGCCCTGGATCGGCCGGGCGATGTTCAGCGGCCCGCGCACCGACAGGTATTTACCCTTGTGGGCCAGCACGTGCATTCGCTCGGGGTCGAAGTAGATTCCGCTCTCGACATCGCGGACGAAGGCGTCGTCGGCGAAGCTGTCCCAGAGGCCGGTGACCACGTCGTAGAACTCGCGGGCCCGGGCGTAGCGCTCGTCGTGGTCGATCTCTTCGTCGAGGCCGAAGTTCAGCGCCGCGTCCGGGTTGGCGGTGGTGACGATGTTCCAGCCGGCGCGGCCGCCGCTGATATGGTCGAGCGAGGCGAAGCGGCGGGCGATGTGATAGGGCTCGTCATAGGTGGTCGAGGCGGTCGCCATCAGGCCGATGTGCTCGGTCACCGCCGCCAGCGCCGAGAGCAGGGTGAAGGGCTCGAACGAGGTCACCGTGTGGCTGCGCTTCAGCGCGTTCACCGGCATGTTCAGCACCGCCAGGTGGTCGGCCATGAAGAAGGCGTCGAACTTGCCGGCCTCCAGCTTGGTGATGAACCGCTTCAGATGGGCGAAGTTGAAATTGGCGTCGGCAAACGCGCCCGGATAGCGCCACGCGCCGGTGTGGATGCTCACCGGCCGCATGAAGGCCCCGAGCTTCAGTTGCTTCTTCGCGGACATCGGCTCGGCCTTTCGCAAGCTTGGCGGGCAGCCCGGATGTAGGTTCGCGCGCCATGCCGGCCAAGCCGCGGGGCCGGCCGTCGGCGAACAGTTTTTCTATCGGCCATGTGGGATTAAGTCGTTGTCGCCGTTTGCATCGGCTGCGATAGGCATCGGTCGCCAGAAAACGCGGAGGGCGCGGTGGCATGCATTTCCTGACGTCGATCAATTGGCTCTATTCGGCTTCCGGCTTCTTCGTCGGGGCGCTGGTGGGGCTGACCGGCGTCGGCGGCGGCTCGCTGATGACGCCTCTACTGGTGCTGCTGTTCGGTATCCACGCCACCACCGCGGTGGGCACCGACCTGCTCTATGCCGCGGCCACCAAGACGGTCGGCACGGCGGTGCACGGCTTCAGCAAGACCGTGGACTGGGGCATCGTCGGGCGGCTCGCCGCGGGCAGCGTCCCCGCGACCGTCGCCACCCTGCTGATCCTGTCGCGGGTGGAAAAGCAGATCGGCGCCGCGAACCACCTGATCACCGTCGTGCTGGGTTTCGCCCTGATCGTCACGGCTGTCGCCATCCTGTTCCGCAAGATCATCGTGGACTTCTTCCAGCGCCGCACCGGCCCCGGCGGGCCGAAGCACGCCACCGCCATCACCATCGCGCTGGGCGCGATCCTGGGCGTGCTGGTGTCGCTCTCGTCGGTGGGCGCCGGCGCGATCGGGGTGACGGTGCTGCTGATCCTCTACCCGACCCTGCCCGCCGCGCGGCTGGTGGGGTCGGACATCGCCCACGCGGTGCCGCTGACCCTGATCGCCGGCCTCGGCCATTGGCTGATCGGCCAGGTGGACCTGCACCTACTGGTCTCGCTGCTGGTCGGCTCGGTGCCGGGCATCATCATCGGCAGCCTAGTCGCAGCGCGGGTGCCCGACCGGGTGCTGCGCCCGATCCTGGCCTCGACCCTGGCCCTGGTGGGCGGCCGGCTCGCGTTCTAGCGGAACTCTAGCCCCTCGAACGCCCCCGAGCTGCGCCATTCGTCGATGTATTTGAAATAGGCCGAGGCGCCGGCCGGATAGCCGACATTGAGCTTGGCCGCCGGTCCCGGATCCTGCCCTTCGTTGTTGTAGTAGCCGGGGGTGCAGTCCGGCGCGCCCAGCATGCGGCCCATGCCGGTGAGCAGCAGCGCCACCCAGGCGTCCTCGGCGTCCTTGGTCACCTCGACCTCGCCGTGGCCGCTGTCGACAGTGTGCTTCACGATCGTGGCGATGGTCTTGCCGGCCTCGGTGAGGTTGTGCGGCACGTTGGAGATCAGGTTCGCGCCCTGGGTCGGCTGCACGAAGAAGGCGTTCGGGAAGCCGTGAACATGGATGCCGTGCTTGGAGCGCATGCCGTCGGCCCAGGCCTCGGACAGCTTCAGCCCGCCGCGCCCGGTCAGGTCGAAGCCGGCGCGGCGCTTGTATTCCGTGCCCACCTCGAAGCCAGACGCATAGATGATGCAGTCCACCGGATACTCCCGCCCACCCGCGACCACGCCGGTCTCGGTGATCCGCTCGACGCCCTTGCCGTCGGTGTCGACGAGGTGCGCGCCGGGCTCGTTGAAGGCCTGCAGATAGGCGTCGTGGAAGCACGGCCGCTTGCAGAGCTGACGGTACCAGGCCTTTAAGGCCTGCGCCGTCTCGCGGTCGGCGACGATGGCGTCCACCCGGGCGCGGATCTCCTCCATTTTCTCGAAGTCGGAATCCTCATAGGCCGCCAGCATCTTCATCGGCGTGCGGTCTTTCGGCGGCAGTTGCATGATCTTGCCGCGGATGCGCCGCGAAAGGTCGGTCCAGCCATCCTGAACCAGGTCTTCCTCGGCCGAGCCGCCCGCCTGGTTGGCGGTGAAGTTCTCCAGCCAGCGCTGCTGCCAGCCGGGCGTGGCGATGGAGCCGAACCAGTCCGGATCGATCGGCGCATTGGCGCGCACGTCGATCGACGATGGGGTGCGCTGGAAGACGTAGAGCTCGCCGCAGGCGCGGACCAGGTGCGGCACGGCCTGCACCGAGGTCGCGCCGGTGCCGATGATCGCCACCCGCTTGTCGGCGAGCTTCTCCATCGGCGCGCCGTTCGGGTCGCCGCCAGTGTAGCCGTAGTCCCAGCGGCTGGTGTGGAACGAGTGGCCCTTGAAGGTCTCGATCCCCGGAATGCCCGGCAGTTTCGGCACGTGCAGCGGTCCGGTGCCGAGGCCGATGAAGCTGGCGGTGAAGGCGTCACCGCGATTGGTGCGGATCACCCAGCGCGCGCCAGCCTCGTCCCAGGTGATCTCGCTCACCTCGGTATGGAATAGGGCGTTGTCGTAGAGCCCGTACTGGCGCCCGATGCGCTGGCACTGCGCCAGGATTTCCGGCGCGTGGGCGTATTTCTCGGTCGGCCGGTGGCCGGTCTCCTCGAGTAGCGGCATATAGACCATCGAGGCGGTGTCGCACTGGGCGCCCGGATAGCGGTTCCAGTACCAGGTCCCGCCGAAGTCGCCGCCCTTCTCGACGATGCGCACGTCCTTGACGCCGGCTTCCACCAGCCGCGCGCCGGTCACCAGTCCCGCGAAGCCGCCGCCAACAAAGGCGAAGGTCACGTGGTCGGTCTTGGCCTCGCGCTCGGTGAACGGCGTGTAGGGGTCGTCGAGATAGTGGGCGAGGCGCCCCTTCACTTGCTGATATTGCGCATTGCCCTCGGGCCGCAGCCGCTTGTCGCGCTCGGCGATGTATTTGGCGAGCAGAGCCTGCTTGTCGATCGGGCGCTTGGCCGGCGCCTCGGCGTCTTCAGTCATCGTCATGGGCAGGTCTTTTTCCGGGATGTCGGTGGCCTTGAGCATCGGGCGCAACATAAAAACTGACTGGTCAGTCGTTTTTATGTTTCCGGGACAGTGGAGTCAACCTGTTCGGCTCAGGCGCTCCAAGCGGCGGTGACCGCGTCGGCGTGGGTGAGGATCGCGCAGTTCAGCTCCAGGCTCCTCAGCGCGCCTTCGTGCCGCTCCGGCTCATAGGCCGCGCAGGCGTCGGCGGCGATGAAGACGTGATAGTCGAGGTGAAAGGCGTCGCGGACCGTGCAGTCGACACAGCATTCGGTGGCCACCCCGCAGACCACCAGCGTATCGACGCCGAGCCGCCGCAGCGTCGCGTCGAGATCGGTGCGGAAGAAGCCGCTGTAGCGCGGCTTGCCGATCACCGGCTCGCCAGGGCGGGGCGTCGGACCCACGAACGCCGCGCCGGGCGTCCCCGCGCGGCAGAGCCCGCTCTCGGCCTCGGGATCGCCGCCGCGCCGCCGCATCCGCTCGGTCCACGCCGGCGAATCCGCCTCGGGCGCGGTTTGCAACCCGACAAAGATCACTGGCGCTCCGGCCGCGCGCGCGGCGTCCGCCAGACGCTCGGCGGCCGCCAACGCCGCCGGCAGCGCGCCAAGGTCGACGCCGGCGCGGCCCATCGCGCCGTCGGGCGAGGCGAAGTCGACCTGCATGTCGATGATGACGAGGGCGGTGCGGCTAGGCGCGATCCAGCTCGCGAGGCTCTCCACTTGGTCGGGGACGATCGGCATCAAGCCGCCGTTTGGCGTTGCTCAGCGTCCGCCGTCAATCGTTTGGGGTCCGTTTCCCTTCATTCCGTCGCCGACGCCAGCCGAACCGTCACGGTGGTCGACAGGCCCGGCCGCAGCCGAGCGACGGCAGGCTGGTCCGGATCGAAGCGGATCCGCACCGGCACCCGCTGCACGATCTTGGTGAAGTTGCCGGTCCCGGGCTCGAACGGCAGCAGCGAGAATTGCGAGCCGGTCCCCGGCGCGAAGCTGTCGAGGTGGCCGTGCAAGGTGACGCCGGGCAGGGCGTCGATCCTGATCGTCGCCGGATCGCCGGCGACCATCCGACCGGTCTGGGTCTCCTTGAAGTTGGCGGTGACATAGACGTCGTTCAGCGGCGCCAGGGTCATCAGCTTGGTCCCCGGCTGGACATAGTCACCGGCCTCGACCTGGCGGTCGCCGACCACGCCGTCGATCGGGGCGCGGATCAGGGCGTGGCCCTGGTCCTGGCGGGCGAGATCGAGCGCCGCCTGGGCTCTGGCGACGGCGGCCTGGGCCTGGGCGAGATTGGCCTGCAGCGAGGCGCGCTTGGCGCCGGTGACGTCCGCCTGGCTCTGGCTCACCTGCAGCTCGGCGCGGCTATGGTCGGCGTCGGAGGCGGCCGTGATCGCCGCGGCGCGGTACTGGTCGGCGTCGCGCCGGGCGACCGCGCCGGAAGCCACCAGGGCGTCGTAGCGGGCCTGGTCGGCGGTCGCGCGGGCAGACTGGGCGTCGGCGGAGCGGATCGAAGTGCGCGCGGCGCTGACGTTGGCGGCCGCGAGGCGCTGCTCGGCATCCAGCGAGACCAGGGCGGCGCGGGCGCCGGCGACGCTGGCCTCGGCGCTCAACAGGTCGGCGTTGGCCGCCGCGACGCGCGCGTCGAACTCCTCCGGATCGATCCGGACCAGGGGATCACCGGCGTGGACGCGCTGGTTGTGGGCCACCAGCACCTCGGAAACGAGGCCGCGCACCTTGGGCGCCACGGTGGTGCTGTCGGCCTCGACATAGGCCGCGTCGGTCGATTCCGCGCCTTTCGGCAGGGCGATGTATACCGCGCCGGCCAGCGCCAGCGCGATCGCCACGCCGACGCTGATCCCGGTGCGGCGCGAGAACGGCAGACGGCGAGCGCGGGGACGCGCCGCAGCAGGGGCGATAACTTCGTCCGCGACGGTCGCACTCATCGCTCGAACACCAACAGGGTCGAGGTGGCGCTGGCGTAGAGGCGGCCGTCCAGGCCCCTCAGGGTCGCCTCGGCGAAGGCCGCGCGGCGTCCCAAGGTGACTAGCTTGCCCTCGGCGCGCACCGGTCCGGTCGCGTCGGTCATCGCCCGATGATAGGCGACCTTGAGTTCGAGCGTGGTGTAGCTTTGGGCGCCGGTCAGTTTCGACTGCACGGCGCAGCCGCAGGCCGAATCCAGCAGCGTCGCCGTATAGCCGCCGTGCACGGTGCCGATCGGGTTGTAGACCTTGCGGCTCGGCGCGCCCTCGAACACCACGCGGCCGTCGCCCACCTCGATCAGGTTGAAGTCTAGCGTGTCGACGATGCCGGGTCGGCGGGGCGATTCCATCAAGGCTTCAAGCCGTTCGCGCCCCGTCAATTCGGCGGAGATTTCGGCATCGAGACTCATGGTCATGACTCCAGGGCGAAGCGGCGCTTCAGCGCCGCCTTGGATCGATCGAGGATGGCGTCGGAGGCGGCGGGATCTGGCTCGGCGCGGGCGAGCGATAGGGCGCCCACCAGTTCAGCGATCATCGAGCTGGCCTCGGCGTCGGGGTCGGCGTGGCCGAGCAAGGCCAGCCGCTCGGCGACGCGCCGTCGCAGCCCGGCGACGCCGGCCGCGAAGCGTTCGCGCGCCGTCTCGGTGAGGCGCGGCAGGTCCGCGGCCAGCGACGGCATCGGGCAGCCGGTGGCGCGCGCGTCGCGGTGCGCGGGCGAGAGGTAGAAGTCGATATAGGCGCTGAGCGCCTCGGCCGGTGGCAGCTCGCCTGTTTCCAGGATCACCCGCGAGCGCGCCTCGGCGAACATCTCGTCGATGGCGGCGGCGATCAGGTCGTCCTTGGAGCTGAAGTGGGCGTAGAAGCCGCCGACCGTCAGCCCCGCCTTGGCCATCACCTTGGCCACCGCCATCTGGTGCGGACCCTCGGCGCGGATGGCGCGCGTCGCCGCCTTCAGCACCCGCTGGCGAGTCTGCTGCTTGTGGTCCGGCTCGTAGCGCATGGGCCGCTTGCCTCCGTTGAGATGATGCATATAATATTACGATCGTCATATTGGCAAGGGGCGACGACGTGCGAGATGTTCCAGAGCTGACGCCGCCGCTTCCCGCGCGCCCCATCCAGGCGCCGATCGACCCGATGAGCCTGCCGACGAGCCGAAAGTATTTGATCTTCGCGGTGATGGCGTTCGGCCAGTTCATGGCCCTGATCGACATCCAGATCGTCGCCGCCTCGCTGAACGACGTGCAGTCGGGGCTCTCCGCCGGCCCGGACGAGATCAGCTGGATCCAGACCGGCTACCTGATGGCCGAGCTGGTGATGATCCCGTTCTCCGCCTTTCTCGCCCAGGCCTTGTCGACCCGCTGGCTGTTCGCGCTGTCGGCCGGCCTCTTCACCATCTCCAGCGCGCTCTGCGGCATGGCCTGGGACATCCAGTCGATGATCGTCTTCCGCGTCATGCAGGGCTTCGTCGGTGGGGCGATGGTGCCGACGGTGTTCGCCACCGGCTTCTCGCTGTTCGCCGGCGCCCAGCGGGCGATGATCCCGGCGATCCTCGGCATGGTCTCGGTGCTGGCGCCGACCCTGGGCCCGACCGTGGGCGGCTGGCTCACCGACGCCGTCGGCTGGCGCTCGATCTTCTACGTCAACATCCTTCCCGGCGCGGCGGTGACCGTGCTCTCGATCCTGCTGATCCGCGTCGACCGGCCCAATCTCGCCATGCTGAAGAAGATCGACTACGCCCACCTGGCGTCGCTGGCGATCTTCCTCGGCGGCCTCGAATATGTGCTGGAGGAGGGCCCGCGCCACGACTGGCTGGGCGATCCGGCCATCGCCACCGGCGCCTGGCTCTCCTTCGTCGGTTTCCTGCTCTTCCTGGAGCGCTCGTTCCGCTCCGGCGGACCGATCGTGCGGCTGACGCCGTTCCGAAGGCCCACCTTCATCTTCGCCTGCGTCTTCAACCTGGTGATCGGCTTCGGGCTCTATTCGGCGACCTATCTGGTGCCGGTGTTCCTTGGCCGGGTGCGTGGCTACGACAGCCTGCAGATCGGCACGACCGTGGTGGTCACCGGCGTCGCCCAGGTGCTGTCGGTGGTGATCGCCGCGCGGCTCTCGCAGCGGGTCGATCCGCGCAAGGTGATCACCGTCGGCCTGACCCTGTTCGCCGCCAGCCTCTGGCTCGCCTCCTACATCACCGTCGACTGGGGCTTCGCGGCCCTGCTGGCGCCCCAGGCGCTGCGCGGCTTTGCGATCATGCTTTGCATCGTGCCCAGCGTGAACCTGGCGCTCACCGGCTTCGAGGGGCCCGAACTGCGCGCCGCCTCCGGCCTCTTCAACCTGATGCGCAACCTGGGCGGCGCGGTCGGCATCGCGGTGGTCAACACCTGGCTGGCCGACCTGACCCGCATCCACGCCGCGCGGATGGGCGAGAGCCTGGGCAGGGCGGGCGGCGGCGCGGCCGACTACGTCTCCGGCGTCGCCGCGCGCCTCGGCGGCGCGTTCGGCGATCCGAACCAGGCCCTGCTGGCGGCGCGCGGCGAGTTCGGCGCCCTGGTCGGCCGTCTCGCCCTCACCTCGGCCTTCCAGGAGGTGTTCCGGCTGATGGCGTGGCTGTTCCTGGCGGCGCTGATCCTGGTGCCGCTGTGCAAGCCAGCCCCGAACGCCATCGCCCCGCCCGCCGACGCCCACTGATCGATCGCAGAGGCTCCCATGACCCGAATACTCGCCCTGTCGGCGCTGGCTCTGATCGCCGCGGCCGCGCCGCTCTCCGCCAAGGCGATCGGCCCGGACTATCACAAACCAGCCGTGGCGCTGGCGCCGGCCTATCGGACCAGCCCCCCGGTCGCCGCCACGCCCGCGCCGCCGCTCGATGCCTGGTGGAGCGGCTTCAACGACCCCGAACTTGCCCGCGTCGTCGCCCGCGCCGAGGCGCAGAACCTCGACATCGAGCAGGCGCGGGACCGTCTCATGCAATCCCGCGCCGCCGCCAAGGCCGCCGGCGCGGCGCTGTTGCCCGAGGTGGGCGCCAACGGCGGCGCCAGCGCGGTGCAGCAGTCGCTGCGCAGCCCTTTCGGCGCAGTTGGAAGCCACTTGCCGGGCTTCGAGCGCAGCTACGACGAATACACGCTGGGCGCGGCCGCCTCCTGGGAGATCGACCTCTTCGGCGGTCTTCGCCGGGCGCACGAGGCGGCCAAGGCCGACGCGGGCGCAGCGGCCGCCGAGGCGACGGCGATCCAGACCAGCGTCGCGGCCGAGGCGGCGGACGCCTATCTGCAGGTGCGCGGCCTGCAGGCGCGTCTCGCCGTCGCCCGCCGCCAGGAAACCACCGAGGCCGACCTTGTCGACCTGCTGCGCCGCCGCGCGGCCGAGGGCGTATCCGCAGACCGCGAGCTGCGCGAGGCCGAGGCGGAGTTCGAAGGTGTCCGCGCCACCCTGCCGCCGCTCACCGCCGCCCTCGACGCCCAGCTCAATCGCCTCGACGTGCTGATGGGCGCCGAAGCCGGCACCTACCGCGCCGAACTCGCCGCCGCCGCGCCAACGCCCGCGCCGCCCGCCATCGCGCCCGGCGACGGTCCGGCCGACCTGCTGCGCCGCCGCCCCGATGTGCTGGCCGCCGAGCAGCGCCTGGTCGCCGCCAACGCCCGCATCGGCGCGGCGATCTCGGACTACTACCCCAAGGTCTCGATCTCGGGCCTGCTGGGCCTCGACAGCCTGAGCGCCAGCCAGTTCTTCACCGGTACGGCGTTGGCGCACCAGGTCGGGGCCGGTTTCAGCTGGCGGCTACTCGACTTCGGCCGCGTCGACGCGGAGGTCGCCGGCGCCAAGGGCCGCGAGGCCGAGGCGCTGGCCGCCTACCGGGCCACCGTCTGCCGCGCCACCGAGGAGGTCGAGGACGCCTTCTCGGACCTGGTCCAGCAGGAAGCCCGCGCCGATGCGCTGCAGCGCCAGGTCGCCCAGCTCACCATCGCCCGCGCCCAGGCCGAGCAGGCCTATGAGCAGGGCGTCACCAGCCTGGTCGAAGTCCGCGACGCCGACCGCGAGCTTCTCGCGGCCTCGGACCAGCTCGAACAGACCCGCGCCGACGCCGCCCGCTCGGCGGTGGAAGCCTTCCGCGCCCTGGGTGGGGGGTGGCGGCCCGCGACCTGAGGGCCTAGCCAGCCCGGCGCCGGCCGATCCACTCATCCCCCACCCGTTGCAACACCTCCAGCGGCACGCGGCCGTTGGCCAGCACCAGGTCGTGGAAGTCCTTGATCTCGAAGCGGTCCCCCAGCGCCGCCTTGGCCTTGGCGCGGACGCCGACGATCACCGTGTGGCCCAGCTTGTAGCTACAGGCCTGGCCGGGACTTGTGGTATAGCGCTCGACCTCGCGGGCGGCGAAGCTGGGCGCCTCGCCCTCCTGCGCCACGAAATAGGCGATCGCCTGCTCGCGGCTCCAGCGCAGGTGGTGGACGCCGGTGTCGATGACGCAGCGGTTGGCGCGGAAAAGCTGCGCCTTCAGATAGCCGATGCGGCCCAGCGGGTCGTCGTCATAGGCGCCGATCTCGTCGGAGAGCTGCTCGGCATAGAGCGCCCAGCCCTCGGCATAGGCCGGGAAGCTGATGGTCTTGCGCAGCAGCGACAGGTTCGGATTAGAGAGCGCCAGGCCGCCCTCGAGCTGGTGGCCCGGCAGGCCTTCGTGGAAGATCACCGAGGGTAGGGTGAATTTCGGCCAATCGACCGTGTCGTGCAGGTTGATGTAGACCAGCCCCGGCCGCGAGCCGTCGATCGCCGGGCCCTGGCTGAAGGCCGCCGCCGCCCCAGCCTCGGTCTGCGGCGGCACCCGGCGCACCTCGAACTGATAGGTCGGCAGGCGGCTGAACACCTTCGGGATCAGGGTGCGGATCTGCGCCAGCCGGCTGTTGCAATAGGCGATCGCCTCGACCTTGCCGGCGTCGGTGTTGGGATAGACCTGGCCCGGTTCGGCGTAGATCGCCCTGATCCGTTCGCCGACCGAGCCTTGCGTCAGGCCCTGCGCCTTCAAGAGCCCGTCCAGCCGGGCGGAGATGTCGCGCGCCTGGTCGAGGCCGATCTGATGCACCTCGTCCGGCGTATAGGGCGTGGTCGTCGTATCGTGCAGCGCCGCTCGGTAGAAGGCCTCGCCCTCCTTGAAGCGCCACAGCCCGGCGTCGTGGGAGGCGGTGGCGCGCAGCGCCTTGGCCTCGGCGATCTGGCGGTCGAGCGCCGGACCGATGCGCTCGGCGTAGAGCCTTGTGGCGTCGGCGGCATAGGTCGCGGGAAGGCCCTTGGCGGCGGCTCTGCGGGCCAGTGACGTGACCAGTAGGTTGTCGTCCGGGCTCGGCGTGCGGGTCTTGCCGAGCTGGATCAGGGTCAGGTCGAGGATGAAGTCCGGCGGCGCCACGCCCAGCGCCGCGTCGTGCTTCATGCGCTGGGTGTTGTCGTCGAGCTGGCCGACGAAGGCCTCGAGCCGTGAGACATAGGCCGCCGCATCTTCGGCCGTCTCGATGCTGTGCTTGGTGTCGAGGAAGTCCGGGACCGACTGGTAGGCGCCTGTGAGCTGGCTGACGATGTAGGGCGAAGGCCCGAACGCCGAGCCGCCGAAGTCGAACGCCTGCACGCTCGCCGAGCTCTTCAGCGAATAGAGCACGGTGTCGTAGCTGACCTGGTCGGGCGGGCTGAGGCTCGCGCGGTCGACCGCCTCGAGGCGTCTCAGTTGGTCGTCGGTCAAGGCGCGCTGGGCGGCGATCCCGGCGGGCGACTGGTCGGTGAGCTTGGATTTGAGGTCGGCGTTCTCGCCCTTGTCGAGTCCGAGCTGGGTGGCCGATTCCGGGCGGCCGCGCAGCCGCTCGTGGAAGAACTGGTCGAGCAGCGGCGTCAGCGGCGCGCCGGCGGCCTGCGCCCAGGCGTTGCGCGGGAGAGCCGCCGCCGCGGCGCCGGCCGAGGCGGTGAGAAGCAGAGAACGACGATCGAGCATAGGGCCCCCTTTTCAACTGGAGCGGACCCTAGATCGCTCGTCCGCCGTCGCCAACGGCCTTGACCCGCCCCCGTCGCTGGATCAGCAGGAGCCATGGGCGCTTCGACCTTCGAGATCTTCAAGCTCGGCGTGGGCCCCTCCAGCTCGCACACCATGGGCCCGATGACCGCGGCCGGCCGCTTCGTGGACCGGCTCGCGGACGCCGGCCGTCTGTCCGAGGTCACGCGAGTCGAGGTGGTCCTCTACGGCTCGCTGGCGCTCACTGGCCGCGGCCACGCCACCGACCGCGCGATCATCCTGGGCCTGGCCGGCTTCAAGCCCGCGAGCCTCGATCCCGACGCCGGCGACCGGCTGATCGAGGAAGTCCGCGCCAACGCGTGGCTGCCCTTGGCCGGCGGCCACGGGATCGCCTTCGACGAGCGCGGCGACATGGTCTGGGCCGTGCGCGAGCGGCTGCCCGAACATTCCAATGGGATGACGTTCCGCGCCTTCGCCGGTGAGGACCTCATCGACCGACGCACCTATTTCTCCATCGGCGGCGGCTTCGTCCGCGACGAGGACGAGATCGGCCGCAACGATCCGGACGCCGACTCCGCCGCCGAGCCCCATCCCTTCGTCTCCGCCGCCGACCTGCTCGCCCGCGCCAAGGCGGAAGGGTGCAGCATCGCCGCGCTCATGCTGGCCAACGAATGCGCCCGCCGCCCCGAGGCCGAGGTGCTGGCGGGGCTCGACGCCATCGCCGCCGCCATGGAGGCCTGCATCGAGCGCGGCATGCGCCAGGACGGCCTGCTGCCCGGCGCGCTGAAGGTGAAGCGCCGCGCCCACCAGCTGCTGGGCGCCATCCGCGACCGCATGGAGCGCAACGTCGCCGACCCGCTGGCGGCGATGGACTGGATCAACCTCTGGGCCTTGGCGGTGAACGAGGAGAACGCCGCCGGCGGCCGCGTCGTCACCGCCCCCACCAACGGCGCGGCCGGGATCGTGCCGGCTGTACTGCGCTACTACCGGCGCTTCGCCGCTGGGACGACGGAGGGTTGCCATATTTTCCTGCTCACCGCCGCCGCCATCGGCGCGCTCTACAAGCGCAACGCCTCGATCAGCGGGGCCGAGGTGGGTTGCCAGGGCGAGGTGGGCGTCGCCTGCTCGATGGCCGCGGCGGGGCTGGCGGCGGCGCTGGGCGGCACGAACGCCCAAATCGAGAACGCCGCCGAGATCGGCATGGAGCACAACCTCGGCCTCACCTGCGATCCGGTGGGCGGGCTGGTGCAGATCCCCTGCATCGAGCGCAACGCCATGGGCGCGATCAAGGCGGTGGACGCCGCGCGGCTCGCCCTGCTGGGCGACGGCCAGCATTCGGTCTCGCTGGACAAGGTGATCGCCACCATGAAGCGCACCGGCGAGGACATGAACGACATCTATAAGGAGACCTCGCTGGGCGGGCTGGCGGTGAACGTCGTGGAGTGCTGAGTTGGGCGCCGAGGGGGATGCCGGATGACCACGATAGCTGAGGTCGCCGCCAGGCCGGCGGCGCGCTTCACCGGCGCCGTGGTGGCGCTGCTCGCGGTGGCGATCTTCATCAACTACGTCGATCGCGGCAACCTCGCCACCGCCGCGCCGCTGATCCAGCGCCAGCTGAAGCTGAACAACACCGAGGTCGGCCTGCTGATCTCGGCCTTCTTCTGGATCTATGTCCCCGGACAGCTGGTCGCGGCCTGGCTGGTCACCCGGATCAACGCCTACCGCACCCTGGCGATCGGTCTGGCGCTGTGGTCGGCGGCGACCATCCTGACCGGCCTCGCCACCGGCTTCGCGGCCCTGCTGGCCTTGCGGTTGGTGCTGGGCCTGGGCGAGAGCGCGGGCTTTCCGGCCAGTTCCAAGCTGCTGGCTCAACATCTTCCGGTCAATCGTCTGGGTACGGCGAACGCGATGATCAGCAACGGGATCATGCTGGGCCCGGCGGCCGGCACCTTCTTCGGCGGGCTGATCATGGTCCACGCCGGCTGGCGCGTGCTGTTCATCGTCTTCGGCGCCGCGTCGCTGCTCTGGCTGGTCCCGTGGCTGCTCAGCACCCGCGCATTGTCAGCCGAGGCGACCAGCGAGGCCCGAACCGCCGCAGGGCCGAGCCTCCGACAGATGCTGGCGCGGCCGGAACTCTGGGGCGCCTCAGTCGGCCACTTCGCCGCCAACTATCCGTTCTACCTCGTGCTCTCCTGGCTGCCGCTCTACCTGGTCAAGGCGCATGGCTACTCCCTGACCCGGATGGCCGAGCTCGGCGGCGCGGTCTACGTCCTCTCGGCGGCCGTGGCCCTAGCCGGAGGCCTTGCCGCCGATCGGTGGATGGCGGGCGGCGCCGCCTCCAACCGGGTGCGCAAGGTCATGGTCGGCGTGGCCAGTATCGTTGCGATCGTCTGCATGCTGATGTGCGCCCTTGGCGATCCCAAGGTCGCCATCGCTGGCCTGCTGCTCTCGTCGATCTCCAACGGCCTTGGCAGCTTCAACCTCTATGCGATCGGCCAGACCCTGGCCGGACCCGTGGCGGCGGGACGGTGGATGGGGGTGCAGAACTGCCTGGGCAATGTGTCGGGCATCCTCGCGCCGCTGATCACCGGCGCGATCATCGACGCCACCGGCAAGTTCCAACTCGCCTTCCTCGCCGCGGCGTTCGTCGCGGCGATCGGACTGGTCTGCTGGACGGTGGTGATCCGGCGGGTCGAGCCGATCGACTGGACGCAAGTGGAGACGGGACTATGACGGGACGACTGGCGGACAAGACCTGCCTGGTGACCGCGGCGGGGCAAGGGATCGGCCGCGCAACGGCGCTGCGCTTCGCCGAGGAGGGCGCGCGCGTCGTCGCCACCGACATCAACGAGGCCCTGCTGAGCGCGCTGGACGGCCTGGACACCCGCCGGCTCGACGTGACCGACCCGGCCGCCATCGCCGCCCTCTTCGCCGACATCCCCGAGTTCGACGTGGTGTTCAACTGCGCCGGCTGGGTCCACCAGGGCTCGATCCTGGACTGTTCCGACGCCGACTGGACCCGCTCTTGGGACCTCAATGTCACCGCCATGTTCCACGTCTGCAAGGCGGCGCTGCCCGGCATGCTGCGGTGCGGGCGCGGCTCGATCGTCAACATGGCTTCGGTGGCCTCCAGCCTCAAAGGCGTGCCGAACCGCTTCGCTTACGGCGCCACCAAGGCCGCCGTCATCGGCCTGACCAAGTCCATCGCCGCGGACTTCGTCGGCCAGGGCGTCCGCTGCAACGCCATCTGCCCCGGCACCGTCGCCAGCCCCTCGCTGAAAGAGCGGATCGCGGCCCTGCCCGGCGATCCGGCCGCGGTGATGCAGAGCTTCGTGGACCGCCAGCCGATCGGCCGTCTGGGGCAACCGTCCGAGATCGCCGACCTCGCCCTCTACCTCGCCTCCGACGAAAGCGCCTTCACCACCGGCGCGATCCACGTCATCGACGGCGGCTGGTCGGCGTGAGGGGCGCCCCGTTGCCGTCATCCATAACTCGGCTAGACTTCTGGTGTGGATACTCGAGGGCGTTCTGAAGTGACAGGACTCACAAGAGCGCTAATCGGAGCAGCGTTGGCCCCCGCGACAGTGCCCGGATTGACATTGCTGGACTTCGCATTGGACCCGCCGTCAGGGTGGAAGAAAGGACCTCCGGGTTGGACTCCGGACTGGGTAGGTCTAGTGGTTCAATTGTCTCATTTTTATCTGGTAGTTCTGAGCATCGGAGCGGCGAGTTTCGTCATCCTCGTGGCCGCGCGAGCGATCGTCGGGCGGAAGTATGTTGTCACGGTCTCGATAGCCGGAGCGTTGGCGGGCTTCGGATTCGAGATTCGCGACTATTTGAACCGGTTAGCGGCGTACCCCGGCTGGAACGTGGACCTACCAAGTGTCGAAACGGTGATCGTTTGGCTTGGCATATGCACGCTGTCGGCGATTGTGTTTTGGGTCGTCGCAGGTCTGGATTGGCGAACGCGCAGGACTGCCTCGGTGCCCCCCATCGCTGCTGGGCCGAATGGAATTTGACCCCGGATTTCCCAGCTTCATTCCAGGGGGTCATTCCAACGTGTTTCCACCGTAAATTTCCCTATTTAACGGTGCTCCCGCCGCGGCGCGCCGGGGTTCGCGGGCCATGCGCGCCCGTCGTTCTCTTCGCTTCACGATTTCAAAGACCGGGGTATCGGTTCCGAGGGAGCGCAGGCGAAATCATCACCGTCAAGAGCGGCTCCTCCCATCGCGATCGGCGATCGGACTCTGCCACGCCCTAAAATCGACGTGTTGCATGGACGAGCTTGCCTCGATCGGGGCGGGCAGGGGGCCGAGGGGTGACGCGGGTCTTCGTCGGTCTCGGCGCAAGGACCAGCCGGCGGCGGGCGACGGCGCTGCTGCTCGCGACCGCCGCCCATGTCCTCTTGATCGCCGCCCTGATCTGGCAGGCGCGCCCCTGGACGGACGAGGAACGTGGATCGGCGCCGGTGATCGAGGTGCGGCTGGCGCCTCTCCAGACGCCGCCGCAAACCAGGTCGCCACGTCATCCGGCCGCGCATCCGCCGACCACTGCGGCCATGCCGCCGGACTCAAGCGCGCCGCGAGCGGTGACCCAGGCGCCGGCCGCGCCAGCCCTGCCGTCGCGGGAAAGCCAACCGGAGACCCCAAGCGCTCCCCAGGCGCCGAGCGGCGACGCGCGCAAGGCTCTCCGAGCCGCACTTGGTTGCAGCTTTGCCGCGCTGGCGAACCTGACACCCGACGAGCGCCAGCACTGCCAGGACCGCTTCGCCCAAAACCGGCCGGGCGCGCCCGTCCAGGAGTTCGGCGTCGCCCCGGCGAAGCAGGCGATCTTCGAAGCGAACGCCAAGCGCGCGCTCTGGTGGCAGCAGCCCTTCCTCGCGACCACGCCGAAAAACGGTTGCGCGCCGAAAATCACCAACCAGCAGGTCATGATACCCGGCGGCGCCCACGCCCCGTCGGACTGGAGAGCGGGCATCAGCTGCGGAAAAGCGTTCTGAGCGGTGG
>Ga0302314_10007235_pt1 | contig 19951 bp, 21 predicted proteins | sample III_Palsa_N2_3_FD_200533 | JGI IMG/M metagenome (GOLD analysis project Ga0302314, IMG submission 200533) | Peat permafrost microbial communities from Stordalen Mire near Abisko, Sweden - III_Palsa_N2_3 | ecosystem: Environmental > Terrestrial > Soil > Palsa > Peat permafrost | place: Sweden... | reverse complement strand
GTGCGCGTGCCCGACACGCCCATGCAGGAGATTCTGCGTGCCCTTGACGCACTGGACCTCGACGGCGCCGTCGCGCTGTTCGCACCTGATGCCTCGCTCACAACCGCCTTCGGGGATGCGGCCGAGAACCGCGACCGGGTGCGGGACGTGCTCGGAGGGTTCCTGGGCGAGCTGCGTGCGACGCATCACGAGATCACAACCGAGTGGCACCCCGAGGCCGAGGTGTGGATCGCCGAGATGTCAGCGACCTACGAGCTGACCGATTACAGCCGGCGCGGTCCCTATCAGCGGGCGATCATTCTGCGCGTGGGCGACGCCGGCATCGTGGAGATGCGGATCTACGGCGCGCATGAGTTGCGCCTGCCCGAAGCCGGTCGTCAGTACGCCGAGGTACGGGCGGCAGGCGGTTGGCTGCCGACGCTCTGACGTCGTCTCACTACTGATGTAGGAGTTCACGCCCAGGCGGCTGGGGCGGTGGATCCCGCTTGGTCGTCGCCGGTATCGGAAGGGTCGCGGGTCCGTCGGGTGTGAGCTGGACGAGGCTGCCGTAGTGGCCGAACTCTGCCTGCTCACCGGAGATCAGCCTGTAGGTCACGTGCTCAGGCTCGATCTCGACCCCGATCGTGGCGCCGCGGTAACAGAGGCGGAACGTGAGTCGCGTGATCTCCTCGGGTAGCCGCGGTCTGAAGCTGATCGCGTCGCCTCCGTCGCGCATCCCGCCAAAGCCCGCGACGGCCGCGGTCCAGGCACCCGCGAGCGAGGCGATATGGACACCATCGCGGACGTTGTGCTCGAGGTCGTCGAGGTCCATCAGAGCTGCCTCACGGAAGTAGCCGTAGGCGAGTCCCATGTAGCCGACCTCGGCCGCGACAACGGCCTGCGTGGACGCCGAGAGCGACGAGTCGCGGACGGTCAGCGGTTCGTAGTAGTCGAAGTCGGCGAGCTTCTGCTCCGGGGTGAACGAGGCTCCACAGGTGTACAGCGCAAGCACCAGATCGGCCTGCTTGACGACCTGCTTGCGATACAGGTCGAAGTAGGGGAAGTGCAGCAGCAGCGGATACTGCTCGGGCTTGGTCGCCTCAAAGTCCCAGACCTCGTGCTGCGTGAAGGACTCGGCCTGTGGGTGGACGCCGAGGTGCTCGTCGTAGGGGATCAGCACCGCTGCGCCCGCGTCGCGCCAGGCGGCCATCTCCTCAACGTCGACGCCGAGCGCCTTCGCGACCTCGGGAAACCGCTCGGCAGCTGCGGCCGCCGCTTGCAGGTTGCGCTGGGCCATGAGGTTGGTGTAGACGTTGTTGTCGGCGATCGCGCTGTACTCGTCGGGGCCGGTTACCCCGTCGATCCGGAAGCCACCGTCGGCGTCGCGGTGGCCGAGCGAATGCCATAGTCGTGCCGTCTCGATCAGCAGCTCGGCGCCGACCTCACGCCCGAACGCCTCGTCATGGGTCGCCTTCTCGTACCGAAGCACAGCCGCTGCGATGTCCGCATTGATGTGAAATGCGCCAGTTCCGGCAGGCCAGTAGCCCGAGCACTCCTCACCGTGGATTGTGCGCCAGGGGAAGGCTGCGCCCTCGAGCTCCAGCTGCGCGGCGCGAGCGCGCGCATGCTCAAGCGTCCTATGGCGCCACCTCAGCGCATCCCCCGCCGCCTGTGGCTGCGTGTAGGTGAGGACCGGCAGCACGAACGCCTCGCTGTCCCAGAAAGCGTGGCCGTCGTAGCCGGGGCCCGTCAGTCCCTTGGCGGCAATGGCCCGGCGCTCGGCACGCGCGCCTGCCTGCAGCACGTGGAACAGTCCGAAGCGTGTTGCCTGCTGCAGCTCGGCGTCACCCTCGATCTCAACGTCTGCCTGGTCCCAGAAGGCATCGAGATAGGCCCGCTGCTCAGCGCAGAGGCCGTCCCAGCCGGTGACGTGGGCCTCCGAGAGCGCTGCGGAGGCCTGGTCGAGCAGGGCCGGCGTCGAGCGCTCCCGCGACCACCCATAGGCAAGATATTTGACAATCCGCAGCGTTTGACCGGGCTCCAGCGTTGCCGCAACCACCAGCCGAGCCATGTCTGGGAAGGCTTCGACCGACGACTCGGTCTGGTCGGGTCCGAAGATCTCATGACGCATCGCCGCCGCGACGCGCAGGCCGCTGGCCGCCGTGCGATGGACCAGAACTGCGCGGGTGTCGGCAGTCTCGTAGAGCTCCGATACCAGGGCGTTCGCGCTCACTGATCCCGCACGAGGATCGGAGCCCGCGGCTGGAAGCTCTTCGTTGGCGATCAGCTCGGATTGGACGACGACCCGCACCGCAGCGTCAACAGGCTCCACCTCATAGCTGATCGCGACGATCGCGCGTTGCGATAGCGACACAAGGCGGGTCGAGCGGACGCGGACGGATTGGTTGGAGGGGGAGGTCCACTCGGCGCTGCGCCGCAGCACGCCATCGCGCATGTCGAGCTCGCGCTGGTGGCTCTTGAGTGACCCGTAGCGCACGTCGAACGGCGAGTCACCCACGAGCAGGCGGATGATCTTGCCGTTGGTGACGTTGACCACGGCCTGCCCCTGCTCGGGATCGCCGTAACCGGGCTCCGCAGACGGGAGCGGGCGTGCCTCCCAGAAACCCCCGAGATACGTCCCCGGCAGCCCGTTGGGCTCGCCCTCGTCGAGATTCCCGCGCAGCCCGATATGCCCGTTGGAGAGCGCGAATACCGACTCGGTCTGCGCGAGGCGCTCGAGGTCAAGCTCGGTCTCCCGCAGACTCCAGGGACTGACCTCGAAGGCGGGTTGCTGGATCACTTCTCGAGCAGCTCCGCGAGGTCCTCGACGACGACGTCGGCGCCATGGGCCTTGAGAGCATCGCGCTGGCCGACGCGGTCCACGCCGACGACGTAGCCGAACTTGCCGGCGCGACCTGCCTGCACCCCTGCGAGCGCGTCCTCGAACACCACGGCGTGGTCGGGTACGACGCCAAGTGCCTTGGCGCCCGCAAGGAAGGTGTCAGGCGCCGGCTTTCCGTGCAGGTGATCGCGGTGGGCCACGGTGCCGTCGATCACGGTGTCGAACAGACCGTCGAGCTTGGCCGCGGCCAGCACCTCGTGGGTGTTGGTGCTCGAGGAGACGACGGCGCGCTTCAGGCCGGCCTGCTTGGCCGCCTGCACGTAGCGGACAGAGCCTTCATAGGGCTCGACGCCCTGTTCGTGGATCAGCTTCAGGACGCGCTCGTTCTTGTTGTTGCCGACACCCTCGATCGTCTGCGCGTCAGCTGCATCATCGGGGTCGCCCTCCGGCAGCTCGATGCCGCGCGACTCGAGGAAGGAGCGCACACCGTCCTCGCGTGGCTTGCCGTCGACGTAATCGTCGTAATCGCTGTGCTCATCGAAGGGCACGAACTTCTCACCATGTTCCTGCGCCCGCTGGCGCAGGAACTGGTCAAAGGTCTGCTTCCAGGCGGCTGCGTGGACCTTGGCCGTCTGCGTGAGCACGCCATCCATGTCGAACAGCAGCGCCTCGATCTTGTCTGGTAGCCCGAGCACCAGACAAGTAATACCTGCTGCAGCCGATCGGTGAGCCATTTCGAGCTTGGCTTGCAACCACGACGTGTCCGGATGGCGCCTGCCAAGCTGGATCGGTGAGTCCTGCGCCCGGCGAAACAGACGATTTCAGCCTGCGCTCGGTCGCGGTGGCCGCCTACGCGCCGGCTGCGCTGTTCGGGCTGGCGGAGGGCGCGATGCTGCCTGTGATCGTCGCCTCCACATATGCGCGCGGGGCCAGCACCTCGATGGCCGCGCTGATCGCAGCCCTGATCGGGATCGGCTCGCTGGTGACGAACATCCCATCGGGGATTCTCGCCACGCGCGTCGGCGAGCGTAAGGCGATGCTCGTTGCTGCAGGCATCATGGCCGCCGGCCTGATTCTGTGCCTGGTGAATCTCGGCAGATCTGGTTGGTCGCTCGCCGTCTACGGCCTGGGCATCCTGCTGATCGGCGGTGCAAGCTCGGTCTACAATCTCGCACGCCAGTCGTACCTGACCGAGATGGTCCCTCTGCACATGCGTGCACGCGCGCTGTCGACGCTCGGTGGGTCGATGCGCATCGGGGTCTTCCTGGGGCCGTTCCTCGGCGCCGGTGCGATCAGACTTGCTGGACTCTCGGGCGCGTACCTCGTCAGCCTGGTGGCGATGCTGGCAGCCGCCCTGATCGTCCACCGCGTCCCGGACCTCGAGCTCGGCGAGGAGCGCCGGCGGGCGGCCGCCGACGTTACGACCATGAGCGTTCTCAGGGACCACTGGCGGACGTTCCTCACGCTTGGAACCGGGGTCCTGCTGCTTTCGGCCATCCGCCAGACGCGCCAGACCGTGATTCCGCTTTGGGCGAGCCACATCGGGCTCTCACCGACCGACAGCTCGATCATCTACGGCATCGCCGGGGCGATCGATGCACTGACCTTCTACCCGGCCGGCAAGGTCATGGACGTCCATGGACGCCGCTGGGTGGCGGTGCCGTGCGTGCTGATCATGGCTGCAGCATTCGTGCTGATGCCGCTCACACACGGGATGCTCACGCTCGTCCTGGTCTCGATGCTGATGGGCTTCGGCAACGGCATCGGTTCGGGGATCGTGATGACTCTGGCGGCTGATGTTTCGCCAGCCGTTGGACGGTTGACGTTCCTCGGTGTTTGGCGCGAGCTCTCGGATGCCGGCGCTGGGCTCGGGCCACTGATCCTGTCTGCGGGAACCGGCATCGCCGGGCTCGGCTTCGGGATCGATATCAGTGGCGGTGTCGGCGTTGCGGCTGCAGCGGCACTGTGGAGGTGGATCCCAAGGTCGCACCATGCCCGCGGCACGCCAAGTGAAGGTGCGCCGGCCGAGCCGCCTGACCGCGTGCTCAGCCCATAAAGCGCCGGGTACCAGCCATCATTGCTGCATGGACGCCCCCGTTCCACTCGGCATCTACATACATGTGCCGTTCTGCACCGCTCGCTGCGGCTACTGCGACTTCAACACCTACGTGCCGAGCAACGCTGGTCAACCATCCGAGTACCTCGAGGCCGCGCTGCGCGAGATCGCGTACGCGCGGGCTGAGCTGGGCGAGCGACCGGTCAGCACCGTCTTCATTGGCGGCGGCACTCCGACGCTGCTCGGCACCGACCTCGTGAAGCTGCTCGACGCGGTCGCGGACGCCTTTGGCCTGGCGCCCGGCGCGGAGGTGACGACCGAGGCGAACCCCGAATCCACCGATCCGGCGCTGTTCGCCGCCCTCCGTGGCGGCGGCTTCACGCGGGTCTCGATCGGCATGCAGTCGGCTGCACCACACGTGCTGCGCACGCTCGACCGCCTCCACACGCCAGGACGCGCGACGGCTGCCGCGGTCGAGGCACGCGAGGCGGGATTTGAACACGTGTCGCTCGATCTGATCTATGGCACTCCCGGAGAGTCCGACGCCGACTGGGAGAACACGCTCGAGGCCGCGCTCGGCGCCGCGCCGGATCACATCTCCACCTACGCATTGACCGTCGAGCGGGGCACGGCGATGGCGAGGGCGGTCCAGGCAGGCTCGCTGAGCGCCCCGGACGATGCCGAGCAGGCTCGCCGCTTCGCCTACGCCGACGATTTGCTGAGCGACCGTGGCTTCGATTGGTATGAGCTGAGCTCGTGGGCGACCAGCCCGGAGGCGCGTTGCAGGCACAACATCGGTTACTGGCGATCCTACGACTGGTGGGGGATCGGCCCGGGCGCCCACTCACACGTTGACGGCGTGCGTTGGTGGAACTTGCTGCGGCCTGTCGCCTACGCCCGAGCGCTCGCGAATGGCCGCTCACCCGCAGCTGGTCGCGAGGTGCTGAGCAACGATGAGCGGGCGCTCGAGAGCGTGATGCTCGGCCTCCGTGAGCGCGGCGGGCTGACGCTCGCTTCGCTGACGCCGGCCGGCGCGCGGGCTGCGGAGCTCGAGGTCGCCCGCCGGCGCGTGATGATCGTCGATGGCAGCGTGCAGCTGACCCGCAAGGGCAGGCTGTTCGCCGACGCCGTAGCGCGCGAGCTCTCGGTCTGAGCTCGCACACCTCGGCGCGGTCGCACCTTCAGTCCTAGTCGCCGTCGCCGCTCGGTGGCTTGCGCCGGCGTTTGCGCTCTGAGTGGATGCGCTTGCCCTCCTGATTGCGTGTCACCGACGCGCGCGAGGGGCGCGTGGGGCGGCGCCGCGGTGCCACATACAGCGCGGCCGTCAGCCGCTCTGCCAGGCGCTCGAGCGCGAGCTCGCGGTTCTGCGCCTGGCTGCGAGCGTCCTGTGCGATCGCCGTGACGCGCGGACCGAGCTTGGCGGTGATCCGCCGCTTCTGCGCCTCGCTCAGTGCCTCTGACGCCTCAACGTCGAAAACCGCCTCGATCCGCGAGGCGGTGACGTTCGCATGCTGCCCACCGGGTCCGGATGAGCGCGAAGCGCGCACCGTGATCTCGGCGAGGGGCAGTCTGGCGTAGCGTCCAAGTGGCATCGGATCCTGCATGGCGGTCAGGCACCTTACCCACCCGCTGGCTCAGACGACTAAGGGCTTCTATCCGCAGGGTTCGAACGGTGCGTATCCCTGGCCCAGCTCGAGGCTCAATGAGAGCCTGATCCGTGCCCGCGGGCCATCGAGGCGCTTTTCCAGCGCGATGCCAGCCGCCATCAGGTCATCCCACGCGTGCGGGTATGACTCCTCCGCCTGGACCGGCCCTGAGCCTGTGCGAGTCGTCATCACAACCGGGACCGATCGCGCCGCGGCGAGCAGATCGTCGCGGATGGCAGCTGGGACGGACCCGGCGCCGAGCGCATCTATGACGATCCCAGCGGCTCCGCCGATCGCGTCGTTGAAGCGCCTGCGTCCGGGGCTGCCCGAGAGACGGACGTAGGCGACGGCATCGGGGTCTGGCGGATTGTCGGGAATCTGGCCCAACCAGTTGAATTCCAGCGGGCGAGACAAGAGCCGCAACTGGCGGTCATGCACCGTGCCGATGCGTGTTCCGTGGCGAGTCGCGAACGAGCTGAGGGCGACGGAGTCGCGCTTGACGACATCCCAGGCTGGGAGTACCTCGTGGTTCATCACAACGACGGTGCCGAGCTCAGGGCCGCGCGGGTTGCGTGCGACCGTGATCGCGTCGAGTAGGTTGCGGCCGCCGTCGTAGCCCGGGGTACCGGGGGGTCGCATCGCACCACAGAGCGCAACCGGAATCGAGGGAAGGCACTCGTTGATGAAGTGCGCAGCCTCCTCCATCGTGTCCGTGCCGTGCATCACAACAACGCCTGCGTGGTTGGCGGCAAGCCTTGCGATCTCGCGTACGAGCGTGAGCCAGTGCTCGAAGGTCGCGTCCTCGCTTCCGATCGCGTACGGCTGCGCGTGGACCAGAGGGGCGTCGAGCCCTTGGATGCTGGCGGCCAGCTTGGCGCCCGTGAGCAGCGGCCGCCTGCGGCCGGATTCGGGGTCGGCAAGCATCGAGATGGTGCCGCCGGTGGCGATCACCGCGGTTGGCAGTGCCGATGCCTCGAGGGAGCTGTTGGTTGGCTGTGCTGACATCGCTGGCATCCATTCGCCGGTTGAGAGCCAACGGTAACCGCTGACCGCTGCGACTGGATCGATGGCACGGAGTCACGTAGGCTCCGGACATGTCTGTCGCGCTTGTCACGGGCGTAAGTCGCAACCGCGGTATCGCCGCCGCCGTCGCCGAGCGTCTCCGACGCGACGGCATCACGGTCGTCACCGCCGGCTGGACGCCATATGACGCCGAGTACCACAGCGGGACCGACCAGCAGATCGCGAACGACCTGCAGTACGACCTCGGCGATCCGGACGCACCCCGGCAACTGCTGGAGGCCGCCGAGAGCCAGGCCGGGTTGGTGTCGGCTCTGGTCCTCGCCCACACCTTCGATGCCGGCCTCGGCCTGTTTGAGGTGACGCCCGAGTCGATCGACCAGCACATGGCGGTCAATGTCCGCAGCTTCCTGCTGTTGATGCGCGCGTTTGCCGAGCGCATCCGGGATACCGGCGGCGCGGGCCGGGTTGTGCTGTTCAGCAGCGGACCCCCGCAGAAGGGCTCGATCGCCTACGGCGCCAGCAAGGGGGCGGTCGAGTGGATGACGTATTCGGCCGCGGCCGAGCTCGGACCTCTCGGGATAAACGTCAACGCCATCAACCCGGGCCCGAATCAGAGCGGTTGGATGAGCCCCGAGGTCGAGCAGGAGGCGGCCATGCGTACACCGGTCGGCCGTGCCGGACAGCCTGAGGATGCCGCTGCGCTGGTCTCGTTTCTGCTCTCCGATGACGCCGCCTTCATCAATGGGCAATTGATCACCTCCGACGGCGGTCAGGGCATCGCGGCCGGATCCTGGCCGCGCTAGGACCGATGACCGAGAAGCTGCGCTGCGAGATCTTCCCGGCTGATCTCGATCTCACGGTCGACTTCTACGTGCGGGTGCTCGCGTTCACGCTGCTGCGCGACGAGCGCCACGACGACGTGGCCTACATCCACATGCGGCGTGGGGATGTGTTTGTCGGTGCGCGGGGCCATTCCGGGGCAGCGCCCGACGCCGTGCGGCGCCCGCCGGTCGGGGTCGAGCTGGTGCTGGAGGTCGACGATCTGGACGCGGAGCACGAGCGCATCGTGGCGGCCGGGTGGCCGCTCAGCGACGACCTCACCGAGCAGTCCTGGGGCCTGCGCGACTTCAGGTTGCTGGACCCCGACGGCTACTACTGGCGGATCACCACACACGAGCCGTAGAGCGTGGCGGCCTGGACCGTGTTTCGGTCCTAAACTGCCGCTGCCTTGCCGCGTGATCATCGGAAACGTTCAGACGTCACCGAAGACGCCAAGGCCGTAGCGCGTTGGCGCAACGCGATCATCGCGGCGTTCGCGCTCGGCGGCATCACGGTCGCGTCGTGGGGTCCGAGGATGCCCACGATTCGGGCGGAGCTGGGGGTCAGCACAGGTACCATCGGGGTTCTTCTCGCCTGCTCTACGGTGGGCTCGATCTTCGGCCTGATGGCGGCACGCTTCGCGCTGCATCGCCTCGGGGGGCGCGGTGCGGTGCTCGCCGGATTGCTTGTCACCGCCGGCGCGCTGGCGCTCATGGGAGTCGGGGTCAACTCGCGCTCGGTGGTATTGGTGGGGGTCGGCTTCACCTTCGTCGGGCTTGGCGTGGGGACGCTGGACGTCTCGATCAACGTTGAGGGTGCGGCCGCCGAACGCGCCGCCGGGCGGACGCTGCTGCCGCTGATGCACGCCGGCTGGTCCGCGGGCGCCGCGATCGGTGCAAGCATCGGCGCGCTCTGCGCGGCGTCCGGCATCCGGCCCGGCACCCAGTTTGTGCTGCTGGCAGCGCTTGTGGTGCTCGTCGGTCTGGTGATCTCGCGTGACATCCCGCCAGAGGCGCCCGAGGAGCCCGCGCTGGCGAAGCCCGTGTCGCGGCGGGTTCGGCTCCGCAGGTGGCTGTCCGGCTGGAGCGACAGGCGGCTGCTGCTGATCGGCCTGGTACTCCTCGGGGTTGAATTCGGCGAGGGTTCGGCGAACAACTGGCTGAGCCTCGCGGTCAAGCAGGACCACGGACAATCGGCCGCGATCGCGGCGTTGTTCATGACACTGTTTGCGGTCAGCGAGGCTTCGACCCGCGCCGTCGCCGGTCCGCTGGTGGATCGCTTCGGGCGCGTAGCCATGCTTCGCTACACGGCTGCACTGGGGGTCGTCGGCGTGGCGCTGTTCGTGCTCGCGCACGTGATCTGGCTGGTCGCGATCGGCGTGGTGCTGTGGGCGATTGGGGTCAGCATGGGCTTCCCACTCGGGATGTCGGCCGCAGCCGAGGGCGACGACCCGGCGACACAGGTCAGCGTCGCCGCGTCGATCGGATATCAGGCGAGCCTGGTCGGCCCACCGGTGATCGGCTTCCTCGCGGAGTCGGCCGGGCTGCTCTCGTCGCTCTGGCTGCTGGCCATCCTGTTCGTGGCGGCGTTCGCCGCTGCAGGATCACTCAGGCCGCGGCTGTCCATCCACGCCAGCTGAACTCGCCAGCGAGGCTGGAGCGGATCACAGTGCTGGCGATTTGATCAGCTTCATGGTGATATGGGAGTCGAGCTTGTCGACCCCGGGGACATCGCCCATCTTGCTGGAGAGAAAGACCTCATAGCTCTCGATGCTGTCGGTCGCGACGCGCAGTACATAGTCCGGAAGGCCGAACATCCGGCGGATCTCGGTGACCTCTTCGAACGCGGCCGCCGCCGACTCAAAGGCCTCGAAGGTGGCGCGATCCTTGCGCGTGAGATCGATATTCAGGACGACCTCAAATCCGTGGCCGGTTGCGCGCGGATCTATGCGTGCGGCGTATCCGAGGATCACGCCCTCGTGCTCGAGCCGCCTGACTCTGCGCAGGCACGGGGCCGGACTCAATCCGACGCGGTCAGCGAGCTCTACATTCGAAAGCCGTCCGTCGAGCTGCAGCTCCGCAATGATGTGGCGGTCAATTGCGTCCATCGCCCTGAATGATTGCGCAAACGGGCCAAATCGATGCGAGATTCGCCATCACATTGCGAGGTTTTCCACGTAGCCTGTTGCCGTGAGCACGTTGACGCCTTCCAGCTCGGCGGCAGAAGCCGCTGAGCCATTTGCGGAGCGCGCGGCGATCACGCGCGCGGCGGCCGGAATTGCGGTCTACGCTGCGGCTTTCGGGCTCGCGTTCGGGGCCGTCGCGATCGCGGCCGGCCTCAGTCTGCTGCAGACCTGCGTGCTCAGCGTGGTCATGTTCACGGGCGCGTCGCAGTTCGCCCTGGTGGGGATCATCGCCGTCGCCGGCTCACCGTATGCCGCACTTGCCGCAGCGCTGCTGCTGGGGGTGCGCAACGCCTTCTACGGAGTGCCGGTAGCCGGCATCGTTCAGCCGCGCGGGCTCGGCCGGCTGCTGGCGGCGCATTTCGTGATCGACGAGACGACGGCCATGGCCGTGGCTCAGGCAGGGAACCGGGCCGCGCGGTACGCGTTCTGGACCACCGGCGTCGGCCTATTCACAATGTGGAATCTGGGGACGCTCGCCGGTGCGGTGATCGGCAGCAGCATCAACACCTCTGCGCTCGGGCTCGACGCCGCCGCTCCCGCGATCTTCCTGGCGCTGCTGTGGCCGCAGCTCTCGCGCGACCGCGGCCCGGCGGTCGCCGCCGGCGCGGTGGCCGTGGCGCTTGCCCTGGTCACGATCACGCCCGCGGGCGCGCCGATCATCGCGGCCGCCGGCGTGGCGATCATCGCCGGTCTGACCCCGGCGCGGCAGCATGGAGGGCAGTCGAGCTGAGTACCTGGGTTACGGTGCTCGTGGGATCACTCGGCTGCTATTGCCTGAAGCTGGTCGGCGTCTCGCTGCCGGAATCGGTGCTTGGTCACCCGCGCGTTCAACGCATCGCTGGGCTGCTACCGATCGCGATGCTGAGCGCGCTGATCACCACCGATCTGTTCGATGTGAATCGCCACTACCACGCCGACTGGCGGACGCTGGCCGGCGTCGGCGTCGGGGCCGTGGCACTGTGGCGCGGGCGTTCACTGCTGGTCGTGTTCGTGGTGGCCATCGCGACGGATGCACTGCTGCGCCTGATCGTGTGAGACGACTGAGGCCCCTAAGCTCGCCGCACCACGTCGAATGCGAGGGAGACGCATGACCGAGTTCGCACTTGCCAGCCTGACTGACATCGACGAGATCGAGAGCGGGCGCTGCCCCTTCAGACCTGTGCGCCACCACTTCGGGATCACCGGCTTCGGCGCGAACGTATGGACGGCGCGCGCGGACGGTGACCGCTTGATCAACGAGCACACCGAGGATGAGCCCGAATCGGGCGAGGAGCTGTACTTCGTCGTCTCAGGCAATGCGACCTTCGAGCTGGACGGAGAGGCTCATGATGCACCGGCGGGGACGTTCGTGCACGTGCGTCCGGGGATCAGGCGCACCGCGTTTGCGCGGGAGGCCGGTACGACCGTGCTCGCGGTCGGTGGAGCGCCCGCCGGCCAGCCCTACGCACCGAGCGGCTGGGAGGTGTTTGCGCCGCTGATGCCGCTGTTTGAATCAGGCGACTATGAGCAGGGCGCCGATCGGGCCGAGCAGCTGCTCGCGGAAAATCCGCCGTACTCGGGGATGCTCTACAACACCGCCTGCTTCGAGAGCCTCGCAGGCCGCAGCGAGGCGGCCCTTGGCCACCTGCGTCAGGCTGTCGAACTGCTGCCTGCGCTTGCTGAGCTGGCGCGCGGCGATGACGATTTCGAGTCACTTCGCGCGGACGCTGTCTTTGCGAAGATCACAGGCAGCTAAGTGAGCTTCTGGGCGAGCTCGACGATGATGCCCGCCGGACCGCGGAGGTAGCAGAGCTTGTAGCTCTGCTCGTACTGCACGACTTCACCTACCGGCTCACCGCCGTGCGGTCCCAGCCGCGCGATCGCGTCCTCGATGTCGTCGACGGCGAAGGAGACGTGGCGGATGCCGGGAACGTTCGCCGCGGCAAACTGTTCGGTTGCCGCCCCACTGGGCGCGTGGAACGTCGTCAGCTCAAGGCGGCTGTTGCCGTCGGGGGTGCGCATCATCGCGATATCCAACCTGACGCCGTCGAGGGCGATGATGCGATCAACCCAGCGGCCCTCGACCGGCACCGCGTCCTCGAGCTCGAGGCCGAGCTCGGTGAAGAAGGCGATCGCGCCCGCCAGATCGTCGACGACGATCCCGACATGCTCCATCCGCAGCACGGTCACGGCGCCGAATGCTACGGCAGGCGTCGGGGGTGAGCGGACGAGGCGGTTAGTCGACGCGGAGTGTCTCCTCGCCGAACGCGAGCTCGTCGCCGGGGAGCAGCTGGCTGCGCCGCACCCGCGACCCGTTGATGTATGTGCCGTTGGTCGAACGCAGATCGATCAGGATCCAGCTGCCTTCGCGGAAGAAGAGCTGGGCGTGGCGCCGCGATACGGTCCGATCCTGCATCACAAGATCGCACGAGGACCCACGGCCGATCAAGAGCTGCGCGGTGCTTCCGGTCCAGTCGAGCGCAAGGATCGGGAACTGTGTGTCGTCCTGTGCCGTGCCGCTTCGCCAGCGAGAGATGAACTGCTCGACAACGTCGGTGAACCTCGGCCTGTCAGGCCGGCGGCGGAACGTCAGATCGCCGACCAGGCGCTCCGGCTCGACCACGTTGCTGCCATAGAGGTGATCGATGCGGTGGACGAACGTGTCTTGCGTGAGCAGACCGGCCGCGTAAGCAGAGCGAAGATTGTTCGCAAGCCGCCATCGAAGTAAGCCTCCCGTGCTCACGCCGAGAGTTTCGCTCCAACGCCTCCGCTTGTCCATGGGCACGCACACTCTCGATCAAGCCGGTGCCGACGGGCCGAGGCCCGTGCGTGGCCCGCGAGTCAGTCGCGAGCCCGGACTGCCTCGTTGACGCTGGGGATGACCCGCTGTCCGTACGCGGACAGCGTCGCATCCTGATCGTCGTGCTGGAGGTAGAGCCCGTAGTGATCGACGCCGATGGCGGCGAGCTCCTTCAAGCGCTCGACGTGACGCTCCGGTGGCCCGATCAGGCAGAAGCGCTCGACAATCTCATCGGGCACGAATTCGGCGTGCGTGTTGCCCGCGCGCCCGTGCTCGTTGTAGTCATATCCCTCGCGCCCGGCTATGTAATCGGACAGGCCTTTGGGGATCGCTGCGCCATCGGCGCCGTACCGCTTGACGATGTCGTGAACGTGATTTCCGACCATGCCGCCAAACCAGCGGCATTGATCGATCGCGTGCGCGCGCTGCGCGTCGGAACCGTCGGTGACGTATGCCGGTGCCGCAACACACATGGTCATTGCATCGGGGTCGCGGCCCGCTGCGGCGGCCGCCTCGCGCACCGCGTTGATCGACCAGGCTGTGATATCCGGATCGGCCAGCTGCAGGATGAAGCCGTCGCCCACCTCGCCCGCGAGCTTGAGTGCGTTTGGTCCATAGCCTGCGACCCAGATCGGCAGGCGGCTCTCCGGGTTCCAGGGGAACCGCAGGGTCGAGCCCTTGTAGTCGACCGACTCACCGTTGGCGAGCGCACGAATCACCTCGATCGCGTCGCGCATATCGGCAAGCCTGACGGGCTTGCCGTTGATCGCACGCACCGCGGAGTCGCCGCGCCCCATGCCACAGACGGTGCGGTTGCCATACATCTCGTTGAGCGTCGCGAAGAGTGACGCGATCACCGTCCAGTCGCGCGTTGCCGGGTTCGTGACCATCGGCCCAACGATGATCTTGCGGGTTTGGTCGAGGATCCGGCTGTAGATCACGAATGGCTCTTCCCACAGCAGGTGGGAGTCGAAGGTCCAGGCGTGGCTGAACCCGTAGCTCTCGGCTTGTCGCGCGAGATCGACAACGCGTGAGGCCGGCGGGTTGGTCTGGAGCACCACGCCGAAGTTCACTGAGCTACGCCTCCTTGTAGAGCATCCGTGTTGTGCAACGCCCACTCGACTGTGCGGCCGTACGCCTCGATTGCGACTCGCAATGCCCGCTCGGTCGAGTTCTCGATCTTCGCGTGGGAGAGCGGCGGATCGGACTGCGCGAAGATCATCGCGGTCGGGATCAGACGACCGATTTCTGTCGCGTCATGCAGCGGCCCGCTGGGGATCGGGTCACCGTCCTCGCCACCCGCCGCCGCGATCGCGCTTCGGGCAGCGGCAACCAGGGCGGGATGGAACGGGGTGGGGGTGGCGCCGAACACGCGTCTGATCTCGAGCGTGCAGCCATACGCGTCAGCGGCGGCGCGGCAGGCGCCCAGCGCATCGTCGAGCATCGCCGCGAGCGCTTCCCGATCGAGGTGGCGCTGATCGAGCTGCATCTCGGTGCGCCCAGCCACTGCGGTGATCACGCCGGGGCTCGAGGCCAGATTCCCGACCGTCGCGACGCCTCCGCGCTCGATGCCGCTTTCACGGATCGCGAGTGTCGCCTGGGCGGCTGCAGCCAGCGTGTCGCGACGGACGTTCATCGGCGTCGAGCCGGCGTGGGCAGCCTGTCCGCTGAAGATGATCAGATGCCTTTCCACCCCAACTGTGCCGCTGACAGCTGAAGCGAGCCGTCCGCTGCCGAGCAGGACCGGTCCCTGCTCGATGTGGAGCTCGAGGTATCCGATTGCACCGTCCAGTGATGAGGTTGCCTCGGTCGCCCGGTCGAGATCGACACCGCAGCCCGCGAGCGCTTCACCGAGCGTCACACCGCCAGCGTCGCGCAACCCGCGCACGTCATCGGGAACCAGCGTTCCGGCGCACGCCGAGGAGCCGAGCAGGCTGCGCGTGAAACGTGCTCCCTCCTCGTCGGCCCAGTCGACGAACCTAACGCTCACCGGTGGCGGCGTCGGCATCAGTGCAAGCTGGCGCACGGTCTCAAGTGCTGTCATGAGCCCGAGGACGCCGTCGAGCCAGCCGCCGTCGGGGACGGCGTCGATGTGCGAGCCGACCATGAGGAATGCGTCGGTCTCGCCTTGAACGGTCGCCCACAGATTCCCGGCGATGTCCTCGGTAATCGGCAGGTCGACAGCTTCGAGCTTGCCTCGCAACCAGGCTCGGGCTGCAAGCCAATCCGGAGTCCACGCGAGGCGCTTGGCGCCCGCAAACCGGCCGCCACTCTGGCTGGCGAGCTCATCGAGGTCGGCGATCACGGCCGCGGGGTCGAGATTCAGCTCGGTCATCACGCGGCACCGGCCAGCGAACGTTTGACGAAGCGTCCGTGTCCGGGGGCGGTGAGGATCTCACCACGGTCGTAGACCAACGTGCCCCGGCAGAACGTGTGCCGGACGCTTGCCGACGCCGTCTCGCCCTCGTAGAGGTCGTAGTCGACATTCATCAGCGAGGTCGCGCGCCCGTACCGGCGCGGTGCATTCGGGTCGAAGACGACGATGTCAGCGTCCTTGCCCGGGAGGATCGCGCCCTTCTGGCTCAAGCCGAACCGTCTGGCGACGGTCGTGGCCGTGCGATCGACGAGCTGCGAGCGGGTCAGCTTGCCGGGGACAACGCCCTCGTCCCAGAGCTTGCCGAGCCGGTGCTGGATCAGCGCCAGGCCATTGGGGACGAGGCTGAAGTTGTCAAGACCCCTGGCCTTCTGCTCGTCGGTGAACGGGCAGTGATCCGTCGAGATGCTCTCGAGTACGCCACGCCTGACGTATTGCCATAGCGGCTCGTGATTTGATGCGTCACGGAGGGGAGGGGAGCAGATGTAGCGACAGCCTTCGACCCCCGGTCGTTTGAGGTCGTCGACCGTGTTGGTCAGGTACTGCACGCATGTCTCGCCGGTGACGGGGCCACCGCGCAGCTGCGCAGCTTCGATCTCGGCGGCGGCGGCGGCACAGGTGACGTGCACGACGAACAGCGGTGCACCGACGCTCTCAGCGATCCGGGCCGCGCGGCCGGTGGCCTCGGCCTCGACGAACTCGGGGCGGGTGAGCGCGTGGTTGATGGCCGAAGTGTCGCCCTTCGCCAGCGCCCGCTTCACGAGCAGGTCGACGATGTCGCCGTTCTCGGCATGAACCATGGTCAGGGCGTTCAGGTCGCGTGCACGCTCCATGCAGGCCGTGAGCACGTCGTCGCGTGCCATCAGTTCACCCTTGTAGGCCATGAACAGCTTGAACGAGCAGATCCCGGCCTCGACCATCGCCGCCATGTCGTCGAGCACCGGCTCGCTGCCATTGGTGATCGCCATATGGAAGCCGTAGTCCACATGTGCGGCCCCGTCAGCACGGGCTGACCACTGCTCGAGCGCCGACTGCAGGTTGTCGGGCTCGCGCTGGATCGCGAAGTCGACGAGGCAGGTGACACCACCGGCGGCGGCCGCTCGGGTGCCGGTGTCGTAGTCGTCTGAAGACATCATGCCCATGAACGGCATTGCCAGGTGGGTGTGGTTGTCGATCAGCCCTGGCAGGACGAAGCAACCCGACGCATCGATCACCGTTGCGTCCTCCGGCGCGCTGACGCGGCCGACCGCAGCGATCTGGTCGCCGTCGATCAGCACATCGCCGCGGAACTCGTCGTCGACGGTGACGACGATCCCTCCGGAGATGAGGATCGTATTGCTCACTGCTCGCCTCCTGTGATCTGTGGTCCGGTGTCGCCTGCCCATCCTCTCAGACCAGGGCAGCCATGATCAGCCAGACTTGAGAGCGATGGACAGCGAGTTCGATGTGATCGTGGTCGGCGGTGGCTTGATGGGCTGCGCGACGACCTGGTCGCTCGCTCGGCGGCAGAGATCCGTTCTGCTCGTCGAGCAGTTCAGCCCGGCAAATCGCAACGGCAGCTCCCACGGCAGCGCACGCATTGTTCGGCGTGGGTACGACGACGCCCTCTACACAAGGCTGACAGGCCAAGCTTTCGAGCTCTGGCAAGAGCTCGAGTCCGAGTCGGGCGCGCAGCTCCTGCGGATGCTCGGCGGGCTCGAGTACGGCGACAGCCGCAACGTCGCGGGGGTTGCTCAGCACCTGGCCAGGGCTGGTGCGCCCCACGAGATGCTCTCCGCTCACGAGGCAGGACAACGCTGGCCGGGTATGCGGTTTGAGGGCACGGTGTTGTTTCACCCGCAGGCAGGGACAGTCGATGCCGCGCTTGCGGTCGAAGCATTCCTTGCCGCTGCCGGCAGGCACGCTGCGCACGTGCGAAGTGAGGCTGAGGTGGCCCGCGTGATCCCGGGGGAGGAGCAGACCGAGCTCGAGTTCGCCAGCGGGGAGCGGGTCGCTGCGAAGTCTGTCGTCGTCGCGGCCGGAGCTTGGACCGCAAGGCTGCTGGGCGAGTTGGACTCGCTGCCGCGCCTGGCAGTGACCCAGCAGCAGATCTTCCACTTCCCGCGGCTGGATCCACATGCTGACCCGTGGCCGAGTGTGATCCACGAGGCCGCCGAGTCGATCTACCACCTCGCCGGTGGACGGGACGGAGGCCCTGGCGACGATCGCAAGATCGCCGAACACCGCCACGGCACGCCAACGACGGCCGCGGAACGCAGCGGCGCAGTAGATCCGGCGTCACGAGCGCGGATGGTGGACTACGTCAGGCGCTGGCTGCCCGGGCTTGATCCGCGCCCGCGCAGCGAGGCGACCTGCCTCTACACGACGACATCGACCGAGGACTTTGTGCTTGACAGAGTCGGATCGCTTGTCATCTGTTCGCCCTGCTCCGGTCACGGCGCGAAGTTCGCGCCGCTGATCGGCGAGCTCGCGGCCGACCTCGTGACTTCGCCCGGGAGCGCCGAGATCCCCGAGCGCTTCAGGCTCGCCTCACACGCCAGCGCGAGCTGAGCCTGGGTGGGCCGGTATCCTGCCCCGTCGTGACCCGGAGCTTGTGGGCGACGACCGCGGAGCAACTGCTGTATCGCACTTCATCGGCAGACCCGACGCCGGGCGGTGGCGCGATCGCTGCCGTGACGGCCGCGTTCGGACTTGGCTTGGTGCAAATGGCGATCACGATCTCGGCCGCGGACGCCCCAGCAGATGACGTGACGCAGCTCGGCGCCGCGCATAGCCGCGCTCGCGAGCTTCAGGCCGCCGCCGTCGAGGCTGCGGATCGGGATGTCGCCGAGTTTGATGCGCTGATGGCTGCCTACCGAATGCCGCGGGCCAACGACGACGAGCGGTCTGCACGGAGCCGCGCCATCGACGAGGCAACGGTCACCGCCACCAACGGACCGCTCAGCCTCGCCGAGGCAGCGATCGTTGGGACGGAACTCGCAGACCAGGTCGAGCCGCTCGTCAAGAGCACCATCGTCAGCGACGTTCAAGCCGGTCGTGACCTGCTGCGCGGTGCTGTACTGGCAGCGTTGCGGACCGCCGACATCAATCTTCTTGGACTCGAGGCACACGGGCACCCCGAGGCGGCCGGCCTGCGCCAACGCCGGAACGCGGTACACCGTGCCGTGATCACCGCTCAGGAGCGTTAGTGCCGGCACGGGTGATCGACGCTGCCGATGTTGCTGTGCCATTCCGCGCCGAAACGCGTGCGAGGGTTGCCAGGCTGGGGCGGCAGCTGCGGGTCGTAGGGCTGCTGAGTCAATCCGATGGGCCGGCATACACATACGCCCAGTACGCCCGGCGCGGCGCTGAAGATGCTGGGATCACGATGGACCTTTGGCAGCTGAGTGGCGACCGGGCGGCCGCCGCGATCCGTGAGGCGAACGCCGATCCGGCCGTGGACGGCATCTTCCTGTATTACCCCCTGGCGGATCCGGTCGAGGATCGCTGGCTGCGGGAACTCGTCGATCCGCGTAAGGACGTCGAGGGCATGCACAGCTTCTGGAGTCGGCTGCTCTACGAGAACCGCCGTTACGTGGACGACAACGGTTCGCTGCGAGCGATCCTCCCATGTACCCCTCTGGGGATCCTGAAGCTCCTCGACGCAGCCGGGCTGAGAGCCCGCGGACGCGGCGATAAGGCCCCGCTCGAGGGCGTGGTTGCGTGCGTGATCAATCGCAGCGAGATCGTCGGTAGACCGCTGTCCGCGATGCTCGCGAACGATGGCGCAACTGTGTATTCGCTCGACCTGACCGGCTCGCTCGTGTTTGAGCCGGCGATCGGGCGCCACGCGCACGCGGTACGCGACTCAGACAGCGACCGCGCCGCAGCACTGCGCGAGGCCGACGTGGTGATCACGGGAGTGCCATCGCGGGATTTTCCGCTGGTGACGGGCGACGAGATCAAACCGGGGGCGATCTGTGTGAACTTCTCGGAGTTCCGCAACTTCGACGACTCCGTGCTCGACGTGGCGTCGGCGTTCGTGCCGCGCGTCGGGCCGATGACCGTGGCGATGGCGACGCGCAACCTCGTGCGTCTCAGCGCCTTGCGCTGAACCCCGCAGGTGCTCCGCGCTCGGCTGTTCCCGGCGCAGTGTCCGGGCAAAAAAATAGCGGCCCGGGGGCGACGATGTTGCCTGCTCTCGTACGTAGCCTGCGCACGAACTAAGACTCGTCAGTCGCCTTTGGGAGCCGCTTCGCTTTGGCTTTC
>Ga0302314_10007234_pt1 | contig 19956 bp, 15 predicted proteins | sample III_Palsa_N2_3_FD_200533 | JGI IMG/M metagenome (GOLD analysis project Ga0302314, IMG submission 200533) | Peat permafrost microbial communities from Stordalen Mire near Abisko, Sweden - III_Palsa_N2_3 | ecosystem: Environmental > Terrestrial > Soil > Palsa > Peat permafrost | place: Sweden... | reverse complement strand
ACCAGCTCGACAGATATTCATAGACATTGACGTCGTCGCCGCCGGTGCAGGTGTATTCCTGGCCCAGCATGTCGATTGCGAAGTCGAGCGGCTTGCCCTGGTGATGGCTGTAGGAAATCACCACGTCGCGCGGATCGCGGACGATATAGATGGCGCCGGCCGTGACGCCCATGGTCACCAGCGGCACGCCCTCGTCCTGGATCAGGGCATTGTGGGTCTTCACGAACAGGCTGTCGGGCGAGGTCGTCGTCAGATAGCGATGCACCAAGGGCCGCATGCGCCGGACGTCGGCCAGCGAATATTCGGAGCCGGGCCGGGGATCGAACTGCTTGAACCAGCGGGTCTGGGCTTCGCCGAGCGTGAAGTCGGTCAGCGTGTTGATGTCGTAGGATTCGGTCGGATTGCGCAACAGATTGTGCAGGAACGAGCGCATCCAGGTGTTCCCGGACTTCGGGAAGGATGCGAGCCAGATGATACCGCCCATGAGACCCGACGAACTCCGCTTTAAAAACGAAAAAGGGGAGAGCGGCTAACCGCTCTCCCCCAGTCTCTAGGATACTCGAACCGACTAGAAGCGGAGCGAGGTCTCGAAGATGAGCGCGGTGGAGTTGGCGCTCTTCGCGTAGATATTCTGGACGCCCGTCGACAGCGGCACGTAAGCGCCGTTGGCGTCGTAGATGGCTTCCTGCAGCATGCCGACCAAAGCGACGCCCGGTCCGACGGTGTAGGTGCCGCCGATTTCGATTTCGTCGTTGATCGCGGCACGCTTCACGTTCGCGTCGCCGGTGATGCCTTCGAAGTAGCCACGCGACCATTCCGCACCGAACCGGATCGCGCCGACGGTGTAGGACAGGTTGACGTCGACCTGGTTGTTGATCATTTCGTTGGTCCGGACAACGAAAGCGGTCGCTGCGCCGGCTGCATTGAAGGCAGTCGCCTGGCCCACGCCACCGCCAGCAACAACGCCGCCGGGGATTGCCTGGGTACGTTCCCAATCGCTACCGAGTTCCCACGGGCCGTAGTCGACCTGGAAGCCGGCGTTGAAGACCTGCGGATCGGCGTTCTGCGTGCCGCCGCCGGTGAGGATGTTGCAATTCGCGGCGCCGGCAGCGGTGCCGAGAGCGACGGTGACGTTCGAGCTGACGCCGCACTTGCGGCTGGCAGTCGAGTAAGCAGCCGTACCGATCGCCTTGACCGGGCCGACGGTGCCGGTCCACTGCAGCGAGGTCGAGATGTAGTTATAGGCCGACTGGTTGTTCTGGTAGCTGGGCGTCAGGCCGTTGACGATACGATCGGTCAGGCCGCTGTTGTCGCCGTCGTTGCCGGGACCATAGGTGTGGCCGCCGGCCTTATCGGGCGCGAAGCTGAGGCCGAGCTGGAAGCCGGCAACCGTCGGGCTGAAGTACACGGCCTTCGTCGCACGGCTATCGAGGTTGAAGGTCGTGAAGTTGTAGACCGGCAGGTTCAGCCACTGCAGAGCGCCCGAGTTGGCGCCCAAGTTGCCGTCGCCGTTCGCAGCACCGGCGTTGTTGCCGGTCGCCACGTTGCGGCGCACGTCGCTGTCGTCGCCGAGGCGGAATTCACCCCAGACAGCGGCATTCTTCAAGTACAGATAGCTGTCCTTGATGACCGTGTTGTTCGACGACTGATAGCCGTTGACGGTGCTGGTGGTGCCGAACGGCGCGCTGAATGCGTTCAAACGCGTCCAGACACCGGCGGTGATGCCGTTCGAGAACGTGGTCGAGCCGATGAAGCGGATCAGGAAATATTCCTGGGCGCTGATCGGTTCGCGCTTGTAGGCCACGTCGCCCGGGCTGTCGGGCTGCTGAACGAACGCGCCGACACCGGCGTAGTACTGGCCGCCGATCTTGAATTGGACCGGCGTATCCGTCGTCGCGGTCTGAGCGAGCGCGCCGTTAGAGAACAGGCCAGCCGCGACAAGCGCGGACGTGCCCAACAATAGCTTCTTCATGATTCCCCTCCAGAAGTTCCTACTATCGCGCACCCGATCGGTAGTGGGTTGATCGGGTGGCCGCGGCGGGTCCCCATGCGAGCCGCGGTCGATTCTTTCGCAATCCCAAGCTGGAAGGTACGGAATGCTATCGTTGGGTCAAGAAAGACGACGATTTGACGCGGGCATTTCCAAACACTGTTGCCTAGACAGCACAATTGGGTCCGAGGGGCTGGACGCAGCCGTGCACCGCTTTGAGCGCTTGCGCCGCTTTGAAGCCGCGCAGGAACATGCTAGGAACCGAGCGCGAAAGAATCTGAAGCCCCGCCCGCGACTTTAAACCGGGTACCCGAGCCATCGACAGGTCGGGGCGTTCGAGGAGTCCCATGGTCAACCGTTTCCGTGCCACCACCCTAGCCTTCGGCATTGCCACAGCCACGATCCTCGCCGGTTGCGGCGGCGTCACGCCGGCCGACAGCACCTATCGTGCGAACGATCCGAAGGATGTCGACGAGGCCGAGACTTCCAATTCCTTGTTCGGCGCCGGCGGCCTGACCGGCCTGTTCGGCGGCGGATCCAAGAAGGATGCGGCCGGCGCGCAGGGCATCGGCGTCAATACCTTCCTGTGGCGCGCGACGCTCGACACGGTCTCGTTCATGCCGCTCGCCTCGGCCGATCCGTTCGGCGGCGTCATCATCACCGACTGGTATACGCCGCCGGAGACCCCGAACGAGCGCTTCAAGCTGAACGTCTATATCCTGGACCGCCAGCTGCGCGCCGACGGCATCAGGGCGACCGTGTTCCGCCAGACCCACGCGGCCGACGGCCGGTGGATCGACGCGGCGGTCGATCCGAAGACCGCGTCGGATCTCGAGAATGCGATCCTTACCCGCGCCCGCCAGCTCCGGGTCAATACGGCGCAGCAGTCGTCGTAGGAAGACGGGCCGCCTGCTCTCTATATAGAGCATGGCAGCCCTCCCAAGTTTGGATCAACGCCGGCACTTGAGGTCCGGAAGGCCTGATCCCTAGGCGTCCGCCGGGGATGGCCGTTCCGGGCCGACCGTCGTCAGGTCAAGGTGGATGAGTATGGATCGGTATAATTTTCACGAGGCCGAGCGCCATTGGCAGTCGGTCTGGCGCGAGCGTGGCAGCTTCGCCGCCAAGACCGATCCCAGCCGCCCGAAATATTACGTGCTGGAGATGTTCCCGTATCCGTCGGGCAAGCTCCATGTCGGCCATGTCCGCAACTACACGATGGGCGACGTCGTCAGCCGCTTCAAGCGCGCGCGTGGCTTCAACGTGCTGCACCCGATGGGCTGGGACGCGTTCGGCCTGCCGGCGGAAAACGCCGCCATCGCCGGCGGCATCCATCCGGGCAAATGGACCTACGAGAATATCGCAACCATGGGCGCCCAGCTGAAGCTGATCGGCCTCGCCTATGATTGGGACCGCGAGATCGCGACCTGCCATCCGGAATATTACCGGCACGAACAGAAGATGTTCCTCGATTTCCTGGCGAAAGGCTTGGCCTACCGCAAGGAATCCTGGGTCAATTGGGACCCGGTCGAACATACCGTGCTGGCGAACGAACAGGTCATCGACGGCCGCGGCTGGCGCTCGAACGCGCTCGTCGAAAAGCGGCTCTTGTCGCAATGGTTCCTGAAGATCACCGATTTCGCCGACGAACTGCTGGACGGTATCGAGACGCTGGACCGTTGGCCCGACCGGGTCCGGGTCATGCAGTCGAACTGGATCGGCCGGTCCGAGGGCGCGCGCGTGCAGTTTTCGCTGCAGGGCAGCGGCTTCGACGGCGACAAGCTGGAGATCTTCACGACCCGGCCGGACACCTTGTTCGGCGCCAGCTTCTGCGCCATCTCGGCCAATCATCCGATTGCCCAGAAGCTGGCGGCGGAAGATCCGGCCATGGCCGAGTTCAATGCCGAATGCAACCGCATGGGCACCTCGGAAGTCGCGATCGAGACGGCCGAGAAGCTGGGCTACAAGACCCGCCTCAGCGTCGCCCATCCGTTTCTGGCCGGCGTCAGCCTGCCGGTCTATATCGCGAATTTCGTGCTGATGGAGTATGGGACCGGCGCCATCTTCGGCTGCCCGGCCCATGACCAGCGCGATCTGGATTTCGCCCGCAAATACGGTCTGACGGTGCGGGCCGTGGTGCGGCCGGCCGATGGCCCGACGCCCGAGATCGGCACCGAGGCGCTCAGCTTGAGCGACGGCATCGTCGTCAATTCCGACTTCCTCGACGGGCTGACCGTGCCCGAGGCCAAGCGCGCCGTGATCGATCGGCTGGAGCAGATGGCCGCCGGCAAGGGCACGATTCAATATCGCCTGCGCGATTGGGGCGTGTCGCGCCAGCGCTATTGGGGCTGCCCGATCCCGATCATCCATTGCGAGACCTGCGGCATCGTGCCGGTGCCGGCCAAGGACTTGCCGGTCAAGTTGCCCGACGACGTCAGCTTCGACCAGCCCGGCAATCCGCTCGACCGCCATCCGACCTGGAAGCATGTCAATTGCCCGACCTGCGGCGGCCAGGCCCGGCGCGAGACCGACACGTTCGACACGTTCTTCGAATCCTCCTGGTATTTCGCCCGCTTCTGCTCGCCCCGGTCCGACCAGGCGTTCGACCGGGCCGACGTCGATTACTGGCTGCCGGTCGACCAGTATATCGGCGGCATCGAGCATGCGATCCTGCATCTGCTCTATTCGCGCTTCTTCGTCCGCGCGCTCAGGGCGTGCGGCTATCTGGAGCTGGCCGAGCCGTTCGCGGGCCTGTTCACCCAGGGCATGGTCTGTCACCAGACCTACCAGGACGCGGCCGGCAACTGGCTCTATCCGGAGCAGGTCACGGTCGGCGAGGACGGCGTCGCCACCTCCAACGGCCAGCCGGTCACGGTCGGCCGCCTGGAGAAGATGTCGAAGTCGAAGAAAAACCTGGTCGGTCTGGACGAGATCGTGTCGAGCTATGGCGCCGATACCGCCCGCCTGTTCCTTCTGTCCGACAGCCCGCCCGAGCGCGATCTGGAATGGACCGAGGCCGGCGTCGAGGGCACCTGGCGCTACGTCAACCGGCTGTTCCGGCTGATCTACGAGCATCAGGGCCGGCTGGCGCCGATCGGAACGATCACGGCCGACACGGGCGAGACCCGCCGCCTGGTCCACAAGACCGTGGCGGCGGTGACCGAGGATCTGGAGCAGTTCCGCTTCAACCGCGGCGTCGCCCGCCTGCGCGAGCTGTCGAACCATCTGGAGACCGTCGCCGGCACGGTCGATGGTGCGGTGCTGCGCGAGGCGCTGGAGACGTTCACGGTCCTGGTCGGGCCGATGATGCCGCATCTGGCCGAGGAACTGTGGCGCCTGATGGGCCATGACGGGCTGCTGGTCGACACGGCCTGGCCTGTGGCCGACCCGGACCTGGTGCGCGACGACACGGTCAAGCTCGCGGTCCAGGTCAACGGCAAGCTGCGCGCGACGATCGACCTGCCGCGCGATGTCGATCAGGAGCAGGCCCGGGTTGCGGCACTCGCGATGCCCGAGGTACAACGGATGCTGGAAGGTAAGCCGGTCCGCAAGGTCGTCGTCGTCCCGAACAGGGTGATCAATGTCGTGGCGTAACCGCCTCCTCGTCCTCATCGGAACCGGCCTGCTGGGCGCGAGCCTGGCGGGCTGCGGTTTTCATCCGCTTTATGCCGACCATGGCGGCAACGGGCTCGATCCGGCGCTGGCTTCGGTTCAGGTCGCACAGATCCACGATCGCCTGGGCCAGGTGCTGACCAACCAGCTGCGCGACGGCTTCAACCCAAGCTCGGGCGGGGTCGCCGCGCGCTATCAGCTCGAAGTGGCGCTGACCACTTCGCAGTATGATTCGGCCCTGCGCTCCGACGGCACCGCCAGCCATACCACTATCCGCATCGTCGCCAACTACGTGCTGCGCAGTCTGGCCGACAAAAAGCCGGTGGTGACGGGCAAGGTCCAGTCCGACAACGGCCTGGACGTGCTCGACAACCAATATGCCAACACGATCGGCGTGCAGACCGAAGAGCTGCGCGCCGTGCGCGATGTCGGCGATCAGATCCACGAGAAGGTCGCGATCTATCTGCGTCAGACCGCTGCCAAGCCGTAAGGCTGGGTCATGAAGCTCGCCGGCGCCCAGCTCGCCAATTTCCTGAAGCGGCCGGACGAGGCCGTCACCGTCGCCCTGGTCTACGGGCCCGACGAGGGCCTGGTGCGCGAGCGCGCCGATCTGCTGGTCAAGGCCGTGCTGGGCGACGCCGGCGACGATCCGTTCCGGCTGGCGCTGCTGACCGCCGACACCATCCGCAAAGATCCCGCCAGCCTGGCCGACGAGGCGCAGGCCATGAGCCTGATGGGCGGCCGCCGGGTCGTGCGCGTGCGCGACGCGGCCGACGGCATCTCGGCCTCGCTGAAGCATGTGCTGGAGAGCGCCCGCAGCGGCGACGCGCTGCTGGTGCTCGAAGCCGGCGATCTCGGCAAATCCTCGTCGCTGCGCAAGCTGTGCGAGGCCGACGCCAAGGCGGCCGTGATCCCGTGCTACGCCGATGGCCCGCGCGAGGTCGCGAGCCTGATCCGCGAGACGCTGCAGGCCCAGCGCATCGCGATCGACGATGACACGGTCGAATATCTGGTCGGCAACCTGGGCAGCGACCGCGCCGTCAGCCGCCAGGAGCTGGAAAAGCTGGTGCTCTATGCCGGCGCCGGCGGCAGGATCGAACTGGCGGACGCGGTCGCCTCGGTCGGCGATTCCAGTGCGCTCGAATTGGAAGACGTCATCTATGACGCGATGGACGGCCGGACCGCCACGATCGACGGCGCCCTCTCCCGCCTGTTTCTCGAGGGCCAGGCGCCGGTCTCGATCGTGCGCGCGGTCATGCGCCATGCCCAGCGGCTGCATTTCTGCGCGGCCCAGGTCGCCGGCGGCCAGCCGCTCGATCTGGCGGTGCGGAGCCTGAGGCCGCCGATCTTCTTTAAATATACCGACCGCTTCCGCCGTCAGGCCGAACAATGGCCGGCGGAACGCTGTGAACGGCTGTTGAAGCGGCTGACCCAGGCCGAGCTGGATCTGAAGCGGACCGGCTATCCCGACGAGACCCTGTGCCGGCACCTGCTGATCCATATCTCCAGGATTGGGCCTATTCGGCGCTAGTCAACTATGCCGTGAATTGGAGACCGGCCAGTATTTATTGGCCGCCTCCTGATTTTTTACCGCGAATTAAGTCTCCAGCGCCCAGTCTACCCAATCCCCGTCGCACTGCGGCGATGGGATTATTTTCACTTACAAGAAAATTCTGGGCGGAGACTCATCATGACTTGGCTCGATCGCTTGACCATCCGTTTGAAACTGATCCTTTTGACCGGCCTGGCAATCGTCGTGGCGACGGTCTTGGTTGCGATCAATGCCTATGACACGCGCGATCGGATGATCGAGGACCGCAAGGGCGAGATCCGCTCGATCGTGGAATCGACCCATGGCGTCGCCCTAAAGCTCGAGGCGGAGGTGCAAGCGGGTCACCTCACTCACGAGGCCGCCGTCGCCTCGCTGCGCCAAACGATCGAGGCGATGCGCTATCGGCCGACCAAGGAATATGTCTTCGCCTATCAGATGGACGGCCTCAGCCTCGCCCATGGCGGCAATCCCGCCCAGGTCGGCACCAACCGCATGGAGATCAAGGATGCGAACGGCAAGCCGATCGTCGGGAATTTCGTCGATGTGCTGAAAACCGCGGACGAGGGCTTCACCACCTACATGTATCCGCGGGCGAGCGGCGGCGAGCCGCTGCCGAAAATGACGTTCGTCAAGCGCTTCGCCCCCTGGAACAGCTTTATCGGCACCGGCGTCTATACCGACGATATCGAATCCGACTTCATGAGCATGATGAGCCGGGTCGGGATCATGGCCGTGGTGCTGCTGGCCTTGCTGGCCGCCGTCGCCTTCGTGATTTCGCGCGACATCTCCGGTTCGATCACCCGCCTGCAACACAAGATGGGGGCGCTCGCCGCCGGCGATCTTACGATCGTGATCGACGAGACCGCGCGCGGCGACGAGATCGGCCGCATGGCCGACGCGGTTCAGGTCTTCAAAGAACATGCCCTGGAGATCGACCGGCTGCAGCGGGCGCAGGAGGAGAGCGAGCGTCAGGCGGCGGAGCGCCGTCGGGATGAGACCCTGCGGCTGGCCGGTGCGTTCGAACGGACCGTCGGCGGCATCGTCGACGCCGTGGGCCAGGCCGCCGGCGAGATGCAGCGCGAGGCCCAGAGCCTGTCCGGCAGCGCCCAGGCGGCGAGCCGCGAGGCCCGCGACATCGCCACCGGCGCCAGCGAGGCGGAAGGCAACGTCCAGACGGTCGCGGCCGCGGCCGAGCAGCTCTCGGCCTCGATCGCCGAGATCGGCCGCCAGGTCGGCCAGAGCGCCTCGATCGCCAGCAAGGCGGTGACCACGACCGCGCTGACCGACCAGCGCGTCAGCGCGCTTGCCGGCGCCGCCCAGCGCATCGGCGAGGTGGTCGGCCTGATCCAGGCCATCGCCAGCCAGACCAATCTCCTGGCGCTCAACGCCACGATCGAGGCCGCGCGCGCCGGCGAAGCCGGCAAGGGCTTCGCCGTCGTGGCGTCCGAGGTCAAGAGCCTGGCCAACCAGACCGCCCAAGCGACCGACGATATCCGTCAACAGGTCGAGGCGATCCAGGGCTCGACGGCGGAAGTCGTGGTTTCCATCCGCGACATCGCCGAAACGATCCGGGAAATGAATGAAATCGGCGGCGCCATCGCCGCCGCGATCAACGAGCAGAGCGGCGCCACGCGCGATATCTCCGCCAACGTCCAGGAGGCGGCGCGCCATACCTCCTCGGTGTCCGAAGGCGTCGGCGCTGTCACCGAAACCTCCGAACGCGTCGGCGGTGCGGCCGGCCGCGTGCTGGATTCGGCGCAGGGCCTGACCCAGCAGTCCGAAGCGCTGAAGCGCCAGGTCTCGCAGTTCCTGGAGACGATCCGCGCGGCGTGAAGCGCCGACTAACGCAGTCGCTTCAACAGATGATCGAGCTGATCCAGCGTCCGGTAGGAAATCACCACGTCGCCGCCGGAGCCCTGGGTCTTGATCTTGACCGCCAATCCCAGCGAGCCGGTCAGCTCACGCTCCAGCGCCAACGTGTCGGCGTCGGGCTCCTCGCCAGCGGGCGCTGATTTTCCGGGCTTGGCACGGCCCTTTTGCACTAAGGCTTCGACTTGGCGCACGTTCAGGCCGCGCTCGACGATCTCGTCGGCCAGCACCTCGGCCCGTTCGACGCCCAGCAAGGCGCGCGCATGGCCGGCGCTGAGCTTGCCCTCGGACAGCAGCCCCCTCACCTTTTCGCCCAGACCCAGCAGTCGCATGGTGTTGGCGACATGGCTGCGGCTCTTGCCGACGGCCTTCGCCAATTCGTCCTGGGTATGGCCGAATTCCTCGGTCAGGCGGGCATAGGCCTCCGCCTCCTCAAGGGCGTTAAGATCTTCGCGCTGCAGGTTCTCGACCAGCGCGATTTCGAGCGTTTCGCGGTCGGTCAGATCGCGCACGATCACCGGCACGTCGTGCAGTTGCGCCTTCTGCGCCGCGCGCCAGCGACGCTCGCCGGCGATCAGCTCATAGGCGTTCTGGATCGACGGATGCACGCGCACCAGCAGCGGCGACAGGATGCCCTTGTCGCGGATCGACTCGACCAGGCCGGCCAGCTTCTCGTCGTCGAACACCCGGCGCGGCTGATAGCGGCCGGGATGGATCTGGCCGATGGCGATGGTGCGCGACGGCTTGCGCGCGGCTTCCGCATCGGATTCGGACTCTTCACCGAACAGGGCCGACAGGCCACGGCCCAGTTTGCGTGGCTTGCTCTCTTCCGCCATGGCGCGGGCCCTCGTCTCAAACTCGCTCAATGTGCGTAGTCCTGTTCGCGATACAGCACTTCGCTGGCGAGGTGGATGTAAGCCTGCGAGCCGGCACAGCGCCAATCATACAGCAGCACGGGCTTGCCATGGCTTGGCGCCTCGGAAATGCGGACATTGCGCGGGATGGTCGTGTTGTACACCTTCTCGCCGAAATAGCCGCGCACGTCGGACGCCACCAGGTCGCACAGGTTGTTGCGCTTGTCGAACATGGTCAGCACCACGCCCTGCAGGTCGAGCGACGGGTTCAAGGACTTCTTGACCCGATCGATCGTGCGCACCAGATGGCTGAGGCCCTCCAGCGCATAGAACTCGCATTGCAGCGGCACCAGCACCGCATTGGCCGCGACCATGCCGTTCAAGGTCAGCAGGCCCAGCGATGGCGGGCAGTCGACCAGCACATAGTCATAGACGACCTTCAGGCTGTCGATCGCGTCCTTCAGCCGATATTCACGGCGGTCGCCCATGACCAGTTCGATCTCGGCGCCGGCCAGCTCGACCGAGGCCGGCACCAGCTGCAGGCCCGGGACCGAGGTCGCGACCAAAGCCGCGCCGATCTCTTCCATGCCCATCAGCACTTCGTAGGTGGTGATGACGCGCTGCTTCTGGCTGACGCCCAGCCCGGTCGAGGCGTTGCCCTGCGGATCGAGATCGATCAGCAGCACGCGCTTTTCGGCGGCGGCGAGCGCCGTCGCCAGATTGATCGCGGTCGTGGTCTTGCCGACCCCGCCCTTCTGGTTCACCACGGCGAACACGCGCGGGGTCTTTGCTTTGGTCTTGCCAGCACCGGCGATGCCGATCGCCTCGCTACTAACGCTCACGGGCCGGAGACTCCACTTCAAGGATCGTACCAGAGGGATCGGAACGGCTCGGCCGTTCCGTAACCACCATGTGCCAGGTTTTCCGGGCTTCGGTCAATTCATCGGCCTGACGCGCGCCTTTGAGAAATACGCACTTGCCACCCGGTTTCAGGAAACGAACTGCATGGTCCAGCAATTGGGCGAGCGGCGCAAGCGCCCGTGCAGTCACGATATCCGCTTCGATCGCCGGTACCGCCTCGATCCGCTTGTTATGAATCGTGACGGCGGTGCCGGTCACCCGTGCCGCCTCATGCAGAAACGCGCATTTGCGCGCATCGGATTCGATCAGATGCACCTGCGGTCCGCCCAAGATGGCGAGGATCAGGCCGGGCAGCCCTGCCCCGCTGCCGAGATCGACCAAAGTGCCGGCACCCGCGATCTGGCCGTGGATCTGGGCCGAGTCGAGAATATGCCGGCGCCAGACGTCAGGCAGCGTCGCGGGCCCGACCAGATTGATCTTGGCGTTCCATTTGGTCAGCAGCGCCACATAGGCAACCAGCCGCGCCTGTGTTTCACGTGAAACATCGACGAGTTCGGCGAAGCCGGCCGGCGTCAGCGGCGCGCTCATGAGGCCACGTCCTCGGCGACCGATGTTTCACGTGAAACATCGCTAGCAGTGTTTAGACCGATCATGCTTTCAGGCCGAAAGCCGAAGCTTGCCGCGGCGGACATGCTTCAGCAGCGCCATCAGGGCGGCCGGTGTCACGCCCGGGATGCGGCCCGCCGCACCCAACGTGGCCGGGCGCGCCAGTGCCAGCTTCTGCCGCACCTCGTTCGACAGACTGCCGACATCGGCATAGTCGAGCTCGGCCGGCAGCTCCAATTGTTCGTCGCGCCGGAACGCCGCGATGTCACTCTGTTGTCGCGTGATATAGGCGGCATAGCGGCAATCGATTTCGATCTGCTCAGCCACATCCGGGCGCAGCGACGCCAGCGTCGGCCAGACCGCGGCCAGGCGCTTCAGGTCCATCTCGGGATGGGCCAGCAGCTGGGCCACCGATCGGATCTGACCGTCGGCATTGACGGCGATGCCGTGACGCTGCAGCGCCGGCGGCGTCATCGCCAAGCCATCGACCAGGCTGCGCGCCTCGGCCAGGGCCGCGCGCTTCGCTTCCCAATGGGCGCGGCGATCGGAACCGATGCAGCCGGCGGTCAAGCCGAGGTCGGTCAGGCGACGGTCGGCATTGTCCGAGCGCTGCAGCAGCCGATATTCGGCGCGCGAGGTGAACATGCGATAGGGCTCGCTGGTGCCGCGCCCAATCAGGTCGTCGATCATCACGCCGATGAAGGCGTCGGCCCGATCGAGCGTGAAGCCGGCCGAACCGCCCGCCGCGAGCGCCGCATTCAGGCCGGCAACCAAGCCCTGCCCGGCTGCCTCTTCGTAGCCCGTCGTGCCGTTGATCTGGCCGGCCAGATAGAGGCCGGGGATGCGCCGGGTCTCCAGGGTCGCCGACAGCTCGCGCGGATCGACGAAATCATATTCGATCGCATAGCCGGGGCGGATCATCACGGCCTGCTCCAGGCCGGGGATGGTCTTCAGCATGGCCAGCTGCACGTCTTCCGGCAGCGAGGTCGAGATGCCGTTCGGATAGACCGTGTGGTCGTCCAGCCCTTCCGGCTCCAGGAAGATCTGGTGGCGCTCGCGGGCGCCGAACCGCACGACCTTGTCCTCGATCGACGGGCAATAGCGCGGGCCGGTGCCCTCGATCTGGCCGGAATAGACCGGCGCCTGATCCAGATTGGCGCGGATGATGTCGTGAGTGGCCGTGGTCGTGCCGGTGATGTGGCAGGCGATCTGCGGCGTCGTGATCTTTTCGGTCAGAAACGAGAACGGCTCCGGCGGGTCGTCGCCCGGCTGCGCCTCCAGGCTGTTCCAGGCGATGGTGCGGCCATCGAGCCGTGCCGGCGTGCCGGTCTTGAGCCGACCCAGCGCAAAGCCGGCGCGGGCGAGCGTCTGGCTCAAGCCGATCGACGGGGCCTCGCCGACCCGGCCGGCCGGGATCTTCTTCGGGCCGATATGGATCAGGCCGCGCAGGAACGTGCCGGTGGTCAGCACGACACGGCCGGTGGCGATGGTACGCCCATCGCCCAGCACCACGCCGGCGACCCGGCCGGCCGCGTCCAGGCTCAGGTCTTCGACTGCGCCCTCGATCACCGTGAGCGTGGCGTATTCGGCCAGCAGCGCGGTCACGGCCTGGCGATAGAGCTTGCGGTCGGCCTGGGCGCGTGGCCCCCGCACCGCGGGTCCTTTGGACGCATTCAGCATACGGAACTGGATGCCGGCCTGGTCGATCGCCCGGCCCATGACGCCGTCGAGCGCATCGATCTCGCGGACGATATGGCCCTTGCCCAACCCACCGATCGCCGGATTGCACGACATCTCGCCGATGGTCGCGCGTTGATGGGTGACGAGCGCCGTGCGGGCGCCCAGACGCGCGGAGGCGGCCGCGGCCTCGCAGCCGGCATGGCCGCCGCCCACGATGACGACGTCAAATTTATCGGATGAATTCATAGCGGCCGGACATTACGCCGAGCGGCCGCCGCTCGTCAAAGCCGTTACTTGCCGATGCAGAAATCTCTGAAGATCACATCGAGCAGATCTTCGACATCGACGTGGCCCGTGATCCGGCCGAGCGCGCGCACGGCCAGGCGCAGATCCTCCGCCACCAAGGCCGGATCGGTGCCGGCGACCGAGCGCGCCAGGCAGTCGACGCATTCCTCCAGCGCCTGGCGATGGCGCTCCCGCGTCACGATCGGTGCATCGCCGCCCAGCATCCCCTCGGCGCGCGCCGCCAGCACCTCGATCAAAGCCCCCAGCCCAGCCCCGGTCGTGGCCGATACCGCCAATCCCGAGGTCGGCGGCTGGGCCTGGTCCAGCTTGTTCCAGACCAGCAAGGTCGCATCGTCGCCCGCCACGGCGAACGCGTTGAGGCTCTCCGGCGCCCCGGCATCGAGCACCAGCAGCCGCAGATCCGCCGCCTCGGCCCGGGCCTTGGCGCGGCGGATGCCCTCGGCCTCGATCGGATCGGTGCTGGCGCGGATGCCGGCGGTGTCAGCCAGGATGACCGGATAGCCGCCCAGATCCAGATGCACTTCGATCACGTCGCGGGTCGTGCCTGCCTGGGCCGACACGATCGCGGCATCGCGGCCGGCGAGCGCGTTCATCAGGCTGGATTTGCCGGAATTGGGCGGCCCGATCAGGGCGACGGACAGGCCATCGCGCAGGATTTCCCCACGCCGTCCATCGGCGAGCCGGGCCGCAATCTCTTGGCTCAGGCTCTGGGCGACCAGCCGGGCCGGTCCCAGCAGATCGTCGGGCAGATCTTCGTCGGGAAAATCGATCGCCGCTTCGACATGGGCGAGCGTCCGGGTCAACCTCAAGGCCCAGCCCTCAGCGATGCGGGCAAAGCCGCCGGCCATCTGGCTCAGGGCCTGGCGCCGCTGGGCTGCAGTTTCGGCCTCGATCAGGTCGCCCAGCCCTTCGACCTGGGTCAGATCGAGCTTGCCGTTGAGGAACGCGCGCCGGCTGAATTCGCCGGCTTCGGCCATCCGGCAATCATCGATGCGGCCCAGTGCCATCAACAGGGCCGCGACCACGGCCGGCCCGCCGTGCACGTGAAACTCGGCGACATCCTCGCCGGTAAAGCTGGCCGGCCCTGGAAACCACAGCACCAGGGCCTGGTCGATCGCCTCCCCGGTCGCGGGATCGCTGAGTGCGGCAAATCGTGCCAGCCGCGGCGGCGGCAAATCGCCGGACAGCCGCTCCAGCACCGTCCCGGCGGCGGGACCGGACACCCGGACGATCGCCACGCCGGCCCGGCCGCGCGCGGTCGCAGGCGCGAAAATCGTCCGTTCCGATCCCATGGCGCCTCAGCCTTTCGGCGGGATCTGGTCGGGCGTGAGCCGCAGCCGCTCGACCGTCTCGCCCTTGATCAGGTGGCTCGCCAGGATCTCGTCGACATCCTCGCGCGTCTTGTAGCCGTACCAGATGCCCTCGGGATAGATCACCATGACCGGACCCAGCTCGCAGCGGTCGAGACAGCCGGCGCTATTGACGCGGGTCGCCGGCAGACCCAATTCCTTGACACGTACCTTCATGTAATCCCTAAGATTTTCCGATCCACCGTCGGCGCAGCAGCCGCGCTTGTGGCCCGGCGGACGGACATTGGTGCAGCAGAAAATATGGGTCTGGAAATAGGGTCGTTCGGCCGTATCCATCGTCGCTCCTGATCAGCCCACGCCGGTTCTTGGCCTGGGGTAAGAAAACCTAATAGGATGCGCCGCTTGGAACAATGGCGGTGCCAAAACCGTCTCTCGAGGTGCCATGGCAGCCAACCAGCTTGCGGCCGAAACCAGCCCCTACCTGCTGCAGCACAAGGATAATCCGGTCCATTGGCGCGCCTGGGGCGCTGAAGCCTTGGCCGAGGCCCAGAGCACGGGCAAGCCGATCCTGCTGTCGGTCGGCTATGCCGCCTGCCATTGGTGCCATGTCATGGCGTCCGAAAGCTTCGAGAATCCGACGATCGCCGGCGTGATGAACGAGCTCTATATCCCGATCAAGGTCGATCGGGAGGAGCGGCCGGACATCGACGCGATCTATCAGCAGGCCCTGGCGCTGATGGGCGAACAGGGCGGCTGGCCGCTGACCATGTTCCTGACCCCCGCCGGCGAGCCGTTCTGGGGCGGCACCTATTTCCCGCCGACCCAACGCTGGGGCCGACCCGGATTCCCGGAGGTCTTGCGCGGCGTCGCGGCGCATTATCAGCGCGAGCCGGACAAGATCGCCAAGAACGTCCAGGCGCTGGCCAACGGCCTGGCGCAGCAATCGGCCGCCCGCGCCGGCGATGGTGAGATCGCGCCGGATCTGCTGGATCAGATCGCCGAGCGCCTCGCCAAGAACGTCGATCCGGTCCATGGCGGCTTCGGCCAGGCGCCGAAATTCCCCAATCCCTCCAACCTCGAACTGCTGTGGCGCGGCTGGCGCCGGTCGGGCCTGGAGATCTGCCGCGACCGCACCCTGCTGACGCTCGACGCCATGTGCCAGGGCGGCATCTACGACCATCTGGGCGGCGGCTTCGCCCGCTATTCGACCGACGAGCAATGGCTGGCACCGCATTTCGAGAAGATGCTCTACGACAATGCCCAGCTGGTCAGCCTGCTGGTGTTGGCCTGGCAGGAAACCCGCTCGCCGCTCTATGAGGCCCGCATCGCGGAGACGATCGGCTGGGTACTGCGTGAGATGCGCGCGCCGGACGGCGGCTTTTCCTCGACCATCGATGCCGATGCCGAGCATGAGGAAGGCAAGTTCACCGTCTGGACCGAAGCCGAGATCGATCGCCTGCTCGGCGCCGATGCCGCGCTGTTCAAAGCCCATTACGATGTGACGGCGGCCGGCAATTGGGAGGGCAAGACCATCCTCAACCGCCGCGGCCGGCCGGAACTGGACCATCCGGCGATCGAGGCCGCCCTCGCCCGCGGCCGCGCCATTCTCTTCGAGGCGCGCGCACACCGGGTCCATCCGGGTTTGGACGATAAGGTGCTGTCCGATTGGAACGGCATGATGATTTCGGCCCTGGCCGAGGCCGCGCAGGCATTCGATCGGCCGGATTGGCTCGCCGCCGCCATCGAGGCCTGGGGTTTCGCCACCACCCGGATGATGCCGGCTGACGATCGGCTGCACCATTCCTGGCGCGGCGGCCGGCACCACCCCGGCACGCTCGACGATTATGCCGATATGGCGCGCGCTGGGTTGGCGCTGCACGAGGCGACCGGCGCGGCCGCCTATCTCGCCCAGGTCGAACGCTGGGTCGCCGTGCTGCAGCGGCATTTTCGCGATCCGGCCGGCGGCTTCTTCTTCACCGCCGACGATACCGAGGCGCTGATCGTCCGCACCAAGAGCGCCAACGACAATGCGGTGCCCGCCGGCAACGGCGCGCTGGTCCATGTTTTCGCCCGGCTCTGGGCACTCACAGGCGACCCGTCTTATCGCCAGATGCTTCACGACCAGATCGGCGCCTTCGCCGGCGAGATCGAGCGCAATTTCTACCCGCTCGGCACCTTCCTGAACGGGATCGATCTCGCCCTGCGCACCGTTCAGATCACGATTGTAGGAGCACGCGAGGCGAGCGATACCAAAGCCTTGCTCGCCACGGTCAACGGTGTGAGCCTGCCGAACCGGCTGATCCAGATCGTGGACGCCACCCGGACCCTGCCCACCAGCCACCCGGCCGCGGGAAAGACCCGTCTTAACGGTGCCGCCACGGCCTATGTCTGCATCGGCGAGACCTGCTCGCCGCCCCTTTCCGACCCCGCGGCGCTCGCCGTGGCGCTTTCCCAGATTTGAAACCACTCTCGCAATAGAGGCTTCCGATGAGCACCCTTACGATCGATACCGGCGATGGCGCGATGAATGCCTATTTGGCCCTGCCGACCGGCGGCACCGGCCCGGGCATTGTGCTGATCCAAGAGATCTTCGGCGTCAACCAGGTCATGCGCGATCTGGCCGACCAGCTGGCGTCACACGGCTTTGTCGTCGCCTGTCCCGACCTGTTCTGGCGTATCCAACCGGGCATCGACATCAGCGACAAGACCGAGGCCGAATGGGCCCGCGCGTTCGACCTGTTTAAAATGTTTCACGTGGAACACGGTGTCCGCGATCTCCGCGCCACACTCGCGGCCCTGCGCGCCCACCCGGCCGTCGACGGCAAGAGGGTCGGCGCCGTCGGCTATTGCCTGGGCGGCAAGCTCGCCTATCTGATGGCCGCCCGTACCGACGTCGATTGCGCCGTCGGCTACTATGGTGTCGGCTTGCAGGACATGCTGGCTGAAGCCACCCAGATCCGGAAGCCGCTGATGCTGCATATCGCGGGCGAGGATTCCTTCACCCCGCCCGAGGCGCAGGCCCAGATCCATGCCGCCCTCGACAAGCACAGCCATGTCACCATCCATGATTTCCCGTCGAACGAGCATGCTTTCGCCCGGGTCGGCGGCGCGCACTACGATGCGGCCGAAGCCTTGATCGCCAACGGCCTGACCCATGATTTCTTCAAGCGTCACCTCGGCTAGGACATCCCATGACCCACGCCATCCGCATCCATAGGCCGGGCGGGCCGGAAGCGCTCGTCTGGGACGAGATCCAGGTCGGAGCGCCCGGCCCCGGCCAGATCCGTCTGCGCCATACCGCCGTCGGCCTCAATTTCATCGACGTCTACCACCGCACCGGCCTCTATCCCCTGCCCTTGCCGCTGATCATCGGCAGCGAGGGTGCCGGCGTGGTCGAGGCGTTGGGAGCGGGCGTCACCGGCTTGGCTGTCGGCGACCGCGTCGCCTATGCCGGCTCGATCGGCGCCTATGCCGAGGCACGGCTGATCCAGGCCGACCGGGTCGTCAAGATCCCGGCCGGGATCACCGACCATCAGGCCGCGGCCATGATGCTGCAGGGCATGACCGTGCAGTACCTGATCCGTGAGGTCTATCCGGTCAAATCCGGCGATACGATCCTGATCCATGCCGCGGCCGGCGGTGTCGGCATGATCCTCTGCCAATGGGCGAAGTCGTTGGGTGCCACCGTCATCGGCACCGTCTCCAGCGACGAGAAGGCCGAACTGGCCAAGGCCCATGGCTGTGATTACCCGATCGTCTATACCCGCGAGGATTTCGCCAAGCGCGTCGGCGAGATCACCCAGGGGAAGAAATTGCCGGTGGTCTATGATTCGATCGGCAAGGACACGTTCATGCAGTCGCTCGACTGCCTACGGCCGCGCGGGTTGATGGCCATGTTCGGCCAGGCCTCGGGATCGCCGCCGCCACTGGAGATCAATGTGCTGGCGCAGAAGGGCTCGCTCTATCTGACCCGCCCGACGCTCGGCACCTTCATCGCCACAGCCGAGAGCCTGAAAAGCACGGCCGACGACCTGTTCGCCGTCGTGGCCTCCGGCAAGGTCAAGATCTCGGTCAACCAGACCTATCCGCTGAAGGACGCGGCACAAGCCCACCGCGATCTCGAAGCCCGTAAGACCACGGGCTCGACCGTCCTGATGGTCTGAACCAATAAAAACGGCGGCACATTCGATTGTGTCGCCGTTTTCATTTAATCCTGATCGATCAGATCAAGTATTCATCGCATCGAAGAACTCGGCGTTGCTCTTCGACTGCTTGAGCTTGTCGAGCAGGAACTCCATGCCATCGACGACGCCCATGGGCATGAGCACGCGGCGCAGCACCCACATCTTGCTGAGCGTGCCCTTCTCGACCAGAAGCTCTTCCTTGCGCGTGCCCGACTTGGTGATGTCGAGCGACGGGAAGGTGCGCTTGTCGGCGACCTTGCGGTCGAGCACGATTTCCGAATTGCCGGTGCCCTTGAACTCCTCGAAGATCACCTCGTCCATGCGCGAACCGGTATCGATCAGCGCGGTGGCGATGATGGTGAGCGAGCCGCCCTCCTCGATATTGCGCGCGGCACCGAAGAAGCGCTTGGGGCGCTGCAGCGCGTTGGCATCGACGCCGCCGGTCAGCACCTTGCCGGACGACGGCACGACGGTGTTGTAGGCGCGGGCGAGACGGGTGATCGAGTCCAGCAAGATGACGACGTCGCGCTTGTGCTCGACCAGGCGCTTCGCCTTCTCGATCACCATTTCGGCGACCGAGACATGGCGCGAGGCCGGTTCGTCGAAGGTCGAGCTCACGACCTCGCCCTTCACCGAGCGGGCCATGTCGGTCACTTCTTCCGGGCGCTCGTCGATCAGCAGCACGATCAGATAGACTTCCGGATGGTTCTGCGAGATCGCGTGGGCGATGTTCTGCAGCATCACGGTCTTGCCGGTACGCGGCGGCGCCACGATGATCGCGCGCTGGCCCTTGCCGAGCGGGGCGATCAGGTCGATCACCCGGGTCGTCATGTCCTTGCGCGTCGGATCGCGATTTTCCAGCGACAGCTTCTCGTCCGGATAGAGCGGCGTCAGATTGTCGAAATTGATGCGGTGGCGGACGCGGTCCGGCTCGTCGAAATTGATCGAGTTGAGCTTCAGCAGGGCGAAATAGCGCTCGCCATCCTTGGGCGCGCGGATCTGGCCCTCGACCGTGTCGCCGGTCCTGAGACCAAAGCGGCGGACCTGGCTCGGGCTGACATAGATGTCGTCCGGACCCGGCAGATAATTGGCTTCCGGCGAACGCAGGAAACCAAAGCCGTCCTGCAGAATCTCC
>Ga0302314_10007233_pt1 | contig 19957 bp, 20 predicted proteins | sample III_Palsa_N2_3_FD_200533 | JGI IMG/M metagenome (GOLD analysis project Ga0302314, IMG submission 200533) | Peat permafrost microbial communities from Stordalen Mire near Abisko, Sweden - III_Palsa_N2_3 | ecosystem: Environmental > Terrestrial > Soil > Palsa > Peat permafrost | place: Sweden... | reverse complement strand
CCGTCAGCAGCGATGGCCTGGATAACAGCCAGATTGTCGAGGCTACCGGAACGTGCACCGTCCAGATCGACCAGATGCAGCCAGCGCGCACCGGCAGCGGCATAGCGCTGCGCCAGCTCGCGTGGGTCGGCCGCATAGGTAGTCTGCTGCGCGTAGTCGCCCTGCTTCAGGCGCACTACCTGGCCACCACGCAGATCGATCGCGGGAATCACTTCAAAGATCGTCATCGAGATGCAGTCATAGCGCGAGGAAATTCTGCAGGAGCTTCGCGCCGACGGCGGCGGAACGCTCGGGGTGAAATTGCATGCCGTGGAAGTTGTCGCGGGCGATCACCGCCGAGAACGCCTCGCCGTAGTCGCTGGTGGCAAGACTCCAGTCGCCCACCGGCACCGCATAGCTGTGCACGAAATAGGCTCGATCGTCATCGCCCAGCCCGGCCAGTAACGGGTGCGACTGTTTCGCGCGCAGTTGATTCCAGCCCATGTGCGGCACGCGCAGGCCGGGGGCTTCAACGAAGCGGCGCACTGGCGCCGGGATCAGCCCGAGGCATGCGGTATCGCCCTCCTCCGAATGCGCGCACAGCAGCTGCATGCCCAGGCATACGCCAAGTACCGGCTGGGTTAGCGCACGCATCAGTTCGACCAATCCCAGCTCGCGCAGTCGTGCCATGCCGGGACCAGCCGCACCGACGCCGGGCAGGATTACCTTGTCGGCGGCACGGATCACCGCGACATCCGCGGTCAGCGCAGCATCCACGCCCAGCCGCTGCAGCGCGTAGCGCACCGAGCCGATATTGGTGCCACCCGCATCGACGAGGACCACGCTCATTACAGTGTGCCCTTGGTGCTCGGCAGCTCGCTGCCCTCGCGGCGAATCGCCTGGCGCAACGTGCGCGCGACCACCTTGAAGCAGGCTTCGACCATGTGATGCGCATTGTCGCCCTGCACGCTCAAATGCAGGTTCGCGCCCAGCGTCTCGCACAACGAACGGAAGAAATGCGGCACCAGTTCCGTTGGCACATCACCTACGCGTTCGCGTGGAAAGCTGCCTTCGAACACAAAGTACGACCGCCCGGACAGATCCAGGGCCGCGCTGGCCTGCGACTCATCCATCGGCAGAGTGAAGCCGTAACGACCGATGCCGCGTTTGTCACCCAGCGCCTGCTTCAACGCCTGACCCAGCGCCAGCGCGCAGTCCTCGATGGTGTGGTGCTCATCGATATGGGTGTCGCCGTCGCAGTTCAGCTCCAGCGCGAAACCGCCGTGCTTGCCGATCTGTTCCAGCATGTGGTCGAAGAAGCCCAGCCCGGTGTGCGCCTTCGGCTCGGCCACTTTGTCCAGATCCACGCTGACCGTGATGCGGGTTTCCTTCGTATTGCGCACCACCGTTGCCGTGCGCGGCGCATCCAGCAGCTGGTGCGCCAGCTCGTCCCAGCTCACGCCGAGCGGGCCAACGCGGAGGCCGCGCACGCCGATGTTCGCGGCGAACTGCAGATCCGTCTCGCGATCACCGACCATCGCCGAAGCCGCCCGGCTCCAGCCGTCGTCGGCAAGGTAGTGGCGCAACATGCCGATGCCCGGCTTGCGGGTGTCCTTGCCCTCATGCGCAAAACTGCGGTCGATCAGCACTTCACGGAAACGCACACCCTGCGAGGCGAGGATGCGCATCAGCAGCTCGTGGGGTCCGTTGAAGTGCGGCTCGGGGAAACTGTCCGTACCGAGGCCATCCTGGTTTGTCACCATCACCAGCTCGTAGCCAGCAGCGACGAAGCGCTGCAGCGCAGCGATCACGCCCGGCAACAAGGCCAGCTTTTCATAGCTGTCGATCTGCTGGTCGGCCGGCTCCTCGATCAGGCAACCGTCGCGATCGACGAAAAGAATCTTGCGACTCATGCGTATTCACCTGATGCCGGTTTACCGATAACACTACGGCCACTGATGACCGCCTTTTTCAACGTGCTCAAGACACGATCGTTTTCATCGGGTGTGCCGATGGTGATGCGCAGCGCGTCGCCGAGATTCGGATAGCGGCGTACATCGCGCACCACGATGCCGGCGGCGAGTAGCTGTTGATATACCGCAGCCGCATCAACGAAACGCACGGCCAGGAAATTTGCCTGTGACGGCAGCACCTCGCGCACACCGGGCAGTTGGCGCAACGCTTTCTGCATCCGCCCCCGCTGATTGCGCACGATGGCGACATGATTACGCGCATTCACCTGGCCCCAGCCGGACAACGCGATCAGCGCAGCTTCCACGCACGGCAACGGCAATGGATACGGCGGCATGATCCGTTTGAGTAGCGCGATCACCTCCGCATTCGCCAGCAAGGTTCCGATGCGCGCGCCGGCCAAGGCCCAGGCCTTGGACAAGGTGCGCAGTACGGCAAGATTGTCGTAGCGGTCGATCAGGTCAGCCACGCTGGCATCGCCAGCATCGGTGAACTCCACATAGGCTTCGTCCACCACCAGCAACGCGCGGCCGGCCAGCGCCTGCGCGAGCTGTTCGACACTCGCACGCGGTACCAGTTGGCCAGTGGGATTATTCGGGGTACAGATGAAGACCAGTTTCACCGCTGGCGTCACCGCGGCGAGTATCGCGTCGACACCCAACGTGAAATCGGCCTGCAGCGCCACTTCGATCACACCGGCATTCTGGATCCGTGCGCATACCGCATACATGCCGAAGGTCGGCGGCTGGATCAGGATCGCATCCTCACCGGCGCAGCAGAATGCACGCACCAGCAGATCGATCGCCTCGTCGCTGCCCCGTCCCACCAGCAGCTGCTCGCGACGCACACCGTAGAGCGCGGCCAGCGCCTCGACCAAAGCCGCTGGCTGCGGCTCGGGATAGCGATTGCAGCCGAGGCCATCGTCGCCGACCGGTGCCCACGCGGATTCATTCGCGTTGAGGAACACCTGGCCGCCGCTGGCTTCCATGCGCGCCGATGAATACGGCTGCATCGCGCGGATTTCCGGCCGTGCCAGATCAAGCACGCTCATGCGCGGGCCTCCAGTGCTGCCAGCCGCAGGGTCACGGCACGGCGGTGTGCTTCCAGTTGTTCGGCTGCCGCCAGCGTCGCCGTGCACGGGCCGATATTGCGCAAGCCCTCTTCACTCACTTCCTGCACCATGATCTGTTTCTGGTAGCTCGCCACCGATACGCCGCTGTAGCTGCGCGCGTAACCGTAGGTCGGCAACACGTGATTGCTGCCGCTGCAGTAATCGCCTACCGATTCAGGTGTCCATGCACCAAGGAAAATCGAGCCGGCACTGTCGATGCCATCCAGCAAGGCGCGTGGCTCGGCCACCTGCAGGATCAGGTGCTCGGGCGCGTAAAGGTTGCTCACGGCGACCGCCTGCGCCAGCGAGTCGACGGCGATCGAGCGGCTCTGAGCCAGCGCCTTCTCCGCGATGTCGCCACGCGGCAGTTCAGCACATTGCCGATCGACCTCGATCGCCACCTGGTCCAGCAGCGCCGTGGAAGGGCTCAGCAGGATCACCTGCGAGTCCGGCCCATGCTCGGCCTGCGACAACAGATCGGCGGCGACGAAGGCCGGGTTGGCTTCCGCATCGGCAATCACCAGCACCTCGGACGGGCCGGCCGGCATGTCGATCGCCGCGCCATCCGGATCGGTGGATACCTGCAGTTTTGCCTCGGTGACCCAAGAGTTGCCGGGGCCGAACAGTTTGTCGCAGCGGGGCACGCTCGCCGTGCCATAAGCCATTGCCGCGATCGCCTGCGCGCCGCCGAGCTTGAATACCTTGTGCACGCCGGTGACGCGTGCGGCATACAGCACCGCTTCGTCGCAGTGGCCGTCGGCACGCGCCGGCGAACACAGCACCACCTGACGGCAACCGGCGATCTGCGCCGGGATACCGAGCATCAGCGCGGTCGACGGCAACGGCGCCGTGCCCGCCGGCACGTACAGGCCAACCCGACTGATCGGACGCAGGATCCGTTCCACCCGCACGCCGGGAGCGGTATCCACGCCCATGGGCCGCGGCGCGGCGGCACGGTGGAACAGTTCGATGCGTGCGGCCGCTTCGTGGATCGCGGCTTTCAGCGCCGGATCGAGCGAGGCTTCGGCGGCGGTGAACTCTGCCTCGTCCACTTCGATCGCGTCCAGCGTGCAACGGTCATATTTCGCGCTGAGCTCCCGCAATGCGGTATCACCACGTTCGCGCACGGCGGCGATGATCTTCTCCACGCCACGGCGCAGCTCATCCGCACGCGATTGTGCGGGGCGCGCCAATGCCTCGCCTCGCGCGGTCTCGTCCAACGCATTCCAGTCGATACGGTTCATACCAGCCTGCTCTTCATGCCAACCTGTTTCATGCCAACCTGCTTCATGCCAGCATTTTTTCCACCGGCAGCACGTACATCTCGCGCGCACCGGCCTTCTTGATCTCTTCCAGCTGCCGCCAGCTCACCTCGCCGGCGCACAGCGCCTGCAGCATCAGCTGATCCGGCTGACCGGCGACCGACAGCAGGGTTGGCTGTGGCCCACCCGGCAGCAGCCGGGTAACCGCTTCAAGCGTGGCCCGCGAGGTCTGCAGCAGCAGCAGACGTGACTCGCGCACCTGGATCACGCCATCCAGCCGCTTCAGCAGCAGCTCCAGCATGTCACCGCGCTCATCGACGGGCAGCGTCAACGGCCCCGCCAGCACCGCCTCGCTCTCCAGCAGTACCTCGGCCTCGCGCAGCTGGTTCGCGACCAGGGTGCCCCCGCTCTGCACCAGGTCGCAGATCGCGTCCGCGGTGCCCAGCTTCGGCGCGATCTCGACCGAACCGGCCAGCATCACGACGCCAGCATTCACCGCATGCGTGCGCAACCATTCGCCGAGCAGGCCGGGATACGAGGTGGCGATACGCCGGCCTTCCAGCTGCTGCGGCCCGTGGTAATCCAGCTCCTGCGGCACTGCGATCGACAACCGGCAACGACCGAAGCCGAGCGGACGCAGTTCGCTGAGTGGCGCCAGTTCGCGGCCCGCGGTGAGCTGGAATTCACTCAGCACATTGCGCCCGACAATGCCGAGGTCGCATACACCTTGCGCGATCAGGCCGGGGATGTCGTCATCGCGCACCAGCAGCAGATCGACCGGCTCGCCCTCACCGAAACAGAACAGCTTGTCACGGCTCTGCCGAAAGGTGAGCCCGCAACGGGTAAGCAGTTCCAGCGCCGGCTCGGTGAGCCGGCCGGATTTCTGCATCGCGATACGCAAACGGTCACGTGTCTTCATGCCTTTGCCTTCTTCGCCGCCAGCGCTTGCCGACGCGTCGCACGTGCTGCCGCGGCCAGATAGCCGCCGTTGCCCTGGTTGAGATAGCGCGCCACCCGTCCGATGGTAGTAATGCTGACGGCAGTGCGCTCGTGGATCTCCCGATACGACACGCCTTCCAGCAGGTACGGCACCACGCGCCAGCGGTCCACCAGCACCTCAAGCTCTGCCGGGGTGCACAGGTCGCGCAGGAAGGCGCCCATCTCATCGACGTTCTTCAACGACAACAGGGCCTCGTACAGGCTCTGCTCGGCTGACTCGACGGGGGTCTCGGGATCAAGCGATCGACGCTTCATAATGTACTAACGCATTAACACAGTGGATCGCATCATACATAGCATGCGGCGGCGCGGCAAACCTGCCGGTAATCCGCGTCAATCTGTATTCAGATTCCGCTGATCGGAGCGCGCGACCGATAGCATGCGGCGGCGCAGATCAATCAAGCCCGTGCGGCATACCGCTGATCAGCGGATGTCTGTGATCGGGGCGTACAGACTTGGCAGCGAACATGCGTAACGGTGTCGCAAACGACCCGGGCGATCACCGTACCCACCAACAAAAACCCCCGCCGTGGCGGGGGTCTTGTCTGCCTAGCGAGACTCAGCTCAGGCGGATTTCTTTTTCGGTGCAGCCTTCTTGGCGGCGGCCGGCTTGGTCACGGTCGGCTTGGCGCCAACGACGGCCGGCAGCGTGCCGTGCGCGCGGGTATTGCCGTAGCTGCCGCGGTAAGTCTTGCCGCGACGAGTCTTGCGATCGCCCTTGCCCATGGGAACTCCTTGATTCGTTAGATGAATGATCGAGCATCATAGCAGGTTGGCCGGAACCGCCATAGTCAGAGATGACCATGCCCCGTACAGTCCTGCGACTGGTCCAGGCACTCGCCCGGGTCGATCTGCACAGTCACGTGCTGAATGTCGAAATTCTCCAGCAACATCCGCTTGATCGCCCGCAAGGCTTGCGCGCTGTCGGCAGGCTCTTTCAGCTCGGCGTGCAGGGTCGCCATGCGCGAACCTGAGGCCAGCTGCCATACGTGCAGATGATGGACATCGCGGATCGACGGGTCGGCACCACGCAACGACACTTCCACCGCCGCACTGTCCATGCCGTCAGGCACACCTTCCAGCAGGATGTGTGCAGACATCCGCAACAGCCGCCACGCGCTGTTGAGGATCAGAAGCCCCACCAGCAGCGACAGTACGGGATCGGCCCACAGCCAGCCAAACCAGCGGATTGCCAGCGCAGCGAGAACTGCCGCCACCGAGCCGAGCAGATCACCCAGTACATGCAGGCTCGCCCCAGCCAGGTTGACGTCGTCATGTGCGTGCCCGTGCAGCATGCGAAGCACCAGCAGGTTCACCAGCAGGCCGATGATCGCCACCACAAACATCACGCCAGACAGGATTTCCCCGGGATGCAGCAACCGGGTGACGGCCTCATAGATGATCCAGCCGACCAGCACGAACTGGCTCAACGCATTGACGAAACCGATCAGCACTTCCATCCGGCCATAGCCGTAACTGCGTCGCGCATCGGCTGGCCGGGTCGCCATCCAGGCGCCGACAAACGCCAGCAGCAGCGCCAGTGCATCGACCATCATGTGGCCGGCATCGGCGATCAGCGCCAGCGAACCGGACCATGCGCCACCGATCACCTCAGCCACCATCATCAGGGTGGTCAGTGCAAACGCGAACAGCAGCTTGCGGCCGCGCCCACCGTTCGCGTCGACATGTTCGCGCACATGCGGTTGATCGTGGGCGTGGGTATGCGGCATGTTCATCCGCACATGCTAGGAACGGCGGCGACCGTTACACAATCACGATGCATCTGCATACGCTGCTCAGTGCGCGCATTGTGGGCCATGCACATGGGCATGGCCGTGGCGACGATCGTTGCGCAGATTGATGAAATGCGCCGAAGCCACCAGCAAACCGCCACACGTCACCAGCACGCTGTGCAGGATGATCGAATAGTGCTCGGCATAGGTGACGCCGAGCAGCAGCAGGGCGAGCCCCGGCACGGCCAGCAGCAGCGGCAGCGAAACCTGGTGACGGCGGTAGCCACGGATCATGGCAAACAGGGCCAACGTGCAAGCGAACAATACAAAGCCGCGCTCGAAACGATGATCGGCCAGGAATTCCAGGCCAACGAAGGGCAACAGCGCCAGCACGAACGGCAGCAGCGCACAGTGGATCGCGCACAAAAACGAGGCCGTCGCACCAACGCGATCGGCCACACGCCACCAGCGGGATTTGCTCGCCTGTTCGGAGTCCATCGACCTATTCTGCATCGCCAAAGTGGCAATTCGTTAACACCAGTCATTGAAATGTTACTTTATAACACTTCGAAATACTAGCTCAGGTCACCAGGAACCCGTAGAGGTCGCTCTTACTGCATGTCAGGGCCATCCCGGCATCGATCTTGTCCACGTCGGGCACGCATTACTGAACGCGGTGAACCAGCACCCGCCGCGGATCCCGGCAAGCGGACTCAGGCCTTGCGGCAGTTCTTGCAGGTACCGTGCACTTCCAGCGTCTGCGCCTGCGGCCGGAAGCCGAGCGCCCTAGCCTGCGCCTCGATCAGATCGGCTACCCGATCATCACAGACCTCCTGCGCACTGGAGCAGGTATCGCAGATCAGGAACGGTACCTGATGCGCCTCGGCCGGATGGTGGCAGGAGACGAAGGCGTTGATCGATTCCAGTTTGTGGATGAAGCCGTTTTCCAGCAGGAAATCGAGCGCCCGGTAGACCGTCGGCGGCGCCGCATTGCCGTGCTTCTCGCGCAACAGATCGAGCAGGTCGTACGCCTTGATCGGCTTCTGCGCGGCAGCGATCAGTTCCAGCACTTCCTTGCGCAGCGGGGTCAGACGCAGACCGCGTTCCTCGCTGGCATGTTCCACCGCACGCACGAAACCCTTCGCATCGTGATGATGCGGGTGATGTGCGTGCGCATCGTGGGCGGCGTCATGGCTCAAGGGTTTTACCTCTGGATGGATCATACACTGGCGCCTGCAGCGCAATCCTGGCGGAACTCACCGCCTCAGTGGTGGCGGCTGTGCAGGTGGCTTTGGCTGCGGCTTGACGAGTATCACGACCCAGCCGATCGGCCCCAGCACAAGCGCCCAGACGATTCCCTCTCCCAATCGGCCACGCCACCAGCCGAGCAACGCACCGACGGCGACAAACAGCAAGTTCCACCAGAACATGGCGGCCCACGGCATCAAATTCAACAGGTTGACGAAGACGTGCCAGAACGCGCCCGGCGCGTCGGGATCGACGCCCTGGCTGGCCTTGGCGAGTAGTTCGTCCATTCCGACCTCAGCGCGTCATCGACATGGCGACGGGATCAACCCTGTGCCAGCGCGATCGCATCATCGATGCGCTTTAGCGCCTCGCTGCGACCTGTCAGGTAGATCGTATGCTCGATCGACGGCGACACCTGCGTGCCGGTCATGGCCACCCGCAGCGGCTGGGCGATCTTGCCCATGCCCAACTCCAGTTTCGCGGCAACCTGCTCGATCACCTGATGGATCGGCTCAGGCTTCCATTCGCAATCAACCAGCAGTGATTTCGCCGCGTTGAGTACGGCCACTGCGCTGTCATTCTTCAAATGCTTGGTGACCGCCTTGTCGTCCCACTCGACAATCGGCGCGTACCAGATCACCGCGCGCTCGACCATTTCCTTGAATGTGTGCACACGATCACGCAGCGCCACGATCACGTCGACCGGTGCCGGGCCGTGTGAGGTATCGACGCCGGCACGGGTCAGGTGCCACTCGAATTCCGGCGCCAGCGTCTGTGGATCGTCGGTCTTCAGGTAATGCTGGTTGAGCCACGCCAGCTTCTCGGTATCGAAACGCGAGGCGGCCTTGTTGACGTCGGAAATATCGAACAGCGCGATCATCTCGTCGCGCGAGAAAATTTCCTGATCACCATGTGACCAACCCAGCCGCACCAGGTAGTTGAGCAATGCGTGCGGCAGGAAGCCGTCGTCGCGATACTCCATCACGCTGACCGCGCTGGTGCGCTTGGACAGCTTCTTGCCTTCCTTGTCGAGGATCATCGGCAGGTGCGCGAACTCCGGCACCTTGGCGCCGAGCGCGTGGTAGATGTTGATCTGGCGTGGCGTGTTGTTGACGTGGTCGTCGCCGCGGATCACCTCGGTGATGCCCATGTCGATGTCGTCGACCACCACCGCGAAGTTGTAGGTTGGCCAGCCGTCGGAGCGGAAGATCACCAGATCGTCCAGCTCGGTGTTGGCCCATTCGATCCGGCCCTTCACCTTGTCGTCGAACACCACCGAACCTTCGCTCGGATTGCGGAAACGGATAACGCGATTGGGATCTTCGCGGAAAGGCTCGTTGCGATCACGGTAGTAGCCGTTGTAACGCGGCTTCTCGCCCTTCGCCATCGCGGCCTCGCGCATCGCCTCGATCTCGTCCTTGCTCTCGTAGGCGTAGTACGCCTTGCCGGCGGCAACCAGTTCGTCGGCCACCTGCTTGTAACGCTCCAGCCGCTGAGTCTGGTAGAACGGACCTTCGTCGGCATCGAGACCGAGCCAGTGCATCGCGTCGATGATGGCTTTCACCGCCGCATCGGTCGAACGCTCGCGGTCGGTATCCTCGATGCGCAGCACGAACTCGCCGCCGCGACGACGCGACTCCAGCCAGCAGTACAGCGCGGTGCGGGCGCCACCGATATGCAGGAAACCGGTGGGACTGGGAGCAAAACGGGTACGAACAGTCATGGGATCTTTTCGAGAGGTGCGAAGCGAAGCAATGGATTTTAGCCGATACAGGAGCAACAACCGATGCATGGCACAGCGGATACGCCGCATTCCGCGCCTTGTACCACTTTCCATACTGGCACTTGGCTGCTTCGGTGTCGCCCTGCCTGCGTTGGCCGACAACCCGGGCTACGACCGGCCTGGCTATGGCTTCACGCCCGTCGTACTGGGTGCAGGCGACATCACCATCGAACAAGGCCTGGGGGACTGGAGCCTCGATCGGCAAACCGGTGTCAGCAGCTCGCTGTACAGCGCAGACAGCCTGCTTCGCATCGGCATCGGCGGCCCGCTGGAAGTGCAGCTGGGCAGCTCGCCGTGGAACTCGTTGCGGCAGAGCGGCACCGGTAATGACAACAGTAGTCAGGGGCATGGGGACACCGTGCTTGGACTGAAACTGGCTCTTCCCTCCTCCAACCAGGCCTTCAGCTGGGGCCTGCTGGGCAGCGTGGAATTCACCGATGGAGCAAAGGCTTTCCGCAGCAACTACCGCCAGTACCTGCTCGGCGCGCAGTTCAACCTGCAGGTAAACGAGCGCAATTCGCTGGGCCTGTATCTGCAGGATGTACGCAGCGATGGCACGGACAGCAACACCGTGGCAGTCAGCGACAACTACACGCTGAGCAAGACACTGACGTTATATGCCGAAGCCGCGTGGCTGCGTGCGCCGGATCAGGGCAACGGCACCGTCGCCGGTGGCGGCCTGGCATGGATGATCACGCCGCGCGTGCAGTTCGACGCCGGTTTCGATCGCCTACTGAGCGGAACAGCTCCAGAGTGGCAAGCCAATCTCGGTATATCAGTGTACTTCGGTCACTGACGGGGACAGGTCAAGCCGACGCCGTCAAATGCTTGCTTGATATCGCCAGGGGCCTTGGCCGTCTGCAGCGCGGGAGCATCGGCGATCTCCACGATGAGTGGGTTCGGCCAGTGTCGGCGCCGCCTACTTTCCTGAAACGCTCCCGCATTATTGGGCGGCACAGCACGAGCGTCACCGCAGCGTCATGCACCCGCCACACCGCAGCAACGCCATACGACCAAGCTAGGCCAAGCCAGCACAGGTACCGTCATGCGCATTGGCATCGTCAGCGAAACCTATCCACCGGAAATCAATGGCGTCGCACTGACCGTGCACAGCCTGGCATCCGGTCTGGTCGGTCGCGGCCATAGCGTGGATCTGATCCGCCCACGGCAGCCACACTCTCATCAGGATGAACCCGGCATCGACGTGCTCAGCGTGCCTGGCGGAGCCCTGCCCCGATATCCAGGCCTGCGCTTCGGCCTGCCCGCCGGCCGCACGATTCGCCAGCACTGGCTGCAGCAACGTCCCGATGCGGTCTATGTGGCCACCGAAGGTCCGCTCGGCTGGTCGGCAGTGCGTGCTGCCGCGCGCTTGGGCATACCGGTCAGCAGCGGCTTCCATACCCGCTTCGACAGTTACGCCAACCATTACGGCATGGGCCTGCTCACACCGCTCGTGCGCGGCTATCTGCGCCGCTTCCACCAGAGTGCTGCGGCCACCCTGGTACCGACCGACGCACTCGCCAAGGAGCTACAAGCCATGGGCATCACCAATGCTCGCCTGCTGCGTCGCGCGGTGGATACGCAACTGTTCCATCCGAATCAACGCGATGACGACCTGCGCCACGCCTGGGGCGTCGATGCCGCCACCCCGGTAGTGCTGTACGTCGGGCGCATCGCGCCGGAAAAGAATCTCGAACTGGCAGTGGAAGCGTTTCGCATGATCCAGCAGCGGGTGCCGCAAGCCCGTTACGTATGGGTGGGCGATGGCCCTGCGCGCAGCGCACTGGAAATGGCGCACCCGGATTTCATCTTTGCCGGCGTGCAGCGCGACGAAGCCCTGGCGCGGCATGTCGCCAGTGCGGATCTGTTCCCTTTCCCGAGCCTGAGCGAAACCTTCGGCAACGTGATTCTCGAGGCACTGTCTTCCGGCTTGCCCGTGGTGGCCTACGCCGAAGGTGCTGCACGCGAACATCTGATCGACGGCGTCAACGGTTACTGCATCGAGTCGGGCAATGCGCAGGCATTCATCAACGCGACCACCCGACTGGCCAGCAATCCGGGCCTGATCCGGCACATGGGTCGCGCCGCCCATGTCGGCGTGGCTGGCCTTTCGCCGGATGCAGTGATCCGCGACTTCGAAACCCTGCTGCGCGAAATGGCCGAGGAGAACCAGCATGAGCACATTGCCGCCGCTGCACACGCCTGAGCTTTCGAGTGGGCCCCGTCTGGCGCTGGATCGGCGCGTCTGCCAAGCAGCCAACCGCTGGGGTACCCGGCGTGCGGTGGGGTTGTTCTTCGGTGCGATCAGCCGGCTCGGGGATGGCATCTTCTGGTACGCACTGATGGCTGTACTGGCACTGGTTGGCGGCCAGCGCGGATTGGCTGCTGCCGCGCAGATGGCCGCTACCGGACTCGTTGCACTGCTGCTGTACCGCCTGTTGAAGCGCTGGACACATCGACCACGTCCCTACCGCGTATGCCCGGGTGTAATCGCGCATGTGCCACCGCTGGACGAGTTCAGCTTTCCGTCGGGGCATACCTTGCAGGCTGTGAGTTTCACTATCGTCGCGCTGGCCTGGTATCCGCATCTCGCCCCGTTGCTGCTTGGCTTTACCGCGCTGATCGGCGCCTCGCGAGTGATCCTCGGCTTGCACTATCCCAGTGACGTGCTCGCCGCGATCCTGATTGGCAGCGGGCTGGGGGCTACGTCGCTATGGCTGTTGTCACTGGCAACGAAACTGGCCTGAGCCAGCTCAGTTACTGGGCAGCATTTACGCACGCCGTCACAAGCACCTTTGCGGTCAGGCAGATAGCGTACTTGTCCACAGGCTTTACCGCACACGCTCCACAATCGCTGTGGATTACTGCGCATGGCGCGCGCGGCGACTGCGCAAAATGTCAGCATGCCGTGCCAAGTGCCTGTCGGTAAACGGGCTAAGCAAGGTTGTCCACAGGCTTGCACCGAAGGCGTGCACAAATGCTGTGGAAAACTGTGCCACTGGAGACGATGACGTCTTTGCGGCATTCGTCGTTATCGAATGACACGCCTGCGTATTTCCTGAGCATCGCGTAGCAAGTGCTTGATCGAAAAGCAGCAGATGCGGCTTGTCCACAGGCTTTACCGGCTGGCGTCCACATCGGCTGTGGAAAACCCGCGCGCAGAAAATCCGGACCCGAAAACAGCGATGCCGCCTGACGGCGGCATCACTTCACTACAACCACGCGTCATCAGGCTGCGCGTGGTGCGTTCATCAGTATGCCGAGAAGATCAGCCAGCTTGTCGCGCATTTCGCGGCGGTCGACGATCAGGTCGATCGCGCCATGTTCGACCAGGAACTCCGAACGCTGGAAGCCTTCCGGCAACGTCTCACGCACGGTCTGCTCGATCACGCGTGGACCGGCGAAACCGATCAGCGCCTTCGGCTCGCCGATGTTGATGTCGCCGAGCATTGCCAGGCTGGCGGATACACCACCCGTGGTCGGATTGGTAAGCACGCTGATGTAGGGCACGCCGGCGTCGCGCAGACGAGCCAGCGTGGCCGAGGTCTTGGCCATCTGCATCAGCGAGAACAGTGCCTCCTGCATGCGCGCACCGCCGGTGGCGGAGAAGCACACCAACGCGCTCTTGTCGGCCAGCGCGCGCTCGGCGGCACGGGCGAATTTCTCACCAACCACCGAACCCATCGAACCGCCCATGTAGGCAAACTCGAACGCTACCGCCATCAGCGGCCGCCCCTTGAGCTTGCCACTCATCGCCAGCAGCGCGTCCTTCTCGCCGAGATTTTTCTGGGTGGCGACGATGCGGTCGCGATATTTCTTGGTATCGCGGAATTTCAGCGGATCGGTGGGTTCCAGGCTGGCCCACAGTTCCTGGCCAGAACCTTCATCGAGCAACGTATCCAATCGCATGCGCGCGCTGATGTAATGGTGATGGCTGCACTTCGGGCAGACCATCAGGTTGCGCTCGAGCTCCGGCCGGTACAGCACGGTGCCGCAACCGCCGCACTTCTCCCATACGCCCTCGGGTACCGAACCCTTGCCGCCGTTCGGACTCTGCGGGCGGATGCGCGGATTCATGATTTTCTGCAGCCAATTCATCGCATCACCCTACAATTCGTGAGCGCGCTGCCCGTAGGCGGCACGTGTTCTCAATGCGCGTCGAGCGCAGTGCGGATCGGCGCGAGGAACGCGCGTACCCGCACGGATATTTCTTCGGCATCCGTGGCTCCGGCCAAGCGCTCGACCAGCGCACTGCCGATCACCACCGCATCGGCAAAACCGGCAATCGCCTTGGCGCTCGCCGCATCGCGGATGCCGAAGCCCACTGCCACTGGCGCCTTCGCATGGGCGCGGATATCCGCCACGCGCGCGGCGATATCGCCGGTACTCAAGTGCGCCGCACCCGTGATGCCGGCAAACGAGACATAGTACAGGAAACCCTCCGCCGCCTCGCACAGCCGCGCCATACGCGCGGGTGCGGTAGTCGGCGCGGCGAGCAGGATCTGCTGCAGGCCAGCGTCACGCAGCGGCTGCAGGACTGCCGCTTCTTCCAGCGGGCAATCAACCAGCAACACGCCATCGACACCCGCCTGCACGGCTTCCTGCGCGAACCGCGTGTAGCCATGGATTTCGACGGGATTCAAGTAACCCATCAGCACGATCGGCGTATCGGCATCGCGCTGGCGGAAGGCGGCGACCCAGCCCAGCACTTCGTTCAGGCCCACGCCTTGCGCAATCGCCCGTTCGCTGGCGTGCTGGATCACCGGGCCATCAGCCATCGGGTCGGAGAACGGCACGCCCAACTCGATCAGGTCGGCGCCGGCGTCGACCAGTGCATGCATCAACGCCACCATGTGCTGCGGTGACGGATCGCCGGCGGTGACAAACGGAATCAGGCCCGTGCGACCGGCAGCCTTGAGCGCGGCGAAGCGACGGTCGATGCGACTCATACTTCCACCCCTTCGCGCGCGGCGATGGTGTGCACATCCTTGTCCCCGCGGCCAGAAAGGTTGCACAGCACGATGCCGTCCTTCGGCATCTCCCGCGCAAGCTTGATTGCCTGCGCCACCGCGTGGCTGGATTCCAGCGCAGCAAGAATCCCTTCAGTGCGCGCCAGCAGATGAAATGCCTCCATCGCCTCATCGTCGGTCACACCAACATATTCGGCGCGGCCGGCATCCTTCAGGAACGCGTGCTCGGGGCCGACCCCGGGATAATCGAGTCCGGCCGAGATCGAGTGCGTCTCGGTAATCTGGCCGTTGTCGTCGCACAGCACGTAGGTACGGTTGCCGTGCAGCACGCCCGGACGCCCCGCAGCCAGCGAGGCCGCGTGATGTCCGCTCGCAATGCCCTCTCCCGCCGCCTCGGCACCGACGATGCGCACATCGGCGTCGTTGAGGAACGCATGGAACAGGCCGATCGCGTTGGAACCGCCGCCGACACAGGCGGTCAGCACATCAGGCAGCCGGCCGTACTGCTCCAGCATCTGCGCGCGTGCCTCGCGGCCCACAATCGCGTTGAAGTCGCGCACCATCAGCGGGTACGGATGCGGACCGGCGACGGTGCCGATGATGTAGAAGGTGTCGGCGACGTTGGTGACCCAGTCGCGCATCGCCTCGTTCAGCGCATCCTTCAGCGTCTTCGAGCCTGAAGTCACCGGCACGACTTCCGCACCAAGCAGCTTCATGCGGTACACGTTGATCTTCTGCCGCTCGATATCGACCGCGCCCATGTAGACCACGCACTTCAGACCGAGCCGAGCAGCCACCGTGGCGCTGGCCACACCATGCTGGCCGGCGCCGGTTTCGGCGATGATGCGCGGTTTGCCCATGCGCTTGGCGACCAGCGCCTGGCCCACGGTGTTGTTGATCTTGTGCGCGCCGGTATGGTTCAGATCCTCGCGCTTGAACAGGATGCGCGCGCCGCCGACGTGCTGCGACAGCCGCTCGGCGTGATAGATCGGGCTGGGCCGGCCGACGTAATGCTTCAGGTCGCGATCGAGTTCTGCGATGAATTCAGGGTCATCCCGTAGCCGCAGATACGCTTCGGTCAGTTCGGCCAGCGGCGCCATCAGGGTCTCGGCGACATAGCTGCCACCGTAGTTGCCGAAGCGGCCATGCACATCGGGATAGGCGTTGAAATCTACAATTTTGTTCATGTAGTCATTCGGATGTAGGAGCGCACCCTGTGCGCGAAAGAAGGTTCCTCGGCGTCCATCGCGCACAGGGTGCGCTCCTACGGAGAGGCTTGCCGCACTGCGGCAATGAAAGCGGCCATCTTAGCGGCATCCTTGATGCCAGGCGAAGCCTCGATGCCGCTGGCCACATCCACCGCCCACGGTCGCGCGATGCTTATGGCGTCGGCGACATTGCCCGGATTGAGGCCGCCAGCCAGGATCAATGGCTGCGCCAGGCCCTCCGGCATCCGCGACCAGTCGAATGCGCGTCCGCTGCCGCCGGCCTCGCCGAGGCCATGGCCATCCAGCAGTAACCCCGCCGCATGCGGGTAATCGTGCAGACGCGACAACGCCGCCTCGCCCTCGCCCATCGCGATCGCCTTGAGGTAGCGCCAGCCGAACTGCATGCACCACGCATCACTTTCCTGACCGTGGAACTGCAGCAACTCCGGCTGCACCGCATCGATCACCGCATGCACCAGCGCTGCGTCGTCATCCATGAACAATGCCACTGTTGCAACGAATGGCGGCAGCGCCTGACGAATCAGCTTCGCCTGCTGCAGATCGAGCCGACGCGGGCTGCGTGTGGTAAACACCAGTCCGATCGCATCCGCACCCAGGCGCGCAGCCAGCAGCGCATCTTCGACCAGGGTCATGCCGCAACACTTGATGCGCGTCATTGGCCAGCCTCCTTCAGGCAGACTTCCGTGGGCAAACCCCAGTGCACCTCGTAACACGGACCGAGAAAGGTCAGCCCGGAAGCCGGTGCGGTCGGGCCGGCCACATGGCGATCGCAGTCGGCCAGCAATTCGGCCATCCATTCGACCGGCTGTTCGCCACGACCAACCATCAGCAATGAGCCGACGATATTGCGCACCATGTGATGCAGGAACGCGTTGGCCTCGATATCGACGAATAGCTGCTCGCCCTCGCGGTGCACGTTCACCGCCAGCACGGTGCGGCGAGGGTGCGTGGCCTGGCATGACAGCGCGCGAAACGCGCTGAAGTCGTGTTCGCCGAGCAGAGCCTGCGCCGCCTCATGCATGCGCGTGGCGTCCAGCGGCAGGCGTTCCCAGGTGACGTAGCGCGCATCCAGCGCAGCGCGTACCGGGCGATTGAGAATGTGATAACGGTAACGCCGGCTGCGCGCGGCATAGCGCGCATGAAAGCTTTCCAGCACGGGCTGCGCCCACAGCACCGCCACACTGCCCGGCAGGTTGGAGCTGGCGCCGAGAATCCAGCCACGCATGTCGCGCTGCGCCTCGGTATCAAAGTGCACGACCTGGCAACGGCCATGCACGCCGGCATCGGTACGCCCGGCGCAACTGATCTCGACCGGATGCGCGGCAACCTTCGACAGCGCCTGCTCCACCGCCCCCTGCACGCTGGCATCAGCCTTCAGGCGCTGCCAGCCGCAAAAGTCGGTGCCGTCGTATTCGATGCCAAGAGCGATACGCATAAGGTTGTGCAAAGGCCTGCTGAAAGACACGAAGATTAGCAGCCCATCAACGAAATCGGGCCGGCAAGGCCGGCCCGATTTCTTCGTGCGTAGTGCGCCTGACTCGGCTCAGTGCAGGGTATCGAGCAGGCGTTTGGCGACATCCTGCTGCATCTGGCTGCCTTCCTTCATCACTTCGCTCAGCATGGCGCGGGCACCGTCAGCGTCACCCATGTCCACGTAGGCGCGGGCCAGATCGAGCTTGGTGTCGACCGGGTCATCATTGAACTCGCCCAGATCGTTGCCGTGCTCGTCCACGTGATGCGCATTGGCCGACTCATCGAAATGCCAGCTCGACGTCGGTTCAGCCTCATGCACACCCGATGCATGGGTATCTGTCACCAGCGGTGACACCACCGTCGCATGGTCCTGCGCAGCCGCCGGATGCGCCGCGGAATCCGTGGCAGCCGGGTGGGTCAGATCGAAGTTGTAGCTGTATTCACTGACCTTCTTCGGCACCTGTGGTGGCAACGGTGGCATCGACGGGACCGCCTTGGGGGCATTGCCACCGGCTGCGTAGTCGTCGATATCGAATGCGCGGCGTGCCTCGGCTTCATCATGGGCCGGCAATTCGGGATGATGGTCGAACAACGGGTGACCCGGCACCAGATCCTCGCCCATGTGCACCACGTCCTGCCACTCGTCCTGCTGCGGGTCGGTGATGTGGGCATGCATCGCCTCGGCCGCCGCCTCGAAATGCTCGACGTCGCGACGCGAGTAATACAGGGTGACCAGCTCCAGATGCAGGTAAATATCGTCCGGATGCTCGGCCAGCTGGTCGAGCAGTTGCTCCTGGTCGACGTCGTCGCTGCTGACGATGCCATGATCGGCCGAAGGCGCCGTACCGAAACGATCAGCCAGCGAGGAGGCGGATTTCGCCGCCAGCGCAGCAGCAGCTGGTTTGCGCTTGCGACCGAGCAAGGCCAGCAGGAGCAGCACCAAGATCGCGCCGGCACCAGCCGCCCACGCCCATGTCTGCATGTACCAGGGCTGCTCGACCACCGGTGCGGGGCTTGGTGGGGCAATCCGTTTGACTGCCGGCTTGACTGGCGCGGAAGCGGCCGCGACTGCGGTCGACGCGCTGGCCGGTGCGCTGGAAGCAGCGACAGCCGGGGCAGCCTTCATCGCAGTGGAGCTTGCGGCGACAGGCACCACGTTCGCGCTGGCAGCGGTGCTGGCCGACGCGGGCTCCGGTTTGGCCTGCGAAGAAGCAGTCGCCACCGAAGCCGCTGCCGCACTGGCGGCCGCGGCGGGCTTGGCTATCGTCGCCGCGCTGGCAAGCGCCGCCGCAGGCAGGCCAGCCGCCTTGCGTGCAGCGGCCAGCTTGTCCTGCAGTTCGGCGATTTCGCTGTCCTTGAGTGACAGCAGGTGCTCGTTCTTGCTGTTGATATCCGCCAGGTCCTTCAGACGGGTCTTCAGGTCGGCGCTCTGCTGCTGCAGGCTGGCCAGACTTTCCTGATTGCGCAACAGGTCCTGACGCAGGCTTGCAGCGGACTTGTCGCCCTTGCCTTCCGCGCTGCCGCCACCCTCGGCTCCGGCGCCATTGACATCCTTTACCGGCACCAATGCAAGGCGATCACCGGCACCAGTGGACGTGTTGCTGGGGGCGCTCGAGGCGGATGCGCGGGTTGCCGCATCGGCCACGACGGTCGGCTTGCCCGGTGTTCCGGCACGCCAGTCGCTGTTCTGGCGACGCACTTCGGCGGCGGCAGCAGCGATCGTCATGGCCTGCGCCTCCGCAGAGGTCGGTACACGCAGTACCGCGCCGCTCTTCAGCGCATTGATATTGTCGTGATAGAACGCGTCCGGGTTGGCCTGCTTGAGTGCCAGCATCATCTGCTGGACATCGACGCCACCCGTCGCGGTGCTGCGCGCGATCGACGACAGCGTCTGACCACGCGCGACCGGGCCGTATTGACCGTTTCCAGCAACGGCAGGCGTAGCAGATGCGTTGGCCGATGGCGCATGCGACGGTTTCGGTGCGACGCCGGTCGTTGCTGCGCGGCTACTGCGGCTCGGCGCCACATGCGCCGTCGTTGCCGCCGCGGCTGACGCAGGCGCCGAACCCGGTGGATCAAGCAGGATGGCGAACTCGCGCACGCTCTTGCCGGCGTGCCCGTTCACTTCGATCAGCAGGTCGAGATAGGGGTCGTCCACCGCCACGCTGCTGGTGATGCGGATAGAGGGATGGTCAGTAC
>Ga0302314_10007232_pt1 | contig 19958 bp, 14 predicted proteins | sample III_Palsa_N2_3_FD_200533 | JGI IMG/M metagenome (GOLD analysis project Ga0302314, IMG submission 200533) | Peat permafrost microbial communities from Stordalen Mire near Abisko, Sweden - III_Palsa_N2_3 | ecosystem: Environmental > Terrestrial > Soil > Palsa > Peat permafrost | place: Sweden... | reverse complement strand
ATCGTCATGCCGACGCCGACCGTACCCGAGACCGTGCCACCGACTGAGATGGGGGCGCCCGAGATGGGGGCGCCCGCTGCCGCGGCGGACGGCTCGCTCCCCGGCGGGCAGACCGACCTGGCCGCCGCCGTGTTCCTGCAGCGCGCGCGGCGGCGCTCTCGGACCCGCCTGCAGCGTGGCCTGCCCAAGGTGCTCCGGCACCGGCGGGTCACCCGGCGCGGCGCGCTCGCCGTCTTGCTGGCCGAGGACCACCACGTCGGGGCCAGCCGGGACCCGGCGCGGGCGACTCACGGGGAAACTGTGGTGCGGGCGGCGGGCAAGGCCGGCGCGGACGGCCACCTGGTCCGGTCGCAGCGTCGCCTGGACCGGGCGGCCCGCCGGATCGACCGGCAGCGGGCCCGGCAGGCCCGGCTCCTCGTCCGGGCCGGGCACCGCCAGCACGACCTGGCCCGTCACCCGGACGGCGGCCAGGAGACGGTGGCGGACCTGCGGCGGTACCAGGCCGCCCAGCGAGCCCAGATCGAGGACGAGAAGGCGCGGGGCTCACGCAAGCACCAGCGCCTGCCGCGGTGGATCGGTCACGTCCCCAAGCTCGTCCTGCTGGTCGATTTCTGTTTGCTGCTTTACTTCTTCGCCGGGATCACCGATGTCGACTGGAGCAGCCCGCTGTCGGCGCCGCTGGCCTTCGCCGTACTGCTCGCCGCCATGGTGACCCTGCTGTCCTACGGGTTCCTCGCTTTCGCCGGCTACCGGCTGCGCGGCTACAAGGACCACTCCGGCGCGATCGCGTCGGGTGATCTCGACGGACTGACCCGGGTCGCGTGCGTGGCGGCGGGCGCGGGCATGGCGGTCATCGCCGCGCTAATGTTCATCCGGATGCGGACCGAGGTGCTCTACGCCCTCGGCCCGCAGGGCTGGGTCACCGCTCTGGTGATCGCCCTGGTCCTGGCGGTGGTGAGCCTGCTCGCCAACTTCCTCGTGGTGGCCATTCACGCCCTGGACGGCTCGGACGAGGTGGCCCGCCTAGAGGTTCTGTCCGCGGCTACAAGCGGTCCGCTGTCCAAGGCGCACCGGATGCAGGAAAAGGCGGCCCTCATCCCGCATCGCATCGCCGTCCGCCAGCGCCGGGCGGCCCGCGCGGCGGTGCGGGCGATCACCGAGGCCGGACGTCACCTGGCCGCGGCCGACCAGGCCATCGAGGCCGCGCAGGCGATCCACCAGGGCGCCGGCCCGCACAGCAGCCCGGCCTCCGACCCCAACGGCCACGACCGGGTGGCCGGTTACCGCGACTACGAAACCGCTCCCGAGGTCGATTTCCGGCCGCTTCGCGTAACGCTCGAGCACATCGACACGGCGCTGCCGGAGGTCACCCCCGGCCAGCCCGGGTAACCACCTGCCAGGACCGTGATGGCGATGCAGCGTCCGGGCCGTAACCGTCTCGGGCATCACGGTGCCGGGCTCAGGCCGGCCGCGGTAAGCAGGTATGCGTCCTGGCCTTCGCCAGAGCCAGTGACGATGTCGAGGATCGCGGTGCCCACTTGCTCCGGGGTGAGGGCCGGGCCCAGGCCGTCAAGGAAGGCGGGGACATCGACACCCCGCCTGGCGGCGTAGGCGGCGACCGCGGTCGCGCCCAGGTCGGTCTCGCCCGTGAGCGCCGGCAGGACCGAGGTAAACGTGACGCCGAGCGCGTTCCGGCGTGACTCCGCGGCAGCGTAGGAGGCGATGAACCGGATGGTGGCCTTGGCTCCGGCGTAGCCGCCGCTGACGGGCGAGCCCTTGACGGCGGCTCCGCTGGAGATGGCGATGACCACGCTGCCTGGCTCCAGTGGAAGCAACAGCGCCTCGCGGGTCCAGTTGAACACGTGCTGCACGTCTACTTCCCAGTTGCGGCTGAAGGTCGCCCAGGTTTGCCGGTGGATCGGCCGCGTCAAGGGGGCCGCTCCGGCGTTGAGGATAAGCGTGCGGGGCCGGTACTTGTCCAGGAGCAGGCCCGCGACCACCGGGTCGGCGGCGTCCGCGGCGACGGGGGTGAAGGCGCCGCCGAGTTGCGCGCGTAGTTCCTCGAGCCGGGCGCCGCCGCGGGCGATCCCGACGACGTGCGCGCCGTGCGTGGCTAGGGCGATGGCGATGGCGCGCCCGAAACCTCGGCTGGCGCCGGTGACCAGTGCCGTTCCGGAAAGTTCTTGCGTTGGCATACGGGACTCCTATGAGGTTCAGACCTTGACCGGTGCGGGCTGGGGTTTGGCGGATGTGCTGGCCACCGCGGTGGCAAGTTCGTCGCGGCGGACCAGGAGGTAGGTCACCGGGACCGCGGCCAGGCCGATCGCGCCGCAGGCCCAGAACGCCCAGCTGAAGCCGCTGGTGAGGGCCGCGGTCGGTGCGGCGCCCTGGTGGAGCAGGGTGCTGGCGTGGCTGGCGGCTATCGTGGATGCTATGGCGACGCCGATCGCCCCGCCGAGCTGCTGGGAGGTGTTGAGCAGCCCGGAGGCCAGGCCGGCCTGATGCTCGGCGACCCCGGCCAGGGCGGCGATCGAGACCGGGATGAAGGCGAACGCGGTACCGACTCCGACGATGAGGAACGGGCCGGCCAGGTGAGCCCAGTAGTGCCCGTGCACCGGCACCTGGGTGGCCCAGCCGATGCCGCCGCCGATCATGGCCATGCCGGCCGCCATCACGAGCCTGGCCAGGCCGCGGGTGACCAGCGCCTGCGACAGGCCCGCGAAGGCGACCGAGGCGAGCGAGGCCGCCAGCCAGGCCAGGCCGGCCTTCAGCGCGGAGTAACCGAGCACCTGCTGCATGTAGAGGGTGCCGATGAAGATGAACGCGAAGAAGCTGCCGCCGAGCAGCACGCTGACCGCGTTCGCGCCCGCCAGCGTCTTGGTGCGGAAGATCCGCAGCGGCATCAGCGGTGCCTCCACCCTCGTCTCGATGACCACGAAGGCGGCGAGCAAGGCGACAGAAACCGCGAGCAGCGCCGCCGTCCTGGCGGTGGCCCACCCGACCTGCGGGGCGGTCGAGATCGCGTAGACGAGCAGCGACAGGCCGCCGGTCACGGCGACCGCGCCGAACGGGTCGTAGCGGCGGCGGGCCGTGTCGAGCCGGCTCTCCGGCACGACGCGCGGGGCGAGCAGCAGCGCCGTGGCTCCGATCGGGACGTTGAGGAAGAAGATGTACTGCCAGCCGGCGTAGCGGGTGAGCAGGCCGCCGGCGATCAATCCGACGGTCGCGCCGCTCGCTCCGATGGCACCCCACACGCCCAGTGCCTTGTTCCGCTCGGCGCCTTCGGGGAACATGTTCATCACGATCGACAGCGCCGCCGGGAGCACGATCGCCGCGCCGAGCCCCTGCACGCAGCGCATCGGGATCAGGAACTCCTCCGCCCTGGCCAGCCCGCAGCCCAGCGACGCCAGGGTGAACACGGCCAGGCCGGCCATCAGCAGGCGGCGGCGCCCCAGCAGATCCGCGGCCCGGCCGCCGAGTAGCAGGAAGCCGCCGAAGGTGAGCCCGTAGCCGGTGACGACCCATTGCAGGCTCGATTCCGGCATGTGCAGCTTGCGGCCGATGGTCGGCAGCGCGACGTTGACGATCGCGAGGTCCGCGACCGTCATGAAGAACGAAACCGCCAGCACCGCGAACGCGCGCCAGCGATGGACCTGATTCATACCGTGACCCCTTGGTAGTGGTAGCCGAATCCCCGTTTGCCTCTACAGATCCGGGGCGGACAGAAAACTCACCGCGGCAGAAACTGCGCCGCCGGCCGGTGATTTTCGCGCCCGGGCCGGGTCTATAGCAGTAACGAGGGAGCAGCCATGACCGCCAGCGAGGATTTCGTCCGTCTCACCGACCCGTACCGGTCTGAGCTGCTGGCGCACTGCTACCGGATGCTGGGCTCGGTCCACGACGCCGAAGACCAGGTGCAGGAGACCATGATCCGTGCCTGGCGGTCCTACGGCGAATTCGAGGGGCGGGCGTCGCTGCGGACCTGGCTGTACCGGATCGCGACCAACGCCTGCCTGCGCGCGCTGGAGAACAGCAGCCGCCGGCCGTTGCCGTCCGGCCTGGGCGGCCCGGGTGAGTACCCGGAGGCTCCGCTGGCCACGGCGCGGCCGGAGGTTCCCTGGCTGCAGCCCGTTCCCGACGCGCTGGTGAGCGCCGGGTCCGGCGATCCAGCCGAGATCGTCGCGTCGCGGCAGAACCTGCGGCTGGCCCTGATCGCCGCCCTGCAGTACCTGCCCGCCCGGCAGCGCGCCGTGCTGATCCTGCGCGACGTGCTGCGCTGGCGCGCCGCGGAGGTCGCCGAGATGCTCGGCACCACCACCACCGCGGTGAACGGCATGCTGCGGCGCGCCCGGGCCCGGCTCGAGCAGGCGGCCCCCGGCGAAGACCAGCTGCATGAGCCCGCCGACCCGCGGGACCGCGCCCTGCTCGACAGGTACGCGACCGCATTCCAGAACGCTGACATCACCACGGTCATGGAACTGCTGCGCGAGGACGTCGTGTTCGAGATGCCGCCGCTGCCGACCTGGTTCGCTGGCCGTGAGCTGATCGGGCGCTTCCTGCGGTCCCAGATCCTCACCGAACCAGGCCGCTTCCGGATGGTGCCCACGGCCGCTAACGGCCAGCCCACGCTAGCGGCCTACATGCGCGGCCCCGACGGCCCCGACGGCCCCGACGGCGCCTACCGCGCACACGCCATCCAGGTGTTCACCATCGCCGGATCGCGCGTCACACGGGTCACCTCGTTCAACGACCCGGACCTATTCGCGACCTTCGGCCTGCCGTCGGCCGTCCCCGCCGCCGCGGTCCTGGCCCCGGCTTGCTGACCCAGGCTGCCCCGATGGTCTCCGCCTGCCGTCGACACGGGCCGTCAAACAGGTGAGACTTGCCGTATGGATCGCCGCAGCTTCCTCGCCCGGGCCGGTCTGCTCACCGCGGGCGGCGCGGCTGGGGTCGGTGCCGGGCTGGCGGCCGAGCAGCTTCTGACGCAGGAGGGCCCGACCGCGCGGACCGCGCGCCCGGCCGGGCCAGCGCGGTACGTGGCGACGGCGACGTTCCGGACCGAGCTGTCCGCCAAGCTCATCGCGCTCACCATCGATGACGGCCCGACCCGGGAGTGGACGCCGCAGGTGCTGAGGATCTTGCGCAGGCGCGACACGAAGGCGACGTTCTTCAGGGTCGGCAAGCGGGCCCAGGCCGCGCCTGGCCTGGTCATGCAGACCGCGGACGAGGGTCACGAACAGGGCAATCACACCTGGGCGCACGACGACCTGACCCGCCACGACGAGACGTTTGACCGCGACTCCCTGGAACGCACGCAGGAGCTCCTGGCGAAACTGACCGGCCAGGCGCCGACGTTGTGCCGGCCGCCTTACGGCCGCATCGACAGTGTCGGATTGGCGGTCTGCGCCGGCCTGCGCTACGGCGTGACGTTGTGGTCGAATCGCGTCACCGGCGTCAACGCGAGGGTCGACGTCGACGAGGTCTTGGACCAGGCCTCGCCCGGCAGCATCGTGCTCCTTCATGACGGCGGGCCGGAGCCCAACGCCACCCTCATGAAGCAGCTTGACCGGCTGACGGGGTCCATGACGGATGCCGGATACAGGTTCGTGACGGTCAGCGAGCTGCTGGCGGCTTCCGCGCAGGAAGGCGCCGGTGACCCTCCGGCCCGAAGTGAGCCCGGGCTTGATGACCGCTAGCCAGCGGATCAAGGTGGGCGTCCATGAACGGCACGACCGGAGAGTTCCGGTGCGGCGGATCGTCGCGGTCGGCGCCGCCCTGGCGCTGGCGGCCGCGACGGCCGCGGCGACCACCGCGGCGACCAGGCAGCTTCCGCAGCCTAAGCTCACCGTCGCCGGCCTTGCTCAGGAACCATGTCAGCCGCAGCAGGCGCTGCCGGTTCCGGCTCGGCTCAGCGGCCAGTTCGAGCCGGACTCCAGCATCCTGCGGGTGGCCGGGGGAGTCTACGCGGCGCCAGGACAGGCGGCCCCGGCCCAGTCGGCCTGCGTCACGGCCACAGAACGGGCCGACCGCAACTGGCTGAACACGGGGCTTGTCCCCGGTGCCACCGCGACCCAGCGGTCCATGGCCACCAGGGCACTGCTCGACCTGAGCCTGGCCGTCCGTCCGGATGGCGCCGCGCAGGCCGGCTGGCTTTCCGGCTCGGAGTATGAGTACGCGTGGCCGCGTGATTCAAGCTGGGTCGCGGTGGCGCTCACCGACGCCGGGCATCCGGCGATGGCCTACCGGATCCTGGAGTTCCTGCACCGCATGCAGGGCCGTAACGGGATCTGGGCCGCCAGGTACGCCCCTGATGGCTCGGGTCCGGTGCGCGACGGCCGGCCCGCCGAGCTTGACGCGGACGGCTGGGTCCCGTGGGCCGTCTGGTCCTGGGCCGTCACGCAGCCGCTGACCAGCCAGTCGCACCACGAGCTCACGCGGCTGTGGCCGATGGTCGTCCGGGCCGCCGACGCCGCCGTCCGATCGCTGACCGATGACGGCCTGTCCGGCCCAGCCATGGACTACTGGGAGGACTCGGTCGAGGTCACGCTCGGTACGGCCGCCCCGCTGCTGGCCGGCCTGCGGGCCGCCGCCGACCTGGCCCCCGACGTTGGCAGCGCGACCGCCACCAGCGATGGCCACCGCTGGGCCGCCGCCGCGGCCCGGCTGGCGACGGCGATCACGGCGACATTCGGCCGGAACGGTTATCAGCGCACGCCGGCGGCCGGGTCGGGTGCCGATGCGGCCGTCACGTTCCTCGGGCCGCCTTTCGCGGTGCCCAGCGCCGCGGTGCTGCAGGCGGCCAGGTCAGCCCAGCGAGCGCTCACTGTCCCCAACGGCGGCCTGCGGCCCGGCACAAGCTGGCCAGGAACGCCCGACGTCGCCTGGACCCCGGAGACCGCGTTCTTCGCACTGTTCGATGCCTCGACCGGGCAGCACGGCCAGGCCGCGGCCCTGCTGGCGTGGCTCGCCGCGCACCGGACGAGGCTGGGCTCGCTCCCCGAGCAGGTCAACTCCTCCGGCCAGCCGGCCTCGGTCGCCCCGCTGGCCTGGACCGACGCGGTGACCCTGCTCGCCCTGCTCGCGCAGGCCGGCCACCTCCCGACGATCCCGGTACCGTCTCCCGGCCAGTAACGCCTAGCCGTCGCCCCGGCTCGCCGAGCGCCATTCCGCAGGCGATCTGCCATAAGCCGCGCGGAAGCGCCGGCTGAAGTGGCTCATGTTGCTGAAACCGCAGCCGTGCGCGATGGCCGCGACGGACGTCAGCTGCGGATCGAGGTCTGTGAGCTGGTTGCGAGCCCGTTCCAGACGTCTCTGGATGATCCATTGCGAGGGCGGAAGGTCGTAGCCGGCCCGGGTCCACAGGTTGTACAGCTGGCGGGAGGAGATGTTGTGGGCCGCGGCGATCCGGTCGACGTTCAGTTCCCGGTCGTGCAAGTGGGCGTCGATGTACATGGTGATGCGCAGGAACAGCGTGGCGTGCAGCGCCTCGTGCTGGCGGATGTCGTCGGCCGCGGTCGCGATCAGCGCCCTGACCAGCTGGACGGTGGCCCGCCCGAGCATGGCCGCCGCGGCCGGCGGCAGGTCCAACTGCTGCTCGCCCAGCCGCACGAAATGCGCCTGCACGAGTTCGTAGAGCGGGCTGGCGCCCAGCGATGGGGCCGCCGATCGGATGACGTCCATGGGCAGTCCGAGCTGATGGGAGTCGATGAGCAGCGCCTTGTGTTTGCTGTCGCCCGTCTGCCGGCAGGCGTATGGACGAGTCGTGTCCAGCATTCCGAGCTGGCCCGGGTCGCTAATGGAGTGGACGCCGTCGACCGCGAGCAGGTCGCGACCGCGGGTCTGGACGAAGACCGCCAGCTTTTCCGGTGCGCCCATCCGGACGTGGCCGGGGCCCCGGATGATGCGCAGCCCGGTCCCGGTATTGCGCAGCAGGTGCGCCCCGGGACCGAGGCTGAACACGTCCATCCGGTGCCGGACCGGGCCGTCGGTCTCATAGGTGACCGACTGCGGCAACTCGCTGCTTGTGAAAGCGGCATTGAGGGCTGCTACCCGGTCCCGTTCGGGAATCGTCTGGCTGTCGAGTACGAGCGCCAAATCGGACTCCTTCCGCCGAGCCCTTTTCGATGCTACGACGGATAAGCCATTCTGGCATCGCCCGTCCACGTGCCAGGCCGCGTGCGCATCGTGCCGGGGTGACGGCTCAGGCCAGGCTGCTCACCGCCTCGCGGATCAGGTCGGCGACTTGTTTCGGGTGCGACAGCATGGCCAGGTGAGAGGAGTCGATCTCGATCGGCGTGATGCCCGCCCTCTGGTACCCGAACCGTTCGACGTCCGGGTTGATGGTGTGGTCGTTCACTGAGACCGACGCCCAGCCCGGCTTGGTTTTCCACGCCGCGGCCGGCGCCTTCTCCCCGAACGCCACCGCGGCCAGCGGACGCTGCGAGACAGCGAGAACCCGGGCGAGATCCGGGTCGACGTCGGCCGCGAAGATCTCGCGGAACTTCGCGGGATCCACCGAGACGTCGGTGCCGGGCTGATCCGATCCCTCGATCGGATAGGTCGTGTAGACCAGCCCTGTGGCGAGCAGCGAGTCGGGGAATCCGCCCTGCAGCTCGGCCAGGCTCTCGCCCTCCTCCAGCGCGTAGGCCGAGACGAACACCAGGGCCTTCACGTTCTCTTCCATCCCGGCCACGGTGATCACGGCGCCCCCGTAGGAATGACCGACCAGGACGACGGGACCTTTAATCTGCCGAACGACACTGGCGATATAGGCCGCGTCACCCAGCAAGCTGCGGTTGGGCACGGCCGGCACGAGGACCTGCAGTCCGTCATCGAGCAGTTCCCGGACGACCGGGGTGAACGAGGATCCGTCGGCGAACGCTCCGTGCACCAGCACGACCGTCGGTGCATTGTCCGTCATCGTGACTCTCCTGCCCCGTGCAGCGCAGTACGCAGGAACTCCCCGCCCATGGCGGTAGCCGCCTTGGCGGCGTGGGTGTCCCGCAGCGCGTTGAGCATGACGAAGTCGTGGATGGTGCCCTGGAACCGGACCGCGGTGACCGGGACGCCAGCGGCCCGCAGCTTGGCTGCGTAGGCCTCTCCCTCGTCCCGCAGGACGTCCGCCTCACCGACCATCACCAGCGTCGGCGGCAGCCCGACCAGTTCGTCCAGGCTGGCGCGCAGCGGGGAAGCCGTGATCTCCGCCCGCTGGGCGGGATCGCCGGTGTACTGGTCCCAGTACCACTGCATGGCCGGTCGACTCAGCCAGTAGCCCTCGGCGAACTGGTGGTAGGAGCCGGTCTCGAAATCCGCGTTGGTGACCGGGTAGTACAGCACCTGGGCGGCGATGCGCGGTCCGCTACGCTGCTTGGCCATGATGGTGATGGCGGTGGTCATGTTGCCGCCGACCGAGTCGCCGGACACCGCGATCCGGCTGCCGTCCAGGTCGTGCTCCGCGCCGTGTTCGGCGATCCATTCCAGCACCGCGTAGATCTCTTCGATGGCGGTGGGGTATTTCGCCTCGGGGGAGAGCGAGTAGTTGGTGAACACCGTGGCGGCGTGCGCCCGGGTCGTCAGCTCGCGGACCAGGCGACCATGGGTGTGGGCGTCGCCGAACACCCAGCCCGCGCCGTGCGTGAACAGGAGCACCGGCAGCGGGCCGGTCACGCCCGCCGGCCGGAAGATCGTGACCGACACCTCACCTGAGGGTCCGCCGGCGATCGTGAGCTCGGTGAGGTCGGCGGCGGGCGCGGGGATGTCGCCGTCCTGCACCGAGTCGACCATTTTCCGGCCCTCCTCGACGGGCAGGTCGAACAGGAACGGGGGCTTGGCGGTCGCGTCCGAGAATTCCTGGGCCGCTGTCTCGAGAATGGGCTTGATGTCGGCCATAGCCGGCTCCTTCATCAGATGGGTGTCCTGCTGCCAGCTAAAGGCGCCCAGGGCGAGCGCGGAATAGCCCGTCGAGGAGTATGCGCGCACAGCAAACAACTGTGCGGATCCAGTACCACCGCTCCGTCGTCCCCGTATAAGGGCGCCCGGATGTCGGTGCCGGCCGGTATCGTAAGCCCGCCATGTTCATCGCCGATCTGCATATTCACTCCAAGTTCTCCCGTGCCTGCAGCAAAGACTGCGACATCGAGCACCTGTCCTGGTGGGCCCTGCGCAAGGGCCTCACCGTGCTCGGCACCGGCGACTTCACCCACCCGGCCTGGTCTGCGGAACTGAAACAGACCCTCGTCCCGGCCGAACCCGGCCTGTTCCGCATCGGCCCCGACCTGGAAAAACGCCTCATCCGCGACACCCCCGTCCGCTGCGCGGGCCCCGTCCGCTTCATGCTCTCCGTCGAAATCTCGACGATCTACCGCCGCGACGACCGCACCCGCAAGGTCCACCACCTCCTCTACGCGCCGAGCTTCGAAGCGGCCGACAAGATCACCGAGTCGCTGTCCAATATCGGCAACCTGGCCTCCGACGGCCGCCCCATCCTCGGCCTGGACTCCCGCGACCTGCTCGAGATCACCCTGTCCGCCGATCCCGGCTGCTACCTGGTGCCCGCCCACGTCTGGACCCCGTGGTTCGCCGTCCTCGGCTCCAAGTCCGGCTTCGACGCGGTCCGCGACTGCTACGCCGACCTGGCCGGGCACATCTTCGCGGTGGAGACCGGCCTGTCCTCCGACCCGGCGATGAACTGGTCCTGTTCCTCGCTCGACGACTACCGCCTGGTCAGCAACTCCGACGCGCACTCCCCGCCGATGCTGGGCCGCGAGGCCACGGTCTTCGACACCAGCCTCGACTATTTCGCCATGGCCGCGGCCCTGAAAACCGGCGGCGGCCTGGCCGGCACGATCGAGTTCTTCCCCGAGGAGGGCAAGTACCACCTGGACGGCCACCGTAAATGCGACACCCGTTTCGATCCCGAACGGACCCGCGAGCTCGCTAAAACCTGCCCGGTCTGCGCGAAGCCGCTGACCGTCGGAGTGCTGCACCGCGTCGCCGAACTCGCCGACCGCCCGCCCGGGTTCCGCCCGCCCGGCGCCGCGGGCTTCAGCAGCCTGGTCCAGCTGCCGGAGATCATGAGCGAGATCCTGGCCACCGGCCCGAAGAGCAAGAAGGTCGTCGGCGAAGTCGGCCGGCTCGTCGCCGCCCTAGGCCCGGAACTGACCATCCTGCGCGACGTCCCGCTCGAGGACCTCCGCCGCGCAGGCGGCTCCCTGCTCGGCGAGGCCATCGCCCGCCTGCGCCGCGGCGAGGTCATCCGAGACGCCGGCTACGACGGCGAATACGGCACCATCCGCCTCTTCAAAACCAATGAACTGAACGAAGCCGCCCTCTTCCCCCTGCCCAACTCCCCAGCTCCCCACCCGAAACCCGCGCAGCCCGACCAGCCCCACCAGCCCCACCAGCCCCATCCCCGCCAGCTCAGCACCCCACCAACCACTTCCGTAACACCAGCACCTCAGTCCCCACCCGCCACCAGATCCGTCCTCGATGGCCTGGACCTCGACCAATACGCCGCCGCGACCGCCCCCAGCCCCCTCCTGATCATCGCCGGGCCCGGCACCGGCAAGACCCGTACCCTCACCCACCGCATCGCTCACCAGATCCTCGACCGCGGCGCCCCGGCCGGCGAGTTCCTGGCCATCACCTTCACCCGCCGCGCCGCCCAGGAAATGCGCGACCGCCTAGCCGCCCTCTGTCCCAAGCAAAACGACGAGCCCACTGTCACCACCTTCCACGGCCTGGGCCTGCGCATCCTCCGCGAGCACCACGCCGCGGCCGGCCTGCCCGCCCAGTTCGGCGTCGCCGACGAGGCCGCCCGCCTGGCCGCCGCCACCGAACTCACCGGCTCCGACCGCGACGCCCGCAAGCTCCTCGCCGCCCGGCCCGAAGACCCCGGCGCCAAGCAAGCCCTCCGCCAGCACCTAGCCGCGAACGACCTGGTCGATTTCGACAGCCTGGTCGAGCTATCCGCCGCCCTGCTCGGCGAGCACCCCGCCATCGCCGCCGGCCTGCGCGCCCGCTGGCCGCGGCTCAGCGTCGACGAGTACCAGGACATCGACCCCGTCCAGTACGCCTTGCTCCGGTCCCTCGCCGCCGCCGGCCCCGGCCTGACCGCGATCGGCGACCCCGACCAGTCGATCTACGGCTTCCGCGGCGCCGACGTCGGCATCTTCACCCGGTTCGCCGCCGACTTCCCCGGCACCACCCAAGTCGAGCTCACGCAGAACTACCGCTCGGCCCCCGCGATCGTCACCGCCGCCATGCAAGCCATCGCCCCGACCACCCTGGTCCCAGCCCGCAAGGCCACCCCGGCCCAAGCCCCCGCCGCCGACCAGGACCCCGCCGTCACCTTCCACGAGGCCCCCGACGAGCACGCCGAGGCCGCCTGGATCGCCGCCGCCATCGACCAGCTCCTAGGCGGTGCCTCCTTCCACTCCCTCGACAGCGGCCGGGCCGACGGCCACGCCCACGGCAAGCTCGGCCTGGCCGACATCGCCGTCCTCTACCGCACCGACGCCCAGGCCACCACCCTCGGCCAGGCCCTCACCCGAGCCGGGCTCCCGTACGCCAAACGCTCCCACGACCTCCTAGCCCGCCATGCCGGCGTCCCCGACATCATCCGCGAAATGCGCCTGGAGACCCCGGCCGGCCCGCAGACCCCGCCCAGCGGCGATGCGCTGCAGCAGCTCCGAACGGCCGTCCGAGCCCTAGCCGCCGCCCGGGGCGAGCGCGACGCGACCGTCATCGACATTCGCGCCGCCGGTGAGCTGCTCACCCCGCTGGCCCGCCGCTGCGGCCCCGACCTAGACCGCTTCCGCACCGAGATCTCCCTCGGCGCCGAACCAGACGCCCTCGACCCCCGAGCCGAAGCGATCACCCTCCTCACCCTGCACGCCGCCAAAGGCCTGGAGTTCGACGTAGTCTTCCTGGCCGGCTGCGAAAAGGGCCTCTTGCCCCTCCGCCTCCCCGGCTCGGTCCAAGCCCCCGGCGCCGGCGCCGCCGCCGGGTCCACTCCCGCCGAGACCGATATCGCCGAGGAACGGCGCCTCTTCTTCGTTGGCCTAACCAGAGCCCGCGCCAAACTCCTCCTCACCTGCGCCACCCGCCGCACGAGATACGGCTCCGAACACCCGGCCGGCCGATCGCCCTTCCTTACCGCGATCGATCCGGCCCTCCTCGGCTCGCCCGACCCCAAAACCGCCCAACGCCCCCGCAGGCCTGCGGACCGCCAGCTGCGCCTGCTCTAACCCCGTCCTCAGCCTCCGGTTGTGCTTAGCACCGCTGGCGCCGTCACGGCGTTCGACGGGTAGTAGTAGCCGGAGAACCAGATGTCGCTGGGCGACAGAACGGCGTGCCCGGTCAGCGCGTTGACGCCAGCCGGATCCGACGTGGAAGTCCAGCTGGTCCCGTTGTAGTGGCTCAGCGAGACCACGCCCGCGACCCACACGTCAGTCGCCGACAGTGCGGCAATTGCGGTGTTGCCCTCGGCGAGCTGGGTCACCACGGTCCAGGCCGTACCGTTCCACTTCAGCACGGAGCCGTCGGCCGCGATCGCCCACGCGTCCGTGGGCGAGACGGCGTCGACGTCCAGCAGCCCGCTGTTATCTGGTGCCGTCACCTGCGTCCACGACGACCCGTTGTAGTGCATGATCACGGACGTGAACTGGCGGTTGTGGTAGCCGGGCGTCACCGTCTCGCCGACCACCCAGATGTCGCTGGCCGACGTGCCGGAGATCGCGTTGACGGATAGGTCGTTGGTCGTGGACACCGGCGTGGCGACCTGGCTCCAGGTGCTGCCGTTCCAGTTCAGCGCGGTGGCGACCGATGCGCCCGTGGCCGCGGAGCTACCCACTCCGACCGCCCAGGCATCGGTGGGCGAGAACGCCTGGATGTGCTCCAGCTCGTCGTAGGTCACGCTGCTCGGCACGGTCAGCTGCGACCACGCCGTGCCGTTCCAGCGATACGCGAGCGCCTCGGTGACCCAGCCAGAGGAGGTGGGGATGGTTCCTTCGCCGATGGTGATCACGTCACTGGCCGAGTCTGCACTCACTCCGGTGAACGCGCAATCGGCCTCGAACACGCTGCACGGCCCTGAGGGCAGCGTGCTCTGTGACCATTTGCTGCCGTTCCAGTGGTCGATCTGCGGGGTTCCTGAATCCTGGCCCACCGTCCAAACATTGGTCGCGGATATTGCCGTGATGGCATTGAGCGGTACGTAGGGGACATTGTCGATCGCGGTGTACGGCGGGTGGGCAACGCTCCAGGTGGTGGAGGCGCTTGCCATGCTGGGGACGGCGGCGAGTGCGAGGGCGGCGGCGGCCACGATCGCGTTTCTGACGGTGACGCTGGGTCTCATGGGAACTCCTTATACATTTGCGTCGACCGGATAAGCGGACCTACACAAATAGCCACGTAAAGGGACATCGCCGCGTTCAGCTCAGCCACAGAAAGTTTTCGACGAATTAAGAATTAAGCGGACGGCAGCAGCGTGGCCAGGTTGATGGCGTTGGCCATGGCCTGGTAGCCGGCGTCGTTGGGGTGCAGGTGATCACCCGAGTTATACAAAGGGTTCAGCCGCAGCGGGTCGGCCCGATCGCGCATCACCTTGTCGAAGTCGATGACGCCGTCGAAGGCGCCGCTGGTGCGGATCCAGTGGTTCACCGCCTCGCGGGTGGCTTCGCCCGCCGCGCTGTAGTACCCCGCTCCCTGGAACGGCAGCAAGGTCCCCCCGAATATCCGGAGCCCCCGGGCGTGCGCCGCCGCGATCAGCCGCCGGTACCCGGCGATGATCTGAGCCGCGCTGACCTCGGTGCCCAGGCGCGAAAGGCCCTCGGCGTCCCGGTGCGCCCCGATCGGGCTGAACCCGATGTCGTTGATCCCCTCGAGCACGATGACGTCCCGGACCCCGGGCTGGTCCAGGACGTCCCGCTGGAACCGTGCCTCGGCACTGACGCCATAGACCGGCGAGTTGGTCAGCACCTGGTTCCCGCCGATTCCCTCGTCGGCCACCGCCAGCGTGGTACCCCTCACCGCGTCCAGCCGGCGGGCCAGGTCGTTGGGCCAGCGGGCGTTGGCGCCGACGTCCGAACCCACGCCGTCGGTGATCGAGTCGCCGATCGCCACCACGGTCCCGTCCGCCTGAGCCGAACGCACGATGAGGCCGCTCAGGTAGAACCACGACGTGGTCCGGACGACGAACGCGCTCGCTTCGGAGTCAGCGGCGTGGTCGCCGCGCACCGACACCCAGTTGACCTGGTAGGCGTCCAAATGGTATGTCGCCCGGCCCGTCCGGTGCGGCAGGTATACGCTCACCGCGAGCTCCTCGAGCGGCCACACCCGCATGGCCACCGGGTCGCTGAGGACCCGCGCGCCCGCCGGGATCCGGAACGATGCGCGGCCGCGATAGGTCACCGGGTAGACCGTGCCCGGCGCCAGGGCGCCGTCCGAACCGGCCACCGCGACCGTCACCCGGCCGATCAAAAGCGGCGAGGCGCCGTAGGCGTTCGTCAGCTCCAGCCGGATCGGGTCACCGCCCACGCTCGTGAAGATGATCTCGCGGACCGTCTGGTTGTCGAAGCTGGCGTCGGCGATCGTATTGCGGCTGGCGGCCTGCGGGCTGGCGCCCCAGCTCGTGACCCAGTGGGTCGCGTCCGGCTCGCGTCCGGCCGCGGCGGCCGGCCGGGAGCCCGCGAAGACGGCAATCGTGGCCGCCACGGCCAGCAGCAGGGCGGTGACGAGCAGCCAGGAACGGATCAGCCCGGTAACTTTCCGCCGTCCGGCCCAGCTGGCACCGATCACGGTGTTCCCCTCACTCGCCCCGCCCATGCCGAAGAGCCCGCTCTCGCTCCCCATCTCGTGTTATTACATGTTTCGGCGGTTTGCAAGGTTAACGATCGGTGATGCCCTGAAGGTTTCACCACGCCCGTTCAGTCAAAATCGTCCATATCAGGCCGAACGGGCACGCCCCCAGCCCAAGCTATCCATCCACGTCAGCCTGGCCCGGACAGCACGTCCTTGAGCTCGGCGCTGGTGATCACGCGCGCCTGCCGGGGGAAGATTTTCTCGGTGAGGAACTCGTGCACGCCGGGTGCGGGGTCGGCGCAGGCGTCCGCGAGGACGAGGACCTGGTAGTCGCGGTCGGCGGCGTCGCGGACGGTGGACAAGACCACGCCGCTGGTGCTGATCCCGGCGAGGATGAGGGTGGTGATGCCGCGCTCGCGCAGCTGCTGATCGAGGTCGGTGGTGGAGAAGGCGCCGACGCGGGTCTTGCGGACGGTAATGTCGCCCGGCTCGGGCGCCACGCTGTCGTGCACGGCGGTCGCGGGGGAGTCGCTGTGCATGTCCTGGCCGACTGACGCGAACCTGCTGTGCGGGGGAACCGCATCGTAGTCCGCGTCCTCGAAGGCGACCCGGACGTAGCCGATCTGCCCGCCGTGGCCGCGGACGACGGCGATGGCGTCCGCGGCGGACGCCAGCAGGGACTCGGCGGTGCCGAGGCGGCTGAGGATGCCGCCCTGATAATCCATCACGAGCAGCGCGGTACGCCGGGGGTCGATGCCCGGGAGCGTCATGGGTTCTCCTCTGTAGTCGGGTGAGCTGTGGCCGGGTGAGCTGTGGTCCGGAGCTGGCGGTCCGCCACGGTGACGAGGAGCGTCACGGCGCTGGCGGCGATCATGATGACGGCGATGATGTGCAGGCCGTGGTCGCTGACGTTCTTGTGGAAGACGATGCTGATGATGGCTGAGGACGCGATGGAGCCGACATAGCCGAAGGTGCGGAACAGGCCCGAGGCGGTGCCGAGCTGGCCGCTGGCGGCCTGGGTGTACAGGGCGGTCTGGTTCCCGCTGGCGGCCGCGCCGAGGGCGATCCCGAAGGCCAGTGTGACGATCAGGATCCAGCTGATCGGAGTGCTCGTGGTCAGGAACAGGACCCCGGCCGCTCCGGCGAGGCAGGCGGCTGCTCCCACGATCAGCGGGCCGCGGACCAGGTTGCGCTTCGAGACCGGCCCCATGATGATCGCCGAGACGACGCTCATCGGGAGCAGCAGCAGACCGGTTTCGTCGGCGGACAGGCCCCGGCCGGCCTGGATCCACTGGGTGATGCCGTAGAGCACGGTGTAGACGCACAGCGCGATCAGCGCCCACCGCAGGTAGGTGCGGGTGAGCGCCAGGTTCGAGGCGAGTAGCCGCACGTCAAGGAACGGGTGGGTGGCCCGCAGTTCCCACGCCAGGAGGCCGGCGGCCAGCACGACGGCTACGCCCAAGGCGGTCCAGTCCGGGCGCGGCACCGACATCAGGAATATCAGCAGAGCCGTCATCGTCCCGCCGAATCCGGCGATGCCGGCCAGGTCGATGCGGGCGGCTATGTCCCTGGCCCTCCGTGATCCCTGCACCGGGGCATCACGGGGAATCCCCGATACCGCCATGACCAGCGTGACGAGCGCGACGGGGACATTGGCGAAGAACGTCGCGCGCCACCCCCACGCGCCCACGAGCACGCCGCCGAAGGGGAGCCCGAGGGCGGCCGTCGCCGCTCCGGCGATCTGCAGGCCGCCGAGTACCCCGCCCGGCGGCTTGTCCAGCCCGGCCTGCTCGGCGCGCCGGCGGATCAGCAGCATCGCCGACGGGTACCCGGCCGACGTGCCGACCCCGATCAGGACCCTGGCCGCGATCAGCGTGGTCAGGTTCTGGCCTACTCCGCCCACCACCCCGCCGATGAGCACGGTGGTGATTCCGGTCAGGAACACCCGGCGCGGCCCGAACTCCTCGGACAGCTTCCCGGCCGTCGGCTGGGCGATCGAGCTCGCCAGGTACAGCGCCGAGACCAGCACCGCGATCCGGCCGACCGACACGTGCATCGCGGCGGCGATCGGCACCAGCGCGGTCGCGATCAGGGAACTGTTGACCGGGTTAAGCGCGGACCCCATGAACAGCGGCGTAGTGAACCGCCACGAGAAAGCGTTCCCGCCGCCGGCCGGGGTGCCTGGCGGCGCGGCACTGACCGCCGGAGCCGACGTCACCGGGCGGCCCGGAGGTCAACCTGGCCGAGCCGCTCCAGCAGCTCGATCGCCTGGTCCAGGCTGGTCCGTTCGTCCGGGTTTACGGCTGACTCGATCGCCCGGATCAGCCAGTCGTCGCGTGAGGCCAGGATCGTCTCGTACAGCGCGCGGCCGGCCGCGGTCACCTCGAGCAGGCTCTTGCGGCCGTCCGCCGGGTCCGGCTTCACGCTGACCAGGCCGCCGGTCTTCAGCCCGGCCAGGCTCTGCGCGATGGCCTGCTGGCTGACGTGCTCCGCCACGGCCAGGGACGCGGCTGTGACCGGGCCCTCGTGCACCAGCCGGCTGAAGATCGATACCTGCGCGACCGACAGGCCGGCTGACGTCACGCCGGCTTCCTCCCGGATCCGCGCCTGGAGCCGCTTGACCGCCACCGCCAGCCTGATTGCCGTCTTGGCCGTGTCCTGGCGATCTTCGCTCGTTCCCATATCATCAGTCTAGACTGATCAAGAAACTTGAACAAGTTACTTGTGTAATTAACCACGGAACGGCACTCTCATCCCGCGTCCGGATCGCCTAAAGCTTCTCTCATCCCGCGGCCTTGGCCTTAAAGCTTGCTGCGGACGGCGATCTGGTAAAGCTCAGGCAGCCGCGGCTCGGCCGCGCGGGCGGCGAGGCGCCCGCCGGTCCAGGCCAGCGCGAGGCCGTATCCGGCGGCGCAGAGCACGAGCACCGGCATCCGGACCGTCGCCGGATCCGAGCGGGTGAACACGACACCGAGCACGACCGGTATGGCTGCCACCACCGTGCCGACGAGACTGCCGAGGGAGCCCCCGAGCCTGTCGCCTATGAATCCGTCAGCGGGCCTGGGCACGGGACTGCCGGCCCGCTTCTCCATCGGGTAGGGCAAGGTGACGCTGAAGATGTCGCCCAGCCCCAGGCCCGCGCCGATCCCGGCGAGGTCCACCGCCATGCCGAGGAACCCGTCCACCGGATGCTTGGCCAGCGCCGCGAGGCCGAACGAGATCACCGTGAGCAGCGGCACCGCGACCATGCCGAGCGCGATGTTCTGGCCGGAGATATAGGCGCGCAGGGCGCGGCGTCCGGTCAGCGTCATCGCCTCGAGGCCGAAGCCCGGTCCGCTCAGCCCGATTGAGTTGGAGTGCATGACGGCGATGAGCGCGGACCCGAAGACGGCGCTGGTAATCAATCCGCCGAGATATCCCGAGGTCAAGATGGTGCGGATGGACACGGCGATCATGACGACCACGGTGATACCCCAGTAGACGAGCGAGCTGGGTTCGCGGCGCTGATAGATCCAGAACCGGGCCGCCACCGTGCCGCGCAGCCCGTACCGGCCGAACGGCAGCGCCACCCCGCGCACCGCCGATGACTGCGTGCTGGTGTCGGCCGTCACCAGGCCGCGGCCGAGCGATCTGATCCACAGCGCGCCGAGGGCGACGACGACGGCGGCGAGCAGCGCCAGCCGCAGCAGCGCGGTGCCGGGGTGCCCGGTGGAGGCGTCCCGGATCGCGTGCGCGGCCAGGCCCGGCGGAATCCAGCGCATCCACACGTCGACCCCGGCGAACCTGGCCGGGGTCAGCTTGCCCTCGGCGGTCAGCTTCGGCACCAGCTGGGTGAAGAGCTCGTACAGGGCGAAGATCGGGATGATCAGCAGGGCGGCGAAGTCCTTGCCGCGCCGTGAGCGCAGCAGCCCGGCCAGGCTCGCGGTCACGAACCGCGCCAGCGTGATGCAGAACAGCACCTCGAGCACCACCGCGAGCAGGGCGATGAGCAAGCCAAGACCGCCGCGGGCCAGCCCGACGGTCACCCCGAGCAGGCCGACCAGGTTGGCCAGCGGCCAGGCCCCGGCGGCCGAGGCGGCCAGCAGCCCCACCGCGAGCGAGCGCGTGCGCAGCGGATAGAGGGCCAGCGTGGCGGGGTCCAGGGTGCCGTCGAGCCC
>Ga0302314_10007231_pt1 | contig 19962 bp, 15 predicted proteins | sample III_Palsa_N2_3_FD_200533 | JGI IMG/M metagenome (GOLD analysis project Ga0302314, IMG submission 200533) | Peat permafrost microbial communities from Stordalen Mire near Abisko, Sweden - III_Palsa_N2_3 | ecosystem: Environmental > Terrestrial > Soil > Palsa > Peat permafrost | place: Sweden... | reverse complement strand
GCAATTTCGCAGGACTTCCCGACGCCGACCTGCGCTGGCTCTGTGACGGCTCCGAGGCCGCGCGCGCGAAGGCGGCGCTGCAGTTCCCGGGGGCGCAGGTCACCGCCGAACTCGACGACCTGCTGGCCGACCCCGAGCTCGACGCGATTGTGCTGGCGACACCGGTGCCGACCCACGCGGAGCTGGCCGTGCGGGTGCTCGAGGCCGGCAAGCACTGCTTCGTCGAGAAGCCGCTGGCGCAATCGGTCGCCGATGCCGAGCGTGCCGTCGCGGCAGCGGAGAAGGCCGGGAAGCTGCTGATGGTTGGGCACCTGCTCGAGTACCACCCCGGCGTGCTGAAGCTCAAGGAGCTGGCCGAGAGCGGCGAACTCGGCGACATCTACTACATCTACGGCAACCGCCTCAACCTCGGCAAGCTGCGCGCCGACGAAAACGCGCTCTGGTCGCTCGGCGCCCACGATGTCTCGGTGGTGCTGGCACTGGCGGGCGAGGAGCCGATCGAGGCCGTCGCCCATGGTGAGTCATACGTGCGCCCAGGCGTCGAGGATGTGGTCTTCTGTTACCTGCGCTTCCCCTCGGGGCTGGCCGCGCATCTGCACCTGAGCTGGCTTGACCCGCACAAGGAGCGCCGCTTCACGGTCGTCGGGGCCCACAAGATGGCGACCTTCGACGACATGGCGATCGAGGGCAAGATCACGATCTACGACAAGGGCTTTGACGAGGCGCCCACTGGCTACGGCGAGTGGGTCACGCGCAGCGGTGACACCTACTCCCCGCGCCTGCCGACCGGTGAACCGTTGCGGGTCGAGTGCCAGGAGTTCCTGGACAGCATCAACGAGGGCCGCGCGCCGCGTTCCGACGGTGCCAGCGGCCTGCGCGTGGTGCGCGTGCTCGAGCAGCTGCAGAACTCGCTGAAGGCCTCGGGGCGCGCTGCCGACAGCGCGCGGCGCGATGGCTGAGATCTCGCCCGCGGCGCACGTCGATCCGAGCGCCTCGATCGGCGCCGGCGTGGCGATTGCGGCCGGGGCTGTGATCGGCCCCGGGGTCGTCCTCGGGGACGGTGTCTCCGTGGGCTGCAATAGCGTCATACACCCGGGTGTGCGTCTGGGGGCCGGGTGCCTGATCGAGGACCTGGTGGTGCTCGGCAAGCGCCCGCGCCTGAAGCACGGGTCCAGCGCCGCTGCGGTGGAGCTCGGCCCGCTCGAGCTCGGGCCAGAGGTGACGGTCTGCTGTGGCGCCGTCGTCTACGCCGGCGCTGTTGTCGGGGCAGGTTCGATCATCGGCGATCAGGCGCAGGTCCGGGAGGGTTCGCGGATCGGCGAGCGCTCGGTCGTCGGGCGCGCCTCGTGCGTCGACTTCAACGCGCGCGTGGGCAACCGGGTGTCGATTCAGACGGGCGTTTACGTGACGAGCTGGGCGGTCGTCGAGGACGACGTATTCCTCGGCCCCGGCGTGCTGATGACCAACGACAACACGATGGGACGCCATCCCAAGGGCGAGCCGCTGGATGCGCCGGTGGTCCGCCGTGCGGCGCGCGTTGGCGGCGCAACCGTGCTCGTTCCCGGGGTGGAGATCGGCGAGGAAGCGTTCATAGGCGCCGGCGCCGTGGTCACCCGTGACGTTGCTCCTGGGGAGGTCGTGGTGGGCCTTCCGGCACGAATGGTGCGTCGCGTTGACGCAACTGAGCTGATCGAACGATGGCGTTGATATATGTGGGGAGGTAAGTGATTTAAGCCCGCTGTCCATTCGGGCAGACACTGACTGGTGGGCCGGCCCGTTGAGGGTTCCCACCATCACACCAATGTCGAACCAAGAGCCAGTCACGAACATCACGGATCCACGCTGGTTGCGCGCGATCTCACACCCCATCCGCATCCGTCTGCTGGCGATGCTGGATGAGGAGCCCGCCAGTCCCGTGATCCTCGCTTCGAAGCTCAATCAGCCGCTGGGGACCATCGCATACCACGTACGCACGCTCTACGACCTCGGGTTGCTGAAGCTTGTCAGCACCCGTCAGCGGCGCGGTGCCACCGAGCACTACTACAAGACCACCGGGCACCCGAGCTCCACCGAGGAGGCCTGGGAGGGTCTCGACGCGATCTCCAAGCAGCGGTTGCTCACCGCACTGATCGCGAAGGCGACCGATTACGCCACCAGGTCAGCGGCCGCCGGCGGGTTCGACGCCAAGGAGGCGCACATCTCCACCGAGGCGCTCAAGCTCGATCGTGAGGGCCTCGAGCAGCTCGCGCAGGAGTCGAAGAAGTGGCTCGCGCGAGCGCAGGAGATCGAGCGCGAGTCCGCACGGCGGACCGGGCAGGACACCGAATCGAAGCTGTCGGTCGGGCTCACCGTGATGCTGTTCAAGGCGCTGCCGTTCAGCGCCGAGCTGCCGGAGGACGCGGATCAGGGCTCCGAGAACGGCAACGGCAGCGCCGCTGGCCGCGAGTCGGCCGCGCGCCGTTAGGCCGCAGCCGTTAGGCCGGAGCCGTACATCCCCTCGCCTGCCTTGGTCCAGATGACCTGCTCGCGGCCGGGGCCGACGCTGATCAGTGCGACCGGGACCTTGACGAAGTCCGAGATGTACTGCAGGTACTGACGGGCCGTGTCGGGGAGCTCGTCCTCGTTGCGGCACTCGGTGATGTCCTCACTCCAGCCGGGCAGCTCCTCGTACTCACCGACGGAGTGATGAAGGACCGTCTGGTGGTAGGGGAAATGATCGATCTCGAGGCCCTCATTGCCGCGGTAGCGGGTGCAGACGGAGATTGTCTGCTGCCCGGAGAGCACGTCGAGCTTGGTGATCGCCAGTGCCGACAGCGAATTCAGGCGCGCGGCGTAGCGCAGCGCGACGAGATCGAGCCAGCCGACGCGGCGCGCACGCCCGGTGGTTGTGCCGAACTCCGCGCCGCGCTCGCGTAGCTCGTCGCCGAGCGGCCCCTCGAGCTCGGTCGGGAACGGGCCGGCGCCGACGCGCGTGCTGTAGGCCTTGGTGATGCCCCAGACCTCGTCGATGTCGCGGGGACCGACACCGGCGCCGATCGTGGCCGAGCCGGCGATCGGGTTGGATGAGGTCACGAACGGATAGGTGCCGTGGTCGATATCCAGCAGCGTCCCCTGTGCACCCTCGAAGACGACCAGCTCGCCCTCGTCCAGGCGCTCCAGCACCAGCCGGCTGGTGTCGGCGATGTACTGCTTGATGCGGTGCCCGTAGGTGAGGTACTCCTCGGTCATCGCCTGCAGGTCGAGGCGTGGGTCGCGGGCAAACTCGCGCAGCGAGAGCCGCTTGGGCTCCATCGCGGCGACGATCTTCTTCTTGAGGATCTTCTCGTCGAGCAGGTCCTGCACGCGGATGCCCAGGCGCGCTGCCTTGTCCGAATAGCAGGGGCCGATACCGCGACGGGTGGTGCCGATCTGCAGCTTGCCCAGCTTCATCTCGCCCGCGTGGTCGAGCAGCATGTGGTACGGCATGATCAGGTGCGCATTGGCCGAGATCCGCAGCGCGCTCGTGTCGATGTTGCGCCGCCGCAGATCATCCAGCTCGTCCGTGAGGATCTTCGGGTCGATCACGACGCCGTTGCCGATCACACACAGCTTGCCCGGATGCAGGATCCCGGAGGGCATCAGGTGCAGCTTGTAGGTCTGACCACCATGGACGATGGTGTGGCCGGCGTTGTTGCCACCCTGGAAGCGCACCACCGCGTCTGCGCGATCCGCGAGCAGGTCGGTGATCTTGCCCTTCCCTTCGTCACCCCACTGGGCGCCAACGATCACTATTCCAGGCATTTCGTCTCCAGCGTAGCGGCAACCACAGTCGGGGGATCAGGCCCGGCTGATGGCCGACCAGTCGATCCCCGCGTCCATACGGTGGTCGGGCCCCATCACCTTGAGCTCGTCGCACATTTCCGTCAGGCGAGAGACGGTGCGCTCGGTGATCTGCTGGCAGAGGGTCTCGCGGTCGAGGATGTTGGTCGTGATCACGATCGCGCGCTGCTCCTCGTAGCGGGAGTTGATGATCGAGTAGAGCTCCTCGAGCACCCACGGCGTCGTCTGCTCGGCGCCGATGTCATCGATGTGCAGGAGGTCGACCGCCGTCAGCCGCTCGAGCAGGTCGTTGTGCGAGCCGGTGTCGAAGGTCTTGCGGATCTGGCTGAGCAGACCGGGCAGCGAGTAGCGTGCCGCCGAGCGGCCCGCCTCGAGCGCCGCCTTGGTGACGAGCATCGCCAGCGTCGTCTTGCCGGTGCCGACCGGCCCCATGAACCAGAGGCCGCGTCCGGCATCGAGGTTGGCGCCTATGCGATCGATGTAGCGCTTTGTGGCGGCGACGATCTTCGGATCGATCTCGGTCACGGGGAAGCGGTCGAAGGCCACGTCCCGGTAGCGCTCGGGGATCACGGCTGAGAGGCTCCGCGCCTTGTTGCGCGCGATGATCTGCGGCCGGCACTGGCAATCCCGCGCAGTGTTGGTCTCCTCGTCATAGAGGAAGCCCGAGCCGTCACAGATGCCGAGGATGCAGGTTGCCATCGGTCGTCGCCTCCGCTCAGCCGGCGAACTGCGGCGGCGCGTAGTTCATGAACTTTGGGAACTGGCTCTGGAAGGTGAGCGTGATCTCGCCGACCGGGCCGTTGCGGTGCTTGGCGATGATGATGTCCGCCTCACCGGGCCGCGTGGACTCGCGGTTGTAGTACTCCTCGCGGTAGATGAACATCACCAAATCCGCGTCCTGCTCGATGGCGCCGGATTCGCGTAGGTCGGACAGGATCGGCTTCTTATCGCCGGCGCGCTGCTCGACGTTGCGGCTCAGCTGCGACAGTGCGATCACCGGCACGCGGAGCTCGCGCGCGAGGCTCTTGAGCCCACGGCTGACCTGGCCGACCTGCTCGACGCGGCTCTCGACCCGTCCTTCGTGCCGCATCAGCTGCAGGTAGTCGATGATGATCATTCCGAGCCCGCCGCGCTCCTCGAGCTGGTGGTGCAGACGCCGGGACTTCGCGCGGATCTCGAGCACGCCCGTGTCGCTCGAGTCATCGACGTAGAGCGGTGAGTCGGAGAGCCTGCCGGATGCCTCGAGGATCTTCGGCCAGCGCGACTCCGCGACGCGGCCGCGGCGCAGATCGTCGCCGGGCACCTTCGCCTGCGAGGCCACAAAGCGCTGCGCGAGCTCGGACTCGGACATCTCGAGCGAGAACAGCGCAACCGGAAAGCCCCCAAGCGCAGCGTTCTCGGCGATGTTGGCGACCAGTGCCGACTTGCCCATCGACGGGCGCGCGGCGAGCACCACCAGGTTGCCGGCCTGGAAGCCACCGGTCATGTCGTCGAGGTCGCGAAAGCCCGAGGGGGTTCCGGTCAGTGGGCTCTTCTGGTTGGAGCGGTGATGGAGGCGGTCGGTCTCCTCGTGCAGCACCTCCGCGATCGAGCGGATCGCCTTCTGGCGTTCGTCGTGGGCGACATCGAGCATCGCCCGCTCTGCCTGCTCGACCAGCTCCCGCGGCGAGGCCGTACGGTTGAGCACATCGGCCTGGATCCCGCGCGTGGCGTCGAGCAGCGCGCGCATCTGCGCCTGCTCACGCACGATTCGGCCGTAGTCACGAGCGTGGCCGGTGGACGGCACCCAGGCGACCAGCTCCTCGACCACGTCAGCGCCGCCGATCTCATCGAGGCGGTTGTTCTCCCGCAGTTGCTCGGCGACCGTGAGATGATCGATCTTCTTGTCGGCCTCGTACAGCTCGAGCATCGCCTGGAACACGGCGCTGTGCTCGCGCAGGTAGAAGTGATCTGGCCGCAGCTGCTCATCGACGAGCAGCGCGTGCAGGTGCTGCTCATCGAGCAGCACGGCGCCCAGCACCGACTTCTCGGCCACCATGTTGTGGGGGATCGGATTGGCGGTCGTCGCACTCATAGCTGGACGTTCAAAGATAGGTCGCGCCCAGGCGGACTTCTCGCGTACATGCCGCATTCACCGCACGAATGATTTGAGATGTGTCGTGGTTGACACATTTCGGCGAGGTCGCTGCCCGCGGGCCTAATTGAGCCGTCAAGCATCCTTCCGCGGAAGCGTCCACCTCCCCGCGTCGGCACCCAGCTGGAGCGACGATCCGTTTTTGGAGGTGCTCCGCGTGGTGGAGAAAGCCGCAAGTGGTCACCGGATCTGCCAGCCCGCTAAGTAAGATCGCCGTCGATCGGCGCGCCGTCGGACGGCAGAGTCGCTGGCGGCGCGAGCAGGGTGGCGTTAGGCGTGCTTTCTCCTCAGTCGCTATCCGTGCCTGGATGACACTCACGGAGGCGGAAATGTGACTCACTCGAGCCATTCCGTGACCATCGTCGGGTTGGCGTGGATGCATATGAGGCGCGAGCGTCCGGGGCCGTCGTTGACGAACTTGTGCGGCGCTCCCGGAGGGACGATCACGATGTCCCCCGGGCCGGCCTTCAGGTGTCCCTCGCCGTTCTGGAAGGTGAGATTGCCGTCGATAACGACCCACGTCTCATCGTAGGGATGGCGGTGCAGGCGCGGGCCCTGACCCGGCGCGCTGTGGTCGAGGATCAGCGAGATCGTCGCGCCGTGATCGGCACCCTTCAGGTTCCCGGTCTTCAGCTGGCCTTTGTTGATGACTGGCATCGTGTGCTCCGCTTTCAGGTGTTGGTTATCGGGACGCCCCCGGGCGCAACTTCATGCCGTGAGGATCCCTTCGGCCATGTCGTCCTCGCTCTGTCGTTGGGTCCTGGTGGCATGGATTCCGGGGACCAGGAGCGCGGCCAGCGCGCCGATGGCGAGGACGGCTGCGCCGACCGGTAGCGCGGCGGTGAGACCGGCGGTGTAGGCGTGTGGTGAGGCGTACGATCCGTGGGCGCTGAACATGGACGCCAGGACCGCGACGCCGAAGACACCACCGAGCTCACGTATCGCGTTCGTCGCCCCTGATGCCTGACCCGCTTCCGCCGGCCGCACGGACCCGAGGGCCGCGTTGGCCGCCGGCGCGAATACGAGCGCCATCCCGGTGCCCGCGAGTATGAACGGCACGATCAGCGAGGAGTAGGCGACATCAGGAGTGAAGATCGCTGCCAGCCAGGCGATCGCGATCGTCTGCAGCACGAGTCCGGTGAACATCAGCGGCCGGGCCCCGACGCGGTCACTCAGCGTTCCGGCGATCGGAGCAACGATCATCGGCATCGCCGTCCACGGGAGTGTGCGCAATCCGGCCTGCACCGGGGAGTATCCCTGAACGGTCTGGAAGAACTGCGCTAGTAGGAAGATCGCGCCGAACACGCCGAAGAACATGGCGAATGAGAGGGCGTTGGTGGCGGCGAACTGGCGTGAGCGGAAGAACCGCATTGGGAGCATCGGGTCTGGAGCCCGTAGCTCCCACGCCACGAATGCAATCACGCACGCGGTTCCGAAGGCGAACGAGGCGAGGATCGGCGTGCTCGTCCATCCCAGCGCCTGTCCGCGAATTGCACCGTAGGTGATGCCGAGCAGCCCCGAGCCCACGAGTGCCAGGCCGCGAAGATCCAGGTGCGCAGCGGGTCCCCGAGACTCGGTCAGCTTGGTGAGAGCCAGCGGCACCAGCGCGAGACCGATCGGCACGTTGAGCCAGAAGATCCAGTGCCACGAGATGCCGCTCACGACCGCGCCACCGACGAGCGGTCCGAGCGCGACGCCGAGGCCGCTAACGCCGCCCCAGACTCCCAACGCCATGCCCCGCCGGGCAGGCGGGACGGCCTCGGAGAGCAACGTGAGCGTGAGCGGTAGGACGATGGCAGCGCCGAAGCCCTGCACCGACCGAGCCACGACCAGCATGCCCATGCTCGTCGACAGGGCCGCTGCCGCGCTCGCGACCGTGAACGTGGCGAGCCCGATGGAGAACATCCGCCGGCGCCCGAAACGGTCTCCGAGAGCCGCTCCGGTGAGGAGCAACACCGCAAACGTCAGCGTATACGCGTTGACGGTCCACTCAAGCGACTGGATCGACGCTCCCAGGCTGCGCCGGATCGACGGAAGCGCCGTTATCACCACGAGGTTGTCCAGCGTGGTCATAAACAGACCCAGAGAAACAATCGCGAGCGTCCACGCGACGCTCGGCTTGGATCTCGGCACCCGGTGCAGAGATCTCGAAATGACGGTCATCGACTACTCCTTTATTTGTTGATTCGAGCGGGCGGGCGGGTGGTGATGCGAGCCACGTGTGTGATCAGTCACTCACATAGGCCCCAAAAAAAGAGAGACGTACCTACCGAGACTCCTGCTCGGCGCCGGTGAGGACCTCGGCCCAGCGTTCGTGCAGGTCACCGATCTGCATCGCCGCGATCACGTTGCAGAGCATCCCGTGCGCGAAGAACGCCTGAACCTCCGCCGGCGAGGTGGGCCACTCGCGCTCCACCATCTCGTAGAGCAGCCGGAAACCGTGCCGCAGCGCGTCTCGGACCGCCGGCTCGGTTGCCGCCGCCTGCCCTTGGAGCTGGGTGAGCAGCACTTCCGGATCCTGCAACAGGTCTGTGTACGCCTCGGCCATCGCATCCCTGACGGGCCGCCCATCGGCCCGGGCGGCTGCCGCCGCCGCCGTCATCACGTCCTGGATACGCAGGAAGCTCCGCTCGAGCACCGCCACGAACAGCTCGGTCTTCGTCGGGAACAGGCGGAACAGATAAGCCTGAGAAATGCCGGCGGCCGCCGCGACATCCATCGTCGACGTGCCATACAGCCCCCGGGGGCCAACCACCTTCATGGCGGTGCGCAGCACATCCTCTCGCCGCTCATCGGCGGTCGAGAGGGTTCGGGCGGATGTTGCCGCAGGCTTGGCCACAGGTGTGAGTATTCACTCACTCACTCGCTTTGTCAAGGCCCGCATTGCTGAGCCCGGCCCGCGCTCGTCGCCAGCAACGCAACCGGCGCCGTCCTCGGCCGGGTCGACACGGCGAGCATCGCCTCGGGTCCCGCGCATTCATAAAACCAGGTGCGACTGCGGAGCGACGTTGTAGGTGGCCGTATAGTTGGTGCACCAACGAACGGAGGGGTGGGTGCAGTTCTACCTCAACGGCTTCTACGCGGGCGACCCGAGGGTCGTGCCCGTCGACGACCCGCCGGCTGTGCGGCGGTTGGAGGAGCAGGATGAGGTCGACGTGCTCATCGTCGGCACTGGCCCGGCCGGCCTCGTCTTGGCGGCGCAGCTCGCTCAATTTGAGGGGGTCACAACGCGTATCGTGGAGCGCCGAGCCGGGCCGCTCGAGCTCGGGCAGGCCGATGGGGTCGCGTGCCGGACGCTTGAGATGCTCGAGGCCTTCGGCCTGAGCGAGCGTCTGATGACGGAGGCCTATTGGGTCAATGAGTTGTCGTTCTGGCGGCCCGATCCGGCCGACCCCAGTCGGATCATCCGGTCAGGCCGTGCCCAGGACGCCGATGAGGAGCTGTCGGAGTTCCCCCATGTGATCGTCAACCAGGCGCGGGTGCTCGAGTATCTGCTGGGTGTCATGCGCAGTTCCGCGCACCGGCTCTCGCCTGACTATGGGGTCAGCTGCGAGGGCCTCGACGTCGCGATGGACGGCACCCACCCGGTCCGGGTCAGGCTCGCCCGTGGCGAGGAGCGCTTCACCGTCGACGCCCGTTACGTCGTCGGCTGCGAAGGCGCCCGCAGCGTTGTCCGAGAGGCGATCTGTCTCGAGCTGCGGGGCGACGTCGCCAACCACGCCTGGGGTGTGCTTGACGTCCTGGCGGTCACCGATTTCCCCGACATCCGTCTGAAGGCCACGATCCAATCAACGAGCGGGAGCATCGTGGTCATTCCCCGTGAGGGCGGGTACATGGTGCGTTTCTATGTCGATCTCGGCGAGGTCACCGACGAGAACCGCGAGCGCGTGCGCGCGATGAGCAGCGACGACGTGATGAAGGTCGCGGCGCGGGTGCTGGCGCCATACACCATCGAGGTCATGGACGTGGCCTGGTTTTCCGTCTACGAGGTCGCGCAGCGCCTCACTGATGCCTTCGATGACGCAGCGGACCGCGAGGGCTTGCCAAGGATCTTCATCGCGGGCGACGCCTGCCATACCCACAGCGCCAAGGCCGGACAGGGCATGAACGTGTCGATGCAGGACGCGTTCAACCTCGGCTGGAAGCTCGCCGCGGTTCTTGAGGGCCGCAGCCATCCGGCGCTGCTTGCCACCTATTCTGCCGAGCGCCAGCCGGTCGCACGAGAGCTCATCGACTTCGACCGGGAGTGGTCGGCGATGCTCGTCGCGCCGCCGCGCGACCCCGAGCATCCCGAACGCGGCGGCGTCGATCCGGCTGAGCTGCAGAACTACTTTGTGCGTCAGGGTGGTTTCACCGCCGGGGTCGCTACCCGCTACGACCGGTCAGAGCTGATCGGGCACACAGACCACGCGAAGCTCGCGGGCGGGTTCGAGATCGGGAAGCGCTTTCATTCGGCCCCCGTCATCCGGGTCGGCGACGCGCGCTCGATGCAGCTCGGTCACGTCGCCCGCGCGGACGGCCGATGGCGCCTATACGCCTTCTCGGATCGCGCGGGCGAACGTCTCGCCGGCCTGTGTGCCTGGCTCGGCGGGGACGTGAGCTCCCCGCTGCAGCGTTTCACACCGCCGGCTGCCGACATCGACGCGGTGATCGACGTCCGCGCAATCCTGCAGGTCGGACACCGCGACGTGGTGCTGGCCGAGCTGCCGCCCCTCCTGCTCCCGCACAAGGGAACGCTCGGACTGATCGACTACGAGAAGGTGTTCTGCGCAGACCCGCGACCGGGACGCGACATCTTCGACGCGCGCCGGATCGACCGGGAATTCGGCTGCGTCGTCATCGTGCGGCCAGACCAGTTCATCGCACACGTGCTTCCGCTCGACGCGCGCGCCGCGATCGCCGCGTTCTTTGAGCCGATCCTGCTCGCACCCGCCGTCGCATATCCGTGAACCTCGACGCCGAGCCGCTACGGCACACCGGGCATCTGCTCCGACGCGCCCAGCAGCTGCACGTCGCCGTCTGGCTGCGTGACGTCTGCTCTGAAACCACCAGCGTCCAGTTCGCCGCGCTCACCGTCCTTGATCAGCGGCCTGGGGCCAGCCAGAGCGACCTCGGACGCGCACTTGACCTCGACCGCTCCACGATCGCTGATCTCGTCGCCCGCATGGTGCGCCGTGGCCTGATCGAACGCGAGCGCGACGAACACGACCGGCGTCGAAACGTCCTGCAGCTCACAGCCACCGGGCGTGACGAGCTCGCTCGCCTGCGACCGCGCGTCGAGGCGATCGAGGCGACCCTGACCGCCGGGCTCAGCCCGGGCGAGCGCGATCAGCTACGCGGCCTACTGCACCGGGCACTCGAGCACGCCGCAGCGCAAGGCGCGCCTCCGGCCTGAGCGCCCGACACCACCCTCTCAATCCCGGCCTCGTACTTTCAGTATCCGCCGATTCGGCGAGCAGACATCAAGTGGCCACCAGCGGGCGCTCGGGCTCGCCGATGTAGAGGGCGGCGGGCCTGACCAGGCGACCGCTGCGGCGCTGTTCGAGGATGTGGGCCGACCAGCCTGCCATGCGCGCACAGGCGAACAGGGGCGTGAACAGCGTCTGCGGGACACGGGCATGGTCGAGGATCACCGCTGACCAGAACTCGACGTTGGTCGCGAGCACGCGGTCGGGCTTGCGCTGCGCAAGCGCTGACAGAGCCGCCCGTTCGAGCTCGGCGGCGACCTGCAGCCGCGGCGACCCGAGCTGCTCGGCGATCCGGCGCAGCGCCCGGGCTCGCGGGTCCTCGGCGCGATAGACGCGATGCCCGAAGCCCATGATCCGTTCGCCTCGGTCGAGCAGGTCGGCCACGTAGGCGTCAGGGTCGCCGTGGCGTTCGACCGCGTCGAGCATCTGCAGCACGCGCGCGGGCGCGCCGCCGTGCAGCGGTCCCGAGAGCGCGCCGACGGCGCCGCTCAGTGCAGCGGCCGTGTCGGCACCCGTCGAGGCGATGACGCGCGCGGTGAAGGTCGAGGCGTTCATGCCGTGCTCGGCGGCCGTGATCCAGTAGGCGTCGATCGCCGCCGCCTGCTGCGGGTCGGCCTCCCCGCGCCAGCGCAGCAACAGGCGCTCGGCAAGCGTCCGACCCTCGGCGACGACCGCGTCCGGGACCGGGGTCGCCTCGCCACCGCGGGCGGATAGCGCCACGAACTCGATCGCCTGCGCTGAGATCCGCGCCAGCTGCCGGCGGACGTCGTCGGCGCTGAGGTCGACCAGCGGTGCGAGCTCCCAGGTTGCGGCGAGCGCGGCGATTGCGACCTGCAGGTCGACGCGCACATCTCCGGAGTGCAGCGGAAGTGGCATCGACTCAGCGGGCTGCAGGGGCTCGTCGAGACGGTCATCGACCAGCAGCCCCCACACCGCGTCAAACGAGACGGTGCCGACCAGCTGCTCGACGTCGATCCCGCGGTAGCGCAGCGAGCCTCCGTCGCGGTCGGGCTCAGCGATCTCGGTGGCGAACGCAAACACGCCCTCGAGTCCGTCATGTACGTCGGCAAGCGTTGCCATCAGCGGCTCCTTCCTGGAATTTTCAAGTCATCAACAGATTCGGGCGCGCGCGGGCGTGTTTCAATGTTGATCACGTCAACTCAAGGATCATCTTCCGGCCTGTTCTCAACGGCCGAGGTCGCGCGACGGCTGGGTGTCAAGCCGCAGACCGTCTACGCCTACGTCAGTCGCGGCCTGCTGCGCCCTGACGCCTCCAGCACGCACCGGAACTCGCTGTTTGCGGCCGAGGAAGTCGAGCGCGTCGCCGCGCGTGCGCGGAACCCGAGTCGCTCGGGCGCGCTCGAGGTCGTGATCGAGACACATCTGACCGCGCTCGATCCTGACGGGCGCCTGCACTACCGGGGGCGCGACGTCATCGAGCTCGCGCGCTTCCGCAGCTTCGAAGACGTCGCCGGGCTGCTCTGGGACGGCGACCCGTTCGCACCATGGGAGCTGGGTGCGGAGGACCGTGAGCTGATGAACGGCCTCGCGGCTCTGCTGCCGGCAGCCGCCGCGGCCGCTGACTTGATTCCGGTGGCCGTCGCCGTGCTCGGTGCCGCCGATGAGCAGCGCGGTGATAGACGGCCGGAGGCCGTGCGTCGCGCTGCCGCGCGGATGTTGGCAGGTGCGCTCGAGCTCATTGCGGGGTGCGACGCAACGCCCGGTCCGTCCGCCTCGGAACGGCTCTGGTATGCGGTCCGAGCAGACGGCAAACGTCCGCGTCCTGCCCAGGCCGCGGCGATGAACGCGGCGCTGGTGCTGCTCGCAGACCACGAACTCGCCTCCTCGACGCTGGCGGCGCGGGTCGCCGCGTCGGCGTGGGCCGACCCTTATCGGGTGGTGCTGGCAGGGCTCGGACCGCTCGGCGGCAGCCTGCATGGTGGCGCCTCGCTGGCCGTCGAGGGGGTGCTTGCCGAGGCGGGGTCGTCCGGCGGGGCGTTTGCGGCGCTTGATCAACGCGTGGTTGCGGGAGTGGTGCCGGGTTTCGGCCACCGCGTCTACCGCGGCCGTGATCCCCGAGCCGAGCACCTGCTCGAGCGGCTGCGGGCGGTGGCTGACGACGAGCAGGCGCTGCTGACGATCGAGGCGACGCTCGAGGCGGCGGCCAGCCTCGGCCTGCCGCCGCCCAACGTCGACTTCGGCCTCGCTGCGCTTGCCTACGTGATGCGGCTGCAACCTGGCTCGGCGAGCACGATCTTCACGATCGCACGCATCGTCGGGTTGGTCGCGCACGCGCTCGAGGAGTACCCGTACCGACTGCGCTTCCGGCCGCGCGCGACCTACGCCGGTCCTGCGCCGCGTTAGGACTCCAGAAACCGGTAACCGCTGCCGATTAGTTAGCTAGCTCGGGACCATCGCCGCAGTCTGTCGCTGAGCATGAAGACATAGCCACGATGAGTCAGACGCGACAGGAGCATGAGAGGTGACCGGATGAACCCCGTCCACGCTCCCTGGTACCAGCAGAATCTGGCCCTGATCGGCATGGCCGCGGTGCTGTGCATCGCCGGGGCCACAGCCACTTCCCGCTTCTTCCGCCGGATGACAGTGGTCAATGATCGCCAGCGCTACGCCTGGCTCTCTCTGACCGCACTGGCCAGCGGCGTGACGATCTGGTGCACCCACTTCGTTGCAATGCTCGGCTACCACCCGGGTGTCCGCATCGGCTTCAACTGGGCGATGACCGGTGTCTCGCTAGGGCTGGCCATCGTCGGCAGCGCAGCGGGCTTCATGATCGCCGGCGGCGCGCGCTCCTCGCGTGTGCGCGCGGCGCTCGGCGGCCTCGTGCTCGGTCTCTCGATCGCGTCGATGCATTACCTGGGCATGAGAGCACTGCGGATGCCCGGCATGATGCTGTGGAACTGGCCGCTGATAGCGCTGTCTGTGGTACTCGCGGTGCTGGGATCGGTTGGATCCCTGGTGGCTGCGCGATCGGGTCTGCGGCAGGCGCAGAACCTGATGGCGGGGCTGTTCGTCGCGGCCGTCGTACTCCTGCATTTCACCGGTATGAGCGCAATGACCATCGTGCGCGACCATGGCGTGGGGATGATGAGTAGCTCCAGCACCGATACCGCGCTCGCGGTCGCGATCGCGGTGCTCTCGCTGGTCACGATTGGTGCCGGCGTAATGGGCTACCTGATCGACAGTCAGAGCCGCTCGGCCGCGATGGAGCGCTATCGCGATCTGGCGCTGTCGGACGGACTCACCGGCCTTGCCAACCGCGCGCACCTCAACGAACGGCTCGCGCAGGAGATCGCACAGGCCAGTGAGCTCGATACCAGGCTCGGACTCTGCATCATCGACGTCGACGGCTTCAAGGAGATCAACGATTTGCGCGGGCACCTCGTCGGCGACGAGGTACTGCGCGTTCTCGCCTCGCGGATGCGGAAGCTGATGCTTGAGAATGACAGCGTGTTTGTCGCCCGCATGGGCGGCGACGAGTTCATGGTGCTATGCCGCCTGGAGGACGACCACACGTTGCCGAACCTGCTCGAGGAGATGCGGCAGGGCGTGTTGAGAGTCATCCACCTCGGCGACGATCCATTGGTGCCGCGGCTGAGTATGGGCGCGGCTGTGTTCCCCGACGACGCGGCCGACGCGGAGGCGCTACTCAACAACGCTGACCTCGCGATGTACCGCGCCAAGAACGACTCGCTGGTTGACACCTGCTTCTACGACTCGATGATCGATGAGCAGACCAGATTGCGGCGCGGACTGATCGCGGACCTGCGCGAGGCGAGCGACCGTGGTGAGCTCTTCCTGCATTTCCAAGCGCAGGCGTCGGTGGCTTCAGGGGAGACCCTCGGCTACGAGGCGCTGCTGCGCTGGCATCATCCGCAACTCGGTCCGATCTCGCCCGCGGAGTTCATCCCGCTCGCCGAGGAGAGCAGGCTGATCGTGCCAATCGGCGAATGGGTACTGCGCACCGCGTGCGCGGAGGCCGCTCGCTGGGAGCCGCCGTGCCGGCTATCGGTCAACCTATCCGCCGTGCAGCTCGCCGAGCCGGGCTTTGCCGAAACGATCCGCGACGTGCTGGAGGAGACCGGTATCGCTGCTGATCGGCTCGAGCTCGAGGTGACCGAGACGGCCGTCTTCTCCGATCGCGAACAGGCGCTGCGCACACTGCGGGAGATCAAGGAACTCGGCGTCAGCATCGCCCTCGACGACTTCGGCGTCGGCTATTCGTCACTCGACGCACTGCGCATGTTCCCGTTCGACCGGATCAAGCTCGACCGCTCGTTCTTCACCGGCGACACGCGAGAGCGAACCGTCGCGCTCATTGAGACCGTGCTCTCGCTGGGCCGAATCTTCGGGATGTCGGTGCTCGCCGAGGGCATCGAGACCCAAGAACAGCTCGCGCTGCTGAGCGACACCGGCTGCGACGAGGTGCAGGGCTACCTGTTCGGACGGCCCAAGTCCCTGGAGGAGATCATCGACTCAGGCGAGCTCAGCCAAACCGGCGGCGCCGACGACGAGGTCGCCTCAAGCCGGGGCGAAGTAGTCGTCGACCTCTGACCGCGGACCAGCTCCGGTCGCAAAAGCAAGAGGCCCGCTTGCGCGGGCCTCAAAAAGAGAACTTCGGTGCGCTTGGGGGCGCTGCGTCAGCCGGCAACGACCATGGTCTTGACGGTGGCCGTGACTCCGTCGACGACCTCGACCGTGACCATGTGCGTGCCGACCGTCTTGATCGGCTCGTCGAGCTGGACCTTGCGCTTGTCGATGCGGATCCCGCGAGCCTCGTGGATCGCGTCGACGATGTCCTGGGTCGTGACCGAGCCGAACAGGCGGCCATCATCGCCCGCCTGCTGCGGGATCGTCAGTACCGTCTTGCCCAGCAACTCGGCGTTCTCGCGAGCACGATCGACCGCCGCGCGAGCCTCGCGCTCTGCCGCCTCGCGTCGCTTGGCAGCGGCCTCGATCGAGCCCTTGGTGGCTGACTCGGCGAGCTTGCGCGGCAACAGGTAGTTACGCAGGTAGCCGTTGGAGACGTCGATGATCGTGCCCTTCTCACCGAGCGACTCGACGTCCTCGAGCAGGATTGCCTGTGGCATCTCTATCTCCCCGGCCTACCGGTCGCGGTCACGATCGCGACCACGACCGCCGCGCTCGCTGTGCTCACTACCGCCCTCGGCAACGTACGGCAGCAGAGCCACTTCACGCGCACGCTTCACAGCGCGAGCGATCTGGCTCTGGTGCCGACGGCACGCCCCGGTAATCCGGCGCGAGCGGATCTTGCCGCGATCGGAGATGAACCGCCGCAGGGCGGAGACATCCTTGTAGTCGACCTGCTCGACCTTGTCGCGGCAGTACGGGCACGGCTTGCGCCGACCCGACGAGGGGCCGCCCTTCCTGTCGCGCCGGCGAACCGGCCGTCTACGTTGCTTCGCCACTTGGCATCACCTATCGAAGTCTCTTTGATTAATCCGCCGCCTCAGAACGGAATATCGTCATCGGCGGCTACGGAGCCCACGGCGGCCGGGACGAAGTCGGCGGTATCAACCGGGATGTCGCTCGAGACAGCATTTGCGCTGCTCGAGAAGCTATTCCCGTTACCGCTCGGAGCGTCACCACCACCACCGAGGAACTGCACGGTCTCCGCGATGATATCGACAGCCTGGCGCTTTTGTCCTTCGGTTTCCCATTCACGCCAGCGCAGACGCCCATCGATCGCCACACCGCGACCCTTAGAAAGATAGCGCTTGCAGTTTTCGCCCTGCTGACCCCATACCGAAACGTTGAAGAAATTGGGGTCGTCTTCCCAACCTCCCTCGGCGTTGCGACGACGTCCGTTGCACGCTACGCGCAGCTCGCAGACGCTGGTTCCGCTCGGCAGATTGCGGACCTCAGGGTCGCGTGTGAGGTTGCCGGTGATGATCACCCGGTTGATGTTGCCCGCCATTTCGGGGCTCCTTTCGACAGTTCAAATGCCTTGGTTCGAGTCTAAGCACGGCCCGGACAGGCGCTGGGCAGACCCCGCAAACTGGCACAGATTCGTGACAGGGCGGCACAAAGGCGTAACACCTCGCGAGCGTCTAGCGGTGGTGCTTGCCGGCCCTGCCCCTGGCCGTCTTGTGCTTCCTGCCGTGCTTCTTGCTCGGCTTCGCGGCCTTCTTGGCTGTGGTCTTGCAGCCCTTCGACCGGGTCGTGACCTTCTTGTGCTCGCGCTTCTTCTTGCCATGGACCTTGACCGTCACCCACTTCCAGGTGACGGTGATCGTGCACGTAACCTTCTTCGTGACGGTCTTACTCGTCGTCGTGCCGGGCGTCGTCACGGTGTTGGTCACGGTGTTGGTGGGCTCGGCTCCGGTCCCGCTGAGGGCGACCAACAGGTCCGAGGTTCCGGACGAGGAGTTGACGGAGGTCGAGTTGTTCCACGGGATGTCGAGCGTCGTGCTGCGCGAACCGAGGGCGGTGGGCGCGAAGCTCACCTCGATCGTGCAGCTCTGACCCGGGTTGAGCGTCTGGCCCGAGCAGCTGTCACCGGTGATCGCGAAATCAGCCGCATCGCCGCCGTTGAGGAATGCCGGCGTCGCGTCGGACCCGCTTCCCGGACCCGGGTACAGCGGCTGGGTCGCGGCGGACGGGTTGGTGATCGTCACCGTCTGCGGGCTGCTCGACGAGGCGAGGTCGACAGCACCGAACGCAACGGAGTTCGTGACGCTGGGATTCACCGTGTCGTACGTGAAGTCGGTCGGGCTGGTCGCTGCTCGGTCACCGGTGACGTCGCTTTCGACAGTCGTGAGCGTGATCGGCACCGATTGCCCGGCCCTGCCCGGAGGCGCAACGACCGTCAGCTGCGAGGTCGAGCCGCAGTCGAGGAGCGCCTGGGTGTTGCTGAACGACTCGGCCTCGGTCGAGCCGAAGCTGACGCCTGTGACGCAGCCGAGGTTCTGACCATTGATCGTTACCAGGGTGCCGCCCAGCTGCGGACCGGATGAGGTCTCGATCGAGCTGATCACCGGGTCGCCCGGCGGGTACAGCAAGAGCAGGTCGCCGGTACCCGGCGCCGAACAACCCGAGTCGCTGCAGACGTAGGTATCGACGAGTGCCGGGTTCTGGCTCACCGTCTCGGTGTCGATCTCGGTGTCGCTGCTACTGGGATTCACGTAGTACTGCGTGCCGATCGAGAAGGGCGGCACGCCCGCCGGGGGTGGGAAATCGTCGACGAACTCGATTGGCGGGACGACATCGCCGAGGCCCTGGCCGTCGATCGCGATCGCTGTGCCGCCGGTGTCTGCTGCCGCATCCGTCTGTGCGCTCACCGCCGTGACGGAGTCGACCTCCGGGATCCCGGCGTAGAGGACGCAGGCGCTGCTCGGACACGACGGATTGGACGACTGACCGGCCATCGAGTCCGCCAAGACAACCGCCCGCTGCGTCAGCGGCGTAAGCGTGTGCCCCGCTGCGACAGCGGGGCTCTCAGGCGCGTCCATGTACACCGTCGTGCCATCGGCGTAGAGCGGATAGCTGGTGTCCTGGTCGGCGGCGCTGGTCGGGTCGCCGAATGAGAACCAGTCGAGGGTCTGGTAGTTCAGGCCCGTGCCCTGGATCTCGACCGTGGTCGCGGCACCGAAGGTATCTGGGTCCGCATTCACGTCTCTATCGACGTTCTGCGGAATGACATGCGTGACGGTTGGGGACGGGACGTAGTCGAACTCGTCCGGAACCGGCGAGAGCTCGTACTGGACGCCATCGATGTTTGGGACCTCGAGAAGCCCATCCTCGTTGGACTCCGGCAGCGCCCCGAAGTAGGTCGGCAGCGGTGCCACCCCGCCTGATGAGTAGGGGCCGGTCGGATCGGTGACGACCACCTGCGTCTGACAGATGTTGTCGGCGGCAGGGTTGGTGTCGGTTGTGTTGTCGATGTCCCCCAGCTCGGTCAGCAGTTCGCTCTGCGTCGCGCAGTTCGTATTGGTGGAGTCGTACGCCGGGGTGACGACCTGCAGCTCCCAAGGGCTCACGTACGTCACCGTGGGGGCGGAGACGCCACCGATCGCGACCGTGTCGTTGGCGGTAAAGCCGGAGCCGTAGACGGTGATCGCGCTGCCGCCGTCCTGGGCTGCGGCGTACGGGGAGACCGAGGACACCGACGGCGTCGTGTTGCCAGACGTCTGATCGACATAGGTGTACTGGTCCTTGTTGGATCCGTTCGCGTAAACCGGGCTCGACGTTCCGCTTGAGAGCGTGACCACGATGTTGGCGAGCCCGGCGCCGTCCTGTCCGGGATACGAACCGCCCGTCGCGTACGTCGTGCCCGTATTGAGATCGAGATTATTGAGGTCTGCGCCAGGGGCGAGGCTCGTAGTGCCGGCCGGCATCGTGATCGTCATCTGCGTGGGGGAGTTGACCGTCACGTCAGCGCTTGGAAGCTGGATGACGTCCGAGCCGATCGTCACCGACCGCACGTCGGGCGTGCCACTGGACTCAAACCCCGAACCGGTGACCGTGACTGTGTTGCTGCCGTTCTTGTTGCCGACCGCCGGA
>Ga0302314_10007230_pt1 | contig 19967 bp, 19 predicted proteins | sample III_Palsa_N2_3_FD_200533 | JGI IMG/M metagenome (GOLD analysis project Ga0302314, IMG submission 200533) | Peat permafrost microbial communities from Stordalen Mire near Abisko, Sweden - III_Palsa_N2_3 | ecosystem: Environmental > Terrestrial > Soil > Palsa > Peat permafrost | place: Sweden... | reverse complement strand
GGCGCCGCCTTCGCCGGCCTGAAACGGCCGATTGACGCCGCGGCCGCCTACCGCGACGCCACCAGGCGGCTGCCCGACTCGGCGCCGGCGCATCTGGGCCTGGCGGTGGAGCTGTTGCAGGTCGACGATCCCGACGCCGCGCTGCCCCATGCCGAGCGTGCCGTGGCGCTGGACGGGTCGACGGCGCTGGGCTGGCTCACGCTCGGGACCGCGCTGCGGCGCATGGGACGCTACGCCGAGGCGGCCGAGGCGCTGGAGCGGTCGGTGGCGCTGGCGCCGGAGCGGCGATCGGCGATCCTCAGCCTCGGACTGCTCTACGCCGAGATGGACCGCCAGCAGGCCGCTCTGCGCCACCTGCGGCGCGCGCTGGAGCTGGATGGCGACGACAAGGACGTCCACGCGGCTCTCAGCACCCTGTACGCCAGCCTCGACGACCTGCCGCTGGGCCGCCGGCACGCCGAGGCTGCGCTGGCGCTCGATCCGGGCATGATCGCGGCGCATCAGACCCTGGCCCGGATCGAGGCGCGCGAGGGCCGCCACGCCGAGGCCAGGCGCCATCGCGACGCGGCCTATGGCGTGCGCAGCTTCTACCTCGCCGAGGCGCCGCGGCCGATCCAGCGGGTGCTGATCCTGGCGACCACCGACCTCGGCAACACGCCAGAGCGCCATCTGCTGCCGCCCGACCGCTACACGCGCCTCATCTGGTTCGTCGAATACGCCGGCGAGAGCCAGCTGAAGGCGTTGCCGGACTATGACGTGGTGTTCAACGCCATCGGCGAGGCCGACGAGACCGGGCCGACGGCGGCCAATGTGGCGCGATTCCTGGAGACCTGCCCGCGCCCGGTGTTCAACCGGCCGGAAGCGGTGGCGCGCACCTTTCGTCATCTGGCGCCGGCGTTGTTCGAGGGGATCGACGCGTTGGTCGTCCCGAAGACGGTGCGGCTGGCAACCGAGGCCGTGGCCGAGCTCGGGGCGCGCGAGGCGGCGCGGCGGGCCGACATCGCCGCGCCGCTGATCGTCCGGCCGATCGGCTCGCACGGCGGCCACGGGGCGCGGCTGGTGACGGCGCGGACGGAGGCCGGACCCGAGGTCGTGTCCGACCGCGACCACTATGCGACCGCCTTCCACGACTTCCGCTCCGGCGACGGCCTCTATCGCAAGTACCGGATGATCTTCGTGGATCGCCGCCCCTATCCCTATCACCTCGCCATCGGCCCGAACTGGCTGGTGCACTACGAGACGTCGGGCACGGCTCAGCATCCAGGGCGGCTGGCCGAGGAGCGGCGGTTCCTGGAGGACCCCGAGGCCGTGCTCGGAGCGCCGGCGATGGCGGCGGTGCGGGCGGTGGGCGAGCGACTCGACCTCGACTTCGCCGGGATCGATTTCGCCCGGCTGGACGACGGCCGGGTGCTGCTGTTCGAGGCCAACGCGACCATGCTGGTTCACCCTGAGGATCGCGACGGGCCGTTGGCGCACAAGAACCCCTACGTCGAGCCGATCCTGGCTGCGTTCCGCGCGATGCTGGGCGGCGGCGGGCCTGTGGACGAATCGCGCTAAGGTCTCCCGCGTCACCCTTGTGACGAGTGGGTCGCGGCAGTCTCATGAAGCCGTCATCCGCCTGCGGCGCGACCTGCTAAGCGTTGCCAGACGCGGTTCTCCGCGGCCTCCTGTTCGCCGGCCGCGGCGCCGCCCGGAGGCGCCGATGCGCCTGAGCAAGATCAATACCTGGTCCGGCGCCTACACGCCGCCGCGCAAGGTCGAGGACACCGACGAGGTCCGGGCCAAGCCGCCCGACGCGGACACCGGCGTCTCGGGCGTGCAGATCCAGCCTGTCGCCTCCGGCGGCGACCAGCCGCCCGACGAGCCGCCATCGCACGCCCTCGACATCACGATCTGAGCCGCGCGCTCGGGCGGGTGTTTACAGGACGCAAACCGGAATCGCGCTCTCTGCCGTCTCGGAGACAAGGATCAGGCCCGTGCAGCTCGAGATTGGCGACAAGGCGCCGGCGTTCGTCGGCGCGACGGCGAGCGGGCGGTTCTATTCGCTCGACGCCCAGGCCGGCCGTCCGGCGCTGATCGTCGCCCTGGGCTCGCTGGCCCCGGACGCGGCGCGGCGGACCTTCGACGCGATGGGCGCGGCGCTGAGCGGCTGCGGCCTCGATCTCGTACCGATCGCCCCGATGGCGCCCGGCTTCTCCGCCGCCTTCGCCGATCCGGCGGCGCGCGAGGCGCTGATCATCACCGACGCGGGCGGCCTGGAAAGCCTGGAGATCGACGGCCACCCGGCGGTCATGGCGATCGACCGCAGCGGCCGCATCGTCGCCCTGGAGCCGCTGGCCTCGCCTTGCGACATGGCGCGGATCGCCAGGATCGCCGCGCCGCTGGTGCGCGCCGATCCGGCCGGCGTCCGCGCCAGCGCCGCGCCGCTGCTGGTGATCCCGAACATCCTCTCGCCGGCGCGCTGCCGGGCCTTCATCGACCATTTCGAGGCTTCGCCACACGAGGCGGGACGGATGGCGTCATACGACACTGCCGCCGTCCACAAGCTCGACGAGAGCCTCAAGCGGCGGCGCGACATCGAACTGGCGGCCGGAACGCCAATGCACGCCGAGGTGATGGACGCGATGGCGCGGCGCTGCGCGCCGGAGATCAAGCGCGCCTTCCAGAAAGACGTGGGCTACGCCGACCGCATCCTGATCGCCCGCTACGACGACGACGGCGGCTACTTCAAGCGCCACCGCGACAACGCCCTGCCCCACACCGCCTTTCGTGAGTTCGCCGTCTCGATCAACCTCAACACCCAGGACTATGAGGGCGGCGAGCTGATGTTCCCCGAGTTCGACGACAGCGGCTACAGCGCCCCGGCCGGCGGCGCGATGATCTTCTCGGCCTCGCTGCTGCACGAGGCGGCGCCGGTGACAAAGGGCAGCCGTTACGTGATCCTCTCGTTCCTGAGCAGCACGCCGGGGTAGGCTGGCCCCGCCCTAAGCCGTGGTCGAAGCTCCGGCGCCCGAGCCGCCGCTGGCGGAGGTGATCGAGAGCAGGCTGGCCGCGGCGGACGCGGTCGAGGACGTGCTGGACGACGAGCCGTAGGCGGAGGCGCTCGACATGCCGCCGTGGTGATGATGCATGTGGGAGGCGCCGCCAGATTGGCCATCGAGAGCATCGATGCTGTTCAGCGCCGAACTGGCGACCGCCGTCAGCGAGGTGGCGGCGGCCGAGCCCGTCGATATCAGCGAGGCGGCGGCGCTCGATGTCGAGGACTGCGCGCTGCTGAGCCCCTGGCCGAGCGCCTTCAGCGCCGTCGACAGGTCGGACAGGTCCTGGCTCGCGGTGCTGGTCACGCCACTGGCGATGCCGGACGCCGCGCCCGCGGCCGCCATCTGCGGATCCTGCATCGCTGTAAGGAAATTGAGCGCCGACGGGGCGAACTGGTTGGAGGCGGTGGAGGGTGCGCTCTGCGCCGTCGGGCTCTGAACGCCGGAGCCCTGGGCGCTGGCCCCTTGGGCGCCCGACGCGCCGCCGGCCGGCAAGCTCTGCCCGGTCGAGAAGGGGCTGGAGGTCGAGCTTGCCGAGTTCGCGGAGGTCGGCGACCGGCTAGCCAGCAGCGCCTCGAGGGCCGCGAGCGCACTTGAAGTATTTGAAGTAGCTGGACTAATCATCGCCGCCCCTGTTGCAGGCACATCCCGGACCATCTGGGCGGCGCCGTCGCGCGGCGCGCCTCACGCGGGAGCATCGCAAGCGGCGGGCCACCTGCCGGACGTCTGGCGAAACGAAGGTGCGGAGTGCGGTTCGTCAGCGCTCAGAAGAGCGATGCGAGTCCCGTGCTCGAGGACGATGACGTGCCAGCGGTGAGGCGGGTGAGCGCGCTCTGGTAGCTGGCGATCTCGGCGGTGAGGTATTTGGGCGTCGAGCCGCTGGACTGCGCCTTTTGCAGCGCCAGAACGGGGGCGGGCGTCGAGGCGTTGGCGAGGTTCTGGTACGCGCTCTCGACCACGCTGACGGCGCCGGCGAGCTGCACCTGGGCGGTCTTGATATCCGCCGTCGTGTCCAGATCGAGGCTCGACGGCAGGCCAAGGCCGTAGATCGGCGTGGTGGTGTCCGCCACCTTGGTCTCGCCGCTCTTGTTGGTGGTGGTGTCGGCCACGACTCCGGGTTTCAGTCCAAGCCCGGCGAGCGCGTCGCTGCCCGATGGCCCGTCGATCAGGGTGATGGTCGTGCCCGGGTAGGACGGCGCGAGTTCGAGCGTGGTCGAGGCGTCGGCCCCATAGGAGGTGCTGGCGTCCACCGCGAAGCCCGTGGCCTGCGAGATCTCCGTGGCCAGGGACGTCATGGTGTCGGTGTCCTGAACCGTGATCGTCACCGGCGAGCCGCCGTTCACCGAGATGCCGAAGCTGTCGCCGGCCTGGACCGGCGTCGTCGCGGTGACGAGGTCCGAGACCGGTCCGTCGACCACACCCGACGGCAGGCCGAGTTGGTCGAGCACGCTTTCGCCGGTCGGGTTCACCGCGATCGAGGTCGGGGCCACCTGTCCGTCCGAGCCAGTGAAGCGCTGGGCGTAGTCGACCGTGCCCGCGCCGACATTGAGCGCGGCGACGAATCCGTCCTGGGCGCCGATGGCGGGCTCGCCGGGCAGGTCGCCGCTCGCCGTGCCGGTCAGGTAGACATCGCCGTTCGCCACGGTCATGGCCGTGGCCACGGTGCTGCCACCGCCGCCATAGTAGGCGATCGCATCCGACGACGAGGGCGCGAGCCCGGTCGAAAGGGTCGCGGCGAAGGTGTTCATCGGGCCACTGCCGGCCGCGCTGGTCACCGTGCCGGCGTCGAGGCTCGAGTTGCCGGTGGTGCCGGCCACATAGACGGTTCCGTTCTGCACCGCGACGCCCGCAATGCTGCCCCCTTGCAGGTCGCCGAGGTTGCGGGTGGCGACCAGGGTTGGCGACGACGGCGTCGAGACGTCGTACTCGTTGACCACGGCGTCGCCGTTCTGGACGCCGGCGACGTAGACGTCGTTCCCGTCAACAGCGATGCCGGTGCTGGTGTTGGAGCCATTGGTGGCGATCTGGGTGTCGGCGATCTGGGTGCCGGTGGACGAATAGACCTGCAAGTAACTGCTTGCGGGGCCGCCGGCACCCTCGATGCCACTGTTCGTATTGGTCTGTCCGGTGACGTAGACGTTGCCGCTGGCGTCGAACGCGACCGCGTTGGCCTGGTTGGGCGTGACCCCGTCGTCCTGCTGCTCCCAGACCTGGTCGCCCTGCGAGTCGTAGACGGCGACGAAGCTGTTGGCGCCGGTTGGATCGGTCACCGTGTCGCCGGTGGTGAGGGATCCGGTCACCGTGCCGGTGATCGCGACTTGCGAGCCGTCGGGTGAGACCGCGAGCGACAGGCCGCTGGCGCTGGCGGCCGAGCCGAGGTCGGTGGAGAAGACCAGTTGGCCAGCGGAGTTATACTGCTGCAGCGCGACGTCCTGGCCGCCCGTCGGTGTGGTCCCGGCGGTCGTGGTGTTCACATTGGCCAGCACATAGACCGATCCGTCCGGCGCGACCGCGGTGGCCTGGATCGAGTTGACCCCCGAACCCAGCGCTGTGTTCGAGATGGTGTCCGGCGTCGCATCGGCGCCTTGGCTCGGGCCGACAACGCCGTCGCCGCTGGCGTTCAGCACCAGGAGCTGGCTTTGCGGGTCGGCCGCGACTGTCTGGCCGTTGCTGTTGACGCTCGAACTCTGGTTGCCGACCACCTGGCCGACATAGATCGCCGCGCCCGTCTGCGGCGCCGAGAGGGTCACGGTCTCGGCCGGACTGGTGTTGAGCTGCAGGGCCCAGGCCTGGTTGCCCGACGAGACGGTGACGGTCTGGTTGCCCACCGTGATGGTGTCCGGGACCGGGGCGATCGGGTCGGCGGAGAAGTTCGCGAACACGCCCGCCGACGAGAGCTGGCTGTTCATGTAGGAAACGACGTTGCCAATAGTGCGCGGCGTCGAGCCCATGTCCGCCAGATTGATCGAGACCGTGGTCGCGCTCTCGCCGCCCACCTGGGAGGTCACGTTGAACGAGACATTGCCTTCGAACGCCGGCACGACGGCGCTGGAATTGCCGGTCGAGTTGAGCGCGGGGGTGATGTAGGAGGTCGGCTGCGACGGCGTGCTGACCGTCGTGGTCTGGCTTTCCTGGACCGTGCCAGGGGTGATCTTCAGGTTCTGGTAGGTGGTGTCGCCCAGGTAGGTGTTGAGCTGGGTCATGCCGTTGTTGAACGCCGTCTGCAGCTGGCTGAGCTGCAGACTGGAGACATTGGCGCCGCTCGCCTCGGTGGCGATAGAATAGAGCGTGTTGAGCCCGGAATAGAGCGCGAACAGCTTCTTGTAGTCGGCGCTGGCGTTGGGCAGATCGAGCTGGGCGGCGCTGGGGTTGAACAGCGACTGGCCGCTCATCGCCGCCTTGACCAGCTGACTTTGGGTTGGCTGGCCGCTCTCCTCCCACGGCGCGGTCGGCGCGTAGAGGATCGTGCTGGCGCTCGTCGCGCCGGAGGACGACGCGCTGGACGTCGCGGTCGCGGCTGCGTCCGGGTCGGTCCCGGACCCTCCATAGAAGGACTGGTACCACCCGAGTAGCACGCTGCTGCTGATGCTGCCGGCCACTCGCCTTACGCCTCGCTGCTCGATCCGGTTTTCTACAGGTGGGATGATGCCGCGCGCACCGCTTACGGGCGGTTAAGGCGGCGCGGAAAAGGGCGCTAGCGGAACAGCGACAGGATGGTCTGCGGGGCCTGGTTGCCGATCGACTCGCCGCCGAGGGACAGCTGCTGCTGCACCTGCAAGGCGGCCAGCCGCGCGCCGTCGCCGTCGAGGTTCGAATTGACGAGGCTCGAGCCGCTCGACGACAGGCCGGCCTGCGCGACCAGCTCGAGATTCGTCTGGATCGCATCGCTCTGCGCCGAGATCTGGCTCACCGCCTGGCCGACGTTGTCGATCGCCGTTCCAAGCTGATCGGCGAGGCTGGCGGCGGTGGTGGGATCGGAAAGGCTGTCGCCGGTCGAAAGCCCGATCAGCGGGCCGCCGAGGGAAAGATTGACGCCGGTGAGGCTGGCGCCCGGCGCCTGCTGCGAGGACGCCTGGCCGCTGATCGAGCCGTCGATCAGGTTGACCCCGCCGACCTGGGCGCTGGAGACCGCCGAGGTGATCTGCTGCAGATCGCTCTGAAAGCCGGCATTGAGCGCCGCGAGCGTATCCGTCCCGACAGCCGGGTTGGAGGCGCTGACCGCGTCCTGGCGCATTCGCGACAGCAGGCTCGCGATGCTGGTTCCGGCCGCGGCGCCGGCGTCCGCGATCGAGGCGGAACTCGAAAGGCCAGCCGAGAGGCCGCTCAGCGCCGAGGTGGCGCCGCCGCTGACGTCGATGATCGATGAGGCCGTCGAGCCCGACGAGGTCGCGTCCAGCAGAGCCGACGAGGCGCCTGTGCTGGAGGTCGAGGTGGCGCTGGACTGGCTGGTCAGCGCCTCCAGCATCGCGAGCGCGGACGAGGACGAGCCTTGGATATTGATGGTCATTCGGAGCCCCTGAACGGCCTTCTGGCCGCCCGCAATCAATACTGGCGAGGCTAGGGCCCGATCGTGAGCTTATGGTTAACGCCGTCTCAATGCGCGCGGCCGCCGTCGCGGCGGGCGACGTCGGCGGAGGTCGTCGTGACGACCGATGCGGCGTTCAGCCGCCTATGGCCGGCGCCGAGACGCCGTCAGCTGACCGAGTTGATGATCGACCCCGGCGTGTAGTCCGGGTTCGTCCTCATCTTCAGCAGCTCTTCCCTGGGGACCTGGGACACGACTTCGCCGGTGGTCGGGTTGACCGTCAGGTACACGAAGCATCCCGCGGCCTTGTCGTCCTCGATCACCAGACGCAGGCCGCTGTTGCTCGCGGGCTGCGCCGACGACGTCTGATTGGTCCCCGATCCCGTCGGAGCCGAGGCCTGCGCGGACTGCGCCGACGTCGTACCCGAAGCGGGCGCCTGCACGGGTTGCGCGGACGCCGGGTCCGGCGATGCGCCGGTGATCGGTGCTGTGCTGGTCATCTCTCCTCATCGCCGGCGTGCGAGGCCGGCGTCTCCGAAAGAGGGTTGGGCGGCGAGAGCGGGGTGAGCCCCCGCCGCCCGATTGGCCCTAGCGGAAGAGACTCAGAAGCGCCGAAGACGAGGAATTGGCGATCGAGAGAGCCTCAATGCCAAGCTGTTGCTTGGTCTGGAGGGCCTGCAAGGTCGCGCTTTCCTTGGCAAGGTCGGCGTTCACGAGGTTGCCGATGCCGGTCGTCAGCGTGTCCTGAAGGTTCGACACGAAGTTGAGGTGCGTATCGAGCGCCGTCGAGGAGGTGCCGAGGGTGGCCAACGCGTTGTCGACGTTGGACAGAGACGACTCCACCGCCGCCAGCACGGTCGTGGCGGATGACGTGGTGCTGATCGTCGCCGTGGCGGAGACGGACACGATCGTGCCGCCGAGCGACAGGTTCTGGCCTTGCGTCGTCAGCACCGAGGTGCCTTGGGCGTTGGCCAGCGACGTGATCGAGGTCACGCTGCCGTTGAGCAGATTCACGCCATTGAAGCTGGCGTTTTGCACGGTCGAGGTGATCTGGTTGCGCAACGACACGAAGTCGGAGTTGAGCGCGGCGCGGCTCGCGGTATCCAGCGAGGTGTCGGTGGCGGCCAAAGCCTTCTGCTCCATTTGGGAGAGCAGATTGGAGACCGTGGTCCCCGCGGAATTGGCGACATCGATGACCGACTGGCCGTTTTGCAGCGACGACTTCACCGAGTCGAGCGCACCGACGGTGGCGCGTTCGCCTTGGGCGATGGACCAGATCGCGCCATTGTCCTGGGCGGACCCGACCGCCAGGCCCGTGGACACGATGTTCTGAGCTTGTTGAAGCTGTGAGCTGGTGGTGTTGAGGTTTTCGAGGGCGACGAGGGCGCCCGAGTTCGTATTGACGCTAAGCGACATGACTAAGGTTCCTTTTCAGGTGTGCCGGCGCCGTTTTGACAGCCGGGGGCGTTTTGCCCGACCTGAGAGGGAAGCAATTGCCGCGCCATTTCTGCCGCTCGGCAATACCTCGTAATAGACTGATTTTATTGCGTTAAGCCCCTATTAGCCACACTCGCTCGGCAATTTTTGCCGGCGCTGAAGCGCCACCGGGCAGAAGTTGCCGGGCCCAACGCGGCAAAATCGTCATAGCGGGGCGATCGGGAGGAAGGGCTGATTGGCGCAAAAAAAGCGGCGGGCGCCAAAGGGCCCGCCGCTGACTTGATTGGCCGGTGAACGGCGGCGACAGCCGCCGCTCGAAGTTACCGGAAGAGGCTCAGAAGCGCCGAGGACGAGGAATTGGCGATCGACAGGGCCTGGATCCCAAGCTGCTGCTTGGTCTGGAGGGCCTGCAAGGTCGCGCTTTCCTTGGCAAGGTCGGCGTTCACGAGGTTGCCGATGCCGGTCGTCAGCGTGTCCTGAAGGTCCGACACGAAGTTGAGGTGCGTATCGAGCGCGTTCGAGGACGTGCCGAGCTCCGCCAGGGCGTTGTCGACGTTGGCCAGCGAGGTTTGCACGGCCGTGAGTTCGGTCGCGGCGTTCGCGGTGGTGCTGATCGTCGCCGTCGCGGCGAGGGTGACGATCGAGCCGCCGAGCGACAGGTTCTGGCCCTGCGTCGTCAGCACCGAGGTGCCTTGGGCGTTGGCCAGGGACGTGATGGCGGTGACGCTGCCGTTGAGCAGATTCACGCCATTGAAGCTGGCGTTTTGCACGGTCGAGGTGATCTGGTTGCGCAACGCCACGAAGTCGGAGTTGAGCGCGGCGCGGCTCGCGGTATCCAGCGAGGTGTCGGTGGCGGCCAAGGCCTTCTGCTCCATTTGGGTGAGCAGATTGGAGACCGTGGTCCCCGCGGAATTGGCGACATCGATGACCGACTGGCCGTTTTGCAGCGATGACTTCACCGCGTCGAGCGAGCCCACCGTGGCGCGTTCGTTCTGGGCGATGGACCAGATCGCGCCATTGTCCTTGGCGCTGGCCACGTCCAGGCCAGTGGAGACGACGTTCTGAGCTGTTTCGAGTTGCGAGCTGGTGGTGTTGAGGTTTTCGAGCGCGATGAGGGCGCCCGCATTGGTGTTGACGCTAAGCGACATGACTTGAGGTCCTTTTCCAGGGTGCCGGCGTCGAGGTGACGTCCGGGGGCGTTTTGCCCAACCTGTCCAAGAGCAAGTGACGGGCCTATCGGCACGCCGCGCGTCGTTTCCGGCAACTATCTGATTTTTATCATATTCGTACCGCTAACGCGACATCCTTAGCCAGGCGGTTTTTGCCGGGCTCGGGCGCGGACGGCAGAAACTGCCGGGAAAATCAGGCCGCCTCGGAGCGTCCGGACAGGCCCTGCATCATCATGCGGTTGATTTCGATCAGGGTGTCGATGTCGCCCTCGCGCCGCATGACGTGGCTGCTGTGGCGATGAACGAAGAGGCTGAGCGAGATGATCTGGGCGCGGGTCTGATCGTTCAGCGTATTGCCGGGGTGCGAACAGTCGTCCGCCAGCGCCGCCCAGACGCGGCGGTTCCAGTGCAGCACATCGATCCAGGCGGCGAGGTCCTCCCGCGGCTTGGATTTCACGTCCATGAGGGCGCGGGTGACCTGGGCGAAAAGCCGGTACTCCGTATCCCGTGGCGTTTCAGACCGATGCGCCGCCTGCTGATAAGCGCGGAGCGACATTCCCCAACCTCTCGTCTTCGTATTCGATCAACTTGCGGCAAAGCATGAGAGCTTTGTAATACTCCTTCGTCATCACCTGCCGCGAAATATTGACGCACTCCGCGAGGACGTCCGGATTGTGGACCGCCCCCATGAATTCGGACAATCTCTTAACAAAGGCGTCCTGGTAACGCTCCCAATCCGCCTGATCGAGGTACATCATCATTACCGGAAAGTATATTCTCCGCGCCGGCGTCGTCGCGTCCTCGAACTGCATGATGTCCTTCTCGCGCAGCACCGAAGCCTTGTTTTGCAGCAGCAGCGCGCTGCGGCGATCCCCGTTCTGCACCACCGCGCCGTTGAGCACGAACTTCTCGCCCGGCTTCAGCGACAGTTTCAGCGGCATGGGTCGGACCTCCGTAAGGGGCGGCGTCGATATCGCTGGCGGCCAGGGGCGCGCGAGAAACGCCTAGCCCCGCGAAGCTTTCGGCACGCTAAAGCGACATGGTTAACGGCGCCTTGCGGAGGGCGCCCGCCAAGGACCTCCGCCTTTACCTCTGATTAAGCATGGGCGCGCGAACTGCCCCTCACCCGCGCCCCTCCGCGCTCGAATCGCTGTCGCAAATGTCCCGCTCGTCCGCGAAATCCTCCGCCTCCACCGCGGCCCTGGGCTTTCCCAAGCCGAAGTCCGCGCAAGCTGGCGCAAGCGACGGGCTCACGCGGCTCGAAGGCGCGGTGGACGAGCTGCGGGCGATGACCATCGCGCCGATGCTGCGCCGCGCGATCGACGCCCTGCACGCCGAAGACATCCAGACCGGCACGCAGCTGGCGCTCAAGGCGCTTGAGGTGGACCCCAAGTCCGGCATGGCCTGGTACGTCCTGGCCGTGGCGCGCGAACGGGCTGGCGACTTCACCCAGTCGATCAAGGCCTACGAAGCTGCGCTAGCGCTGCTGCCGGAGGAGTCCGACGTCGCCAACGACCTTGGCCGCCTCGCCTTCCGGATGGGGATGAAGGAACTCGCCGAGCAGCTTTTCCGCCGGTACCTGATGTCGCACCCCACCGCCTGGGGCACGATGAGCAACCTGGCCACGGCGGTGAAGGACCAGGGCCGCGCCGCCGAGGCGATCGAGATCCTGAGGGTCGCGATCAAGGGCGACCCGACCGATCCACAGCTCTGGAACACCCTCGGCACGGTGCTCTCCGAGCAGGCCGACTTCCCAAAGGCGATCCTGTTTTACGACGAGGCTTTGCGGCTCGATCCCGAGCACGCCCACGCCCGCTACAACCGCGGCAATGCGCGGCTGGAGAGCGGCGACGCCGCGGGTGCGCTGGAAGACTGCGAGGCCGCCGTCGCCGTGGCGCGGGCCGAGGACGACCGGGCGATGATGCAGCTTGCCCGCTCCACCATAAGGATCGCCGTCGGCCAGATCGGCGAGGGCTGGGACGATTACGAGGCACGGCTAAATCCGCAATTCGCGGCCTCCACCGTGTTCGTCGTCGATCGCCCAGCCTGGGCGCCCGAGACCCCGCTGGCGGGCGAGACCCTGCTAGTGATGGGCGAGCAGGGCCTGGGCGACGAAGTGCTGTTCGCCAACATGCTGCCGGACGTGATCGAGGCATTGGGGCCGGACGGCAAGCTGGTGCTGGCGCTGGAACCGCGCCTTGTGCCGCTGTTCCAGCGTTCCTTCCCCACTGCGGAGATCGTGCCGCACATCACCTACCGCCAGCACGGCCGCAACTACCGCGCCGCGCCGGAGCTGGGCGATTTCGAGCGTTTCGACAACTGGGTTCCGATGGCGTCGCTGCTGCGGCGGTTCCGGCGCCGACTTGAGGACTTTCCGGCGCGCGAGCGTTTCCTTGTCCCTGACGCAGCCCGTGTCGCGCACTGGCACGGCGTGTTGGAGACCGCGCCCGCCGGCCGCAAGGTCGGCATCCTGTGGAAGAGCATGAAGGTCGAGGCGGCCCGCGCCCGCTATTATTCGCCGTTCCAGCTCTGGGCGCCGGTGCTGAAGACGCCGGGAATCAGCTTCGTCAATTTCCAGTACGGCGACTGCGCGGCCGAGATCGAATGGGCGCGGCGCGAACTCGGCGTCGACATCTGGACGCCGCCAAGCATCGACCTGAAGAACGACCTCGACGACGTCGCGGCGCTCGGCTGCGCCCTTGACCTGACGCTCGGCTTCGCCAACGCCACATCGAACATCGCCGCGGCCTGCGGTGCGCCAACCTGGATCATTTCGGTGCCCGGCGCCTGGAGCCGGCTCGGCACCGACCACATGCCCTGGTACCCCCAGGTTCGCGTGTTCAACCCCATCGGGCTCGATCGCTGGGACGAGACCATGCTCGGCGTCGCCGAGGCGCTGGCGGCGGCATAGGCGACGGAACGGGCGTCCTCGTCCGGGGTTGTTCTCTCCGAACGAGGAGAGACGCGATGCCGGATACGCCAGACGGCGAGATCGAAGGCCAGGATCTGGCCGAGGTGTTCGACGAGGAGAACATCACCGAGGACGGCTATGACATCGCCACCTCGGACATGCAGCGCGACGTCTTCGATGCGACCAGCGTCGATGAGGACGCCAACGAAGCGCTTGAGCCCGACGACGATTTCGATCCCGACGAGGCGGACGAAGCCGAACTCGAGGAGATCGTCATGTCCGACGAGGATCTCGACGAGCCGCGCAGCTTCAAGCGCGACGACGCCGACCTGGTCTCCGATGACGATTTGCGACCCGCCGATCTTGAGGCCGATTCGCTCGATGACGACCTCGACGCGCTCGGCTATGACGATGAGACGCCCGGCGCGCGATCACGCGAAGCCGGTGAGGAGGCGCTGGATCGCGACCTAGAGGCGACCTTCCCGGCCAGCGATCCGGTGGCGATCAATCCTGGCTCGGATTGACCCATCCACGGCAATCTGACGACCCGCCCCGCCAAAGCCGCTTGAATGTCGCGCCCGGCCCTTTAGGGTGGGCCTGATTGAAACATCTGTTCGAGCCTGATCTGGGCCCGGGAGCGGTGAATGAGCGAGCGTTTCGAAGGCACGGCCGATTATATCGCCACGGACGATCTGAAGATCGCGGTGAACGCCGCGGTGGCGCTGGAGCGGCCGCTGCTGATCAAGGGCGAACCCGGCACCGGCAAGACGGTGCTGGCCTATGAGGTGGCGAAAGCCCTCGATGCGCCGCTGATCACTTGGCACATCAAGTCCACCACCAAGGCCATGCAGGGCCTCTACGAATATGAGGCGGTGACTCGCCTGCGCGATTCTCAGCTCGGCGACGAGCGGGTGAAGGACGTGAGGAACTACATCAAGCACGGCAAGCTCTGGGAGGCGTTCGAAGCCGACGTACGCCCGGTGCTGCTGATCGACGAGATCGACAAGGCCGACATCGAGTTTCCGAACGACCTCCTGCAGGAGCTCGATCGGATGGAATTCTACGTTTACGAAACCGACGAGACCATCAAGGCCAAGATCCGGCCGGTGGTGATCATCACCTCCAACAACGAGAAGGAGTTGCCGGACGCCTTCCTGCGCCGCTGCTTCTTCCACTACATCCGCTTCCCCGACGACAAGACGATGCGCTCGATCATCGATGTCCACTATCCAGGGATCAAGCAGAAGCTGGTCGCCGAGGCGCTGCGCATCTTCTACGACATGCGCAAGGTGCCGGGCCTGAAGAAGAAACCGTCGACGTCCGAACTGCTCGACTGGCTGAAGCTGCTGATGGTCGAGGACATCGACGGAGACGCGCTGAAGGAAAAGGATCCCACCAAGCTGATCCCGCCCCTGCACGGCGCGCTACTGAAGAACGAGCAGGATGTGCAACTGTTCGAACGGCTGGCCTTCCTGGCGCGGCGTGAAGGTTCCGGAGCTCGTCCGGGCCAGATGTAGCGCTCTCGCCGACACCTATATCGGCAAAGACGTGAGGGGCGGTCGCGAAAGCGGCCGCCCCTCGACGTTCCTAGAACATCCCCGGCCCGAAGCGGAAGTTCACCTTCGCCAGGACCTGGTCGTCGGTGAAGCCGATCCGCGCGGCTTCCGAGGTCGTATCCGGAGCGCCGGACCCGAAGTCGTAGGTCGAGTGACCGTAATCGGCGTGCCGGTATTCGGCCCCGATGCTCACCTGCCGGTTCAGCGCCCACTCCGCGCCCGCGCCGACGGTCCAGCCCGTCAGCACATTATCCCGCGAGGCGTAGTTGCTGTAGGGCCCGTAGGCGACGCCCGGATTGGCGGTCGCGACGGCGGCGGTCGTGGTCGGCGCGTAGCCGTAGGCCGCCCCCTCCTTCACGTCGGCGATCGCCAAGCCTCCGGTGCCGTAGACCAGCAGCTTGCCCATCGCGTAGCCGACACGGCCGCGAACGGTCGAGGTCCACTCCGGCTCGGTGAAGTGCCCGATCGCCACGCTGCTGGAACTGGTGACGCCGGTCGCCGGGAGGCTGTACCCGGCGAACTGGCCGGACCGGCCGCCGACCGCATCCATGTCGCCTTCCACACCTACCACGATGTGGCCGTACTGCTTGTTGTAGCCAACCTGGCCGCCGCCGGTGACCCCCGTGTGGGAGAAGTCCATCTGCGAGGTGTTGAAGGTGGCGGCCGGCACGGTAACCGCGCCCGCCCCGGCGCTGACGCCGGAGAGCTGGTTGGTGGTCGCCGCGCCAGGCGCGACCTGGGTGTTGGAGCCGGTGCCACCGACATTGAGACCGACATAGGGGCCGGTCCAGTCGACCGTGTCGGACGCCGGCTGGGCGAGCGCCGGGATGGCGAACGCAAGGCTGGCCACGCCCGCGAGGGCGGTGGTGGTTAAGCTGAACAATTTCATGGAAATCTACTCCTAAGCGGCGTGGCCGAACTGGCCTGACGAGCCCCCGCTACTGGTGGTCCAGTCACGCCCGAGAGACGGGGTGTGACGGCGCCAGAAGCGTGGCGACCCGGTGTTTGTTCCGGGGCGCGGCGCGGCCGTCGGGCGGTTCCGCACGACTGTGGCGCACGGGACACGAACACCGTCTGCCGGCGCGCGACGAATCCGCTTGGTCAGGGGACCTTTCCCTGGTCTGGCTCGTTTCGGGGCTGGGGAAAATCGAAAGGTGACGCGATGAGACACCAAACCCGCACGATGCTGCTGACGCTCCTGGCGGGCGCCGGACTGGCCGCGTGCCAGCCGAGCACCACGTCATCTTCATCTGCCGCGGCGCCACCCGCGGCGCTGCCGTTGGCGACCAACTCCGCCGCCGCGCTCACCGACGCGCCAGCGGCGAGCGCCCTGCCCGCAGCCGCTGCGGCGCCTATCGCGCCGTCCAGCGATCCCAGCCAGGATTACGCCTACGCCGACCGCGCCTGGGCGATGAGCGACGCCTTCGGTGACTCGCCCCCCGACTATGCGGTCGACGACGGCGGCGTGACGCCCTGGATCTGGACCGCCAGCGACAACTCGACCCGCGTGGCCGAGGCCGTGCCGGGCGGCGAGCGCTATTATTATTACGAGCCGGGCGCCACCCAGCCGTTCTATGTGCAGGACACCGACTACGGCTACAGCTTCAACAATGGCGCCCTCGTGGGGGTCTACGACCACTCGGGCCATGCGGTTCCGGCCGGCGCCAACGCCGCGCTCGCGGGCCGCTTCCTGTCGCGCGGCGAGACTCTTCGCCAGGCGGCGACCAGCGCGCCGCATCAGCCGGTCGCGGCGAACAATTGGCAGGCGCAGCGGGGCTACATCGCCGCCCAGCGCACGACCTGGGCGCAAGACGCGCAGAGCAATCCGGCCTGGACCGCCTACCACACGCAGAACCAGGCCGCGGAACAGGCGCATTGGGCGCCCGAAGCAGCAAGCCGCGAGACCTGGGCCGCCGACACCGACGCGCGTCTCGGAGACCAGGCCAAGGCGCAGCAGGAGCGCGCGCTCGCCGCCGCGGCGAAGCCGCCCGCGCCCGGCCCCGGCGCGCAACCAAGTCCGCCGCCTTTGCCGGGCCATGGGCCTGCGCCAGGCGACGCGACGCGCCCCGACGGCGCCGCTCAGCCGCCAGCCCGGCAGGTCGAGACACGGCCTCCCCAGGGCCCGGTGGCGAGCGCGCCCCGCGCGGTCGAGACACGCCCGCCCACGGCGACCGTCGAGCATCGCCCGGCCGCAACCGAGGCTCGCGCGCCGGCTCCGCCCCGCCTGCCGGCGCCCGCCACCCGCGCAAAGGCTCCGCCGCCGCGGGCGGACGACGCTCGTCCGGACAAGCGCCCGTAGTCGTTGCCGCGCTTGGCGCCGGCCTCGGGGTCCCGTAAGCCGGGCGCCGGCGCGAGGCCCGCGCCGGACGGAAGGGCGCGGCGATGGATCTGAAGCTGGCGGGCAAGAAGGCGATCGTCACGGGCGCGTCGCGCGGCATCGGCCGAGCGATCGCCGAGATGCTGGCCGACCAAGGCGTCGACGTGGCGATCTGCGCCCGCGGCCAGCGCGGCGTCGACGAGGTGGTGGCGTCGCTGGCCCACAAGGGCGTCAAGGCATTCGGCGCGGCGGTCGATATCGGCGATGGGCCGGCTCTGAAGAACTGGGTGACCGAAGCCGCCACGCGGCTCGGCGGCCTCGACATCCTGGTCTCCAACGCCAGCGCCCTCGTTCGTGGCGCGGGCGAAGAAGACTGGAAGCAGATGTATGACGTCGACGTGATGGGCGCGGTGCGGGCGCTGGAGGCGGCGAGGCCGTTCCTGGAGAAAGCCGGCGCCGAGTACGGCGACGCGTCCTTCACCATGATCTCTTCGGTCTCGGCCGCTGAATCCAGCGCGCCCTCGGCCTATGGGGCGATGAAGGCGGCGCTGATCCACTTTGCCAAGGGCGTCGCCCGCGAGGGCGCCAGCCGCCATCTGCGCTGCAACGTCGTCTCGCCGGGCACGATCTATTTCGAGGGCGGCGTCTGGGGGAACGTCAAGGAACACCAGCCGGACTTCTTCAAGACCATGATCGCCCGCAACCCCACCGGCCGCATGGGAACGCCCGAGGAGATCGCCGCGGCGACCGTCTTCCTCGCCAGCCCGCTCTCGGCCTTCACCACCGGCATCAACATGGTGGTCGACGGCGGCATCACCCAGCGGGCGAACTTCTAGATCGCGATGCGTTCTGCTTGAACGCTGCATCGCGATCTACACTTTAGAAGCTAAGCCCGCGCGACGTCCGTCACCTTGTAGGTCAGCAGCCTGCCGTCCTCGTCGCTGATGCTGACGTATTCGCCCACCGCGAACTTGTGCTGGCCGAGCTTGAACACCGGCTCCTCGTCCGTGGCCGCGCTGTCGTCGTAGTCGAAGAACCAGCTCGAACGGACGTGGACCAGCTTGCCGTCGACCGGATCCTCGTCGGGGGCGAAGCGGCGCACCACGCAGGCGGCGCGCGCCTTGGCGTAGGCGGCGGCGTCCAGATGGCCGTCCGGCGTCAGCGGCGCGACCAGGGAATAGCCGCGATGGTCGTCGCCGTCGGCGAACTCGGTGCCGGGATTGCGCGCCAGGCGCATCACGACGCGGGACAGGGCGATCTTGCTTTGGGCGCCGTCGGCCATGGAACTGAGGTCCTAGTGGGAAATGAACAAAGACGGCGCGGCGGCCGCGAAAAAGGTCCGCGTCGCCCCGCCGAAAACGAATTCCTGCAAGCGAGGGTGCCCGAAGGCGCCGGCCACAAGCAGGTTCGCGCCGCTGTCGACCGCGGTCTTCAGCAGACGTGGCGCGGCGTCGCCCGCGCCTTCCAGCGTCTGGATCTCGGAGGCGACGTCGCGCGCGGTGAGGTAGGCTTGCAGCCCGGCCGGGTCGAACTGGCGCGAGGCGGCGGCCGGCGCCGTGATGATCACCACCTTGGAGGCCTTCTCCAGCAGCGGCACCGCGGTGCGGACCGCGCGGCTGGCTTCCTTGCCGCCGTCCCAGGCGACCGCCACCACGCCGCCGACGGCGAAGCCCGCCCGCGCCACCAGCGTCGGCCGTTGCTCGTCGGCGACGATCTGCTGGAACACCTCGGCCAGCGGACCCTTGCCCTTGGCCGCGGCGTCATCGAACACCACCACATCGGAAAGCCGGCTCTGCAAGGCGAGCGCGGCCCAGACCGGCGACGGCAGGGTCTTGAAGCTCTTCTTCCCATAGGGGCAGCTGTCGATCACCGAATTGGCGGCCTTGGCCCCTTCGGACGCGGCCTCGCGGATCGCATCGACCGCGCTGGCCTGGACGCCGCCCATGAAGCCGTCGCCCATCCACGGGATCAGGTCGGCGACGTCCGGCGGCGCGTGCACCGCAGCGAGCTCTGCCCCGAACGGCTCCGCCAGCGCCGCCGCCGCGGCCACCACCTGCCGGTCCGCCTCGCCGCCCGAGAGCGGCGCCATGACTCTCGCCCAAATCATTGCTTCCTCCATTGGCGCATCCGGCGCCCGCCCACGCGGCCCCCGACATTGATATTTGTCAAGCAATCGGTCATGGCGCGGACGCGTTCGCGGGGGAAACCTGCCCCCTGGGAGGATCCGCCGTGGCCAAGCCCGTCCGACGCCGAAAGATCGAGGCCCCCCGCGCCTGGCAGCGGATGCTGTCCGGCCGGCGGCTCGACCTGCTCGACCCCTCGCCGCTCGACATCGAAATCGAGGACATCGCCCACGGCCTGGCACGCGTCGCCCGCTGGAACGGCCAGACCACCGGCGAGCATGCCTTCTCGGTGGCGCAACACTCTTTCGTGGTGGAGGAAATCGCCGCCCACGTTCGTCCCGGCCTGGAGCCGTGCTGGCGACTCGCCGCCCTGCTGCACGACGCGCCGGAATATGTGATCGGCGACATGATCTCGCCGTTCAAGACGGCGCTCGGCCTCGACTACCACAGGTTCGAGGAACGGCTGGAGACCGCGATCCACGTCCGCTTCGGCCTGCCCGCGCGCATCCCAGCCGAGATCAAGGCGCTGATCAAGACCGCCGACCGCGCCTGCGCCTTCTTCGAGGCGACCCAGATCGCCGGCTTCGGACATGACGAAAGTCTCGCCTTCTTCGGCGTTCCGCCGCCGGGCTATACGCTGCTGATCGAACCCATGGCAGCGTTTGTCGCACAGGCGCGCTATCTTGAACGCTACCATCTGTTGGCCGAGGCGGCGGGCTATGCGCCGGCCGCTCAGGCCTTCGACACCGAGTAGCCCGATGACCCTGATCGTCACCCCGCTCAGCCGACTGCCGCAGGTGATGGCCGCGCGCGCGCCATCGCATGTGATCACCCTCCTCAGCCCCGAGGAGTTGATCCCCACGCCCACCGGCTTCGCGCCGGAGCGGCACC
>Ga0302314_10007228_pt1 | contig 19968 bp, 16 predicted proteins | sample III_Palsa_N2_3_FD_200533 | JGI IMG/M metagenome (GOLD analysis project Ga0302314, IMG submission 200533) | Peat permafrost microbial communities from Stordalen Mire near Abisko, Sweden - III_Palsa_N2_3 | ecosystem: Environmental > Terrestrial > Soil > Palsa > Peat permafrost | place: Sweden... | reverse complement strand
GACTTCGAGGAGTACTGGCGACACCACCTCGCCCGTGAGCATGAACGCCTCTACCCCACCCCCGACCGACACGACTATCGCCTCATGGCCTGATCAGCCGCCCTTCCCTCAGCGAGAGCTACACCCAACTCAGTTGATCGGCACGTGGAAGTCGGCGGACGGAGGCGTCCTGGTCCTCCCCTCAGCGAGAGCTACACCCAAAGGAGTTGGCAGACAATCCAGGCCTGCTGCTGCAAGCAGTCCAGGCTCTCTGATCGGACCATGACGAGCACAGTGGGCGTCCTATCGGATGCCGCAGGCTGGTTCTACGCTGATATCCATGGCGAACGGGGTGTTCCACACCGGGTACCGCACCGTAATCGAACTCAGCCACGCCGACCTGGGGAATCCTGAACACCCCGGTCTCCTGGAGGAGATCACTCAGCCGATCGACAGGCGCGACCGTGAACTCCTGGAGTGCCTGGAGCACCACAACGAGGGCGTCTGCCAGGCCGAGGAGGACGGGGAGCACACCCCGTGGATGACGATCCAGCGCCGACCCGTCAACGGGCACATCGTCCTGGTAGCCGCGCACCTGCCGATCCGCAGGACCCCGACGGCTGAGGAGAGCGACAAGCACAAGGCCATGAAGGAGCGGATCGCGCGCGCCGCCGAGCGGCACGGCCTGGCCGCCAAGGTCGAGGCACGAAGCGCGGACGGCAAGGTCCGCAGCGACGTCCTGGTCACCGGCGCCAGCGGCCGGCGCATCGGCTGGGAGGCGCAGTACGCGCCGATCAGCGCCAGCACGGTGCGCCGCCGCTCCCAGGCGGCCGCCAGCGCGGGCGTCGTGCCGCTGTGGGTGACCAACAGCGACAGGGCCGCGCTCATCGACCGGGCACCATGGGCACGGGTCGACGACTTCACCTGGAAGGAGATCGCCTCCGCGCGCACCATGCTGGTGCGCGCGGGAGTACGCCACCTCCAGCGCTGGAAGTGCCTGCCGACCAGCGAACGCCCCTGCCCCGACACAGGCAGCGCCTGCGGCCGGCTCCATGTCCAGTGGATGCTCCCCGCACTGTGCCTGCCCCCGAAACCGCACACCGACGTCGACCACCTAGTCACGGCCAGCGCCGACGGCGAGTACCTTCCGATGCGCATCCCCAACCAGCGCGACCCCCACAGTTGCTCACGGATGTGGGTGCCCGCCGGTGACCGCGACCAGTGGCTGGAGATCGTCGGCCCCGAACAGGAGCCGCAGCCCCCGGCCGCCGAAGCCGAGGACGAGCTGACCTTCACCGAGCAGGACCTCGACCCGACCTGCCGCTACGGCGACGAGACCTTCGCCTTCAACGACCCCCGGCCCCGACGCGGCCACACCGCCGGCACTGGGCTGCACACCTTCGACGACGTACCGCCGCGTCTGTTTGTCATACCTGACCTGCCGCAGCGCCTCGAGGTGACCATCGAGCAGCGCTTGGCCGCAGCCGCCGGTCAGTTCTGCAGGCCCTGGGAGATGGGCCCGTGTGCCGGATGCGGCACGCCGATCCACCGCTACGGGGCAGGATCTCGACACGCGTGTGAAAGCTGCCGAGCCCAGGTCAACGCGAGGCACCGCTAATCCGAGGACTCGGGAGTAAGTCCTTTGCTGCGGCCTTGGCCGTGCGGCTCAGCGGTCGGCGACGATGAAGCCCGCTCGCTGGTGCAGCTCGTCGAACGTGATGATCTCGACGTCCTGGATCGAGGTCCGATAGAGCTCGAAGGAGCTGATCTGCTCCCGGTTCACCGCACCCTGAGGAGCGAACTCACGCAAGCTCCCGACCACCACGACCTGCCGCGGCCGGGTGGTGGACAGCTCGATGCCCGTCGGGGTTCCGTCGGCCTCGTAGAGCCGGATCAGGTCGTCGGAGATGCGCCGCTGGGCCATGCTGGCAGTCTTCTGCACCTGCGCCACCGCGCCGCTCAGTTCCCTGGAGGGCTGGTAGACCGCGTCGCGGTACGCGGTCCTGGCGAGCAGCTCCGTCTTGTGGGTCTTGATCTCGCAGAACAGCATGCTGCTGATCAGGCCCTTGGAGCGCATGATTGCGTCGATCCGCTTCCCGGCCCCACCGAAGATGTCGGCGCCGGCGGTGATGCGTTCCAGCTTGCCGTCGTCGAGGGACTCGCAGGCGATGAGGTTCAGGCCGTAGCCGAAGATCCACTGGTTCGCCTCGAAGAAGGCCTGCCACACCGCCTCCGCCCCGCGGGTCGTCGCCCGTTCCTCCTCGTGCCGGAAGTACTCCGGATCGGTCAGCAGGCGCTCGAACCGCTGGAGCTGCTCCTTGCGGTTGCTGAGCAGCCGGATGTCTGCCTCGGTGAGCCCGCCGCCGATCGCGGTCCTGACCGCGCCCAGGACCGTCGTGCGGTCCTGGCCGGTCAGCAGCTGGGCCAGCTGGGCCTCGTCAACGCCCGCCGGCAGGGAGCCGACAGGGGCGCCCTGGCTGGTGAGGCGCTGGAGGTGGTTGATGACTCTCCAGAAGTTCTCGTGGACGTCGCCGGCGTCGACGAGTGCCTTGACCGGCCGCGTGATCTCCGTGTCGGGGATCATCTGCGCGACGGGGGTCTCCCCGGCCTTCTTCTTGTCCTTCTTCCAGAGCTTGATCCGTGGTGAGAAGGCGTCGCCCTTCTTGATGATGGTGACGCTGCACAGAGTCGCCACCTGCGGCCGGTCGTCGAGGACGAAGTCGGTGATCATGCGGCGGGTGCGGGTGTCGTAGAGGTAGTGGAACCCCTGGTTGTCCTGCGAGCTGCGGATCACCAGGCCGGTGAAGTCCCCGCGGGTGACGTCGAACTCGGTGCTGGTGAAGGGCAGCAGGGCTCCGCGGACGACCGGGGCAGCCGGCACCAGGGCCTGGGTCCGCCAGTCAGGCGCGATGCCGGGCAGCGGCCGGGTCCCGCCTTCGACAGCCAATTGCTGGACGTCGGCGCGCCCCAGCTGGTGGAGCACGCTCGCCAGCACCTGCCAGACGGCGTCCCTGATCTGCGGCGTGCAGGTAGGCGCGAGGTCGCGCTCCACGGTCAGGACCGCCTCGTAGGTGTCCGCAGTCCACCCGTCACCGGGAATCGGGTGGAAGAAGCCGCCGTCGCGGCGCAGGGTCAGGACCGCGGTACGCAGCAGATCGCAGGCACCGTGCTCACCGGCGCAGTCCAGGAGGCTGTAGGCCTGGCCCAGGACCAGGTCGAGCTTGCCCGCCTCACCGTCCTCCAGGGGCAGGGCGACCAGCGGCCCGGTGAGCGGGACCCGGACCGGGGTGTAAACGGGTCGCCCGGACAGGAACTCGTAGGGGCGCAGACCCCATCCGTCCGGCGCCAGCAGCCGGTTCAACTCCTCGGCACGACGCGTCGCCTCTTCGACTCCAGCGACGAAGTCGGGGTGGAGCATCCGGGCCAGGAAGGCCAGCAGTTCCTCGTCCGGTCCTTCGGCGAGCGGCAGCCGGGAGTCCTCGAAAATCCAGTCGTCGGGCAGGTCGGGGTTGTTGAACCGGTGCTGCTGGATGTCGGCGCGGACGGTCGGCAACGGCGGCAGGACCAGGTCCAGGTCGTACAGGCCCTCCAGGAACGTCACCTCGTCCGACTCGCCCCAGTAGGGAATCGCCATGGTCCGCAAGTAGTTGAAGATGTCGCGCCGGGTCACTGACGTGATCGCCGGTGGCTCGTGTACCGGGGCGGGGTCGCTGGATGCCATGCCATCAGGATGGACGCCCGGGCACCGCCGTGACGGAAGTTCGCGACCTTCCGTCACGCCTCAGGCGGCGAAGCGCAGGGCGGCGGGGTGTCCGGCGTCGGCGCGATCCGCTGCGCCGGCCAGGGCCGCGACGGTGTCGTGGGCGGCCTACTCAGGCAGGTGGTCGGGCGGAGCCGAGATCTACTTCCGTCCGCTTGCGTGGGCACTGACCCCGCCGTCGTCGCGGACGTGCGGCTCAGCGACCCTCGACGATGTCCCTTCCCTGCCGGGACCGGCGACGCGTGAGAGCGGATGTGCCCATGTGGTTACGCTGAGCAATCTTGTGTGCTAATTGTGGAGGCCTCCTGTTTCGGCGTGGAGGCCTACGAAAGGGATCCGTATGGCGGGGAATGGTGTGCGGCGTGCGTCGCGCGTGCAGGACGCCGTTCGACTGCTCTTCGTGCTGGATCGCTGCGGCAGCAGGTGCGACGGCGCGGCAGACGCTTTGGTGCCGCCCGGGGCGGTGGCGGTGCTGCGGGGCCAGAAGCGCCTGCAGGCCCTGGACTTCTGGCTGAGGAACCCCGACTACCTGGCGGATGAGCTGCTCAACCAGGCCGAAGACGGAACCGCGCAGGATGCGTCGGCGGCAGTGGAGCAAGCGGCTGCTCTGCTGGAGGGCGACGAGCCGGATGTGAGCCGATATCCGATGGTCCGCTGGCGCTTCGGCGCATGGGAGTCCCTGGACGACGCCCTCGCACTGCTCCTGTCGCATGGACTGATCGCGGTGGAGCCGATCGGCGAACCCCCAGCGAAGGTGGAGCGGTGGGACTACTACCTGCTGACTGCCGGCGCCTCTCTGGCGGAAGAACTCCGACGCGACGCCCCCGACCTGGCCTGGTACGACGAACGAGCGTTGATCGTCCTAGCCGTGGCCGGCCAGCGGAGCGGCAGCCAGCTCAAAGAAGTCCAGTACAAGCAGGCCGAGTACGAGCGCACGGTCTGGAGGGCCAGCATCAGCGGGATCACCGACCGGGTGCGAGAACGGCTGAACGGGTACGACAGCCGCAGAGCGGGGGCATAGACCATGAGTGACTTCGTCCACGCGGTGGCGGCGCGCGTCGGCACCATCGACGACGCGAAGGTCGCCGAGATCCTCACCCGGCACGGAGTGCGCGAGAGCGGCATACTGCCCAAACCGCACCGGCTCCTGGTCAAGCGGGTCGCCTTCACCGGCGAGAAGAGCGGGACCTCGCACCAACCCATCGACTTCTCGTGGGACCTGGGCGCTGGCCTGTGGTGCCTAGCCGCGGACAACCTGCGGGGCAAGAGCAGCGTCCTGGAGATCATCTGGTGGTGCCTGCGGGGCGCGGGCGACGTCCAGGCCGACGTCCGCAAATGGATCCGCCACGTCAGCCTTGAGGCGTCGGTGGACGACGAGCCGTTCACCGTCACCATCGACGTCAACGACGACGAACTCACCGGCACCCTGACCACGGGCACCCAGCCCCACGCGAACCACTTCACCGGGGAAGCAGAGTTCAGCTCCATCATGGGCACCTTCATGATGGACCGCCTCGCCCTGGAACTGCTCCGCGGCTGGCGCAAGGACTCCGCGGCCCCGGCCGCCGACGGCGACGGCGAGGAAGCCGACGGCCAGGTCACCACGACCGGATGGCCCGCCTACAGCCATGCCCTGCTGTGCCGCAATCGCAAGGACGACGCCCTCCTCGGGGAGACCGCGGGCGGGGGAACCATGGTCAGCCTGCTGCAGATGTTCGTCGGCCTGCCGTGGACGACCACCCGCCGCGACGCCAGGGCAGCCCTGGAACTCCTGCAGCAGGGCATGCGAGGCGAGCGCCGCCGCGCCCAGCAGGACCTCACGGCCCGAGGCGCCTCGGTCAAGGAACTGGAAGGCCAACTGGCCGAGGCCCAGAAGGCCCTCGACAGCGCGCCCAGCCTCGGCACCGCCGTCGCGGCAGTCGAGCAGGCCGCCGCCCGGCTGGCCCAGCTGACCGGGCAGCAGTCCGACCTCGCCGCCGCCGCAGCCTCCACCCGGCAGGCCGAGGACGAACTGCACGAGACCCTCGTCATCGACCAGAGCCGGCTGAGGGACATCCGGGAGACCGCCGCAGCCCAGCGTTTCTTCGGCGCATTGAGGCCCACCTGCTGCCCGCGGTGCTCCACGTCCCTGGACCAGCTCCCGCACGCCAGCCTCGACGAGGCGCACTGCCGCATCTGCGGATCCGCCCCGGCCGCGGTGCCGGTCGACCCGTCCGCCGCCGACGACCTCGCGGCCACGATCGCGACCCTCAAGGACGCGCACGGCAGGGCCAGGCGCGCCGCGCGCACCGCCGCATCCGCAGCAGAGCGCGGGCAGGGCGCGCTCGACCAGGCCCGCGCAGACTTCGCGCAGGCCCGCGCCGCAGTGCCGACCCAATCAGCACTGCGCGCCCACATCGAGGTCGCGCGCCTGAAGGGCGCCCTGGAGGAACGCTGCGCCGCAAGCGCCCACGCGAAGGCCCCGCAGGGCGCCTCCATCGAAGAAGCCGTCCTCGAAGCCGCCCAGAAGGAAGCGGACAAGCGGACGAAGATGGAGTCGCAGGACCTCCTCAACGCCGTCAGCGAGGAGATCTGCCGGCTCGGGATCCGACTGGGCATCCGGGAACTCCAGAAGATCACCCTGCAGGCCAACGGCGTCCTGCAGGTGACCAAGGGCGGCAGCCGCACGGTCTTCACCAAGGTCGTCCCCGGGGAGCAGCTGCGCCTGCGCGTGGCCACCCTGCTCGCGCTGCTGCGCGTGGGACGCGAGAGCGGAGTCGGCCGCCACCCGGGCCTGCTCCTGCTGGACTCCGCGGGGGCACAGGAGACCATCCCCGCAGACCTGGCCGAAGTCCTGAGCCAACTGCGCGGCATCTGCCAGGAGACCCCCGGCCTCCAGGTGATCACCGCTACCGCCAACCGCGCCATCGCCACCAGTACGATCGCCCCCGAGAACCTCCAGATCGCCGCTCCAGGAGAACCTGTGTGGTGAGTTCCCCGTTATCGTGACCGACTGCTCCGCTGTCCCCGACCCACCTGGAGAGGCCGCCGGTGACCCCGTTCGAGACCCTCCTCGCCCGACCGGGTGACACCCCCACCCTCGCCGACCTCGGGGGCGAGGACGCCGTCTGGCAGCAGAGCGACGCCCTGAGCACCTCGCGCCTGTGGTTCCGCATCGCCGAGGTACTCCTGTCCGAGTGGGACACGCTGGCGCACCCCGACCTGGCAGCAGACCTCATCACACGCGCCCTGGCCAGCACGGACAGCCCGGCGGCAGCCGACGACGTCCTCGACCTGCTCTGCGTTCACCCCGGATACCTGGAACACGCCGCGGACCGCCTCAACGCCCTCGTCCTGGACCGCAGCCGCCGATGCGACTCCCCGCTGGACGCGGAACTGGCCGGTATCTGCCTCGAAGCAGCCCTGCGCCTGGCACTGCCCGGAACCACACGCCGCTACGGCCTGCTGGACCGCCTCGTCGACCCGGCCGCCCCCAGCACCCGGCCCGCATACGCCCGCCGGGTCGTCCGCGCTCTGGGCGCAGGCTACGAGCAGTGGCGCGAGAGCGATCTGCGCACCGCCCTGGAGCCCTTCCTCGACACCACCGTCCACAGCGACGCAGCGTTCGAACTGGCCATGTGCCACCTCGCCGACGCCTTCAACGCACCCGACCGCGCCACACTCCTGCACGCCTTCACCGAAGCGCAGACCCTGCTGCGGCACGCCGTCGACGCCGACGAGGAGCGACCCGATGCCAGCGCCTACCTTGCCGCGCTAGACGCCATCCTCGCCTTCGATACGGGCCAAACGGAGGACCTGCGCGACGCAGCCGAGCGGCTACGTCGCTGCATCGCAGAGCACACCCTGTGGCTCACCGGAACCCGCACACAATGGCGCGACGGACGCTACGACACCGAAGCCGCCTGGTACACCCTGAGCAACGACCTGGAACACATCGACGCCCACCTGGACCAACCCTTCACCACCTGGGCCAGCCGCACCACACAGCACCTCCTCGCCGCCTACACCGCGCACCGGGCCGTGGGCATCGGCTCACAGGACGCGCCCGGCATCCAGCTGCTGATCGCCCCGCGCATCGAAGAGGCATTCGCCCGCCGGGAAGGACTTCTGCTCCACCTGCGTGCCGTTCTGGCCGACGCCCCACCCGAGTGGGAACGCGACGCCGCCAACGAGCTCCTGGCCACGGTCAACGCCCAACTGGACCCGACGGCACAGCCACCGGACGGCCCGGGAAAAGCCGCCCCGGCGTCCCACCACCCATGGGCCGCCATCCTGGGTGAACGTGTCCTGGCCGCCCTTCCCGAACAAATCCTTTCAGGCCTGCAGGCGTTGACCGATGACGAGGCGGACACGCTCGCACGTCTGCCCATCGCTCAACAGGAGATCTTCAACGACGTCCTCACCGTCCTTCGTCACTGCCCCGACTTCACCGGGTCCGTGCGCCAGGGCCTCGTCCGGCTGGTCACCCAGGGCATCCGGTTCCTTCACAGCCGGACCAACCGCGGCCGGGCCCACCACACCTCGCGCTGCGAATACCTCTTCGCCCCGCCAGCCGGCTCCGCACTGCCGCTGGAGAATACCGTCCAGGAGGACCTGCAGGACTACCTGGACGGAAACCTCGACGACGTCGACATCGAACTGCCGGACCGCAGCGGTGGCCGGGCCGACATCATCGTGCGCTACCCCGGATTCGAGATCGTCATCGAGTGCAAGCGCACAACCGGCAAGACCACCCAGGCCGGGCTCAGCCGCTACCTCGGACAGACCGTTGCCTATCAGGCAGGCGGCGTCGCCCTCGGCATGCTCGTGGTCCTCGACCTCACTCCCAAACGCACATGGATCCCCAGCATCCGGGACAACATGTGGGCCCAACGCGTCCCCGCCCCCTCCGCCGACCTGCGCGACCGATGGGCCGTCATCGTCCGCGTGCCCGGCAACCGCATTACGCCACACGACATGTAGCCGCCGAGCGGCAACGCCTGGATGGGAAGCGTTCGACACCGGCAAAGGTATTCGCAGTCAACTCCTCACGAAGTGTCCTTCTGTGGTGCCGGTGCCCCGGCTCCGGTACCACAGCTTCCGGGGAGATGCTGCCTCCGAAGTGCCTGGCAGCGGTCGCCCTGGGCAGCTTCGTGAACTTTCTCGGGGCCGCCAGAGTGCCGCCGCTGCTCCGCAAGCCCGGGCGGTTGGTGCGGAAGGCGAGGATGTCGTACTCGCGGGCGAAGGCGATCGATGGGTGAGTGGAGCCGGTGGTGGTCGGACTGTAGTCGTGTCCCGGGGCGCCGAGCCTGACATGCTTAGGAGGCGCAGATTGGACAGGCGGCACACAGCTCGCGAGAGGATAGCTTTGCGTTTCAGGGTGTTGGAGTACAAGGCCCCAGTGCCTCAGGAGCACGGTGCCTACCTGGTCAAGGACAGCTGGGACGACTTTGGGTTCTCGACTACCTTCGATCTGATTGTCCGCCTGCAGGACGGAGCCCTCGCTCGCATCGGTTTCCTGCGAATCGGACACGGGCAGATGGAACGCGACGGATGGTCGCGAACGGCAGATCGGCTCAGCCCCAGTTTCGCTGCCTTGACTCCCGGCTACTTTAGTCTGGGCATGGAGGACGACTACTACGAGCAACTGCAAGTCAAGCTCCCGTCGACGATGGCCGGCGAGATCCTCACCGATCTCAACGATGCCGCGTACGTGTCGCATTCCGACGAGTGGTCGCCCAGTTTGGCGGTTTGGCACGACTCCCTTCTGCGCGGGCGCACGAACACCGATCTTGACCGCACCCGACGTATCGCCCGCGGAATTCGCCGCCGCATCGTGCCCTTCCGGTGGTCATACACACCCGAGCAGGAGGGCATCCTTCCCGCACACGAGTTCACCTTTGAGACGACACCAGGCCGCAAGCCCCCGACAAACCTGCACGCGGTGATCGGACGCAATGGAGTAGGGAAGTCGCACCTTCTCCACGCCATCGCCGCGCAGGCGGCGGCCGGCGAGATCGCCGTCGCGAGTGATTCTGGCGGCAGCGACAACAGCTTCACCAGCTGCGTCGTTGTCTCGTTCAGCCCCTTTGATCGGCGCTACCGATCCGCGTCCGAGGACGACCTGCCGTTCCACTACATCGGCCTGCGGCACAGCGACGGACTTCGCCTGAAGTCCGACCGCGAGCGGCGGAAGGAGTTCGTCGACAGCTTCGCCGTGGCGCGGATCGGAGCGCGAGGCGTCCGCTGGCGCAATGCCATCGCGACGCTCAACTACGCCGCGAGCGGATTCCTCGACCACGACATGGACCTGATCGACGAGATGATCAGAGAAGGGCGGCCAGCAAGGCTAGAAACGGCCATGGGAGACGTTTTCGAAGCCCTCAGCTCCGGCCACGCGATTGCGCTCCTGATGATTACCCGCCTGATCGAGGTGGTCGACGAACGCACCCTGGTTTTGATCGATGAACCCGAGACACACCTGCACCCGCCCCTGCTGGCCGCTTTGACGAGCGCATTGTCCACCCTGCTCGCTGACCGGAACGGCATGGCGGTGGTCGCCACTCATTCCCCAGTCGTGCTTCAAGAAGTCCCGGCGGACTGTGTGTGGGCCATGACGCGCCACGGCGACGAACTCACCGTACGTCGCCCCGACCTGGAAACCTACGGGGAGAGCGTCGGAGAGCTAACCTACGAGGCGTTTGGCCTGGAAGTCTCCTCCACGGGCTTCCACGCGGCGATCGCCGCCGAGGTCGAGAAGGGCGGCACCTACGAGGAGATCACCCGGCGGTTCACTGGACTCGGAGCAGAGGCTCGTTCCCTCCTCCGCGCGATGACGTTCGCCCGCACCATTGAGAGCGGCTGATGCGCTGGCCACAGTCGCCGGAAATGACCGTTCAGTGCGTGATGGCAGCGTGCACGAGATGGCTGACGAAACATCACCATACGGACCTGCTCACCCGCCTTCCGGAGCTTGTAGAGCTGGAAGAGCGGTACCGGGCAGCCAGCGAGGCGGGCCAACTGCTCGCCCTCCTGACCGCCGAGCTCCCGTCGCAGCGTATCGACGCCGACAAAAAGCTCCTCGGTGACACCTACGACAAGGCGTTCGTTGGAGGCGGCGGACGCAAGCTCTACGACGCGATTAAGGCCGCGGCCACGTTCGGCTGCTCCATCTGCGGGGCTGGGCAGGTGTCCACGCTCGACCACCACGCTCCGAAGGCGGTTTTTCCGCTGTTGGCGCTGACGCCTCTGAATCTGGTGCCGGCCTGCGGGCCGTGCAACCAGGGAAAGGGCAATTCGTTCGATCCGGACCCTGCCAAGGAGCCGTTCCATCCCTACTTCGACGATCTCGGATTGGAGAGATGGCTGTACGCCGAGATCCAGGTTGTCGCTGGCGGCCCCGTGGTCGAGTTCTCGGCCCGCCCGCCGCAGGACTGGCCGGCGGTCAAGGCCCAGCGTCTCATCCACCATGTCGCGAGGCTCAGACTGGGGACCAAGCTCCGGGCTGAAACAGCCCGGCATCTGGCTGGCCGCCGCAGGATGGACATGGACACCCTGGGAAGCGTCGGCAGTGGGGGTCTCAAGGCTGCAATCCTGGAGGAGGCTGGCAGCTATGGGGAATTCGACCCGAACGACTGGATGACCGCCTTGCTGTACGGCCTTGCGGATTGCGACTGGTACCTGACGGGCGGCATGAAGGGTATCTAGGAACTTTGGCGGCGCCTTCGCACGGTCGGCAAGTGCAGCAAATTTCCGAATCCTTCGATCTGGGCACTCTGCAAGCGGCTACACAGCAGCGGTGGGGCAAGGCCGCCACAGAGGTCGGCCCAGTCGTGCTCAGCTGGTACCCGAGGCCAACAGCCGGTTGGTGAGTTCGACGGTGGCCAGGTACCACCAGAAGATCCAGTCCAGGAACGCCTCAGGGTAATCCGAGAGCTGGTTGTCACGGTGGTGGCGCAGGTTGAACTGGTTCGCGATCTGGAACAGGACACCGCCGTCGGACTTCCCGAGGTGCTTGATGATCAGTTCCCGGCGCTCCTCAAGAACCCCTGCGAGAGCCAGGATCGCCGACCGCTTGCTCTCCACGTCGGACTCGCGTCCGCGGTAGAGCGCGACCGCGTGGCGGACCCGGCCGACGGCCCCGACGGGGGTCTGCTGCATGGCCTGGTGCACAAGGTCGCCTCTGGCGTCGTCGGTGACCGCGACCAGCCGCCCCAGGTCGTCGCCCTCAGCCGCCAGCTCGTACTCGAGGCCCGCTTCGCGCAGCATCGTGTTGACCTTCCACCGGTACAGCTCGCGGCCAGGGCCATTGTGGAACTCGGCATAGTGCCAACCGCACTGGCTGTAGGAGTGGTAATACCTGCTCCGGGGGCGGCTCACCAGGTCGTGGAATACCTCCACCAGCCCGTAGAAGGTGCCCTCGTCCCAGGTCTGGAGTACCAACGGCCACAACCCGGCGATGCCCAGGCGCTTCTCGACGATCTGCGCAGCGTCCGGGAGCTCCGACGAGTCGTCGACGCACTCCTGACCGAAGGCCTCGGCCAGGTACCCGTTGTCGGAGAACTCGTTGACGAGCCGGACGAAGGTGCGACGCACGTCATGCCCGGTGCCGCGCTCGGCCTCACGGTCCGCGTGCCGCTGCGGCCAGTACGGGCGGGGTGCGGCTGCGTGCCGAAGCTCGCCCGCCCGGTTGACCAGGTCCGCAAACCACGCGCGCGCGGGCGGCTCACGCCTGGCCTGTCCCCATCCCTCTCCCGGGCTGGACCATGGGTCGACGTCCCCGCCAGCATCCGTACCGACGTCCTCGAAGTCGGCCACCGGGGTGGTGCTGGAAAAGGCCTCGGTCATGAGCCACGAGGCACGATCCTCCCAGGAGCCGCGTTTGCCGCTCAGGACCCGCTGTCCCTCCGAGGCGAACAGGTCAGCAGGCCAACGGAGTTCGTAATTGGTGAAGGCATGACTCATCACAGCATCATCGCTCATCCCCGCAGCCCAGGCGTCAGATTAAGGCGATGCCCGAGGCCACGGGACATGGTGTCAGCGATACGAAGTCACCGGGCTTGGGGCCTGGTCGTGATCGGGACGCGGTTCCGGGTACCTCCAAGACCGCCGGCGGGATCTGACGCGGATCCGTCGGCCACGGACGCTCTGGATCGGCACCCTTATAGCTTCCGGTGAAGCCGTTCTGTGCGTTGCGGTGGAAACTGAAAGCGGCCCACAGAGCGACGCCTTGGCCCTCGTCCTCCAGCCCGGCTTCACGCAGGGCTTCGATGAAGCGTCCCAGCAACTGCTCATAGGAGACAAACCCGACCGAGGCGGCTTCCGATGCTTGTTCGATTCCCAGCGCGATCTCTATCACCGGTCCGCCTTTCGCGTGCAGGCCCCCAGTATCCGAGTGTGACACGCGCTGCGGCATCCGGTTTTGCCGACGTCGCACCCGTACAGACTTGCGGGAGTGCACCTCAGCGAGTCGGCGGGACGGCATCTGAACGGCGTTTCTGCGTTGCTCGTGGCGATATGCCGTCCTAACCTCTGGGCAACGCGCTGACGGAGACGAGTAGCCGCAGGGCACGCGAGCCGAAAGAACTGCCGACAGCTGGGAAGGCAGTCTCGCGTCCTGAGGTGAATCCCCTCCCGAGTGCGGGGAGGAACGGTCGCCCATGGCCCGATGCCCCGCCGGTTTGCTCCCGTCACCGAGCTGTCGAGGCCGCTGCCCCAGGGTGGCGGCCAAGGCGTGGTGGCACCGCGAGTTCCCTTCTCGCCCACGCCCTCAAGGGATCACGCCGGACTCCGACCGATCGATGGGACCCGAAATGCTGGACATCACCCTGATCCGCAACGACCCGCAGCAAGTCGAGCATGCACTGGCCAAGCGGGACGTTCGTGGCGCCTTTCCGTGCTGGTCCGCGCAGGCGTGCTCCTGCGGTACCTGCCCGAGAGCCGGGTGACCTCCTCTGCGATGATCTGCCGACGCTCGCAAGGGGAGGCTTTCACGTGGAAGAGCAACGGGATCCGGCGTGCACCAGAAAGCTTGAGCTGGCTGACGTGCGCGTCGGCGACGTGCTGACCGCTGTGTGTGAGCCGGTCGATGCGCGGGTCTCCAGCGACTCCCCGTACTACGTCTTCGTTCGCTGGCCCTGGGGTGGGGTGGACGCGCAGTCGCGGTTCCGCTGGAACGGTGAGCGGGCCTTTCCGCGACGGCGGGACCACTACGAGCGGGATATGGAGCTTTTCTGCCTGGAGCCGGACGCAGCCGACCTGGTCGCCGGCGATGCCTGCTGGCTCGGAATCCCCGAGACCACCGTGCACGTGCTGTCCATCGAGCTGTTCGACCCGCCCGAGGACCAGGGCTGGCTGCCCAGGCCGACCCGAAGCCTCTACGTCATGCGCCATGGCCACACCTTCGACCCGCAGCTTGAAGACCAAGGATGTGTCCTGTACCCCGGCGGCCACGAGCCGATGGAGTTGAAGCTGCGCTTCCGCCCCTATGCGTTCCTGGAGATCGGCGACGAGGTCGTTGACGCGCAGGGCGAAGCGTGGCGGTTCGGACATCCCTGGAGCTGGTCGCCCTTCCGTGGACCGGCTGGGACGCCGACCTGGCCATTGGCGCTACTCGCACGCAGAGGGCAACCTGTCGGCGGGGAGAGCATGATCGCGGAGACACTCAACGGCTCGCACGAGACCGAAGTAACCCGGTGGCGCGAGGAGACAGGTGCGGAGCCGGTGTTCCCCTGATGCGAAGACCGCGGTTCGTCACAGAAGCGAGTCCAGACATGAGTCAAGGGGTCGGCCAGCGGCACGAGGAGCTGCCGCAGCGCAATGGATCGCTGACTCCGGAACGCGAAGGTGCCCCTTTCCAAACAGGCGGAGACTCCAAGCCTTAATCGGCTTAATTCCATAATAGATTCCGCAGACTTTTAAAGTCGCTGCGCTATTTGTGATTTCGGATTCCCATGCGGATTGGGCCGCTTTAATTTAATTGCCCCAGGATTCTTCTGGGGACCAGCTGGGGACCGGATGCAGGGTGACGCCGCAGATCGGGGCCCTGGGGACCAGTTGGGGACCAACTGAACGACCCCCTCGGGAACGCTATGGGCTGTTTTGCACGTCTGGAACGCTCCTGACGTGACTGACGTGCTGTAGTTCGTACCAATACCTGACTGGGGGTCAGGGGGTCGCAGGTTCAAATCCTGTCGTCCCGACTCGGACAGTAGTCCATAGTCGCAGGCCAGGGGCCGTATCTGAGGAATCAGATACGGCCCCTGAGTCGTTTTCGGCGCTACTCGGCGCGAGTGGAATTGGGAGCATTTGGGAGCCCTTTGCTCCCAGAGCGCTCCCAGCGTCAATTCTGGTTGATTCGGTGTCACCCGATCGGGTCGAGGCGTGGAGTTTTCTCGGTGGCGGGGGCGCGCGCGGGGTGGCGTGCACGCCGGTTGAGCTGCCAGTAACCGGTTCTGCGAATGGGGTCATGACCGAGTGCAAAGGGGGTCGTCGGGTCAGGGGGTCTTTACGCACGCAGGTGTCCGCCTGACGTCTCGTCAAAGAGGTCAACCGCCGCTCCCAGGCGTTTCGGCGCGCTTCGTCGGGCGGCTCACGAGGGCGGGGGAGGCTCTCCTCGCAAGGGCGTCCAGGGTCCGCCTGCCAGTTGGTGTCGGTGCGGGGGCGGGCCAGCAGAGCCCGGGGGTGGTTCGGCCGGGCGGGGCTGGCATGGTGGGGGCTGTGGACGATCTTATCGGTACCCAGGTGCCGGAACGCCGGTTGACGGATCCGCACGAGGCCGTCCGTGCACTGGAGCGGGTGGTGCCCGGCCTGTTGGGGTATCGCCGTGCGGTGCCGGCGGTGATCGACTGGCGCGTTCTGCAGGCGCGGCAGGGTGCCGCTCTTCCCGCTGACTTCAGGCTGCTTGCCGAGCTCTACCCGGCCTTTGAACTCGGTGACTTCCTCAGAGCTGGCCTTCCCCGGCCGGGCATGGAGGACCGTTGGTCGGACGAGGATCTTCTGGAGACGCTCGCGGAGTGGTGCGAGGACGCCGACCTGGCCGTGCCGCTGCACCCGTTCTCGGCTCCCGGCGGACTGCTGCCCTGGGCCACCTCGAACCAGGGCGACTTCTTCTTGTGGAGCACGCACGGGCAGACGCCGGAGGACTGGTCGGTCACGGTGGCCTCGCGCAGCGGCGGCTGGTGGCACTACACGGGCGGAGCCGTCCAGTTCCTGGCGAAACTGGTCGGCGGCGCGGTCGACGCATGGGGCCTGCCACCCGTACGCCCCACCCTCTCCGGCGGATAGCGACCGACCGCTACCGGTGCTGCTCCTGCCCCGGGACGGGCCGCAGTCGACACCTGGGTGGGGCCGTCAGGCCCGAAGGCTCGGCCGGGCACCGGTTTCGGGCGGCGAGGGCGGAAGGTCAGGCTGGCGGCTGACGGCGGGTCATGCCGAAGAAGAATCCGGGGGTTGGCGGAACGGGCGGGTCGGTATCTTCACGGAGCACATCAGAGCCAACACGACGCACCTGGCATCTCGTCGGTCGTAGCCTGTCAACGAGCGGATTTCGTTGATCGCGGTCACCACTTTCCCCTGCTGGATGAGCTCCTGGGCGCGGTCCTGCGCAGAGCGCGGCACCGGCAGCCGCAGGGCTCTGACGGCATCGGGATCCCAGCCCTGTCTGCGTGCACGCCACGATCGCAGCCGTGGCCCCAGCGACCAGTTCATTGGTTCCCCCGAGCTGTAGAAGCCGCCGCAGTAGTGCTTGGTGATGATACGGATCCCGGATCCGTTCGAGGCGGAGGGTACCGGCCCGGGCGCCTGCGGATTCGAGATGAGGGGCTACCAGCTTGTGCGCTGATCCCGCAGCTCTTCCGGGGTCTGCTCGGGCAGGGTCTGGCCTTGGTCTGTGCGCAGCAGGTATCCCGGGTCGGGCGGGAAGTCCTCGTTCCGCGGTGCCGGCTGGTGGAATCGCTGCGTGTGGGGGCAGGGGATTTGCCCCTGCCTGGCGAAGCTGCCGGTGCGGCTGCGGAGGCGCGGAGCTTGCGCTCTGCGCCGGGCCGGGCAGCGCCGTCGACGGTCAGGCAGATGCCGAACACGCGGTCGTGACTGGTCCAGCCGTTGACACGGCCTTTGTTGTTGCTGATCTGGACGCGTTGGCGGGCCGGGTCCATGGCGGAGACCAAGTGAAGGTAGATGGTTCCGGCGACGCAGGCCAGGACGATGTCCCCGACCTCCAGCTTCGCGAGGCCGACCGGGGCGACCCGGACCTGCTGGCGACTGCGGATCAGGGGGACCATCGATGAGCCGCTCGGCCGGAACTCCACGGTGGCACCGGCGTTGACCCTGCTCGCGACTGCATCCAGCATCCCCATCTGCTGATCGTGCCTGATTGCGTCTGCTCTCGCGCGGAATTTCATGCCGTGGCAACACGGACAGGAGGGGTCTGCGTCAATTCCTGATTCTCTAGGGACACGGAAACCGTGCGACTGCGTTACTGGGCCGGGGGCCGCCGTTGACTGTGGCGGCCCCCGGCCCAGTGGACTGTCAGGGACTGGTGCTGGTTCCGCCGGTGGCTTGGAGGGCGTTGTGCCAGCGGGTTTCGAGGGCGGCGAGGAGGTTGGTGTCGATGCTGGTGGCGACGTGGGAGTAGATGTCGTTGATTTTGAGGTCCATGCGGTGGCCGAGGCGTCGGGCCTGGGCGACGTCGGGGACGCCGTCCTCGATCATCCAGGTTTTGTGGGAGTGGCGCAGGCTGTGGAAGGTGAGGGCGGGGTTGATTTGGGTGCAGATCTAATGAGGGTTGTGGCGATCAAGCTGCTGGTATGAGTGTGTTGCGGTAGCGGGCCTGGTGGTTGCGGGTGAACTCCTGTTTCTCGTGCCAGGACCAGTACGTGTCGAAGTCGCCGTTGCTGCGCAGTGCACGGAGTTTGAGGACAGCTTCGGCGCCTGACAGGCCCCAGCGGGCGCCGGTGATGTCGAGGCGGTCCTTGACCAGGTGGCGACAGGCGCCCTCGATGATCCCCGTCGCGATCGGGAAGCCTTCGTGCAGCGCGGTGTCGTAGCGCAGGTAGGCGGCCTTGTTCGTCAGGTAGCCGACGGCGTCGTCGATGCCCTTGCGCGAGCCGGGACGCAGTCCGGCGGCCTCAGCGGCTGCGGTGATCGAGGCGGCGGCCTGCTCGGATGCACCGGCCAGGATGGTGCGGGCATGGCCGGCGACCCATGCCTCGGCCGCGCGGTCCCCGGCCGGATGCAGGCAGTGGGCGGCGTCCCACAAATACTCCAGCACGTGGATGATGTCGATGACGATGTGCACGGCCACGTCCCGGCGCGAGGCCTCGGCGTGGATGAGGTCGAGTTGGTGGCGGGCGCCGTCGACCAGGACGACCCAGGTGCGGCGGTGGTCGGGGTCGCGGGCCTGGGCCTGGTCGAACACCGCGGCCACGACCTGCTCGGCGGTGTCGTTCACCGAGCCGCACAGCCATTTGGACCTGGCCTTCGGTCCCGGGCGGTGCTCCTTCCCGGTGTCGGCTCCGGCATGCCCGGCGGGGTCGGCGATGATGTCGTCGACGGTGCGCGGGGCGGGTTCGGCGTCGTAGACGGTGCCCAGGGTGGCCATGCGCTTGCGGCCGTGCTTCTCCCCGGGCGCGAGCCGGGTCGCCATCTTGTTGCCGCTCCTCGCGGCGGCTTTCGCTGTTGCCTCGCGCAGTGCTTCGGGCCGTATCACCACGCCCTTGCCGTCGGCGGACAGGACCAGCAGGGTGGCGTCGGTGCACGGTTCGGGCACCAGGTCCCGGTAGTAGGCGTCGATGTCGGCCGCGGCGGCCACGGCCAGTTCCTGGACCTGCCGGGGACCGATTCCGGCCCCGGTCAGCGTGTTGACCCGCTCGCAGGCCTCGGCAAAGGAGCCGCGGGCCGACTCGATGGCGGCGAGCTTGGACAGGCCCAGGCTGTGCATCACCGCGGGCATGTTCAGGGCGGCGTCCGCCGGGTGCAGATCCGCCGCGCCCCTCGCCCGGTAGGCGATCCGGGTCGCGGTGACCTTCCCGAATACCGTTGCCAGGATCCTCGCCCGGCCCCGCTCGATCCGGGTCCGCTCGACCCCGGCCGCGTCGACCACCTCCCCGACCCGATCCTCTCGGACCGCGCGCAGGTCCAGATGGTCCTGGAACAGCTGCCGGGTCACTTCACGCATCCGCGCGGCCAGCAGGTCCTCCAGAGCCGAGTGCGTCAGCGCGGCGGCACCCGGCCCGGCCAGATCCGCAGCCACCCGCTCGAAAAGGCCACGCGAGGCGGCGAACGCGGCCTCGGTCACCGCCAGTTCGCCCTCCGCCTCCCGTGCCCCGCTCACCAGCCCTGCTTCCGGCCGTCGACCTTGAACAGCCCTGGCGCGGTCTCGGCCAGGATCCCCTGCTCCACCAGGCGTTTCAACTTCGCGCGCATCCCCTCCACGTGGCGGGCCTCGGTTTCCAGCCCCAACTGCGCGCACACCTCCCTGCACCGCATCGCCGCCCCGGTCGTGGCGAACAACGCGATGATCCGCTGGTAGTCCGGCGACATCACCGCCACATCCCCCACCGCCTCCGCCGCCAGCAGTGCCGCCGCCACATCCCCCGGCCCCGCCCCCGAGGCCGCCGGCCCCGGCACCTCACCCGTGACCGCGAGCGGACCCTCCGCCAGCACCGCCTTCACCGTCTCCCGGGTGATCTGCAGCCGGGAGAGCTCCGCCTCCGCCCGGGACAACTCCTCGGACAGCCCGGTGATCCGCTCGCGTAACTCCTCGACACTGGACCGACACGCGCGCTCCCGTGCCTCCAACGCGGCCATCAACGACGGCACCACGCCACCCCGCCCTCACAACCACACCCGCGCCCGTCGGCGGGCTCACCTCGCCGACAGTAGGGACCGCTCCGCCACTTCACATCACAAAACCCGGCGAATCACTCCAACGAGGCACCCTCACAAGATCTGCACCCAACGAGATTGGACCGGCTACCTCGAAGCTCGCGCCTGCGATCTCCGCTGAGAGCCTGACCGCGGCCCTCTCCACGTTGACTGGCGCGGAAGGCTCTTCATGCAACTATTATGTCGACAACCTCCAAGCAAAGCTGGCTAGTTGGCAGACTTGCAGTGGGTGGACAATTGCATCGCTAGCTTGCCCGGTGGGTTGGCTGGTCATCATCTGTGGCGAACGGTTAGGTGGTTGGTCACTATCGACGAGTCGGCTGCTCAGACGCCTGTCGATGCGCGGGACGCGCAGGGTGTGCAGA
>Ga0302314_10007227_pt1 | contig 19970 bp, 16 predicted proteins | sample III_Palsa_N2_3_FD_200533 | JGI IMG/M metagenome (GOLD analysis project Ga0302314, IMG submission 200533) | Peat permafrost microbial communities from Stordalen Mire near Abisko, Sweden - III_Palsa_N2_3 | ecosystem: Environmental > Terrestrial > Soil > Palsa > Peat permafrost | place: Sweden... | reverse complement strand
CCGCGGCCCTGAGGCTACGCGCCGTTCGGCGCGCGCTCGCGGTCGCTCGCAGTCAGGACCCAGTCGGCGACCGCCCGTACGGAAGCATGTGCCTGCCGGTTCGGAACGCACAGAAAATAGCCGCGATCCGAGCGGCGCAGCCCCGGCAGCAGCTGCACCAGCCTTCCCTCGGCCAGCAGGCCGTCGACCAGCCCGCGCCAGCCGAGCGCCACCCCCTCGCCGGCCAGCGCAGCCTGCAACAGCAGGGGATAAGTCGGATAGAGCAGTCTCGGCCGCTCCGGGCGAATGCCGCTGCCCCGGGCCGCGAACCAACTGGCCCAGGTGAACCAGCCGGCGCTCGTCTCCTCCATGTGCAGCAGCGCCGCCGCGGCGAAATCGCCGTGGCACAGCGCCGGATACTCCGCCAGATAGGCCGGGCTGCAGACCGGAAACGCTTCCTCATCCATGAGCTTGACCGCCCGCTGTCCGGGCCAGGCACCGCTGCCGAAGCGGATGGCCAAATCGCAATCGGCCTGGCCCAGCTCCTCCTCACGATCGCTGGTCAGCAAATGCAGGAACAGATCGGGCAGCGCCCGCCGCAAGCCCGGCAGGCGCGGCATCAGCCATTGCTGGGCAAAGCCGAAATTGGCGGCGATGCGGATGGTTCGGTGCCGGAAGCCAGGCCGCAGCCGCCCGCTCGCCTGGCGGATCTGCTCGAGTGCCGGCGCCACCGCACCTTGAAAATCACGCCCGGCCGCGGTCAGCTGCAGCCCGCGCCGGGTGCGGATGAACAGGGCCTGGCCGAGATCGGCTTCGAGCCCGGCCAGATGGCGGCTGATCGCGGGCTGGCTGATGCCGAGTTCGCGTGCCGCCGCCGACATGCTGCCGAGACGGGCTGCTGCTTCGAACGGGATCAGCGCCGTCATCGGCGGCAGGCGGGTGGGGATTTCAGCCATAACCCATTGTTATGATCCTTGCGCCGATTTTCCAGCTTTTCCAGCGCCGGCGAACCGCGGAGAATGCGCTGCTATAAACGATGTCGGGGGTACTCATGTTTGTCGCCTGCGTTGCCCGCAGCGGCCGGCCTGCGATCGAGGTCAAGGACGATCAGGGCGTCTGGTCGGCGCTCAATCCGAAATGGCTGCGCGAACGCTGCACCAGCGACACCAGCATCGATCGGCCGACCGGCCAGCGCCTGTTCAACCTCGCCGATCTCGACCCGAACCTCGCCTTGATGCGGGCGGAAGAGCCGGAGCCGGGGCAGCTCCGCGTGGTCTTCTCGGACGGTCATCATTCGAGATTCCGCGCCGACGAGATCCTGGCGGAGCTCGCGCGAGCGCCGCTCGATGACGGCACGCCGCCACCCGAGCCCTGGACCGGCACGCTTGCCACCCTGCCCAGCGCCAATTGGGCCGAGACCGAAGCGCCCGGCCCGTTGCAGGCCATGCTCGACCAATATCTCCGGCGCGGGTTCCTGCTGCTGCGCGGCGTGCCGACCGTGCCGGGCAGCGTGCTGGCCGCGGCCCGCCGCTTCGGCTTTCCGCGCGAGACCAATTTCGGCCTGCTCTTCGATGTCCGCTCGGTGCCCGAGGCGACCGACCTCGCCTATACCGCGCTGGCGCTCGATCCCCATACCGACAACCCGTATCGCGACCCGGTGCCGGGCATCCAGCTGCTGCATTGCCTGGTCAACGACACCAGTGGCGGGCTCTCGACTCTGGTCGACGGATTCGCCGTTGCCGAGGCGCTGCGGACCGAATCTCCGGCCAGCTTCGCGCAGTTGACCACCACGCCGGTGCGCTTCCAGTATCGTGACGAGACCACCGATCTGGTCGCCTGGGCGCCGCTGATCGAACTCGATCTCAGAGGCCGGGTCCGCGCCGTGCATTACAGTCCGCGGTTGGACTATGCGCCGTTCGACGCGGCGACGCCGCTCGACGGCTTCTATCGCGCCAAGGCGGAATTCGACGCGAGCTGCCGGTCGGCCGATTTCGAGATCCGGTTCCGGCTCGATCCCGGCGATCTGGTCATGTTCGACAATTGCCGGCTGCTGCACGGGCGTACCGATTTCGACCCGGAAGAGGGGCTGCGCCATCTCCAGGGCTGCTATATTGATGGCGACGGCCCGCGCAGCCGCTATCGTGTGCTGCGGCGCGGAGGGACGAAATGAGCGGGACGACGGTCAGTTTCCTGGAAATGAAGCACGGCACCGCCGAGGATTACCGGCTGCTCGACCGTGCCGAGCGCGACTTCGCCCGAACCCTGCCCGATCGGCTGCTGGCGGCACTGGCCAAGCTCGATCATTCGCTCGAAGGCTACAAGCTCAGCCGGCTGGCACACTCGCTGCAGACGGCAAGCCGGGCCGAGCGCGACGGCGCCGATGAGGAGCTGGTCGCGGCCGCCCTGCTGCATGATATCGGCGACGAACTCGCCCCCTATAACCATGCCGAAATCGCCGCCGGCATCCTGCGCCCCTATGTCCGGGCCGAGGTGACCTGGATTGTCGAGCAGCACGGGCTGTTCCAGGCCTATTATTACGCCCATCATCTGGGCGGCGACCGCAATGCCCGCGACCGGTTCCGCGACCATCCCTGGTATGGTGCCTGCGCCGGATTTTGCGAGAATTGGGACCAGGCTGCCTTCGATCCCGGCTATCCGACCCTGCCGCTCGCGCATTTCGAACCGCTGCTGCGGCGCATCTTCAGTCGTACCGCCCATGACCCGCGCTATATCGCCAGCTGAGCTTTCCGCCCTTCCCTTCCGACCCACCGGATGCATAGTGCCAGCCTTCATCCGTAATGGAGCATCGCCGTGACGGAAGATCCCGTTGAGCGCCGCTGGCGCGGCTGGCTCCAGGCAAACCTGGCCGGCGTCGCTCCCTTCCTCTCGATCGACGCGGCGCTCGGGCTGCTGCACGCGGCACGCCAGGTGCGGGACAAGGCCTATGCGCCCTATTCGAAATTCCGGGTCGGCGCGGCCATTCTCGGTCGGAACGGACGGCTCTATACCGGCGTCAATGTCGAGAACGCTTCCTATGGGGCCACGATCTGTGCGGAACGGGCCGCGGTCGTCGGCGCGATCGGCGATGGGTGTGGCGACTTCGCCGCGGTGGCCGTGGTCGCAGATTTCCCGCGACCCACGCCGCCCTGCGGCATCTGCCGTCAGGTCCTCGCGGAATTCACCAGTACGGCACCGGTCTTCATGGCGAATATGGCCGGCGAGATCGAGGTCAGGAGCCTCGCCGAGCTGCTGCCGCTGGCTTTCGAACTCAAGCCTTAGGATCGTGGCGCGTGCCGCCGAGCGCCGGCCGGCTTGACCTTGGCGCTCAACCCAGATGGATCCAGGCCGATTTGGTCTGGGTATAGCCGAGCAGGCTCTCGAAGCATTTGTCGCGGCCCTGGCCGGATTGCTTGTAACCGCCGAAGGGCTGGGTCATGTCGCCATGGTCGAAGCAATTGACCCAGATGACGCCGGCTTCGAGATCGCGCACGGCCTTGTGCGCCGTCACCAAGTCTCTTGTCCAGACCGAGGCGGCGAGGCCGTAGAGCGAATCATTGGCGACGCGGATCGCCTCATCGATGCCGTCGACGGCGATGACACTCGCGACCGGACCGAAGATCTCCTCGCGCGCGATGGTCATGCTGTTGTCGACGCCCGAGAACAAGGCCGGGGCGATGTAACTGCCGCGCGCCAGCCCCTCCGGCACGGCACCACCGAATTCCAGCTTGGCGCCTTCCTTGCGGCCGCGCTCGACGTAGCCCAGCACGCGCGCCTGATGCGATTTGGTGACCAGCGGCCCGAGGCTGGTCGCCGGATCGAGCGGGTCGCCGGGTTCGTAGGCCGTGCGGCCGCGCTCGACGAAGCGGCTGACGAAATCGCCGACCAGCTTGCGATCGACCAGCAGCCGCGACCCGGCATTGCAGACCTCGCCCATATTGCCGAAAATGCCGTTCACGGCATACTCGACGGCGCGGTCCAGATCCTCCAGATCGGCCAGGAAAATCTGCGGCGACTTGCCGCCGCATTCGAGCGCCACCCGCTTCATGTTCGAGCGACCGGCATAGACCAGCATCTGCTTGCCGATCTCGGTCGAGCCGGTGAACGCGATCTTGGCGACGTCCATGTGCAGGGCCAGGGGCGCCCCCGCCGCCTCGCCATGGCCGTTCACGACATTGAAGGCGCCGGGCGGACCGCCAGCCTCGACGAAAAGCTGGGCCAGCAGCAGCGCCGACAGCGGCGATTGCTCGGCCGGCTTCAGCACCACCGAATTGCCGGCCGCGAGCGCCGGCGCCACCTTCCACGCCGCCATCAGCAGCGGATAATTCCACGGCACGATGGCACCGACGACGCCGAGCGGCTCGCGCAGCACATAATGAAAGGCCTCGGCCGCGGTCGAGGTCACCGCGCCCTCGATCTTGTCGATCGCCTCGGCGAAATAGCGGAAGGTCAGCACCGCCTGGGGAATGTCGATCGCCAGCATGTCGCGGATCGGCTTGCCCATGACCAGCGTGTCGAGCAGGGCGAAGCGATCGGCATGGGCCTCGATCAGATCGGCCAGGCGCGACATCACGCCCATGCGGTCGCGCGGCGCCATCCGGCTCCAGTCGCGGCGGGCGAAGCAGGCCTTGCCGCTGGCCACGGCCCGGTCGATATCGGCAGAGGTGCCGGCGGCGATTTCGGTCAGGCGCTCGCCGGTCGCCGGATTGACGACAATCAGCTTGCCGCCATCGCGGGAGTCGGTGAAAGCGCCATCAATGAAATGGCGCGTCTCATAGCGGAACGAGGCGGCGCGGGCGCGCCAGTCGGCGGCAGACAGATCATTCATGGTGTAATTCCCATCCTATTCTGCCGGAGACGGGTTACGCCGCCGTATCGATACCAAGACTCGGTGAAAAAACCGGCGACGACTAGCGCGTTTGCGACACGCCGGGAGATCGGATCCGGCACCGGGTTCAAGCGAAGGCGACAGGTGGACGATCGAGCGCCGCTTCCGGAATCCGGCTGCGGATCAGATCGTGGAATTGCCGCATGCAGATCTCGATCTCGGACAGCGGTGCCGGCTCGAAACCGTGGGAGGTCAGGCCCTGCGCCACCCGCTTGCACAGGAACTCATCCTCGCGCATGACCCCGCGATTGATCCGGGCATTGAGATAGCGCAGCAGCTTCATTTCGCGTCGATCATCCGGCAAGGCGAAGGTGGCGCTGCGGATCGAGCATTTTCCGGGCCCGCGCGGCAGCACCTGGAAGAAATCCATCTGGTCCGGGAACACGTCGATACCGAGATTGGGCAGCATGCTGTAATAGCGCCAGCAGCGCCGCTCGGCATCCGGCAGCGCCGTCGCCACTTCAGGCGCCCATTTCTGGTATTGCTGCTCGGTCCAGCGCGGCGAGAACCGCTCCTTCATATAGCCGACACCGCGCGTGACGCCGTTCGGCAACGTTGCCATACCGATATAATCGGCTGTGAACATGCGGTTCAGACCGGGATGACCGAACGGCACGTGATAGGAATCGAGGTAATTGTCCATGGCGACCTTCCAGTCGACATCCCAATCCTCATGGGTGATGGCCCCGAGCGGCTGCAGCGACTCGAAGTCATAGGGCGCGAAATCGGCCAGGAACGGCGCCCAGCTTTCGGCCAGCGGCTCGGGATCGCCGGTGACGCTGACGAAGACGAAGCCCAGGAACTGCTCGGACTTGACCGCCATCAGCCCGAGTTCGTCGGCATTCAAGCCGCCCGCGAAGGATTCGCGCACCGGCACCCCGCGCAGCTTGCCGTCGAGGCCATAGGACCAGCCGTGATAAGGGCAGCGGATCAAGGCGCCGCAGGAGCCGCTGCCCTCGACCAGGCGTGCCGCGCGATGCCGGCAGACATTGTGGAAGGCATGGATCCGGCCGTCGCCAGCGCGTGTCACCAGGATGTTGTCGCGGCCGAGATCGAGCGTGACATAATCGCCGGCTTTGGGGATCGAATTGACATGGCAGACGATCTGCCAGCTCGGCAGCAGCAGGCGCTCATATTCGAGCCGCGCCATCTCGGCATGGCCATAGACCCAGGCCGGCATGGCGCGCTGGCTCGGTGCCTCGGACTGCGTCGGCTTTGGTTTGCGCTCCGCCATGTTCTCGCCCTCAATTCTATATGTACGTTCAATATAATCTCGAAACCCGCATTCCGGCAAGCCGCTTTCCGCCGCTCGGGGGTTTTTAGAGATCTCGCGCCAGACCGAGCGTTTTCATAGATCCGCTTGCGCCGAATTGACGCTTCCCCGGCGCTGGATCTTTGCTATATTTGAATATACGTTCAGTCACAGGAGCGAGAAAATGCCCAAATCCAGTTGCCTACTCGCCCTGGCGCTGCTGCTCGCCGCCACCCCGGCCTCGGCCGAAGAGCTGCAGCTCAACGTCTATAATTTCGCCGACTATATCGGCCACGACACGGTCGCCGAGTTCGAGGCGCAGACCGGCATCAAAGTCGTCTACGACACCTATGATTCGGACGCCGCGGTCGAAGCCAAGGTGATGGCCGGCGGCTCCGGCTACGACATCGTCAGTACCTCCACCGATTTCTTCAGCCGCCAGATCAAGGCCGGGGTCTATCAGCCGCTCGACAAGAGCAAGTTGCCCAATTGGAAGAACCTCGACCCGCATATCCTCGCGATCGAAGCCGGTTTCGATCCAGGCAATGCCTATGCCATGCCCTATCTGCGCGGCGTCAACGGCTTCACCTACAATGTCGCGATGATCAAGGCGCGCATGCCGGACGCGCCGGTCGACAGCCTCGACATGCTGTTCAAGCCGGAAATCGTCGCGAAATTCGCCGATTGCGGCGTGACCTTCCTCGATTCCGCCGAGGACGTCATCCAGCTGGCGCTGAACTACCTGCATCTCGATCCGAACACCACCAAGCCGGAGGATTTCAAGGCGGCCGAGGCGTTGCTGAAGACGGTCAGGCCCTATATCCGCAATTTCGATTCGGCCGAATACATGAACGAGCTGCCCAACAAGGAGCTGTGCATCGCCATGTCCTGGTCGGGCGACTACGCCACCGCCAAGGCGCGTGCCAAGGCGGCCGGCGTCGATGTCGACCTCGCCTTCACCGTCCCCAAGGAGGGCGCCAATGGCTGGTACGACGCCTTCCTCATCCCCAAGGGCGCACCGCATCCCGAGGCGGCGCACAAATTCCTGAATTTCATGCTGGAGCCCAAGGTGATTGCGGAGACCACCAACGAGATCCATTACGGCAACGACAATCTGGCGGCCAACGCCTTTGTCGATCCCGAGATCCTGAACGACCCGGCCATCTACCCGACGCCGGCGGTGCAGGAGCGGCTCTATTCCAACCTCGAAGTGAGCGCCAATACCGAGCGGCTGCGCACGCGCGCCTGGACGCGCATCAAGACCGGGTACTGAGCGGCATCGCGCGACGGTTGACAATATGACGCCGAACACGGCGTTCTAGGCTGCGAAGCACATTCTCGGAGGGATCATGGGGCATCTTACCGCGGCAATCGCCGCCGGCTTTCTACTCGCCCCGCTCACCGCCTTCGCCGCCCCCCCGATCGAGACCTATGGCCACCTGCCGGCAACCGAGCTGGTGGCGCTCTCGCCCTCGGGCCTGCGCATCGCCTATGTCACGGTCAGCGGCAATACCCGCAAGCTGGTCGTGCGCACACTGGACGGCCCGGTGCTCGACACGAGGGAAATCGGCGAGACCACGGCGCGGACGATCGATTGGGCCGGCGAGGACCATGTCATCGTCCGGATCAGCCTGACGGAGGCGGCCGGCGTCGGCGAGTGGCGTGAGCAGGAGACCTTCCGGGCCTTTGTCCTGAATCTCAAAACCAAGGAGGTTTTCGTCGTCTTCAACCACTCGCAGGAGGTGTTGCCGGCGGAGGACGGCTCGCGAAATGTCGACGGCCATTGGTACGGCTATTTTCATGGCAAACCGGTCGATGTCTCCAATGGGCACTATATCAATGCCGACGTCGGCGGTCAGAATGCCTTTGCCCTCAAGGCGCTGTACCGTGTCGACCTAGACACCGGCGACCTCAACCGGCTCTCGATGGCGAATGGTTGGGCGATCGGTCCGGATGGCACTGTCGCCGCCCGCGAAAAATATGACCGGGTCGCCCGGCAATCAACGCTGTATGGCGGCCTGCAGGGGAGCAGCCTCGGCGCGCTCGATGACCCTTTCTTCGAGTCCGAACTCTTGGGCCAGGGCCGCAAGCCGGGAACTGCGATTGTCCGTCGCCTGGATCGTACTGACGGAATTTTGTGGGAGCAATCGCTCGCCGGCGGCGGGGCGCCGGTCAGCCTGGCCGCAGATCCGGATACCAGTGTCGTCTATGGCGCGGACGGCTTGGCTATGGCGCTGCAGCTCGAGGGCGACAGGCGGCACCTGCAATTCTACGATCCCGTTTTCGCAAAGAAGGCCAGCGCAGTAGCCGAGGCCTTCCAGCCGAGTTCGGTCGATCTGATGTCGTGGAGCGCCGATCTCGATCGCCTGGTGGTCAAGTCCAGTGGCGCCGACGACGCCGGAACCTATTACCTGGTCGATGTGAAGGCGCAGAAGGTCGAACCGATCGGCAAGACCTATGCCGGCCTCGGCGCCGGACAGATCGCGGCGACGCGGATCGTGAATTACAAGGCCGCTGACGGCACGGCGCTGCAGGGCGTGCTGACCGTACCAGCGGGGCCCGAGGCCAAGAACCGCCCGCTCGTCGTCCTGCCCCATGACGGGCCGGAGCAACGCGACCATCTGGGATTCGACTGGCTGCCCCAGGCCTTTGCGTCGCGCGGCTATGTCGTGTTCCAGCCGAATTACCGCGGGTCGGGTGGCTTCGGGCTCGATTTCCGCAATGCCGGCTTCGGCGAGATGGGCCGCAAGGCACAGACCGATATTTCCGACGGCGTGGCCGAACTCGCGCGCCAGGGCATCGCCGACCCCAAGCGCGCCTGCATCGTCGGCATCGGCTATGGCGGCTATCACGCTCTGGCCGGCGTCACGGTCCAACACGGGCTCTATCGCTGCGCCGTCTCGGTCGGCGGCGTGACCGATCTCCATGGCCTGCTCGACTGGGGCATGGCCCGTTCCGGACAGATCAGCGCCGGGCTTCGCAGACTGGAGCGCCGCCTGGGCGCCACATCCGTAGCGGATTCCGCCGTCGACGCCTATTCCCCGGCGGCACAGGCCGCCAGTGCCGGCGCGCCGATCCTGCTCATCTACGGCAAGAACGACGCTGCGATCCCGACCAGCCAGAGCGAGACCATGGCGAAGGCGCTGGAACTGGCCGGCAAGCCGGTGCAGTCCGTCGTTTTGAAGGATGAGGATCACTGGCTGTCCCACGACGCTACGCGGATCCAGATGCTGAAGGAGACGCTCGCCTTCATCGAGAAGAACAATCCGCCGAGCTGACGAGCACACCGGCGCCGGGGGACGCGCCACGTTCCCGATCGAAACGGTCGATGGCGCCCCGGCGTTCATCGCGCGAGGGTTGACAATTGCGGGCCGGTACCGGCTCCTTGTCGCGGGGAGGGAATATCCGGGAGAGATCATGAAACGTCTCGCCGCGGCTTTTGCCGCTTGCCTCCTGCTTGCCCCCCTCACCAGTTTTGCCGACCCAGCCCCGATCGAGACCTATGGCCGCCTGCCGGCCACCGCGCTGGTGGCACTCTCGCCCTCGGGCGAGCGTATCGCCTTCGTCACGGTCAGCGGCACCTCCCACAGGCTCGTCGTCAAATCCCTCGACGGCACGGTGCTCGATGTCGTGGAACTCGAGGACGCCACCGTCCGGACCGTCGACTGGGCCGGCGAGGACCATGTCATCATCCGGACCAGCCTGGCCGAATATGCCGGGATCGGCGAATGGCAGGAATACGAAACCTTCCGGGCCTTCGTCGTCACTCTCAAGACCAAGCAGATCTTCGTGGTCTTCAACCATGCGCAGGATGTCTCGCCGGCGGAAAAGGGCTTCTTCGGCTCGCGGAACGTCGACGGCCACTGGTATGGCTACTTTGCCGCCGAGCCGACCCAGGTCAATACCGACATCGGCGGCAGGCGGCCCACCAACCCCGTCAGCTCCCTCAGCATCGGCCAGACCATCCATTCCGAGGCCACGCTCAATCTTGGCGCCAAGACCGCCGCGACAATGCATGCGTTCTACCGCGTCGATCTCGACACCGGCGAACTCTCTCAGGTATTGATCGCCGACGGCTCGGCGATTGGTCCCGACGGCTCGGTCGGCGCCCATGGCAAATACGACCCGGTCTCCCGGCAATGGACCCTCTATAGCGGTGCCGAGGGGCGCGGCCTCGTCACCATCGACGACCCCTTCACCGAATCCGCCCTGCTGGGCCAGGGCCGCAAACCGGGAACCGCGATTTTTCGTCGGCTGGATCGTGCCGACGGGACGCTGTGGGCACGCTCGACCAGCGACGACGGGGCGCCGGTGAGTCTGACGAATGACCCGGCCGCAACAGTGCTCTACAGTGCGGATGGCCTGGCCGTGGCGCTGCGGCTCGAGGGCGAGCGGCCGCATATGCAGTTCTTCGATGCCGCGGTCGACAAGACGGTCGGCTCGGTCACCGAAGCCTTTCAGCCGAAATCGGTCGAACTCGTATCCGCGAGTGCCGACTTCAATCGCCTGGTGGTCAAGTCGAGCGGTGCCGATGATGCCGGGACCTATCACCTTGTCGATGTCAAGGCGCGGAAGGTCCAGTCGATCGGCAAGAGCTACCCCGATCTCGGTACCGGCCAGATCGCGGCAACGCGGATCGTCAACTACAAGGCCGCTGACGGGATGGCGCTCGACGGCATCCTCACCGTGCCGCCCGGCGCCGAGGTCAAGAACCGCCCGCTCGTCGTTCTGCCCCATGACGGGCCGGAACAGCGCGATCATCTCGGCTTCGACTGGCTGCCACAAGCCTTCGCTTCGCGCGGCTATGTCGTGTTCCAGCCGAATTATCGCGGGTCGAGCGGCTACGGGCTTGGTTTCCGCAATGCCGGCTTCGGCGAGTTGGGCCGCAAGATGCAGACCGACATTTCCGACGGCGTGGCCGAGCTGGCCCGCCAAGGGATCGCCGATCCTAAGCGCACCTGCATCATCGGCATCGGCTATGGCGGCTACGACGCGCTCGCCGGCGTCACGGTCCAGCACGGGCTCTATCGCTGTGCCGTCTCGGTCGGCGGTGTGACCGATCTCCATGGCTTGCTCGACTGGGGCCTGGGGCGCTATGGCGTGCTCGGCGCCGAGCTGCGCAAACTCGAACGCCGCCTGGGTGCCTCATCCGAAGCGGATTCCGCCATCGACGCCTATTCGCCGGCGGCGCAGGCCGCCAGTGCCGATGCGCCGATCCTGCTCATCTATGGCAAGAACGACACCGTGGTCCCGACCAGCCAGAGCGAGACCATGGCGAGGGCGCTGGCACGGGCCGGCAAGCCCGTGCAATCCATCGTCCTCAAGGACGAAGATCATTGGCTTTCGCACGAAACGACGCGGATTCAGATGCTGAAGGAGACGGTCGCCTTCGTCGAGAAAAACAACCCAGTGAACAAATAAACTGCGTTGAGATCTCGGTACCCGCTAAACCCTGGCGCCATGGCGGGATACAATATCGACTGTCGACGGCGCCGTGATTCGCGCAAGTTCTTGGCGCGTGCTGGGACGAACTCGTGCCCCAGCACGCTCCCCGGGGCCGGGTCTTAAGACCGGTCCTAAGACTTTGGTCCGGATTGTCGATACAGCACGGCCGTGACATTGTCGCAGCTGCGCGAGACCGCCGGGAAAGCCGGAAATGACACAACAAGACGCGCGATCGACGCGCAGCCGCCTTCCGCCCAGATCTGCCAATCTGTTCTTCAGCCAAGGAGATTTGCAATGCGTCGTTTTTTCAGCGCCCCTGCTGCAGCGGTTGTGATCGTGCTGTTCTCCGGTTGCGCCGGTGCCGTGCCGCAGCCTCACATGGAAGCCGCACTCGGCGCGCTCGATCAAGCCCTGCATGAAATCGAGGTTGCCGACCAGGCCAGAGACCATGGCGGTCATGCTGGCGCCGCGACCAACCTGATCCAACAAGCCATCCACGAGGTCCAGGAAGGCATCCGCTATCGCAACGAGCACGGCCGCTAGCCGGTTTCGCGCGATCGAACGACCCTATCGCGCCGCCAGCTGCATGTCGCGCAGCCGCCGCTTCTCCTGGCGGCGCATGACCCAGCCGGCGATGATCACCCCACCGCCGACCAATGCTATGATCAGGCTGGCCAGTGCGTTCATGTCCGGGCTGACCCCGAGCTTGACCTTGGAATAGATCACCATCGGCAGGGTGCTGGCACCGGGCCCCGCGACGAATTGCGAGATCACCAGATCATCGACCGAGACGGTGAAGCTCAGGAGCCAGCCCGAGGCCAGAGCCGGCGCGATGATCGGCAGGGTAATGTCGATGAAGGCGCGCACCGGCCCGGCACCCAGATCCATCGCCGCCTCTTCCAGCGCCCGGTCGGCGCTCTTGAGCCGCGACTGCACGGTGACCGTGACATAGCCCATGCAGAAGGCGATATGGGCGATGGTGATGGTCGAAAAGCCGCGGCTCTGCGGCCAGGCGAAGAGTGCTGTCATCGACACGAAGAGCAGCATCTGGGTAATGCCGGTGATGATCTCGGGCATGATCAGCGGGCCGTTGACCATGCCGGTCAGCAGCAGTCGCCCGGGAAACCGCTTGAAGCGGACCAGGGCCACGGCCGCGAAAGTGCCGAGCAAAGTCGCGCCGGTCGAGGCGGCGACGCCGATTTCCAGCGACAGCCCGGCGGCGTCGAGGATCTGCTGATTGCGGAACAGCTCGCCATACCACGCCGTCGAGAACCCGCCCCAGACCGAGACCAGCGGCGAGGCGTTGAAGGAATAGGCAATCAGCACCAGGATCGGCAGATAAAGAAAGGCGATGCCGATGCACAGGATCGAGAACAGCAGCCAGGAGCGCCGCTCCGCCACGTCTAAGCCTCCATCTCTTTGTTGTGGTAGTACTGATAGATCGCGATCGGCCCGACCAGCAAAACCAGGAACACTACAGCCACCGCCGAAGCGACCGGCCAATCATGGTTGCTGTAGAACTCGTCCCACAGCACCCGCCCGATCATCAGAGAATCCGGGCCGCCGAGCAGCGACGGAATGACGAATTCGCCGATCGCCGGGATGAACACCAGCATCGATCCGGCGATCACGCCGGGCAGCGACAGCGGCAGGGTAATGTCGAGAAAGGCGCGCCAGGGCGGCATGCCCAGATCGTCGGCGGCCTCGAGCAAAGTGTGGTCGAGCTTCTCCAAAGTCGCATAGAGCGGCAGCACCATGAAGGGCAGATAGGAATAGATGATGCCCAGATAGACGGCGAAGCCGGTGCGCATGATCTGCAGCGGATGATCGATCACGCCCAGCCAGAGCAGCGTCATGTTCAACAACCCGTTCTCGCGGATGATGCCTTCGAGCGCATAGACGCGCAGCAGGAACGAGGTCCAGAACGGCAGGATGATGATCAGCATCAGGATGTTCTGCGTCGTCTTGGGCGCCCGCGACATGGCATAGGCCATCGGATAGCCGATGAGCAGGCAAATCACCGTCGAGAAGAACGCCGTCCGGAGCGAATAGAGATAGGAGAGGATATAGAGATCGTCTTCGACCAGATAGGAATAGCTGTCGAAGGTGATCCTGAAGGTCACGTGGTCATCCGGCGTCGTCGTGACCAGCGGGCTGAAGGGCGGCACGCTGATCGCCATGTCGGCGAAGCTGATCTTGAAGGCGAAGAGGAACGGAATGACGAAAAAGACCAGCAGGAACAGCAGCGGCGGCAGGATGATCAGCCAGCGCCCGTAGCGCTCCATCCAGAGTGCTGCGCGCCGTCTTGGTTGGGCCGGGAGATCGGCGGCGCTGCTCATCTCAATGCGCCAGCAGGATCGCGCTATCGGCGTCCCAGCTCAGATAGACCTCGTCGGACCAGTCGATCGCCCATTCCGCGGTGCGGCGCCGGTTCTGGGCATAGGCGGTGATCAGCTGGCCGGTCGGGGTCTTGACCCGATATGTCGAGTGATTGCCGAGATAGCCCAATTCCCAGACGATTCCCTTGATCTGATTGATCCGGTCGCCGGCGGCCGGTTCCTTCGACAGGCGAATCTTTTCCGGCCGGACCGCGACCCAGACGCTCTGGCCGGGTGCAAAGCGGCCGATCTCGTCGACCACCAGATCGCAGCCGGCCTCGGGGCTGCGCACCACCATGCGGCCTGGTGTGGCATCCAGCACGGTGCCGCCGAAGACATTGGTCGAGCCGATGAAATCGGCGACGAAGCGGCTCTTGGGGAATTCGTAGATCTCGGCCGGCGTGCCGGTCTGGATCACCTGCCCGCGATCCATCACCGCAATCCGGGTCGAGAGCGCCATCGCCTCCTCCTGGTCATGGGTGACGAAGACGAAGGTGATCCCGACCTTCTCCTGGATGTTCATGAGCTCAAACTGGGTCTGCTCGCGCAGCTTCTTGTCGAGTGCCGACAAGGGCTCGTCGAGCAGCAGCACCTTGGGCCGCCGGATCAGTGCCCGCGCCAGCGCCACGCGCTGGCGCTGACCGCCCGAGAGCTGATGCGGCTTGCGCTGGCCGAGAGGACCGAGTTGCACCATGGATAGCGCCTCCTCGACCCGTTGCCGGCGCACTTCCTTATCGAGCTTCATCCGCTTCAGCCCATATCCCACATTCTTTTCCACGCTCATATGCGGGAAGAGGGCATAGGACTGGAACATCATATTGACCGGCCGCTCATGCGGCGGAACACCTTCCATGTCGACATCATCGATCGAGATCCGGCCCATGGTCTGGTCGGCGAAACCGGCGAGCATCCGGAGCAGGCTGGTCTTGCCGCAGCCGGACGACCCGACCAGCGCGAACATCTCGCCCTTGTAGATCTTGAGCGAGACGTTATCGACCGCCGCCATGCCGCCATAATGCTTGGACACACCCTCGATGACGATCTGCGGCTTGGCCTGCGGATCGAGCCAGGGCCGATCGGGCTGGGGCGGCGAGGGGATCATTAGATGAGGGCTTTGAAGGAAGAGGCAACGGATACTAGCCCAACGGGCCTTCTCGTGCATTCAGGCTGTGAAAGCGTCGCCTGGGTTCTGACCCAGTGGGGCGGGCCTCCTTGCCCGCCTTGCCGCCGCAGGCGGCAATTCTGGCGCCGCTGGTGTCGGCTTCGCCGACAAGGCGGGCACGGAGGCCCGCCCCACTGAAGGTCAACGCCAGCGCCATAGATCTCGCCGGCGGCACGACCCTCACCCTCCCACCGCTGCGCGGCGGGCCCCTCCCTCTCCCGCAGTGCGGGCGAGGGGCGATAGAGATTCGATCTTGGCATCTTACCGATCGCCGGCCGGGACCGCTTTGCGGCGGTCCGGGGCGAAGAAGGGGCGGTCGGTGAGGTGGGCGCGGACCATGCGGCGTTCCCAGACCAGTTCGCGGTTGAGATAGATTTCGGCCCAGATCTCGGCGCCCTTTTCGAAATAGGGCGCGTCGAGCATGGCCAAGGCGAGGTTGCGCTTGCAGGTCGGCGACCACAAGGCCGAGGACACAGTACCGATCTGGCGCTTGCCGGATTTCTCGGCATAGAGCAGCGCGTGATCGGCCGGCTTGTTGCCCTCGATGTCGAGCCCGACCAGGCGGCGCCTGGGCCCCCGTGCCTGTTCGGCGAGCAATGCCCGGCGGCCGTTGAAATGGCCCTTGCCCAGATCGACCAGCCAGTCGAGGCCGAGTTCGAAGGGCGAGCGGTCGCGGCCGGTGCGGATGGTGTGTTCGGCCGAGACGAAATCGACATTGATCTGCAGGAAGCCGGCCTCGATCCGCGCCATGTTGAGGGCCGCCGAGCCGATCGGCCGGATGCCATGCGGCCGGCCCGCCGCCATGAGGCGGTCCCAAAACGCACCGGCTTGCACCGGATCCATCCACAACTCATAGCCCAGATCACCGGTGAAGCCGGTGCGCGACACGGTGAGCGCCATACCGTCCAGATCGAACCGGCCGATATCGAACATTTTCAGCCGCTCGACCCCGGCGAGGCCGAGCGCTTTCAGCACGGCGCAGGAGGTCGGCCCCTGCAGCGAGAGGGCCGCGATCGTCTCGGTGACCTCGGCAATCTCGACATCGAAGCCGATGGCGGAATCGAGCAGCCAGTCGAGCTGGCGTTCGGCCGTGCACAGGCGGAACTCAGTCGCACCCAGGCGAAACACCGTGCCGTCATCGATGACATGGCCGGCATCGTTGCACCAGACCGTATAGGCGACCCGGCCGGGCTTGAGCTTGGCGATGTTGCGCGTCACCAGCCGGTTCAGATAGCGCTCGGCCTCGGGCCCCGCTATCCGGTACTTGACCATCGGCGTCAGGTCATAGACCGAACAGGCATTGCGGATCGCAAAATATTCCTGCTCGACCGAGGAGAAGACATCGACCGTGGTATAGCCCGACCATTGGATATAGGCATCGGTCTGGATGAAGGGCTCGGCCCGCCCGGCAAAAGGCGTGCGCAGCAGGGGCCGGCGGTAATGCGGTTCCGGGTTGGCGAAGGTCTGCATGATCAGGCCGCCTGTTTGAGGATCTGGCGCGCGGCATTGCGGCCGGCAGCCCCCATGACACCGCCGCCCGGATGGCTGCCGGCACCGCACAGGAACAGCCCGGCGACCGGTGTCCGGTACTGGGCCGCACCCGGCACCGGACGGACCATGAAGAACTGGTCGAAGGCCAGCTCGCCATGGTGCCAATGGCCGCCCGTCATGCCGAATTCGGCCTCGATATCGAGGGGAGTCAGCGTCTCGACCGCAATGATCTTACGGCGCAATCCTGGCGCATAGGCCTCGATCGCCTCGATCGCCCGGTCGGTCAGGCGCGGCTTGCCGACATCCCAGCCGGCGGCAAACTTGTAGGGCGCATACTGCACCAGCGCCGACAGCACATGCTGTCCGGCCGGCGCCAGGCTCGGATCATTGACGGTCGGCACGGTGATTTCGAGCGCCGGCGCCTCCGACATCTCGCCATATTTGGTCGGGTTGAAGGCGCGTTCGAGATAATCCAGCGAAGGCGCCACCAACAGCCTACCACCCAGCCCGACCCGGTCGAGCCCGGTGAATTCCGGCGGCCCGTCCAGCGCCAGATGCAGCTTGGCGACCAGGCCGCGGCTGCGCAGATGATCGATCCGGCGCACGAAGCCAGTATCGAGATGCTCGGTGCCGAGCAGCTTCAGGAAGGTCGTGCGCGGATCGGCATTGGAAATCACCGTGCCGGCCGCGATGACCGCACCATCGGCCAGCACCACGCCGCTGGTCTTGTCGTTCTCGACGGCGATACGGGCAACCGCGGCACCGGTGCGGATCTCGACACCGGCGGCGCGCGCAGCCGCGGCCAGCGCATCGGTGACCGCCCCCATGCCGCCCTGCGGCTGCGACAGCGGCTCCCGGCCGGAGGCACTTTGCGCCGCGAGCCGGTAGAGCAGGGTCAGCACCGAACCGGGCGAACGCGGGCCGAAGCCGCTGCCGAGCACCGCATCGAAGCCCAAGGCACCCTTGACCAGATCAGATTCGAACTGCTCTTCGAGCAGATCATAAGCGTTCATACCCAGGATCCGCAGCAGCTCGCGCATATCGGTGCGGCCGAGGCTGCGGATCTGCCAGCCAAGTTTGACCAGGCCGAGCCGGTCCGACCAGCCGCCATTGGCCAGGCGCGGCGGCACCATCTGCAGCGCCGGCAGCAAGGCAGCGGCAAATTTGCCGAGCCGCTCGGTGAAGGGACCATAGGCGGCGCCATCGGCACCGGAGCGCAAGCCGATGGCGCGGGCGTCGAGCCTGAGCGGCCTGCCGTCGAGCGCCAGTGCATGGGTCGGCAGCGCCGTCGCGGCAAAGCTCAAGCCATGGCGCGCCAGGTCCAGCTCCTTGATCATCGCCTGCGGCATCTGGTGCAGCAGATGGGCGCAGGCCGAGACCCGGAAACCCGGCGCGAAATCGCGGGTGATGGCGGCGCCGCCGACCCGGTCTGCCGCTTCCAGCACCAGCACCTTGCGCCCGCTGCGGGCCAGGTAGTTGGCGCAGACCAGGCCGTTATGCCCGGCGCCGACGATGATGCAGTCATAGGCCATCAGCGTGCCTCGCTCAAAAGAATGGAAAGCGATCGCGCCCCTTCTCCTGCATTGCGGGAGAAGGTGGCGAGCGCAGCGAGCCGGATGAGGGTGAGGCGCGCCAGCGCCATAGATCTCGCCAGCGGCACAACCCACCTCACCCCGGCCCTCTCCGCCCCATTGGGGGGGGAGAGGGTTGGGGTGAGGTGGGGAACGCTCGAGGGCCGCCAACAAGCCGCACATCATCACGCCGCCTTGCCCAGATCGCGCAGCATCGCCCGCGCCGCATTGGCGCCCGGCGCCCCCATAACGCCGCCGCCCGGATGGGTGCTGGACCCGCACATATAGACCCCCTTGACCGGCGAGCGGTATTGCGCGAAGCCCGGCACCGGCCGGTTGAACAGCAGCTGGTCCATGGTCAGCTCGCCCTGGAAGATATTGCCTTCGGTCAACCCGACCTCGTTCTCGATATCCCAGGGCGTGCGGATCTCGGCATGCCGGATCAGATCCTTGAAATTCGGGCTGTGCTGGGCGATGGCGTTGATCACCGTATCGCCGAAAGCCTGGCGCTTCGTATCGTCCCAGTCGCCATTGGCGAGCTTATAGGGCGCGTATTGCACGAAGACCGACATGTAATGCTTGCCCTCCGGCGCCATGGTCGGATCAATCAGCGAGGGCAGCAGCATGTCGACATAGGGGGCGCGCGACCAGAACCCGTCCTTCCAGTCATCATAGGCGCGCTCCATCATCTCGATCGTGTCGGTGATGTGCATATCGCCGCGATTGCACGGCGAATCCTTGGGGATGGCCGGGAAATCGGGCAGCCCGTCGAGCGCGATGTTGAGCTTGCCCGAGGAGCCACGGATCTTGAAATTGCGCACGGCCTGGACGAACTCGGCCGGCAGGTCCTTGGCATCCATGGTCTTGAGGAAGGTGCGCTTGACGTCGAGATTGGAGACGACGATGCCGGCGTCGATCTCCTCGCCCGAAGCGAGGGCCACGCCGGCAGCGCGCCCGCCGCGCACCTTGATCTGCACGACATCGGCGCCGGTGCGGATGGTGCCGCCCGAAGCCTGAAAGGATTGCGCCAGCGCGCCCGAGACCGAGCCCATGCCACCGCGCGCGAAACCCCAGGCGCCGACCGTGTCGTCGATATCGCCCATATAGTGATGCAGCAGCACATAGGCGGTGCCGGGCGAGCGCGGCCCGAGCGCCGTGCCGATGATCGAGCTGCCGGCGAAATGCGCCTTGACGATGTCGCTCTCGAAATACTCGTCGAGGAAATCGGCGGCACTCATGGTCCAGAAGCGGATGGTGTCGTACATCCGCTCTTCGCCCAGATTGTGGAAGCGCTGGCCGAGGTAGAGCAGCTCCATGAGGTCGCGCGGTTTGAAGGAAGTCGGGTCGGGCGGCATGCGCATCAGCAGCGGCTTGATGAATTTGCACTGGCGCATGACGTCGCGCGAATAGCGGTCATAGGCCTCGGCATCGCGCTTGGAATGGCGCGCGATCTCGCGCCGGAACGCATCATGGTTGGAATAGACGGCGAGGTGCCCGCCGCCGCGCATCAGCGTGCAGCCGCCATCATAGGGAATGATCTGGAGCCCATATTTCGGCAGCTCCAGAGTCCGGATGATCTCGGGCCGGAGCAGGCTGCAGACATAGGAGCAGTTGGAATAGGTGAAGCCCTCATGCAGCTCGCGGCTGACCGCGGCCCCGCCGACATAGGCGTTCTTCTCCAGCACCAGCACGTCGAGCCCGGCACGGGCGAGATAGCAGGCGGCAACCAAGCCGTTATGCCCGGCACCGACGATGATGGCGTCGTGGCGTTTAGCCTGCATGGCGCGCTCCCGCTGCCGAAATTCTA
>Ga0302314_10007225_pt1 | contig 19972 bp, 31 predicted proteins | sample III_Palsa_N2_3_FD_200533 | JGI IMG/M metagenome (GOLD analysis project Ga0302314, IMG submission 200533) | Peat permafrost microbial communities from Stordalen Mire near Abisko, Sweden - III_Palsa_N2_3 | ecosystem: Environmental > Terrestrial > Soil > Palsa > Peat permafrost | place: Sweden... | reverse complement strand
TCGCGGTCCATCTGCTCGCGCAGCGCCTGGAGCTCGGCCGGGTCCATGGAGTCGCTGACGCCGAAGCTCCTCATCAGCAGCGTCTGCAGGACCGTCTCCCCGTACTGCGCGATCAGCGGCGCGATGGCCGTCTCCTGCGGGCCGCCGGACGCCAGCGCGCCCATCGCGGCCGCGTCCTGGTTCCACGTCGCCTCCATGAACGCCAGCACCCGCAGCATCTGGTCCGGGGTCACAGCCCGACCTCCGCGTCGGCTCCGGCCGCCAGGAGCACCCGCAGCTGGCCCAGCGCCAGTTCCGCGTCCATCAGCGGGCCCGGGTCGGTCAGGTCCTCGCGCCGTCCGCAGTCCTCGACCCGCAGGCCCAGCGAGGGCTCCAGCGCCTCGCTGCACTGCGCGAGCAGGGAACCCAGGCGGCCTCCCCCGGGGGCGGTCACCCGCAGCCAGTCCAGGGACTCGTGCAGCCAGTCCAGCCGCTCCTGCGTGGTGATCCGCTCGGACCCGGTGATGTGCGCCGGCCACCGCAACCGGGGCAGCAGCTCGGCCACCACCGCGGTCTCGGCCGGGGAGAACACCCAGGTGTGCGCGGACAGTTCCTCGGTCGGCGTGCGCAGCACCGCACCGATGGAGCGGCGGAGATCCAGATCGGTCATCGGGCCAGTGTGGCAAGGGAAGCAGACCACCGCCCCGGCCGCCCCCGCATTGGGGATCGGCCGGTGGCCGAGGTGCGGGTCAGCGCGGCGCGGGTGAGCCTGGTGGGATGGACCAGGACGACGATGCCGCGCTGAGCGACCTGCCGACGGATCCGCCGGTGGTGGTGCACGGCGTGCAGGCCGGGCGGCCGCCGTCGCGCCGGGTGGAGATCCGCCACCAGGCGGTGGGCCGGGCGTTCTCGATCGAGGACGTCACGGAGTTCCTGCGCCGGGCCGGGTTGGAGGACGCGGACCCGCGCGACCCCGAGCTGGTCGCCTGGCACGACGGCGGCCCGGACCTGTGGACCGCCGAGGCCGGGTAGCTTGCTCGCAGGCCCGGCAGCCGACCGGGCCCCGGCCACCCGGGGGATGAACGATGCCGACGCCGCACGGCCTGGACACGGAGCAGTGGGACCAGGTGCTGCTGCAGCAGCCGGACGCCGAGGAGTTCTGGATCTACAAGCCGGCCCCGGGGCGGGCACCGGCGGCCTTTCAGCGACTGTTCGTCGTGGACCGCGAGGGCCGCGACTTCGCCCGGCTGGAGTGGAAGGTGTGCGCCGCCTGCCGCTGCGGGCTGCTCTGCAAGGTCCGCGTCAACGCGAGCCACGTACGCCGGGGGTACGCCAGCCGGATGGTCGTACGCGCCCTGGCCGGCGGTGAGGGCTGCGCCTGGGCCACCACGAAGCAGAGCGACGACGGCCGGGGGTTCTGGCCCGCGATCAGCGCGGTCACCGGGGTCGCTCTGCCGGTCGGGGAGGGCCAGTGCGAGCACATGGCCCGGTCCCTGGAGCCGGGGGAGCGCGGCTTGGGCCGGGTGGAGGCCGCGCCGCAGCTGCGGGCGGAGCCGGTCGCGGCCGTCGCGGCCCCGGCAGCCGGTCCGGCCTCCAGCGGGTTCCGCGCGTGGTTCCGGCGGGGCCGGTAGCAGCGCGTTCCGCCAGGTCGCTGGTTCCGGGGCAGGCTCCGGATCAGCCTCGGAGGTTCCGGTCACCGGAACCTCGGAAGATCATCCGGAACCTGCCCCGGAACCAGCTCGGCGGCCGTTCCCCGGGGTTCCGGCTGTTCCGGTGCTTGCTGCTTACGTCCAGGTCAGGGCTCGGATCGGGTGCTAGCACTGGTGCTTGCGCAAGCACCCCGGGGTGCTTGCGTCCACCGCCCGCAGCCGGCGTCCGGCCGGGGTGGGGACTAGTCCCCACCCCCCGCCGGCGGGAGGGCCGCCATGGTCGGCTGGGCCGGGATCGCGGCTCGGGGCGCGGCCCCGGGCAGGGCAGGGAGCGCGTCCTCCATCCAGGCCGGTGCCGGTCCGTTGTCCCGGACCGCGCCGCGCAGCTGCGCCATCCAGGTGTCGACGTCCGACTCGACCGCGGAGGCGATGGCTGCGACGTCCAGGTTGGCCCGGAACTCGCGGGCGAAGGCGAGGAAGACCTCGCCGTCCTCGCTCATCGCGGCGAACATCGGGCCGATCCAGTCCAGGAGCCGGCGCAGGCGGTCCACCATCCAGTTCGCGGCGTCCTCGCTGATGTCGTCCGGGTGCGACAGCGATCCGTCGGCCTTCAAGTCGACATACAGCCCGCGGAACTTGGTGTCGTTGGTCAGCGCGGCGGCCGCCTCGGCTTCCGCCACCAGGTCGGTCACCGCTGCCGGGGCGTCCTCGTCCAGGATGCCCCGCAGGATCAGGTGCGCGAAGCTCGCCTTGGCCTCGTGGCCGTTGAACATCCGGCCGAATTCCTTGGGCGTCAGCTCGCTGCGGAACTGGTCGGGGATGTTGATGACCATGAAGCACAGCTGGGCCTTGCCGAGCTCCTCGAAGCCGAGCGCGGCGTTGGCGAAGGCTTCCGCCCACTGCCCCGCGTCCAGGAGAAGCTGAGCTGCCGTCAGTTTCCTGGCGGCGCTCTCGGTGGCCGCGCCCGCCAGCTGCAACAGCTCGGTGTCGGTCGGCATGTGGAAAGTCTTCTTGCCCATGGGCCATTTGAGCACCAGCGGCCGTCCCGCTCAAAGGGTTTGCAAGGAATGGGCCCCGCCCCGCCCCGGCCTGGTCGGCGGGGGCGGGGGCCAGGCCGTGGCCGAGGTGCCTCCGGAACCTCATGCGAGGTTCGCGGCCTCCCGCAGCGCCCGCACGAGCAGGCGCGCTTGGCCGGCGTCGACCGACCCCAGCACGGTCTTGAGGTCCACGGGCGCGCGGCCGACCAGGGAGACGGCGAAGCGCAGCACCGCCAGCTCACTGAACGACCCTTGCAGGTCTCCGTCGATCAGGCCCAGGCCGACGGCGGTCCAGTCAATGCTGGGGGTCGCACCCTCGGTATCGAGCATCCCGGAGCTGGCCGTGAACCTGCGCAGCCAGTAGCCCTCTCGGTGGGCCCCCAGCAGCCGGGTGGCCGCGCGCATCTGCTCGTTGCCGACGTCGCGCAGCAGCTGCTCGGCGAGGTCGGCGCCGGTGGCGAGATCGGCGGGCAGTGTCATCACGGGCTCCTTCGGTCGGACCGGCCGTACGGCCTGACCTTCACTGTCCAACAGGCGGGGCCCGGGGCGGGGCCGGGCCGCGCCGGAGGCACTCGATAGGGGGAGCAGTACGTGCGAAGAGGGCTCCCATTGCTGGGAGCCCTCTTCGTGTTCGGTGCCCGGCAGTGGGGTGCTCAGGCGACGTCGTCGGCGTCGTCCAGGCGCTCGGCGAGGCCTGCGGCCAGGCCGTGGCCGGGGTGGCTGTCCAGGCGGCGGCGACGCCGGTTGTAGCGCTGGGTGGTGCGCGGATCGCGGTGGTCGGCGGCGTCCTGGACGTCCTGGAGCTGGGCCCCGTTCTCCAGCGAGTCGGTGATCCCGCCGTGCCGCAGCACGTGCGGGTGGATCGAGTCCTGCTGCGGCAGCCCGGCCCGGCGGGCCAGGCGGCGCAGGCACTTCCACACCTCGGCCTCGGCCAGCCGCTTGCCGGTCCGGGTGATGAAGATCGGCCCGGTGGCGCGGTCCCCTATATAGGAGACCAGCGCGTCCAGGGCGATCGGCGGCACCGGTTTCGACGACTTCCGCCCGCCCTTGACGGTGACGACCAGGACGTAGTGGCCCCGGTCGTAGCGCAGGTCCTCGATGTCCAGCGCGAGCAGCGAGTCCACCCGCAGGAAGAGGACGTAGAGCAGCACGACCAGGGCGTAGGCGCGCGCCGACAGCGCGCGAGCGGCCTTGATCAGGCGGCCGGTCTCCTCGGGGGTCAGGCCCTCGGTGTCGGAGTGGTCGGGGTCGACGGAGGGCCGCAGCACCTCCGCGAACGGATCGGCGTCGACGTCGACGGCGGGCAGCCGCACGGCGTAGACGTAGAAGCTGCTGCAGGCGGACAGGATGTTGGCGCGCGACGCGTCGGAGCGCGGCTCGCCGGTGGCGGCCATCTCGCCGTAGGCCCCGCCCTTGACCCGGACCAGGGTCGGCTCCCGCTCCATCCACCGGGCGAACGCGTCGGCCAGCGGGAAGGCGACCTGGAGCGGGTGGTGGCCGTGCTCGCGGGCGTACGCCTCCCACACCCGGAAGTTCCGGGCGTAGGTGCGGCGGGTGTTCTTCGACTTGAAGCGGGCGATCCAGCCGCCAGCGGCGTCGGGCAGCAGGTCGCCCTGGCCGTAGCGCTCGCGCAGCTCGTCGGCCAGGGCGCGGGCCTCGGTCGGCCAGTCGTCCCGGGGATCGAGCGGGACGGCGGGCGCGACCGGGCCCGCCGTCCGCAGCGCCAGCTCGGTCACCGTGGCTCCGGCAGCTGCTCGTTCTCGTCCAGTTCCCAGGCCCCGGTGGGCCGGTCCACGATGAGGGTGAGGTGGTCGGCGATCTGCTCACCGCGCTCGTCGCCCCACTTGGTGACCAGGAAGTCGGTGCCGGTGACGACCCAGTCGTCATCGAAGGTGTCGCGCAGCGGGATCGGGCGGCCGTCCTCCGGGACGGCCAGGGCGATCGGCAGGTGGTCGGGCAGACCGGCCAGGGCCGCGCGCAGCTGGCCCACGGTCCAGGCGTCGGCGGTGTGGTGGTAGATCCGGGTCGGCTCGCTCATCGGTAGTTGTACTCCAGCAGGTTCATGGGGTCGCCCTGCGGCGGAACCCAGGCGGGCAGGTAGTCGGGGTGGTCGGCCCAGTGGACGGCGGCGTGCCGCAGGGCCAGGCCGAGGCCGTCGATGAAACCGGCGTCCTGGACGTCCAGGGAGTGGTCGCGGTAGCGGATCAGGTCGCCGTGGATCTCCGCCTGGATGCGCAGCGGGCGCAGGAACCGGTCGCCGACGCTGGCGAGCCGCCCCTCCTGCTCGTACGCCTCGGCGAGCCGGATGCCCAGGAACCGGTGGAACTGGAGCCACTGCTCGGTGGTCAGCTGCCAGGGCTTGGTGATCCTCACGACAGCTCGACCTCCGTGTAGCCGTCGGCGACCAGGCCGCGCTTGACCGCCTCGGCCTGGTCCCGCAGCGCGTCGTAGTCCTCGCGGGTCAGCAGGGCGCTGCCGTCGATCAGGGCCTTGGCGAGCGTCAGCGCCTTGTTCTGGATGACGTTGTGGACCGAGACGTACTCGACCAGGGTCATCCGCGCGCCGCCAGCGATCTCGGAGCGGCGGGCCTCGGCGTCGGCCAGGTTCCTGGTCGCGGTCTCCAGCTCGGCCCGGCGGCGCTCGACCTCGGCGTTGAAGTAGTCGACGACGGCGGCCTTGGTGGCGGCGACGTCCTCGGTGGTGGCGGTGGCGGTGGTTTTCTTCTTGGTGCCCATGATCCGAGCCTATCGGCAAAAGGGATGGATAATGGTCATTATCCTTCCCTTTCCCGACGGCTGGGCCAACCGGGTGATCCGGCCCGCGCGGGGCTTCCCGGGAAGGCCCGCGGCTCGTTGCGCAGCGCATGAGCGAGGAAGACAAGGGCAGGCCCATCACGGCCGCCCTGGCGGCCGTCACGGCGGAGCTGCTGGAGCTGGACCCCGGCGTCGTCTGGAGGTGCACCACCTGCCCGATGCAGTCCTACTGGATCCACGGGACCATCGCCGGCGCCCGGCACGACGCCCTGGGCCATGTGCTCGCGGTCCACCAGGACGACGTCCACGGCGTCGAGGTGACGCTGGCGCTGGCGCACGTCGGCGAGGAGCAGTTCCGCCAGGAGTACCGCGAGGCGCTGGAGAAGGGGACGGTGATGGACCGGTCCTGGGGTGAGGAGATCCCGCTGTCGCCCGCCGACGCGCTGGACACGGTCTGCATCGCGCTCGGCTGCCCGGCCGAGGCCGCGCACCAGGATTGTTGGTAGCCCATGTCCTGCGACTGCAAGGCCGGGCTGACCGTCCAGCTGCACAACGGCGGCACCCGTTACCCGGTGATCCCCGCCGCCCGGCACAGCGAGCTCTCGTACTGGTTCTCCGGCCGGTGCACCCGGTGCGGCGCCAAGACGGACGAGCCGTTCGAGCGGGTCGACACCGGCGGGCAGGTGCTCGCCGACCAGACCCAGGACCTGCCGCTGGCGGACGTGCTCTGGCTGCGAGGGCGGTGCGGGCCCTTCACCTGCGGATGCGATGAGGAGCAGCTGCACGGGTGACCCGGCCGGAGCCGACTCTCCGCCGCGCCGGGCAGCAAGCCATAGCGTTGGACCCTCCAATCAGCGGCGGGTGCGGAACCAGGCCCGCACGTACAGCCACCAGGCGGTTATGGAGTCGGCGTCGGCGTCGGCCGTCAGGTCCAGCAGCAGCTGCAGCAGGTCGGACATGGGTCTCTCCCCGAAGGGCACCGGGCAGAGCCCGGGGAGAGCGCCATGCCCTCCGACCCTTCCCCCTCTTGGGAGGCGGCCTGGGACAGTACGGACCGGACGTGATCTGTCTCACAGCGCGCCGGAACCGGTCGGGTCGGCGCTCGTTGGGCAGCGCATGGTCTGGAACGTCATGGGGCCGGACCGAGGCCCTGGGCGGCATCGGCGGCCGGAGGGGGAGCGGTCGGCGCGGGTCTGTACGTGCGGTTCCTGCGGTGAGTGGGTGGGATGCCTCCCGCAGACGCCGCCCCGCCACGCGAGGTCCCGCCCGACGCGGCTCCCGGCGCCCCCGGAGCTCCCGGTCGACCAGGCCGACGACGACGGGCCCGACGGAAGGGTCCTGGCGTTCCGGCGAAGGGGTCCGCGGCGGCGCTGAACGTCGGCACCGGCGTGACGCGCCCGGCAGCTGCGGGCTGACGTACCGTCGGCTGACAGACTGACCCGATGACCGACCGCCGCCCGCTCGGGCTCCCGTTCACCCCGGCCGCCACCGAGGACGACCGGCCCGCGGCCGCGCGCCGCCTGCCGGTCGAGCGTGGCGCGTTGTTCCTGCCGCCGCCGGGCCCGGAGCCGCGCGTGCCGCCCAGCACCGGTCGAAGGCCTCTAGCCCTCGGCGGGCTGACGTTCTCCGACCAGCCCGCTTCGTCCGGTTCGCACCCCTGACACAGGCTCGGGCGGCGGGAGGAACCGCAGGTCGCCACGACACGCCCGTGTCCAGGGGAAATGCGGCTCTGTCCAGGGGAAATGCGCGGGGGGTGCGGCCGGTGGAGAGCCGGTGCGGTCGCCCGGTGCGCCTGTCCACTGGGCGCCGCACCGGGGCAGACGGACCCCGGCGGCACCCCCAAACCGATCACGATTGAGCAACAGCGCCGGTCCGTGGATCTACAGGCCGGGCAAGGGGTCCGACCCAGGGATTCCACGGCGGGCAAGGGGTGGTCCGGCACGTGATCGACGGCGGACGACTCTGTCCATAGCGACGCGGGACGGCTGGGCGGCTCCGCCTGGTGCTGTTTGGCAAGACGGCTGGCAAGGGGTGCTGTGCCTCGATGCGGGTGCGCCGGTGCGGGACCGCCCGGCGCACCCGCATCGAGCAGAGGATCCCCGCCGTGGACCACCAGGATCAGCACCCCGCCTCACCGCACGACCGCACCGACCGCGCCGGCGCGCCGGACCCGATCGAGCGCGCCGCACCGCCGCACCGTGCGACCGCACCCGCGCCGGCCGACCCCGGTGCGGGTGCGCCGGACCCGGCTGCGGGGTCTGTCCATGGGGTCTCGGCGGCCGCCGAGACCAGGGTCGCCACCAGGGTCATCCCCGTTGGCGGGCCGACCGGCTCCGCCGCAGGCCAGCCGCCGATTGGCCAGGGTCGTCGCCGTGGTGACTCCCCTTCATCTCCGTCACCGTCTGCTGGGTCGGCTCGGAAGATCAGGGCACAGGTGCTGGAGCTGCTGTCGGTGGTCAGGGTGGCCAGGCCGGAGGATCTGCGACGGGTGCTGACGCCGGGGTCCGAGAAGACGAGGTACGTGAATCGTGCGCTGCGTGATCTGCTGACGGTCGGGTTGGTCGGCCGTGAGCGAGTGGGTCGCCGGGGTTTTGTTTGGTTCCTGACGGGGTCCGGGCTGGCCGCCGTCGCCGCCTCCGGGGACAAACCGGACATCCGTCCGCGCGAGTCCACCGGGGCCAAGGTCGCCCGGTCCGGCGTCGTGGACCACGCCCTGGCGGTGACCGAGCTGGTGACCCTGATGGCCTCGCACCGGATCGGCGGGGTGCGCGACTGGCAGCTGGAGCGGGCCCACCGCTTCGGCGGACGCACCGTCATCACCGACCTGGTGCTGCACGTCCCGCACCTGGACCCCTCGGCGCTGCTGGTCGAGCTGGACCGCGACACGATGCGCTCGACCGCGATGGGCCGGAAGCTGGAGCTGTACGCCGCGTACGAGGCGGCGGAGAAGTGGGAGGGGCAGCGCGGCACCAACGGGCGCACGACGCCGCTGTGGCGCGGGCTCTACCGCGGCACGCGGTTCCCGCCGCTGCTGGTCGTCGTCGACGGCGTCGACCGGGCGGGCCTGGCCCGGCGGACCGACCTGCTGCACCGCGTCGCCCAGGAACTGCCACGGCCGCGCTATGAGGACCTGAGCCTGCGCCTGGCAGTCACCTCGCTGGAGCTGCTGCGCGAGCAAGGGCCCCGGGCGGCGGTGTGGACCCGGGTCGGCCACTACCACCCGGGCGAGGTCGTCGGCTTGAGCGCCTTCGCCAGCAAGCGGTAGTCCGCCGCGCAGGGCAGCCCCGGGGAGCGGTGCCCGGCGTTGCCCGGCGCGAACGGCGGCCGGCCACCGAGCCCGCTGTCCGCGCCGGGTGACGCCGGGCCCGGCCTGGGGTGCAGGGGCGCGGCAAGCGGCCCCTGCCCCACAGGCCCCCGCCCCCGGCCGTGACAGCGACTGCCGCCCGAGGGCGCCCGGACCGGCCGTCCGGCACCTCATCCGAGGGCCGGTTTATGAACATGCCGCAGGTCAGATCCTCGGACCCTTGCGGCCCTGCGAGGGCGACTGCGGCGGCTGGTAGCCGGGCTTCGGGTACTGCTTGCCGTACGCCTTGCCGAGCCGGGCCTGCGTCGCGGCCTGCTGGTCGGCGGAGTCCTTGGCCCGCGCCTGTTCCTCGGCGCGCTGGCGCTGCGGTGACAGCGTCGAACGGATCTCCAGCTCCGCACGCAGCAGCACCACCGTGTTGCCGAGCTTGTCGGCGGTCTTGTGCTGGGCGGCGGCCTCCTTGCGCAGCGTCTCGACCGCCCGCTGGTCCTGCGCGGACCAGGGGCCGGCCGCGAGGTCGGCGAGCTTGCCGCGCAGTAGCGCGGCCTGCGCGATGGCCTCGGACGGCTTGGCGACCAGCTCCACCACCACCGTCTTCGGGTCGATCACCTTGATCGCCTCGATCAGCAGCTTGTGCCCGGCGCGGCGCTCGTCGTCGGCGGTGTTGCGGTACTTGGTCGCCATGTCGCCCGCCAGCCGGGCCTCCGTGCGGGCGTCCTTCGCCTTCTTCTCCTGGTCCGCGCGCGAGGTGCCGGCCAGCTTGAGCCTCCACGGCTTGCGTGCGGCCTGGCCGTCGGCGGCGGTCGCCGCCGTGCGTGCCGCCTCGGCGACCTTGTACGCCGCCTGCTCGGCCTTGAGCGCCCGGTGGGCCAGGTCGTAGTGGGCGGCCACCTGGTCCAGCCATCCGCCGATCAGCTGGGCCCGGGTGTTGCCGTCCGTGCTGTCGGTGCCCAGCGAGGCCTGCGCCTCCTCGGCCCGGCGCTCGGTGGCGCGGGCTTCGGCGCGGGCGGCGGCGGCCAGCGTCTGGGCCTTGGCGATCTCCGGTCCGAGCTGGCGGGTACGGACGTGGCCCATCGGCCGTGCGGTCCACGACGGCACCGTCCGGTCGATCCGGATCTGCTCGCGCGCGGCCAGGGCTTCGCGCCGGGACTGCTCGATGGCCTCGCGCTGCGCCCGGTCCAGCTGCTCGGGCTGCGGGAGCGCCTGCCCGGCGGGCTCGACCGGGGGGGCGACGGCGGCGGCCTGGTCCTCGCGCTGGACGTCGACCCGGCGGGCCAGGTCGTCGGCGTCCACCGCCTCCGGGCCCGGTTCGGCGCTCGCCGCCGGGGCGTCAGCGGTGCGCTGACGCCAGGCCGCGAGCAGGTCCGCGGCGGCGTCGGCGGCAGCCGGCTGCGGCTCGGCGGCCCGCTCGGCGGCGGGCTCGGCCGGGGGCTGCGGCAGGAAGTCGCCGTCCCCCTCAGCCGTCACCACGGTCTGCTCGCGCACCGCCGTGGCGGTGCCGCCGCCGGGCAGCGGCGGATCCACCGGCCCCGGGGACGGACGCCTGCCCGCACCGCAGCGGGTGCCGCCATCCGGCTCGGCGTCCGGGCGCGGCCGCTCGGCGACCTGGTCGCTGATCATCACGTCCGGCCGGTCGGCGTCCAGCCGCTCGCCGTAGGCCGCGACCGCCCGCGCGAGCCGCACCTGGTCGTCCTCGGGAGCGCCCAGGCGGGCCCGAACCTCGGGCTCCTCCAGCGACTCCAGCGGCAGCCACAGGTCGGTGCCCAGCCGGGCCCGGGTCAGCGCCGGGTAGAGGGTGTAGGCGTCCGCGCCGACCCCGGCGACCAGCGCCCGCTGACACGTCAGGCCCTGTGCCAGGGCGATCGTCATGGCGTAGGCGTGGGACACCGCGCCCTGCTGCAGCTGCTGCGGGGTGAACCACGCTGCCTCGGTGACGGTCCGGCCGGGGCCGGAGGTGCGCTGCCACTCCACCAGCACCCCGCGCCGGGAGTCGGCCTGCAGCACCACGCCGCGGTAGCCGTTGAGGACGTCGACCTCGCCCACCCCGCGCCGGGCCCGGTAGTCGTTGACCCGCACCCGCACCAGGTCCCCGACCGCCACGTCCAGGCGGCCGCCGTCGGCCAGGGTGAAGGCGACATCGTCGGCGAGTTCGCCGGCGGCGCGGCGGATCGCCCGCGCGCCCTGGTTCAGCACGTCGACGTCGCGGTTGCGGGCGGCCAGCAGCAGCAGGCTGCGGAGCTGCTCGTGCGGATCGGACCACTGCCCGCGCTGCCGGTCCCAGGCGGCGAGCATCGCCTCGGCGGACTGCTCGGCGGCGTCGGTGGCGTGCACGCGGCCGTTCGCGGCGAGGTCGCGCAGGGCCTCGGCGCGGTCCCCGAGCCGCCACTTCTCCAGCGTCGCGCGCTCCTTCGCGTCGACCTGGCGGCGGTTCTCGGTGAGCGACAACCCCTTCACGATGCGGTGGACCTCGGCGAATCCGCCGCCGATGCCGATCGGCTTGAGCTGCTGGTGGTCGCCGACCAGCACCACCTGCGTGCCGGTCGTCCACGCCTCCGCCAGCAGCACCGCAAGCGCCCGGTCGTCCACCAGCGCGGCCTCATCCACCACCAGGACGTCGACGCCGTCCAGGCCCTCGCCCTCGCGGATGCGCTGCAGCCAGCGGGCCACGGTCGCCGACTCGATGCCGGACTCCGCCTGCAGGTTCTGCGCCGCCACCGCGTACATCGCGGCCCCGGCCACCGTCTTCCCGTGCTCCTTCCACACGGCGTTGGCACCGGCGAAGATGACCGTCTTGCCCGCGCCGGCCAGGCCCTCGACCGCGTCCACACCGCACTGCCCGGTCAGGATCCGCTCCAGCACGGCGCGCTGCTCGGCGCTGTAGGCGATGCCCGCGCGCTGCTCGTGCCCGGCCAGGCCCTGCTCGACGGCGGCCGCCGCGACCGCCGCGCGCAGCTGCTCGCCGATCCGCACCCGGGCCTGGGTGCGGATCGTCTCCTCCGCCTCCAGCACGTCGGCGGTGGTGTACCGGTCGGTGTTGGAGTGGTGCGAGGCGTGCAGGTCCCGCAGCGCCACCGGGTAGCCCTCGGCCCGCAGCACCGCGTCGGTCAGCGCCTCCAGTTCGCCCGGCACCAGCAGCCCCGGCGGCAGCGCGGCGGCGACCTCGGCGAGCGCTTGGGCGCGGTCGAACGCCTTCGTCCCGGCGGTCAGCCCGGTGTCCGGGTCGAAGACGACGGCAGCGATCTGCTGCGGGTCCGGCAGGTCCAGGCCGGTGCCGGCGGGCGGCGGGCCGGGCATCGCGGCCGCCAGGATGTCGGCCAGGCGCTGCGCGCCGCCGTGGCCCTGGCCGTCGTTCAGGACCGCTTCGGCGTTGTCCTTCCACGCCGCCAGGACGTCAGTGGCCTCAATGTCCTGCTTGGCCTCGCGGGTCTGCGCGGCCACCAACCGGCGCTGCGCGGAGGTCAGCTCGGTGCCGCCCTCGGCGAGGATCTGGCGGTTGCGGCGGGAGAACTCGGCCGCCAGCTCGGGCGGGATCGCGGCGACCTCCCACGTCTTCTTCGCCGGGTCGTACTCCCACTGCGTGCCGAACTCGGCGGTCATCTTCGTGCGGAAGAGGGCGAACGCCAGCTCCTCGATGGCGCGCGAGTGGCGGCGGTAGTCCCGTCCGCCCGACGCCGGCACCCGCCAGCTCCCGTCCTCGCAGTGAACCATGTGCGCCAGCACCATGTGGATGTGCAGGTGCGGGTCGCCGACGGTGCCCTCCACCGGCCGCGCACCGTGGTGGATGTTGAGCCAGCCCAGCGGGCCGGTGGTCCCCACCCGCTCGGCGAGCCGGCCCTCGCCCTGCTTGCCGGTGACCCCGTAGGAGCAGGCGGACCACACCAGCTCGCCCGACTCGTGCGCCGACTCGACGAACAGTCGCTCAATGCGGGCCTGCGACTCGGCGTCGGACAGCCCCCACAGCAGCGACGCGGACTTCGGCAGCGTCAGGGAGACGTCCTCCCCGGCGACGTCCACGCGCACCCGCTCGTTGCGGTTGGCCCGCGCGGAGGCCACCGCGTCGGCCCGGTAGACGTCCTCCAGGACGACGCCGGCGGGCGCCGCCAGGCGCTCCATGTCGGCGATCGGGTACCGGTAGGCGGCGCCCTTCGCGGTCACCTGGCGCACCAGCCGCTGCCACGCGGTGCGCTGAACCGGGGTCAAGAACAGGTCAAGAGGCGCGCATCCGGCGGCCTCGGCGGCGGCGCGGACCGCCTCCACGAACGGCGTCGCGCCGAGCTTCGCGGACTCCGCGGTGCGCAGCGTCACGTCCATCAGGCGCTCCCCGGTGACCGGGTCGCAGCCGTCCATCAGCGCCCGCGCGGCGTCCTTGTCGACCGCTTCGCCGGGCACCAGGCCGAACTCACGCACGCCCTCGCCGAACCACTGCAGCGGGTCCGCGCCGAGCCGGTACTCGACCTGGTGGCCGACGTCGTGCTTGTCGCAGCCCCAGTTCTCGGTGAGGTGGTATTCGACCTGCGCCGTGCTGACGATCTTCGTTACAGCCACACGCGGTCACCCCCTCGCCTCTTTAGCGCCCCCACCGGCACAGAGCTTGATCATTTGCCCTAGTAGTGCCGCAGTGTATCGAAGATACCCAGGTACTAGAGCGTGGGTAGTGTCCGAATGATTGGGACGTTTACGGGTGGTGGTTGTGCCCGGTGATTCGGGCATCGAATCACGTACTGGGGGCAGCCGTTCCGGACTTGCGGTGGTATTCGATGGCTATGTCGCGGATGTCCGTGGAATCTGATCGGATCAGGGCGCGGAATAGGTCAGCGCGGGACTGCCGGAAGGGCGTCAGCGGAACGCTGACGAGCCTCGGGCCGACCGGGGACGGGCACGCGAAGAGCCCGTCGGCGACAGGCCGACGGGCTCTTCGGGCGGAGCGGTCGCGGTCAGGCGGCGCGGGCCTCGAAGCGGATCGGGGTCGCGCCGTCGGCGGGGTCGAGCCGCACCGCGGCGTTCATCGCCGTCGCCAGCGCCAGGATCAGTTCCAGAGTGGGCTCGGTGCCGCCGGTCTCGATCGCCTCGACCTCGTCCTCGGTCAGGCCGGCGTGCTCGGCGAGCTCGGCCTCGGTCAGTCCGAGCTGGGCCCGGCAGTCGTAGACCGCCTTGCCGAACACCAGCCGCTTCCCGGCGGCGGTGTAGTCGGGGTGCTCCCGGTCCTCGGCCGGGATGACCCACCGGGTGTGGTAGCCGCTCACCGTGGCCTCCTGTCGTAGACGTCGTGGCCGGGCTCGTGCCCGCCCTGGCATTCCTTCTGCGCCAGCCTGGCCCGCTCGACCTCACCAGTCTCGCGCATCCGCTGCTTGCGGAACACGGTCAGCAGCACCACCCGCCGCCCGGGGGCGAGCCAGTAGGTGATGCGGATCGCCTCACCGCGCAGGCTCACCCGCAGTTCGCGCAGCGGGCCGCCGAGGTGACGCGACAGCGGCTCGCCGAGGGTGGTCGGCTGCTCGGCCAGGACGTCGGCGGTGCGCTCGACGGCCCGGTAGTCCGCCTCGGGCAGCGTCTCCAGCCAGGCCCGCACCTCCGGCTCCAGCTCGACGGTGTAGCGCTCCGGCCCGCTCACGGCTCCTCGTCCTCCTCGGGCTCGTCGCGGGCCATGCCGGTGGTGAGCCGGGCGACGGCGGACATCGCGCCCTCCAGCTGCGCGGCTGCCACCATGCCGACCTTGACCGCCTCGGCGACATTGAGCTGCCGCTCCAGCAAGGTGTCACCGCTGCGGTCGTACAGCCGCACCTCGCCGGTGGCCACCAGCTGGTCCAGGCCGGACTGCATCTGCCCCAGCGTCTGCTGCAGGCGCGCGGCCAGGTCGCGCAGCGCCATCGCGGTGTCGTGCACCCGCACCGGCTGCCGGTAGGCCAGCGGCTCGATGGTGAGGTGGTTCAGGGCGCGCAGCTCCTCGGCGGCCGAGCGCGCGATCTCATTGGGGTCTCGGGTCAGGTCCATCAGGGTCTCTCTCCTTACAGTGGTGGTGCCCGGGGCCGCTTCATCCGGCCCCGGGCACCACGGTGTCAGTGGGCACCGACAGCGGCCGGTGCCCGGCGTGTCAGCCCAGGTGGCCGAAGGCGCGCAGAGCGTCGACGCGGCCGCCCGGGGTGCCGGCGGCGAGGAAGCGGCGGATGAACCGGCGATGGGCCGCCTCCTGCGCCCCGGTCAGCACGGTGCGGCCGTCGGGCCCGGGGCGGGTGGCCAGCAGCAGTTCGGTGTCGGCGTCGGGCGGCAGCTGCAGCGGGGCCACGGCGGCGGCGAGCTGGTCGACGACCCGGGCCGGGTCGCGGCGCTCACCGCGCTTGAAGAGGCCGCAGTCGGAGAGGTCGGCGACCTCGCGCAGCAGGTCCGCGAGGTCGGTGGCGGTGCCGACCGCGGCGCGCAGCACCTCGACCAGGGCGGCCAGGGCGGCGATGTCGGCGGGGTCGAGCACCACCAGGTCCAGCGCGGCGTACTCGTAGCCGTCAGCGCCGTAGAAGACCGATGCCGTGTCGTCCGGGCGGCTGTGCCGCAGCTCCGTGGGCATCGCGTCCCAGATCCGGCCCCATGCCTGGTGGGCGGCATCCCCGTCGACGTCGGTCTCCCTGACGTCTTCGCTGCCCGCGCGGATCGCGCGGGTGTTCTGATCCAGCGCCATCAGCAGCGGCTCCTCCACCGAGGAGAAGGCACCCCACCAGTCCTCGTCGTGCAGCAGCAGAACGGTCGTGCGGGCCATCCGGTCCTCCTTCGTGCCCGGGGGCCGCCGCGCGGCGGCCCCCGGGATCATCGTGGCCGATGCGGTCGGCCGACCGGGCTCAAGTGCCTGGTTCTGAAACCTGACTCATTCGTAGCTCGCGCGAACGCGGGAGCCCCCGACCCTGCCGCCGGGCTCCTGGGCCAGGGCGACGGCCTCAGCCTCGGCGCGGAACACCTCGACGGGGATACCGGCCGGGCCGGTGCGGTCGTGGTGGACGGTGATCAGCTCACCGGCGGTGGTGAGGACGTGAATCTCGGCGCGGTAGGTCATCTGGGCGTTGGGCTCGGACACGTCGATCTCCTTCGGCGATCAGCTCGGGAAGTCGATGCCGATGTTGCAGGCGAGCTCGCTGGCGGCCTCGTAGGCGTCGGCCATGTGCCCGTCGGCCTTGCCGAGCAGGAAGGCCTTGGCCGTCGGGTCGTTCGCCTCCAGGGCGTCGGTGAGGTAGGTCAGGGCGGAGTCGAGCCCGTCGCCCCAGTCCTCCATCCGGAACAGCTCCAGGTTCTCCTTGGCGCTGCCGACCAGGCCGACGAAGTCGGCGTCGGTGACGGTCGTCAGGTCGGCGGGGGCGCTGTTCTCGTCGTGGACGGCGGCGAGGAAGGCGATCTCGCGGCCGTGGCGCTTGATCAGGTCAGCGAAGGTGGTGGCGGTGGTCATGGGTGGATCTCCGTTCGGGGGCAGAGCGGCTGGCCCGCTGCGGGCCAGCCGGAGGGACGGGCGGTCAGGTCAGTTCGGCGATGGCGCCGGGGCTGCACTGCGAGCAGGTCAGGCCCTGGCAGTTGTTGCAGTCCTCGCGCGGGACAGCGGGACCGTGGGCGGGAGCGGCGTGGGCCAGGAGGGCGTCGACGTCGTCGACCAGGTCCTCGACGGCGGGCGTGCGGCGGGCGAAGTCAGCGAGCTTCACGGGAGCCTTTCTCGGTGGTGATGGCGGGTGGTGGCGGACGATGGGAGGGCTGCGGGTGGCGGCCCCGTGGTCGAGCGGGGTTGGCACCCGCAGTTCAGGCCGGGAGGGCGCGGCATGCCTCGGCGTGCTCGCGGGCCTCGCGGCGGACCTGGGCGGCGATGTCGGCGTTGCCGAACTGGTAACCCCAGCCGTTCGCGTTGGCGTGGCAGCCGGTGCACCGCCACTCCGGATAGGGCTGGTCCGACAGCAGCAGCGCCAGCAGTCCCGGCTCGCGGTACTCGACGGTGGCACCGCCGACGGTGACCAGGGTGGCGACCGTCTTCACTTGGGACCGGGGGCTTCGGCCCAGCCGTTGAACTGCCTGCCGTCCCAGCCGAGGGAGTTCGCCTGGAACTGCTCGGCGCGCACCCGGGCGGCGGTCTCCGCGCGGGCGACGGTGGAGTACGGGCCGTCGGGCGCGGGCTCGTAGCTGTCGGACCAGGTCTCGGTGTCGCCGGGCCGCTCGACGTCGCCGCACAGCGTGTACGTCGTGCTCCGGCGCACGTAGTAGGGGCCCTGGTCCGCCGAGACGTTGTACGCCGTCTCGCTGTACGCGGCGTAGAAGTGGACGTCGATCAGGGCGCCGGGGACGGCGGGGTTGATGAACCGCAAGCCGTAGGCGTGTCCGGCCTGCATGCCGCTGACGTCGTCGCGGTCGTCCAGGGGTCCGTGCTGCTGCCACATGAGGTGGCCTCCTGTCTGGGTGGTGCGGGTTCGGGAAGCCGGGGCGGCCGCGTGGCCGGCAAGCTGTCGGCCGCCCCGGGCGGAGCTACTGGGGAATGCGGACGCCGTCGCAGGCGCCGGGACGGAACGTCACCAGGAGCGCGGGGCCGCCGGGGTGACGCGGCAGGTGCGGGCGTGGTCCTTCATCGCCCGGTCCAGGGCGTCGAAGTCCTCGACACGGCGGACGTGGGCCTGCTTCTCGCAGCCCATGCAGGCGTAGGCCGCCTGGACGCGGACCCACTCGCGGTCCATGGCGTCCCACTCCCGGGTGACGGTGACGGTGACGAGCTGTCCGGCGGCGGTGGTCGCGCCGGTGACGGTCTCGGTTTGGTACCTGGACATGGGTTCCTCCTAGGCAGGGTGGTGGTGGCGGATGCCGGTCTGGGTGAGTTGGCGGGCCCGGTCGGCGGCGTAGTAGCCGGTCAGCTCCAGCACCAGGTCTCGCGGGCGGCGGGCGTGGGGGCGTGGGCGAGCCGTCAGGACCAGAGCCAGGGCTGCCCGGCGTCGTAGGCGTTGTGTGCGGCGGCGGCCAGGCCGTAGCAGGCGCTCTCCCAGTCCTGGGGGACCAGCCGTGCCACCGTTTCGAGCACTTCGGCCATCGCGCCGGCGTCGGCGGGGGCGACCGAGAACGGCTCGCCGTTGCCGCGGTTGAACAGCGCCGCGACGGTGGTCCACTGCGCTGCGGTGGTGACCTTGGCGATCTGCTGGCCGAGCGCCTCGTGGGAGGTGTAGGAGCGCATGATCACTCCGTGACTGGTGTTCCAGCCCATGACTTCCTTCTCTCTGCGGGTCGGGTGCTGCTGGTCGGGGCGGATCAGATTTCGGTGACGGTCAGGACCTGGACGCGGGGGACGTCGGGTGCGCCGTGCAGCTCGGCGGCCGCGAGGGTGAGCGGGATCAGGTCCTCGCTGCCCGGCTTCACGTAGACGTCGTGGCTGTGCTCGGTGCCGGTCTGGGTGTCGCGCCAGGTCACCTGCAGGTGGCGGCTCATCGGCCGGACCGGGATTTCAGGACGGCGACCAGGCCGGCGGCCGCCTCGCCGCTGAGGGCGTACACGACCTGGGCACGGCCGACGGGGTTGGTCATGACGCGCTCCTCAGTCCGCGCAGGGCGGCCAGGCTCAGCAGCGCCCAGGCGAGGGCGGCCTCGCCGGTGGCCAGGGCCTGGGAGGCAGCGGGCGTTCCGGCCCAGACCATCCCAGCACTGGCCGCGCCCCACATCGCCCATCCGATCCGGCCCGCGCCGGACCGCTTCCAGGCGGCGACGCCCAGGGCGACGCCGGTGACCGACCAGGCGTCGAACGCGAGGCGGGGGCTGACCGGCAGCGCCGCGGTCCGCACCGCGAGGTAGTGGTGGACCGGGGCGGTGATCACCGCCAGCAGCGTCCCGCGCTGGCTGCCGATGGTGGTGTGCGCCAGGACGTGGTGGATCTGGTGGGTCGCATCGCTGGTGGTGGTCAGCACGAGCGCCAGGCCGTAGAGCCCGAAGGCCAGGCCGCCGCCGATGACCACGGCGCGCAGCCACCAGGCGGTGAGGGACCAGCCGCCGATGATGGCGGTGTCGACGTCGTCCTGGCGGCGGCGCCACCAGTCCCCGACCGGGCCGTCGGCCAGGGCCTGGGCGCGGAAGCGCAGTCGGCTGCGGGCGGAGGCGCTGGTCCGCGGCTCCTGCTCCCGGTCGGCGGTCTCGGTGGTGGCGTCGCTCTTGGTGAACATCCGGTACTCCGTCTCGATTGGGGTGTGCGAGGGGGCCCGGGACGGCCGGTGCGCCGGCCGTCCCGGGGAAGGGGTCAACTGGCCAGCTGCAGCGGCTGCTGCTGGTCCTGGTGCTGCTGCCAGGCGTCGAGCACGTGCTTGGGGACGCGTCCGACCGCCGGGCACTGCAGGCCGGAGGCGGCGGCCCAGGCGCGGACGGCGGGGGCGTCGTAGGCCGGGGCCGACCGGGGCTTCTTGACGGACTTCGCGGGCGGCTGGAGCTGGTCGCGGCGGCTGCGCAGCGCCTCCAGGCGCTCGGCGAGCTCGGCCTCCTCGATCGCGATCGTCGCGAGCTCGTTGTCGACCCGGTGGCGCTCGCGCAGCGCGGTCAGCGACGCGGCGACCTGCTCGGCGTGGTCGCGGACCTGCGGGTCGGCGTGGCCCCGGCCCCAACTGAGCAGCTTCTGCAGCTGGTTGGAGGGCTCGGCGGCTTCCTGGGGTGATCCGGCCTCGGCAGCCGGGTCCGGGGCTTTGGTGTCCACGGGCGGTGTCTCTTTTCGGGAGGGCAGGCGGGGGGCGGGCAGGCGCGGGACCTCGGGCTGCGCCTGGTCGAGCAGGGATCGCAGCGCGGCGATGGTCACTGGGCTCCGGCCGGCGGGGCCATGCGCGGAGCCTGGGGCGTGCGGTCGATGGCGACCAGGCGCCAGTCCGCCTCCCGCATCAGGCCGGGGCGGCGCGGGTCGTGCGAGGGCATGGTCCTGGCCGCGGTCAGGCAGCGCACCGCGGTCTCCAGGTCCCTGGCGTAGTGCCGCCAGCAGTCCTGGGAGTCGGCGAGGGCCTGGGCGTCGCGCAGGAGTGCGATGAACCCGGGCGCGGTCACGGTCTCCTCGACCGGCGCGCCGAGGATGCGGGCGATGGTGTCGCGGTGGGCGGCGATGATCTGCTCGAAGGTCGGGGGGGATAACTGCATCAGGGGGACTCCGTCGGGTCGGCGATCACCAGGAAGGCGTCGTGCTGGGGGTCGTAGTGGTCGTGGTGGCGCTGGCCGGTCTGCTGGGTGAGCTCCCAGGCCCGGTGTCCGGCGCGGTGGCCGGGGTCCTGGCCGGGGATGCTGGCCACGA
>Ga0302314_10007224_pt1 | contig 19973 bp, 20 predicted proteins | sample III_Palsa_N2_3_FD_200533 | JGI IMG/M metagenome (GOLD analysis project Ga0302314, IMG submission 200533) | Peat permafrost microbial communities from Stordalen Mire near Abisko, Sweden - III_Palsa_N2_3 | ecosystem: Environmental > Terrestrial > Soil > Palsa > Peat permafrost | place: Sweden... | reverse complement strand
GTGCTGTTCGACCGGGCGCTGAAGCAGACCCGCCGGGCCGCGCTGCGCGAGCAGGGCCTGGTGCCCCGCCCGCTGCCGCAGATCCGCATCGTCCGCTGGCTGCGCGCGCCCCGGGAGACCTTCGCCGCCTGGTCGCTGATGCTGCTGGAGAACGTCCGGACGCTGGACGACGCGGTCGAGGAGGTCCGCGAGGACAAGCGGCAACGACTGCTCGACCGGGACAAACAGCGCCGGGACTCCCGGCACGAGCGAGCCGAACTGCGAGCGCTCGGCTCGGGCCGCAGCTGGTCGCGCAGCGGCGAGGGGCGGCAGATGGAGCTGCCCGCGCTGCCGCACCCGGCCACCGGCACCTCCGCCATGGCCCCGACCCCGGCCGCTCCGGCGGTCGAGCGCGAGCCCGTCCCGGCGCCGGTCGCCGCGGAGCCCGTCATAGCCCGGACCTTCGACCTGACGGCCGAGGACGACACCCTGACGCTGCCCCGGCTCGATTCCCTTGAGCAGAAGCTCAAGGACCTGGAACGGCTCTACGGCTGACGCACCATCAGTTCGTGATGCCTCAGCATCAGTTCATGATGGCTCATGGGCCCCGCACCGCCTCATCGTTGATCCTTCAGGATCGTTGATGATTCAGGCCGGGAGCGGGGCCCATGCCAGTTCGAACCACATCCGCTTGCCGCTGCCGCGCGGGTCCACGCCCCAGGCGTCGGCGAGCGCCTCCACCAGCATCAACCCGCGTCCGGAGGACGCCTGTTCGCCGGGCGTGCGGCGCTTGGGCCACAGGTCGGACTCGTCGTCCACCTCCACCCGCAGCCGGGCCGGACCGACCTCGTCCTCTTGGTTCTCCTGGAACAGACGGGCCGTCAGCAACGCGTCCCGGTCGGTGTGCACCAGCGCGTTGGTGATCAGCTCGGAGGTCAACAGCTCCACGGTGTCCGCGAGTTCGCCGACACCCCAGCGCCGCACCGCGTCCCGCAGTTCGCGCCGCACCTCGGAGATCCGGGCCAGGTCCGCCTGCGGGACCCGGCGGCGCAGCGTCCGCGGCCGGTGCCCCTCCGGGCCGTCCCAGCGCAGCAGCAGCAGCGCGATGTCGTCGTCCCGCTCGTGGCTGTCCGCCGCGGTGGCCTCGATCCGCTCCGCCAGCGCCTCCAACGCGGCCGGCCCCTGCGGCTGCGGCCCGGAGATGGCCTGCCGGATCCGCTCCATGCCCTGGTCCAGGTCGACCGAGCGGGTCTCCACCAGCCCGTCCGTGCACAGCAGCAGCAGCTCGCCGGGGTCCAGGGTGAACCGGGTGACCGGGTAGGTGCTCTCCGGGTCGATGCCCAGTGGCAGCCCTCCGGCCACGTTCTGGACGCTGCTGGTCCCGTCCGCGCGGCGCACCAGCGGGTCCAGGTGCCCGGCCCGGACCGCGTAGACCGCCCCGTAGTCGACATTGACCTCGGCGTACAGGCAGGTGGCGAAGTGGCCGGTGTCCAGGTCGGCCAGGAACCGGGAGGCCCGGGCCATCACCGCGTCCGGCGGGTGCCCCTCGGCGGCGTACGCCCGCAGCGCGATCCGCAGCTGCCCCATCACCCCGGCCGCGTGCACGTCGTGGCCCTGGACGTCGCCGATGACCACCCCGATGTGCCCGCCGGGCAGCGGCACCACGTCGTACCAGTCGCCGCCGATCTGCAGCCCGGTCCCGGCCGGCAGGTAGCGCACGGCGGTGGTGAAGCCCGGCGGCGGCGTGATCCGGCGCGGCAGCAGCACCCGTTGCAGCCCGGCGGCCAGCTCGTGCTCGGCGTCGTGCAGCCGGGCCCGGGCCAGCGACTGGGCGACCATGCCGCCGAGGGTGCCCAGCAGCGTCCGGTCCTCGGCGTCCAGCTCGCGGTCCTCGTCGAAGCTGACCACGCAGACGCCGAGGGTCCGACCGCTGGCGACCAGCGGCAGGAACACCCAGGAGCAGCGATCGGTCTGCTCGGCCAGCGGCCAGGCCTCCGGGTAGCGCTCCCGGTACTCCTGCGGGCTGCCGAGGAAGACCGGGGTGCGGGTGCGCAGGGCCTCGGTGGCCGGGTGGTGCGCGTCGATCGGGATGTGGTCGGGGGCCTTGGCCCCGTCGCGGTAGCCGATGGACCGCTCGATCTGGATCCGGCCGTTCTCCAGCACCGCCAGCACCAGCCCGTCCGGCGGTATGCCGGGCAGCGGCAGCTCGGTGAACACCCGGGCCACGTCGTGCACGCTGACGGCGTCGGACAGGGCGCGGGCGGTCTCCTTGATGAACCGGGTGCGCTCCTCGCGCAGTACCGCCAGCCGGTCGGCGTGCAGCCGCTTGTGCAGCTCGACGGTGGCGTCCCAGACGAAGCCGACCATGTGCGCGGCCAGGCCGTCCTCGTCCGGCAGTACCCGGCCGCGGAAGCGCACCGCGTGCAGGTCGCCGTTGGCGAAAACGGTGCGGTAGTAGGCCCCGCACTGGCCCAGCTCGGCGACCGCGCGCCGGGCCCGGCGGCGGACCACGGCCCGGTCGTCCGGGTGCAGCAGGTCCAGCAGCACCTCGGCGCCGAAGCCCTTGCGCTGGGCGCTGCCGAGGCCCATGATCCGGCGGGCCATGTCGTCGGCGACGATGCGGTCGTGCTGGATGTCCCAGTCGAAGGTGCCAATGCCGTTGGCCTCCATGGCCGGCTCCAGCCAGGCAACCGGGCTCGCGCCCTCGTCCGGCTCCGCGCCGCGCTCCGGCTCCGCGCCGCGCTCCGGCCTCGGGCCGCGCCCTGGGTCCGCGCCGCGCCCTGGATCCGCCGCCCACCGCCGCGCCGCGCCGCCCAGCGCCGCCGCGCCCGGGACGGGCAGGGGCGGCTGGGGTACCGACACCATGCTGCTCCCGCCGCTCTCGGCCACTGGGGCCCCTCCGGTGCTGCCGGAGACAGCGTCCGGTTCTACGTGTGTTTATCCGTACTTCCGCACTTCATCCTGTCGGATGAACCTCGGGACGGCAATGGCGGCAGCCCGAAGCCCCGCCCCCACCCGGCCAAAACCGCACCCCGACGCCCCGGAAGCCCGGCAACCGTCGCCCGTCCCACCCGCCGCTCCCACTGATCATCACCGTGATCATCACCGTACGGCCAAGGACAGATCACGGAACCATCTCGACCCACTGATCGTCACTAGCCCCATACGGCGCGCATCCGGCGCGAGTCGTCCGAAGGGTGGGATCGAGATGAAGGTACTGATCACCGGCGGAGCCGGTTTCATAGGCAGCACGATCGCCTCCGCCTGCCTGGACCAGGGCATCACCCCGATCATTCTGGACAATCTGGTCACCGGCCGCCGGGAGTTCACCGAGGGCCGGGACTTCTACGAGGGCGACATCGCCGACGGCCCGCTGCTGGACCGGATCTTCGCCGACCACCCGGAGATCGGCGCGGCCATCCACTGCGCGGCGCTGATCGTGGTCCCGGAGTCGGTGGCCGAGCCGCTGCGCTACTACCGCGAGAACGTCGCCAAGACCGTGGCGCTGCTGGAGCACCTCCAGCGCAACGGCTGCATGCGGCTGCTGTTCAGCTCGTCGGCGTCGATCTACACCCCCGGCGCGGACTTCGCCGTGGACGAGTCCTCCGAGCTGGACCCGCTCAGCCCCTACGCCCGCACCAAGATGCTGATGGAGCTGGTCTTCAAGGACACCGCCGAGGCCACCCCGCTGCGGGTGCTGTCGCTGCGCTACTTCAACCCGATCGGCGCGGACCCGCAGCTGCGCACCGGGCTGCAGACGCCGCTGCCCTCGCACGCGCTGGGCAAGCTGATCGAGGCCCGGCGCAGCGGGGAGCCGTTCCGGATCACCGGCACCGACTGGCCGACCCGGGACGGCAGCGGCATCCGCGACTACGTCCACGTCTGGGACCTGGCCCGGGCCCATGTCGCCGCGCTGCTGCGCTTCGACGAGACGCTGCCGCCGAGCGGCGGCGGCTCGTACGAGGTGATCAACCTCGGCACCGGCCAGGGCACCACCGTCCGCGAGCTGGTGGCAGCGTTCGAGTCGGTGACCGGCGCGGCCCAGCCGGTCGAGGAGACCGGCCCCCGTCCGGGCGACAACGCCGGGGCCTTCACCCGGGGCGACAAGGCGGCCGAGCTGCTGGGCTGGCAGCCCGAGCTCAGCCTGGAACAGGGCATCGCCGACACCCTCGCCTGGTTCGACCGCCGCGAGACCGTACTCGCCTGAACCCCCCGCCCTCACCCTGCCGATCACACGCCCGGACGCCCCTGCGTCCGGGCGTGTCTGCGCTGCCCAGGGCCCTCGACAGCGGGACGCTGGACATCGTCCTCGCAGCGAGGTCTAATTCAGGCAATCGTTTGAACGACGTTCTAACTCTCTCCGCTCAACCCCCGCAGACCAACCCCCAGACCAACCCCTCAGACCCGGGACGGACCAAGCACCGTGCGACTGACACCCACCGAACGGGACCGGTTGCTGATCTTCACAGCAGCCGAACTCGCCCGCGCCCGGCGCGCGCGGGGCGTGCGCCTCAACGTCCCCGAGGCCACCGCACTGATCGCGGACACCGTCTGCGAGGCCGCCCGCGACGGTCGGCGGCTGGCCGAGGCGATCGCCGCCGGACGCAGCGTGCTGACCGCCGAGGACGTGCTGCCGGGAGTCCCGGACGTGGTCACCACGCTCCAGGTGGAGGCGGTGTTCGACGACGGCACCCGGCTGTGCGTGATCGACGACCCGTTCCAGGGCGCGGGCTCGCTCGGTCCGGACGCGCCGGGCGCGGCGCTGCCGGGCGACGGCGCGGGCCACGAGCCGCCCACTCCCCCGGTGCGGCTGCCGGTGCGCAACACCTCGTCCGTGCCGATCACGGTGACCTCGCACTTCCACTTCTTCGAGGCCAACCCACGGCTGGCCTTCGACCGCGCCGCCGCCTACGGCACCCGACTGGCCATCCCGGCCGGATCGTCGGTGCGCTTCGACGCGGGCGCGAGCGTGGAGGTGGCCCTGCTGCCGATCGGCGGCGCCCGGGTCGCCATCGGCTTCGCGGGTCTGGTCGACGGTCCGTTGGACGCCCCCGGCGCACGTGCGGCCGCACTTGAGAAGGCCAACGCCACAGGCTATTTGACGAACTATCAGGAAGAGGGCGGCGACCAGTGACCGCGAGCCGTTTTGACGCCCAGGGCTGCCACGGCCGCCCCGGCGGCCTGCCCGCCGACACCATCGACCCGCAGGACTACATCGCCGTCCACGGCCCCCGGGCCGGCGACCGCGTCCGCCTCGGCGACTCCGGGCTCATCGTCCGGGTCGAGTCGGACTCGCAGCAGCCCGGCGACGAGTTCCTGGCCGGATTCGGCAAGACCGCCCGCGACGGACTGCACCTGAAGGCCGCCGCCGTCCGCGACACCTGCGACGTGGTGATCAGCAACGTCCTGGTCATCGACGCGGTACAGGGCATCCGCAAGACCAGCATCGGCATCCGCGAGGGCCGGATCCACGCCATCGGCCGGGCCGGGAACCCGGACACCCTGGACGGCGTGCAGGTGGTCGTCGGGACCGGCACCACCATCGTCTCCGGCGAGGGCATGATCGCCACCGCCGGAGCCATCGACACCCACGTCCACCTGCTGTCGCCCAGGATCATGGAGGCCTCGCTGGCCTCCGGCGTCACCACCATCATCGGCCAGGAGTTCGGCCCGGTCTGGGGCGTCGGCGTCAACTCGCCCTGGGCGCTGCGGCACGCCTTCAACGCCTTCGACGCCTGGCCGGTCAACATCGGCTTCCTGGCCCGGGGTTCGTCCTCGGACGAGGCCCCGCTGATCGAGGCCCTGGCCGAGGGCGGCGCGTCCGGCTTCAAGGTGCACGAGGACATGGGCGCGCACACCCGCGCCCTGGACACCGCGCTGCGCGTGGCCGAGGAGCACGACGTGCAGGTGGCCCTGCACACCGACGGCCTGAACGAGTGCCTGTCGGTCGAGGACACCCTCTCGGTGCTGGCCGGGCGCACCATCCACGCCTTCCACATCGAGGGCTGCGGCGGCGGACACGTGCCCAATGTGATGAAGATGGCCGGGGTGCCCAACGTCATTGGCTCCTCGACCAACCCCACCCTGCCGTTCGGCCGGGACGCCCTGGGCGAGCACTTCGGCATGATCGTCTCCGTGCACGACCTCAAGATCGACCTGCCCGGCGACGCCGCCATGGCCCGCGACCGCATCCGCGCCGGGACGATGGGGGCCGAGGACGTCCTGCACGACCTCGGCGTCATCGGCATCACCTCCTCCGACGCCCAGGGCATGGGCCGGGCCGGTGAGACCGTGCGCCGCACCTTCGCCATGGCCGGCAAGATGAAGTTCGAACTCGGCCCGCTGGACGGCGGATTCGGCGAGACCAGCGGCGGCGACGACAACGCCCGGGTGCTGCGCTACATCGCCAAGCTGACTATCAACCCCGCCATCGCCCACGGCCTGGCCCACGAGATCGGCTCGATCGAGGTCGGCAAACTCGCCGACCTGGTGCTGTGGCGGCCCGACCACTTCGGCGCCAAGCCGCAACTCGTCCTCAAGTCCGGCTTCCCCGCCTACGGCGTGACCGGCGACCCCAACGCCTCCACCGACCGCTGCGAACCCCTGGTGCTGGGGCCGCAGTTCGGCGCTCACGGAGCCACCGCCGCCGACCTCTCGGTGGCCTTCGTGGCCCGGGCCGCCGTCGACAACGGCGACCAACTCCCCACCCGCCGCCGCCGGGTGGCGGTCCGCAACACCCGTGGCATCGGCCCGGGCGACCTGATCCGCAACCACCGCCTGGGCCAGGTGGACGTGGACGCCAGTACCGGTCTGGTCTCCCTGGACGGCGAACCCCTGCGCTCCGAACCCGCCGACTCGGTCTCCCTCGCCCGCCTCTACTTCCTCTGAATGACTTCCCCTGACTCTGACTTCCCCCGACCCTGAAACCCGCTAAGGAAAAGCCCTCATGACGCACTATCAGCCCCCGGCCGAGCTGGGCTTCGCCATGCCGGCCGAATGGCAGCCGCACGACCGCACCTGGATGGCCTTCCCCACCCCCAACGAGACCTTTGACGAAGGGGAGTTGCACGCCGCCCGGCAGGCCTGGGCCGCCGTCGCCAACACCATCGTCCGCTTCGAGCCGGTGACCCTGGTGGTCAACACCGGCGAGGCCGAGGAGGCCAAGGGCTACCTCTCGCCCGAGGTCGAGATCGTCGAGCGTCCGCTGGACGACGCCTGGATGCGCGACATCGGTCCCACCTTCCTGACCGATGGCCAGGGCCGACTGGCGGCGGCGGACTGGGTGTTCAACGGCTGGGGCGCGCAGGAGTGGGCGAGCTGGGAGTACGACCAGGACATCGCCGAGGAGGTGGTCAACCTCAGTGGCGCGCAGCGGTTCGCCTCACGGCTGATCAACGAGGGCGGCGGCATCCACGTGGACGGCGAGGGCACCGTGCTGCTGACCGAGACCGTCCAGCTCGGCGAGGGCCGCAACTCCGACTGGACCAAGGAGGAGGTGGAGGCCGAGATCCACGCGCATCTGGGCACCACCAAGGCGATCTGGGTGCCGCGCGGCCTGACCCGCGACTACCAGCGCTTCGGCACCCGGGGCCACATCGACATCGTCGCCGCGTTCCTGCGCCCGGGCGTGGTCGCGGTCCACATCCAGCCCGACGCCGCGCACCCCGACCACGCGGTCACCCAGCAGATCGCCGCCCAACTCCGCGCCTCCACCGACGCCCGTGGCCGCGAGCTGGAGGTGGTCGAACTCCAGGCCCCCACCGTCCTCTTCGAGGAGGACGGTGAACCCGTCGACTACTCCTACATCAACCACTACCTGTGCAACGGCGCGGTGATCCTCTGCGCCTTCGACGACGAACGCGACCAGCAGGCCGCAGCGGTCTTCGCCGACTTCTTCCCCGACCGCGAGGTCGTCCTGGTCGACGCCCGCGAGATCTTCGCCAACGGCGGCGGCATCCACTGCATCACCCAGCAACAGCCCCGCCCCTGATCACCGTTCCCCGTCCGCCAACCGAAGCGCCGCATGCTTCGCCCGGAGCGCCGCGTCGCAGTCGTCGCACAGGATGACGGTCATCCCCGGCCCGGAGTTCTGCTCCACCAGCCCGACAACCCGGCCGACCCGGTCCTTCTCACACCCCGAGCACCACCCCCGCGCCCGCCCGCTCACCGGGCGGGAGCGAGGGTCGAGGGGCGCTCGCGTCCCGCGTCGATCGCCTCGCAACGGGCGAAGTGCAGCCGGGACGCCAGATGCTCACGGCAGATCAGGGTGCCGTCGACCAAGGCGACCGGGACACCGGGGCGCACACAAACCTCGCACGCGCCGTCTGCGGTCCAGGCGAGGCTGTCCATGAGGGCGGCGTCGTCGGGGTGCTCTCTCATCGCAGAGCCTCCAGAGTGGGGTGAGTGAGCGCGGCGGCGAGCCATACCGCGCCGGTCAGGTAGTCGGGGTCCTCTGGCCGGTGGAGCCAGCGGGAGAAGGTGGCGGGCAGCCTCGCGCACGGCAGGGCGATCGTGGAGCCGACTGTGAGCAGGCGGCAGCCGTCCGGCCACGCGTCTTGGGTGCTGCCGGTGGTGATCAGCCAGTACGTGGCCTGCGAGCGTTCCGAGGCGACGATCGGCCCGAGGCGGCCGTAGGTGTCCTGGCCACGGCACAGGCTGCGGTGAAGCTCCAGGCCGGGTGCGAGGGGGATCCGCACGGCGTCCCAGGCGATACCGGCGTCCGTGGTCAAGTCCGCTGCGGTCAGCATGATGCCCCGACCGGCCCCAGGAGGGGCATCCACGGCAGTTCGGCGGTCTGGCTCCCCATGCGGCCCTCCCAAGGACTGTTAACTGACAGTCACAGAGTGATCGCATGACAAGGGCTTATCTATCACAGCCGCGTGATAGTCCGTGACAGGCCGCCGACCAGCCCAATCAGAACTACATGCCGACCCAGGCCGCGAAGTTCGACAATGTTTCCGGGGCGGCGCGCTTAGCGGAGAGCAACGCCGCCACCGTGTCCCGCACCGTCGGGCTGTACCGCGTCTGCTGCGGTGCCAACTGCCGGGCCTCCAAGAGACTCCGCAACGCCGCATCGGTGCGCCCGGTCCACAGCTGTGCGCGGGCGATCTCGGCCCGGTGGTGAGCAGTACGCGACGCGGGCCAGCCCGAGGGCACCTTGATGGCCTTGGCGACGGTCAGAGCCTGCGCGTAAAGATCCTGGTCCACCAGGATGCTCGCGTGGTGCACGGCCACGTTGGTGGGCCCGAACGTCAGCCAGTGGATCCCCGTTGCCTCACCCGTCGACTCGGCGATCCGCCGCGCCGCGTCGATGTGTCCCAGCGCCGTGTCCCCGTCCTTGTCGCGCGCGGCCAGCACTGCCGCACCCAGATGCAGCTGCCCGGTCACAGCGTCGCGGGCGCGCCCGGACTCGGCCAAGGCCACGGTCTGGCGGCCGATCTCGGCCAGCCTGCGGCCGGTGCGGTACTGGCCCGCCCGCAGGTATCCGAGCGAGCGCAAATACTGCCGCACGCCCGCCATCACCGGATCCGAGGCGTGCTCGGCCGCCCAAGCCATGCGGTCGAGCGCGATCGAGGCCAGGTCGTGATAGCCGAGCTTCGTCGCCACGTCGAACGCCGAGCGGTACCCGCTGGCCAGCGCCGACCATGTGGCATCACTGTGATCTAGGTGCGCTGCGGTCGTCATCTCTTGCAGCAGGCCCGGGAGCGCGCTCGCCGCTGCCCGCAGATCGGTTGCGCGCACCAGTGCGCACAGCTCGTTCGCACCAACCACCAGCTCGGCCAGAGGGCGCGGCTGGACCTCGGGGTCGGCACCGAGGTCATACACATCGAGAGCTTCACGAATCGGGTTAATCAGCCCGTCGAGCTGGTCCTGCTGGAGTTCCGCGAGGAACGGTTGGCCCGCGAGGTCCGCTACCGGTACGGACAGCACCCGGGCGAATGCCGCGAGGACCGCCGGGCTGGCCTGCTTCTTCCCCTGCTCGACCTGGAAGACCAGGCTGTAGGACACGCAGGCCGCAGTGGCTAATCCGCGCTGGGTGAGGTGCCGGAGCTTGCGGTAGCGGGCAATGCGCGTACCGGTGTGCTCGTCGTCCGGGGAGGGCATAACTGGACTCCGTTCCTGGCCATTCACCCCAAACGGTACCCTCGTCGCGGTGCGTGGCGACGGCATTCCGCCGCTGTGGCCACCGGCCCCGGGCGGTTGCGTGTCGTGGTCGGCAACGGCCATCGTGGCGCTATGCCATCGACTCGAATGCTGTATCTTCTGGGCTCCGCTGCCCCTCCCGTGTTGGGCATCGCCTCGGTCGTGGAGCAGGCCCAAGCCCAGGGGTGGGATGTGTGCCTAGGGTTGACGCCGACCGCCGCCCGCTGGCTGGAGGGCTACGTGCCCGGCCTGGAGGCCCTCACCGGGCATCCGGTCCGCTCCACGTACAAACTGCCGGGCGAGCCCGACGTGTGGCCTCCTGCGGACGCGGTCCTGGTCGCGCCAGCCACGTTCAACACGATCAACTCGTGGGCGCTCGGGCTGACGGGCTCGTTCATCGTCGGGTTCGCGGCCGAGGCCGTCGGGAAGGACATTCCGCTGGTGACGATGCCGTGCGTCAACTCGGCGTTCCTGGCACACCCGCAGTTCGACCGCAGTATCGAGACGCTGCGCGGGGCCGGCGTGCGGGTACTCCTCGGTGAAGGTGGCTTCGTGCCCAACCAGCCCGGTGAAGGGAACCCTGCGGCCTATCCATGGGCGGTGGCTCTCGCTGCCGTTGCCGAGCTGGCCGACTGACCGCGCCTCCGCCCGTGTCTCGCGGCAGGGCGACGACACGGGCGACAGCGGCGGTCACGGCCTACGAGAATGATCCAGTGAGCCCTCCCCGCTCGACCCCGGAACCGCAACGCGCCGGCGGGGCCAGCGGCTGCCCGATCCGGCGCTACACGCCGGTGGTTCCGTCGATGCGTTCGCGGACCAGGTCGGCATGGCCGTTGTGCCGGGCGTACTCCTCGATCATGTGGACGTAGATCCAGCGGAGGTTGACGTCCTGCTCCATGAAGCGACCGGTGTCGGTCAGCGCGCGGTCCGCGCAGTGCTCGCGGGCGCGGGCGATCTCCGTGTTCCAGGTGGCGAGGGCGTCGCGCAGGGTGGCGTCCGCAGCCAGGTCGAAGCCGCCGTCGGGGCCACGGGGGTCGGCCTGCGGGTCGTAGATGGGCGGGGCCTGCTCTCCGGCGAGGACTCGGCGGAACCAGTTTCGCTCCACCTCGGCCATGTGCTGGACGAGCCCGGTCAAGGTGAAGCCGGACGGTGGCACGGACGCGACGGCGGCCTGCTCATCGTCCAAGCCCTCACACTTCATGGCGAGTGTGGCGCGGTGAAAGTCGAGCCAGCTTTCGAGCGTGGTGCGCTCGTCAGCGTTCAGCGGTGGCATAGGGCGTTCTACGGTGCTCATTGGTCGATTATCCCCAGCCGTCGAAAGCCGTCGAAAGCCGTCGACGGGACCTTCGCCGACATCAGTCCGCAGACGCGCCGCCCCGACCGGCCGGTACCGGTGATGGCCGGTGCCGACGCGATCGGGGCGGGTGTGCAACTGCGGGCTACCGGCTGCCGCCGGCCCGGCGGCCCGGCCTCACTTCAGGTGCCGGGCGAAGAACCGGGCTCCGGAGTCGATCTCGAACGACGGGACACCGGTGTGCCCACCGAGATTGGCGTGCAGCGTCTTCTCCTTGGAGCCGAAGGCGTCGAACAGATCCAGGGCCGCCTGCCGGTCGTTCCCTTCGTCGTCCCACTGCAACAGGACCTGCAGCGGGATGGTGACCTGCCGGGCCTCCTCGAACGTGGCGCGCGGCACGAAACTCCCGGCGAACACATTGGCGGCCGAGACGCGCGGTTCGACCACCGCCAGCCGGATGCCGATGGCGATCACTCCCCCCTCGTACCCGACCGGGCCGCCGATCTCGGGCAGCGAAAGGAGGGTGTCCAGGGCGGTCTGCCATTCCGGGACCGCCTTTTCGACCAACGGCAGGACGAGGGCGTCAACGATCTCGTCGCTGACCGATTCGCCGGCAGCCAAGGCCTGCCGCAGGTCGGCGCGGGCCTGCTCGACGGCGGCCAAACGGGGCCGGTCACCGCTCCCGGGGAGTTCGATGGTTGCTGCGGCGAAGCCGTACTGCGCCGCGTAGTGCCGGGCCCGGTTCGCCAGCCGGGGGCGCATCTTGAGCAGCCCGCCGGGGTGGCCGACCAGGATCAGCGGGGCCGGTGCGGATGCGGATACGGATTCGGGCGTCCACAGGACGCCGGGGATCTCGCCGAGGGTGAATTCGCGTTCGAGGACGCCGTCGTCGAGGCGCTGCTCAGAAGTGAATCGCATGGTCGTGCCTTTCGGGAGTGCTCTTGAGCGGCGCTCCCGGACGACCTATCGCCCGACCGTGGCCCCAGAGGGGAGCACCCATGTCGATACGTTCACGGGTACCACCTCCTCGTTCTCTTGCACGGCCTCCAGAAAAGTATCAGTGATCGCCGTGGCCCGCCAACAGGTTTTCGCGGAGGCTCCGTGGCGTGGCCGGATGCGGCGGAGCGCGGCTCTCACCGCTGGTCGCCGGTCGGCTCGCGCCAGCCGCTGACGTCGGCGGTGATGGCGTCGATGTGCTCGGCGAGGTCGAAGTCGGCGATGGTCAAGCGGTTGCCCGCGACGTGGGTGGTGATCGTGAACCGCACGCCGTCGGCCGACAGGTTGATGTCGGCGTGGCGCGGTGTGAGTTGCGCGGCGTCGGTGACGCGCACGATCAGCGCCGCGCCCGCGTGGTACTCGATCGGCACCAACCGCGTGATCGCGTCGCCCGCGCGCGTCCACTGCGGTAGCCGCGCCAGTCGGCTTTCGATCTCCCGCTCTGCCAGCAGCATGATCACCGGGCGCTCCCCGCGGTCTCGGTGTCGAGCCGGCGCAGGTACTCCGCGCTGCCGCGCGTGATGTCGGCGGAGATGATCTCCGGGGTGTCGTAGCTGTGGACCCGCTTGATCAGGGCTTCGAGTTCGGCGTACTTCTCGGCGGGGAGCTTGTAGACGACCCGCCGCTCCTGCTCCTCCTGGAGCGCGCCGTCCCACCAGTAGGTGGAGCGGATGGGGCCGTCGATCTGGGCGCAGGCCGCCGCGCGGGCCTCGACGGCGGCGCGGGCCAGTTCGCTGGCGCCCTCGGCGGTGTCGGTCGTCGTCAGCACGACGATGTGCGCGGCCACGGTGCCTCCCGGGTTCCACAGTTGGACAGTTCGGCAGTTCGACTGTTCCGAGGCTACCCGCAGCTTCGGCGGTCGAGGGGCAGCGTCAGCGGCTCAGCGGCTCAGCGGCTCAGCGGCTCAGCGGCTCAGCGGCCGAGGGTGAGCAGCCGCAGTGCGCGGATCAGCCGGTCCGCTTCACCCGCGCCCAACGGGGAGAGGAATTGACGCTCGGTCAACTCCCTGGCCTGCTCGGCCTGGCGACGGCGGTCATGGCCGGAGGCGGTCAACTCGACAATGTTCCGGCGGCGGTCCTGCGGGCTGCGGCGACGTTCCACAAAACCCTTCGCCTCCAGGGCGTCGACCAGGTTCATCATCGTGGTCCGGTCGACCCCGAGCTGTCCGGCCGCCTCCAGTTGCGACAGCGGGTACTCGGCCGCGAGCACGGCCAGCACCGCCAGCTCGCGCCCGTCGATGCCGAACGGCTCCAGCGCCTGGGCCGAGGCCTCCGTGAGCCGCAGCTGCGCGTGCTTCAGGAGGTAGCCGAGGCGCGAGGCGAGGGCTTCCGAAGGGCCGTCCGCTGCCGCCAGTACGTCGTCCCGCTCTGTGTCATCCCGCTGACCAGCCATTCCCTCACGGTACCGGACCGTCATCGTCACGTAGGCTGATCGTCAGGTATAGTGACGATATGAGCCAGCAGAGCCATGTGACCTTCGGCATCAAGACCACCCCGATGCACGTCGACTACCAGGACATCCTGCGGGTGTGGCAGGAGGCGGACGATCTTCCCGAGATCGCCGACGCCTGGCTGTGGGACCACCTACTGCCGCTGGCGGGCCCCAAGGACGGCACGGTGTACGAGGGCTGGACCCTGCTCACCGCGCTGGCCGCGCAGACCCGGCGGCTGCGCCTGGGCCTGCTGGTGACCAGCAACCGGATCCGTCATCCGGCCCTCCTCGGCAAGATCGCCAGCACCGTGGACACGGTCTCGCACGGACGCCTGATCATGGGGCTCGGCGTCGGCGGCACCCACCAGCCGCCCGGCGCGGGCGGCATCCCCGGCGACAACCCCGGCATCGCCGAGTACCAGGCGTACGACCTGCCGCTGATCCCGCCCGCCGAGGGCATCGCCCGGCTCGGCGAGACGATCAGCATCCTCAACAAGATGTGGGCCGGCGATGCCTTCGACTTCGACGGCCGCTACTACACCCTCAGCGGCAACCGCAACCAGCCCCGGCCGGTGCAGTGGCCCGGGCCGCCGCTGCTGATCGGCGGCTGGGGAACCCGGCTGCTGCGGCTGGTCGCCGAGCACGCGGACATCTGGAACGTCCCGGGCCCGCCGCACAACCCGGTGGAGTTCGTCGCTGAGCGCAGCCGCGTCCTGGACGCGCACTGCGCTGCCATCGGCCGCGATCCGCGCGCGATCAGCCGCTCGGTGCAGGTCATCATCTCCTGGGACGACCCGGGCAGCACCCGCCGTACCGTCCTGGAGCTGATCGCCGCAGGCACGGACCACATGGTGCTGAACCTGCCCCGCCCCTACCCGGCCCGAGCCGCGCGGTGGCTGGTCGACGAGGTCATCAACCCCGTACGCGGGCAGCTGACCTGAGGGGACAGTGCGGGTCGGTCCGCCAAGGTCCGGACGCTACAGCTCGCGGACGACGCGGGCCGGGTTGCCGACCGCGAGGACGCCGGAGGGCAGGTCCCTGGTGACCACCGAGCCCGCGCCGACCACCGTGTTGTCGCCGATGGTGACGCCGGGGCAGACGATCACGCCGCCGCCGAGCCAGACGTTGTCGCCGATCGTCACCGGCAGCGCCTTCTCCCAACCGGCCCGCCGCCGCTCGGCATCCAACTCGTGCGTGGGAGTCAGCAGTTGGACGTTCGGGCCGATCTGCACGTCCGCGCCGATGGTGATCGGCGCGGCATCCAGCAGGACCGCGTTGAAGTTGATGAACGTCCGTGCACCGATGGTGATGTTGTAGCCGTAGTCGCAGTGGAACGGCGCGCGGACGCACGCGCGCTCGCCGAACCCGCCGAGCAACTCGCCGAGGATCGCCCGCTGCTGGTCGCCGCGGGTCTCCGCGTTGTAGGCGGCGCAGAGAGCGGTCCTGCGCTCGGTGTCCGCACCCAGTTCGGGGTCGTCGGGGATGTACCACTCACCGGCCCGCATCAACTGCTTGTTGGTTCCCATGGGCCCAACGCTGCCACAGCCCACCGACATCCCCGACAGTCACCCCTGCTGGGTGATCGACGCGCCCACCAGTTCGCCGTTGGAGACGGTGTAGGTGCCGTCGTAGACCTTGACCGTGCCATCGGTCTGGGTGGCGTAGAGAACGGCGGAAACCTGGTTCGAGCCAAAGTCGCTCACCGTGCCCAGGGAAATACTCGCGGTGGTGGAAAAGCCCGCCACATACTGGCTGTAGCTTTCCCCGGCGATATTGTCGCCGCCGAGTGCCCAGGCGGACGCGTAATCGTGGTTGGTGATGTCCTGGTAGTACTGCGAGACCACCGCCGAGGCGTTGGTCAGCGGTGCCGTTGGGGCGGCCGGAGCCTGCGTCGGTGTCGCGGTAACAGTGACAGCGCCGGCCGACGCCGGCCTTGGCGCGGTCGACGTACTGGTCGAGGGCGGCGGCTGGGCGGTGCGGGTGACCGTGATCACGGGCGTAACGCTGCTCGGGGTGGCCGATCCGGCCTGCAGAGCGGTGGATCCGCCGCAGGCCGCTGCGGCGGTGATGACGCCGGCCACCAGTACGGCTGCGAACGCTGACTTCGTGGGTCTCATTCCGGTGGGCCTCATTCTGATTCCCCGCCCAGGGTGCAGAATCGGTGCCGAATCGCTGTCCGGATTCGCGGTACTCCTCTCGAAATCACGCTTTTCAATTCTAGTTCCGACCGCGACACGGCGATACTTGGGATCACGGACACGTGAAATCACGGCGGCCGGCGGACTCACGCGGTCAGCCGCACCTGGCGAACGCGCCCTCCCCGCAGGTGACCGCCGGGATCAGTACGCGGATCAGGTGGATCAGTACGTGATGGACGCGGGTGCGGGCCCCAGTTGGTAACTGTCAGTAGCCGTTCGAGATGCGCGCGTGACCCATGCCTGTAAGTGTGAGTGGTGCGAGCGCCGGTCCTGCCGATTCTGCGCAGGCCGCGCCGACCATTCAAGAACCCGCAGGAGGCACGATCATGTCGAAGGCCAAGAACCGCGACCGCGCCAAGCCGAAGAGCGCACTCAACCTCGCCGAGCACGGGGCCGGGGTCGCCCCCGGCGCCACGATGATGGCTCCGAGCGAGCACGAGCAGCTCCAGATGCAGGGCGAGTCGTCGCACATGGCGGACCGGCCCGTCGCGCGCAAGAAGGAGAAGCGGCCCGGCCACAACTGATCGGCCGGTGCGGGACGTTGACAGCTGTCAGCGACAACGCGCCGTCCACACCGTGAGCCTGGCGAAGCAGTGCACCCGTGTCGGTGCACTGCTTCGTCGCACGTCGCGCGCTCAACACCGGCTGGGAAGCGACCCTGTTGGCTGACCGACGATCCGTACGCCGCCAACCCGGACGTCATCGACATCTACGCGAGTCGCCTGCACCGGGATTGACATTCCGTCACCCCTGAGGGCACAGGGATGCGACGGATCGTCCGTGTCCCGTCGCGGCGCTTCAGTGCATGCTGGGGTGTGGCGGAACCGTACCCGCCTGAGCGTCGGCCTGGCCGCATCCCCCGTCAGCTGGGCCGACGCGCGGTTTCCGCGCGGCTCGCGCGCGGGCGCGCAACGCGGGCCCGGGACGGCGTCCCGCCACCGTGGACAGCTCGCGCCGAGCGGTCCGGTCTGCTGCTTAACTGGTCCCGGACGCCATTCCATGGACGAGGGACACGATGAGCGATCAGCCCGGCCGCCGTCCGGCGCGACCCCGCGAGGAGGTGTTCGCGGCGGCCATGGCGGCCATCGCCGAGCAGGGGCTCGCCGCGCTGACGATGGCCGGGCTTGGCCGGCAGGTGGAGATGAGCGCCGGACACCTGCTGTACTACTTCGGCAGCAAGGACCAGTTGCTGCTGGAGACCCTGCGCTGGAGCGAGGCGCAGCTCAGCGAGCGCCGCCGGGCCGCGCTGGACGCCCCCGCCACGGCCGACCAGCGGCTCTCCGACTACATCGCCCTCTACCTGCCCACCGGTGCGGGCGACCCGCGTTGGACGCTGTGGATCGAGGTGTGGGGCCGCTCGCTCGCGGACGAGCGGATGCGGATCGGCCAGGCCGAGATCGAGGCCGCCTGGCGGGCAGACCTGGTGGCGCTGCTGGAGCAGGGCATCGCGGGCGGGGAGTTCCGCGCGGTGGCCCCGGAGCGCTTCGCCGTGCGCCTGAGCGCGCTACTGGACGGCTTCGGCACCCCGATCGTGGTGGGCCTCCCCGGCGCCGGCCGGGACTTCGCCTTCGACCACATCGGTGAGTTCCTGGACGAATCGCTCCGTCTGCCCGGCTGACCGCCGAGCCGCCCGCGTCGGCCGTGCCGGGCGGTTCGCCCCCGCCCGCAGACAAATCCCCGCACCCGCGCTCACCTGTGCGGACGCCGGTTTCGGGCACTGTGGGAATTCGTGGACGGATGTCGGAGCAGTCGCATAGCATCAGCCGCCTCCCGCCGTACAGGTGCGGGCCGATCCGCTGGAGCCCCCGGTGCTGTGTCCGTCCTGCTCGACCTCCTATCTAGACCCTTACGGACGCTGTGCGGCCTGTGGCTTCGTGGGCATACCGCCGATGGCCGCCGGACCGATGACGGGCCAGCCACCGAAGACTCCCAGCGGCCTGTCCATCGCGGCGCAGATCCTGCTCGGTGTGCAGGCGTTCGTCGCAGTCGGGGCGATCGTCGGCAACTCCATGCGGCTGGCCACGCTCAACTCGTCCGGGACCACGAACACCTCGGCGAACGTGGTGATCGTCTTCTCCGACGTGCTGTACATCCCGAGCTTCATCGCTGCCGTCGTGGTGTTCATCATCTGGTGCCACCGGGTCCGCACCAACACCGATGTCATAGCCCCGCAAATCCGCCGCGCCTACTCGCGCGGCTGGGCCATCGGCGGCTGGTTCGTCCCGATCGGCTGGTTCTGGATCCCCCGGTACGTCGTCGGCGACGTCTGGACGGCCAGCCAGCCGCTGGGGTCCGCCCCCCAGCGTTCGAGCACGCGCTCGGCGCTGCTGAACTCCTGGTGGCTCTGCTGGTGCGGGCTATGGGTCTTCTCCATCACCAGTGAGATCGTCAACGCCTTCTCAGTCTCGAACGCCGGTGGCTCCTCCTCCGACGAGTCGACCTCGGCGCTGGCGGCCGTCACCGTCCTGAGCCTGATCTCGTGCGTGCTGCGGTTGGCCGCCGCGCTGCTCGCGCTCTTCGTGGTGCGGAAGATCAACACCCTTCAGCAGATCCGCATCCTCCAGGGCCCGGGCGAAGGACACCCGTACGCCGCACCGCTCGCGGGCTACCCGCAGATACAGGGATACCCGCAGATGCAGGGATACCCGCAGGTGCAGGGCTACCCGCAGGCCCCCGGCTACCCGCAGCCGCCGTACTTCCAGCAGCCGCAGCCACAGCCGTACGCACCCGCTCAGGCGCCGCAGGCGCTGGGCTACCAGACGCCGCAGCCGTACCAGCCCTACCAGCCGACTGCCTCGTCCACCTCGGCAGCTCCACAGCCGGCGGACGCCGCTCCTCCGATCGCCGCACCGGTCACCGCACCCGCACCGGTCGAGCCGCCCGCACCGGTTCAGCCGCCGGCGCCGGTTGACGCTCCCGCGCCGGAAGCTGCGCCCGAGCCGCCGACGGCACCCGCCGTGGACCTCGGCAAGGCCGCATACTGACGGAGCGTCAGTCCTCCCAGACCGCCACCGCCGTACGGTCCGCCGCATAGCCCTTGGCGCGGACCTGGACATGGCGCAGGTAGTCGGCCATGCCCGGCGGGTGCGGATGGGACCAGTGGTCGGCGAGGAAATCGGACACCGCCGGCTCCTCACGCAGTGGTTGCGCCAGGCCGTCGCTGCACATCAGCAGCACGTCCCCGGGCTCCGGCACGACCACCCGGAACCGGAACCGTCCGTCATCCGGCTTCGGCCCGGCGCTCGACTGCCCGGCGCCCGGCGGGCGCTGGGCCAGTCGGCGTCCCGCGTAGGCGTCGTACCAGGCGCCGTCCCCGAGCAGCAGCAGCGCTCCGGGCCCGACCCCGAACCCGGCACGTAGCCGACTGGTCGGGTCCAGCGGAGCGATCAGCGCGTGCAGCGCACCGGAGTTGTCCGTCTCGGTGTCGGCGCTGCGCAGCCGTACGGTCGCTCGGGCTGTCAGCCGTTGCAGGCCGTAGCGCAGGTTCTCCTGCGCTCCCGTCCGCAGGTCGCCGAGGAGTTCGGAACGGCTCCGGCCAACGGCGGCAGCCAACTGCCGACAGGCCTCCTCGGCAGTTGACGGTGTGTCAAAAGGCGAGGGGGTGGCGATGACGACCACCATCAACGCGTCGGCCCCCTCCCCGAACCGTGCGGTCAACAGCCGGTCGGCGCGGGTGTCCCCCCGATAGCGCGCGGAGTCGCCGCGCACGGAGGCGGCCCGCAGCGTCATCGTCCCGTAGCGGGCGCCGTCGAGGACGGTGTCCGGCGCGAGCGCGGCCAGCAGATCCGGGTCGGCGACGGGCAGCGCGGTGGGCTCCGGGTCGTACGTCGGCGGACGCTCGCCCACATGCGGCAGCGGCACAGTGCCCTCGGCGGGCGGCCCAAGCGCGGACGCGGGGGCGGGGGTTGGCGCGGTTGGCGCGGTTGGCGCGG